>WNFC01002682.1_pt1 | contig 19167 bp, 14 predicted proteins | sample 5400541 | NCBI WGS metagenome assembly WNFC01 (sample SAMN13153342, study PRJNA577476) | soil metagenome | isolation source: 120 cm saprolite under Douglas fir tree site 2 hole 2 replicate 1 | place: USA:California | collected 2015-04-18 | reverse complement strand
GCTTTGCTTATGACAATTCCCTCCATTTTCGTGAACAGCATTGTGGAGGAACGGACCACGCGAGCCAAAGACGTGATCGAGGAAATCAGCGGCCGGGCGGGTGGTCAGCAGACATTTCTCGGGCCCACGCTGTCGATTCCTTACAGCATTCCACCGCTCTATAAAGGCTCTTCGCCTACGCTTGGTGTTTATGTGGTGTTTCCAGCAAAAGGTGATGCCAGTGTAAAGACTCGTACTGAGGAGCGTCGTCGTTCTCTGTTCAAGGTGCCGGTCTATCAGGCTGATCTAAAATTCGATGCTACATTCGACCTGGCGGGCGTCCCTTCGGCAGCCCCGGTAGGCGCAGAACTAGATTGGACCCGAGCCGGGATAGTCATTGGTGTCAGCGACGCCCGCGGAGCCCTGGCAGATGGAACACTTACCGTGAATGGCAAAACAAGCACGTTCGTCCCCGCAGAAAGTGTTGAAGGCGAAAACCAGCGCCTACGTTTGGCTTATTTTGGCGTAAGAATTCCCGATCTGGCCAAGCCAAATGCGACGTTCAACGTCGCCGCTAACCTGCGTTTTTCCGGCGCACAGCGGCTCGCGGTCCTGGCCTACGGCAAGAGCACGCATCTCACGGCAGAGGGCGACTGGCCGAGTCCGGGTTTCGACGGGGGCTTTTTGCCGGTGAAGCGTACTATCTCTGCACAAGGCTTTACTGGAGAGTGGTCCATACCTTTCATTGCCCGCGGGATTCCGGCCGAAGGTACCAGTACTGCGGTCAGCGCACTTGATCACTCCGCGCTGGGAATCTCGTTTGTCGAAGTGGCAGACCCCTATCAATCTGTCAGTCGTTCGCTCAAGTATGCGCTTTTGTTTATCGGATTGTTGTTTCTCTCGTACTTTGTCTTTGAAGCCACGGCCGGAAAGCGCGTCCATCCAGCCCAATATGTTCTAGTAGGCGTAGCACACATGATCTTCTATCTTCTCTTGCTCTCACTGGCCGAACGAATTGGCTTCGACTGGGGCTTTCTCGTGGCCGGCGGCGCCACCGTTCTTTTGCTATCGGCTAATGCCGAATGGATTTTTGGAAGCCGAGTGCAGGGCCTTCGGGCCCTGCTTATATTCAGCTTGCTCTACTTTTTCATCTACCTGCTACTGCGTTTGGAGGACAATGCGCTTCTGGTTGGTGCCGTGGCGAGCTTTCTCGCGGTGGCCGCGGTGATGTACTTCACCCGCAAAATCGATTGGTACAGCTCGATAACAGCCGGTGGCTTGCGGCCCACCGAGGCTGTCGAAAAGGATGCGGTGTAGAAAGAACTTGTTGGCCCGTCCGACGGCGGGCTGGCCCACATTTGGGAGGCTAGCATAAATCCTGGGTAGCCCATCCTTTCGCGGTATTTTGCGAAAGGGTGGGCATTCTCCAATTTTCTTGGGCCCCAAAGTTTTCCACCGCACCATGTGACATCCAAACTTGTCGCCGCAACTTTAATCAGCGATGATGATCGACGCCGTGACGGTCTGCTCCAGAGCAAATCATCGCGCTCTAAGTCCTTTGTTTCACGGATTTTGATATCTAAGTTCTTTGACATCCGGATTTTGCGGGGAATTTCTTGCTAACCCGATGACTCCAAAGATTCGGGGGGGAGGGGGGATACCCATTTCTTTACCTAAGATCGGCGGAGGGGCCCACCCAGGATCCCTTGATCATGTAAACAATTACCCCTGAGAAGTGGGCGGCGATGGTGGCGGTAGCGCTATAGGTTCTGGGGCGCCAACGCGTCCAGCATCGTTACCAGGCCCAGGCGTAGGCGTCAACCCGCGGATCGGCGCCGGCACTGAGTACTCCTGTCTTCGAATCGATGATGATTCCAGCGTTTGATCCGAGCGACCATGCCGGCGCGACGCGCAGCTTGTGGCCGCGTGCAATAAGCGCTTTCTGCGTCGTCTCTGGGACGCGCGCCTCGACGGACATATCGCCGGGATACATCGTGTGAGGAAAAGGTGAAGCTGGGAAGCTGCGCGACGACCAGCGTGGCGCTTCAATCGCCTGCTGAATATTCATGCCGAAGTCGATCACGTTAATGAGCGTCTGCATGGTTCGCATGACTTGATCGTCGCCGCCGGGGCTGCCCATGATCGCGTAGGGTTGTCCCTCCTTCATCACCAGCGTGCTCTGAAGTGTGCTGCGGGGACGTTTTCCCGGTTCAAGCGCGTTGGCTTCACCGCGAACCAGTGAGTAGTAGTCCCCACGGCAATTGAAGATGATGCCCGTGTTGCCCATGACGACTCCTGTGCCAAAGGCGCTGTGCAGGCTGGGTTCGAAGCTCACCATGTTGCGGTCTTCGTCCACGACCGCGATGTAACTGGTGTCTCCGTCGTGGCGGGCGTCACCGTCGAGCGCGACGTGAGGCGTCCGGAAGAACGAAGACGCGTTGCGGGCGACTTTTTCCGGTGAGACTTTTTCTGGTGATCCTGGCCGGAGTTCAGGCGACGCTTTGGCGGGATCGATCAGCTTTCTGCGTTCGCGGGCATATTCCTTCGAGAGCAGACCGTCGTAGGGAATCTTAATGAAGTCCATGTCGCCTAGATATTTTTCGCGGTCGGCCATGGCAAGTTTCACAGCCTCAATGCTGGTATGGAGAAAGTCGGGGCTATTGTGGCCGAGGGCTTTGAGGTCGTATCCCTCGAGCAGGTTGAGGGCTATCAATTCAGTCGGGCCCTGGCTTGCCGACGGATTCTTGTAGACCTGATAGCCGCGATAAGTGATCGAAACCGGGGTCTCGACTTCAGCGGCGTACTCGGCGAAGTCGCTGTAGCGAAACAGGCCACCATTGGCCTCAGAAAACGCTGCCAACTCGCGGGCAATATCTCCCTGGTAGAAGCGATCGCGCGCCGCTTTCAGGGCTTCGTGTCGGCCTTTGCTCTGATTCGCCTTCTCTACCTCGACAAGTTTCTTCAGAGTCCGAGCGAGGTCCGGATTCTTGAGAATCTCGCCCGCCCTCGGGGCCTTGCCATTGGGCAGATAGATTTTGACGGTTGTGGGGTACTGGAGGATTTTCTGTTCGTTAGCGATTTCGGCGGCGGCGGCCTCGCTCAGGGGGAATCCGTTTTCCGCCAGGTCGATGGCCGGCTGCAGCACCTGTTCGAAGCTCATCGTGCCCCAGCGATCCAGCAGGATGTACCAAGCGTCCACCACGCCGGGCAGCCCGCCAGCAAGCAGACCATCACTCTGGGGTAATTTGCCGCCGTTGTTCTTCTCGTACCATTCGATTGTCGCCAACTTGGGCGCGCGCGGCTCCGCGTTGACCGAGTAGACTTTCTTCTCCCGGGCATTGTAGACGAGCACCACGGCATCACTTCCCACGCCATTCATAGGGAAATCCGTGACACCCAATGCAGCCTGGCCTGCAACGGCGGCATCGAAGGCGTTGCCGTCGGCCTGCAGAATCTGGCGGGCCGCATCCGTTGCTTGCGGCTTCATGGACGACACTGCGGCCTGGCGTCCGCGAATGACTGGACGCATGGTCTGGCCGGAGGTTTCCTCGTCTTGGGCGACGGCCAGTGAAGCAACGGCCAACAAGATGACCAATGTAAATACTCGGGAGAAACTCTTCGTTGTAAACAAGGAAACCTCGCTAAATTGCTGGCGGCACTACTTGAATGACTTCGTCACTTGCTGCTTTCCCTGCTCGGCATTGAAAGCTTTCCAAGCCTCATCAATCACGTAGGCGTGAATTGCATCTGCATCGTGCGTAGTCATCCGCAGATGGGGAAACGCGAACTTCGGAGGATTCGCGAAGCCCGGCATTCCTTTGTCCCAATGGGTACCCGCCAAAACGATGGCGTACCACTGATGATGAGCCTCGGGCGGGGCATAGCGCAGATCGGGGATCGCGCCATCCAGCACCCAGGCTCCGCTTCCATCCGTGTCTGGAGAGTGGCAGCCATCGCATACGAATTTGCGGTAAAGGAGTTTGCCTTGATGAATTGTTTCCTGGCTCGCAGTTTGTTGCGGAGGCTTTGGAACTGGAGGAACGACATCGGGAGGCGCCGGGAAGGGTGTGGTGGCTCCCAGCTTAAAGGCCAACAAGCGCGTGGGCCCGCGTTTTGACTGCGGAGTAGCCATAGTCCAGGCGGGAGCGAACAGCCTTGAACCCGAACCCCATCCCACGGGCGTGAGAACGTACTGTTCGCCGTTCACCGTGAAAGTTACCGGAACCGAATCAATGGCGGAGCCGGTCTGGATTGACCACAACTTTTTTCCGCTGTCAGCAGCATACGCAGCAAACTCACCAGATCCCTGCCCCTGGAAAACTAAGGTGCCGGCAGTGGAGAGAACACCGCCGTTGGTTGCGATCGGTTCCTCGACTGTCCAGCGCGGCGACTGGCTCACCGGATCCCACGCTATTAGTTTCCCTTGCGTGCCTCTCATCCACTCGCCCGATTCCACGGCCGTGTGAGTTCCCGCCTGGCGGTCAGTCGCCGGAACATAGACCAGGCCGGTAAGCGGACTGTAGCTCATGGGCCACCAGTTATGAACGGTCCATTGCCTTCCGCCTCCTTCGGATGCGGGAATCTCCACAGCTCTTCCGGTCTGAAGATCGATAGAGGTAGCCCACGCCACTTTGACCAGAGGCTTGGCCGAGAGAAGCTTTCCGGTCCTGGCATCGAGCACGTAGAAAAATCCGTTCTTGGGCGCGGTCATGGCCACGTGGTGCTGCTCACCATCTATGGCAAGGTCGGCCAAGAGGATGTGGTTGTTTTCGGTCTGCAATCCCGGAGCGCTGGTTTGGAAATGCCAAACGTATTCTCCAGTGTCGGCCTTGACGGCGATAATGCATCCGGCAAAGAGCTTGTCTCCGGTCACTTTGATGGATGAGAGCTCTCCATAATCCACGCCCGCTCCGGCTGTTCCAAAGATGACAAGATCGGTGACGGGGTCGTAAGTGATGGCGTTCCACACGTCGCCGCCGCCGATCTTCCACGCATCTTTTCCATGCCATGTCTTCGAGGCCATCTCCAGCGCTTTGGTCTCGAGGCCCTTGGCGGGATCTCCTGGAACGGTCCAGAATCGCCATACCTCTTTGCCAGTTTCTGCTTCGTAGGCGACAAGGGATCCTCGCACGCCATCGTCAGACCCGTTGTAGCCCATTAGGATTCTTCCTTTGGCCACATGTGGGGCGCCGGTGATTCCGGTTTGATTAGGGTCACAGACGGCGGCTTCCCACACTTGTCTTCCGGAAGCCGCGTCCACGGCGATGAGACGGCAGTCTCCCGTACCGACGTACACCTTGTCGTCCCATACGGCAACACCTGCATTGGTCCGCGCCGAATAACTTCCGTTGATAGCCTGATCTAATCGCACCTTGGGATCGAACTTCCAAAGCAACTTGCCGGAAGCCGCATCTATGGCATAAACCTTGGACAGCGGAGCGCTGACGTAAATCACTCCATCCACCACAATCGGCTCGGCCACCACTCCCATTGCGCTATCGATATCGAGGGACCAGGCTAAACCGAGCGCGCCCACGTTCTTGTCGGTAATCAGCTTGAGAGGACTGAAATGCTGCTCGTCAAAGGTGCGGCCGTTGAGCAGCCAATGGTTGCCGTCGGCCGCATCCGCCATAACCCTGGCTTCGGTAACATCGCCAGGCTTGGCCGGATTCCCCGCAGACGAATGAAGGGCGATGCCCATCGCGACCGCGAGACATAGAGTTACCAAAACTATCGTTCGGCTGTTCATGGCAGACCGCCTCCCCCAAGACCCGCGAAAAATCGACATAGAGAACCTACAGCACACCTTCGGCTTCAGCAGCATCTTTGCCGCCGGCCGTGCGACTGTGCGCGCTCGCGCCAAAATTCGGCATAGGCTTCGCGAGATGAGGCTATCTGCGCACGCTGCAGAAAACGGGCGTAGGAAGCCTCGTCGAAAACTTCGCGCAATACTGTTAGGACAATCCGCGCGGCCGCAATCAATTGCCTCATCATTGCTATTGCTCCTCCATAACGAGCCTCGTCGGGACGAAAGGCGACTCCTTCATGCGCGCCTCTCGTCTTCCAGTCAATACGCCGATCCATACTCGCGCTGACTCGATAACCACCAGGCTGACCATCGCGACAAGCACGGCTGTGACGGCTGCGTCCAGCCTGTTGTTGAAGATCAGGCGTGCGGCCGCGCTGGTTTCCGGCCCACCTGCCAACGCCCGCGCTTGTGCCAGAAAGCCTACACGAGGATCGGGATCCAACAGCTTGTGCCACGACGCGGTGAACGTGATTGCCACCAGGACTGCGAGCGGCGCCAGCGTCACCAACGCGTACCTGGTTCGGTGCATTTTGATAATGATCGTCGTGGCCACACACAACGCCACTGTGGCCAGCAATTGATTGGCAATGCCGAAGAGGGGCCACAGCAGGTTGATCCCCCCCAATGGGTCCTTCACTCCCTGCCAGAGAAAATATCCCCATGCCGCCACGACTAAGCCGCTGGTCGCCAGAATCGACGGATACCAACTAGTTCGGCCCAGTGGCGGATACACATGCGCCAGCGCGTCCTGAATCATGAACCGGGCTACGCGGGTTCCGGCATCGAGCACCGTCAATATGAAAAGCGCCTCGAACATGATGGCGAAGTGATACCAGATGGCCATCACAGCCTGGCCCCCCAGGCTGTGCGAAAAAATATTCGCCATGCCTACGGCAAATGCCGGGGCTCCGCCGGTGCGATTGAAAAGCGTCTGCTCGCCTACGGCGTGGGCTAGAGCTTGCATGTCCGCCGCGGTTACGGGGAAGCCCCAACTTGAAATCGTGGCTGCCGCTGCCGCCGGTGCTTGACCCACGATGCCCGCCGGACTATTGATCGCGAAGTATACTCCGGGCTGCAACACGCTGGCTGCGATGATGGCCATTATGGCCACGGCAGATTCGGCGAGCATTGCGCCGTACCCTACCATTCGTGTTTGTGTCTCGCGCGCGATCAGCTTGGGCGTGGTCCCACTCGAAATCAAGGAGTGAAACCCGCTGACCGATCCACAAGCAATCGTGATAAATGCAAAAGGAAAAAGCTTTCCCGCGAACACGGGCCCGGTGCCGTCGATGAAGCGCGTCAGCGCGGGCATGTGCAGCGTTGGACGTAAGAGCAGAATCCCAATCGCGAGAAGTGAGATGGTCCCCAGTTTCACAAATGTGCTCAGGTAGTCGCGAGGTGCCAACAGCAGCCACACTGGGAGAGCGGACGCGGCAAAGCCATAAATGATGATGAGGATGGCGAGGGCCGAGGCGCTCAGCGTGAACACACGTGCCATGGCAGAATTTTGCGAAACCCACTGGCCACCCCAGATTGCCAGCATCACCAGGATGAATCCCAGCACGGAAGCTTCCAGGACCTTGCCGGGACGAATCCGTCGTAAATAGATGCCCATCAGCAGAGCGATTGGGATTGTCATGGCGATCGTGAATGTGCCCCAGGGACTCGACTTCAACGCGTTCACCACGACCAGCGCGACCACGGCCAGCAGAATGATCAAAATAACGATCACCGCGGCGTAGGCGATGAACCCGCCGATGCGGCCCGTTTCTTCCTTCGCCATTTCCGTCAGAGACTTACCGTCACGACGCACGGAGAACAACAGAATCACGAAGTCCTGCACGCAACCGGCGAACACGGCGCCAGCCAGGATCCACAGAGTGCCGGGCAGGTAGCCAAACTGCGCCGCCAGGACGGGACCGACCAGCGGTCCGGGGCCGGCGATGGCTGCGAAATGGTGGCCAAAGACTACCCACTTGTTGGTGACGAGGAAGTCGCGGCCATTTTCCAGACGCTCGGCGGGGGTGGCTCGTTTGGCGTCCAGGGCGAGAATTTTAGTTGCGATGAACCTGCTGTAGAACCGATAGCCGAGGGCGTAACAGCAGGTTGCCGCCACCACCAGCCATAGGGCATTAATTGGCTCTCCGCGCCGCAGCGCGACCACTCCGATCGCGAGCGCGCCGAATAGAGCAACAGTTCCCCAAGCTAGAAATGAGAGAGGCTTATTCATCCCAGTCGAGCATTGTGGCGAATCTTGCGCTCCGACGCAATCCTAAATACGAACATTGCGGTCTGACGGGCAATTGGCCCCAACGATCTGCCGCACAGTTTTAGCATCCGTCGGGTTTGATGATAATCTAATTCTTCCGAACGACTGCCAACCCTGCGGTTGGGGCGACTTTTTGTCTCGCCCATGCGCCCGGGGTGCATTCTTAGGATTTCATCTGACTTATCCCTGCACAGGAGAGAATCATGAAGATTGGTATGTTAACCGGAGGAGGCGACTGCCCTGGGCTGAATGCCGTCATCCGCGCGGTGGTGCGCAAGGGGGTGTTTCACTACGACGACGAATTCGTCGGCTTTCTCGAGGGCTGGCGCGGGCTGATTGAGGACAAAAGCATGCCCCTCGATCTCGCCGCAGTGGGCGGCATTCTGCCCCGAGGCGGAACTATTCTGCGCACCTCGCGTACCAATCCTTCGAAGCGTGCCGATGGAATCGAGCGCTGCACCGCCACTCTTGGGAAACACGAGATCGGAGCCCTGATCGCGATTGGCGGTGACGATACGCTTTCGGTCGCGCAGAAGCTTCACGAAAAAGGGATCAAGGTTGTCGGAGTCCCCAAGACTATCGACAACGATCTGAGCGGCACCGATTTTACGTTTGGATTTGACACCGCCTGCAACGTTGTGTGCGAGTCGATTGACCGCCTCCACACTACCGCCGAGGCTCACAACCGGGTCATGGTCGTGGAAGTGATGGGTCGCGATGCGGGCTGGATCGCCCTGTACAGCGGCATTGCGGGCGGCGCCGACGTCATTCTCATTCCGGAGCGCCCCTTTGACGTGGACAAGGTGGCAGAATCCATCCGGCAGCGCCACGAACGCGGACGTTATTTTTCAATCGTGGTCGTCGCCGAGGGGGCGAAGTTCTCGCAGCAGGAGGGCACGGGCGGTCCTGTCCTGCAAGATATGGGTAAGGACGAGTTCGGCCACGCCAAACTCGGCGGCATCGCCAACATTCTGGCCCGTGAAATTGAAAAGCGCACCGGCTTCGAGACCCGTGCGGTCGTGCTCGGACACATCCAGCGTGGCGGCTCGCCTACGGCGTTCGACCGAGTTCTGGCGACTCGCTATGGATTGGGTGCCATTGACATGGTTCATCGCGGCGAGTTTGGTTGCATGGCAGCATTGCGGTCGAACAAGATTGTTTCGATTCCCCTAAAGGAGGCAATTTCCCGCAACCGCGTCGTGGACGACGAGATGATCGAGATGGTGCACGGCCTCTTCGAAAAAACCTCAACCAAGGAAGCGGTAAGCAACTAGGTGCGTTTGTAAAAAGGGGCCCGGCCAGCCTGGGCCTCTTTGTGACTCGGCTTTTGCTGTCGGTAGTGAGAGAAGCAAGACCGCTCAGCTTGATTCGCAATCGCCAGATCGCATTCTGCTGGTCTGGGCTCTATATTTGTTTGTAACCTGTATCGTTTCTGACTCTCAAATAAAGCTCCAGTATCATGGCGGCTTGAGGAAAAGCCGAATCACGACCCGCTCGTGGCTGACCGGGAAACGCCTGCGTGCTCACGGATTCATTCTGGCTTTGAGCCTGTGGTCGATCTACGTTTGGAATATCTCCAGCCCAGGTTTGCTCGATCGTGGCGGCAATCTCAAAGGCACAGATTTTTTGCATCTGTATACGCTCGGCTCCGTTGCGCTTGAACATCGTGGCGCCGATCTGTACAACATAGATGCTCAGGCAGACCTTGCAGCGAAACGTGTGCCGACTGCCGCGGGAATCCGCTATATACCACTCTATCCACCGCAGCTTTCTATCTTTTTTGCACCGATCGCCCGTTTTGCGTACAGCCGGATGCTGGTCGTCTGGCTGGCTGTGAGTGCTCTGCTGTACGCTTTTTGCACGTACTTCGTGTGGCGCACATGCCCCTCGCTGCAGCAAGAGAAAGTAGCATTTCTCGTCCTGGCCGTGGCTTTTCCGGGATTCTTCCACTTGATTCTCTGGGGGCAAAGTTCCGCCGTTGCATTGGTGTGCTTCACGCTGGCGTACCTCGCTTTGCGAAAAGAGAGGGGATTCCTCGCCGGCCTGGCGCTGGGAGCGCTCATGTTCAAGCCGCAATTAGGCCTGGCCGCGAGCGTCGTTTTTCTTGCAACGGGAAGGTGGAAGATTATTGTGGGCGCGGCTCTGTCCGCTGCGGCCCAAGTGCTCGTAGCTTGGGCATATTATGGCTGGGGACCGCTTCGTGACTGGATGCGGACGGTGCTCGGCGTGTTCGACTCGCTCTCGGTGCTCGAGCCCAAGCTGTACCAAACGCATTCGCTTCGTACCTTCTGGAACTTGCTTCTGATTCCGCCGCACATCTCGCTCGCGTTGTATGTGGTCAGCGCGTCTCTTGTGCTTGTTGGGATGGTCATGGTCTGGCGCAGCCAGCTTCCGTTATCGGTGCGCTATTCGGCGCTGCTCCTGGCAACGGTGCTCGTCTCGCCGCATCTCATCGTCTATGACATGGTCATTTTGGCTCCGGCGTTTCTTTTACTTGCGGACTGGCTGATTACCCGGCCACAGGAAGCCTTCGGCCGCCGGATGGGAATCGTTCTTTACTTCGCGTACTTATCCCCATTGCTGGGGCCGCTGAGCCAAAGGATCCACGTGCAGCTCTCGGTTGTGCTGATGACCGCCGCCGTTTTTTTGATCTGGCACGTCGGACAACGAATGAATGTTATTTCTGGCGGGAGAGCAGGTTCGCTTGGGAACGCGAGCTTGGAGGCATCGGTGTAAGCTCGTCGGCGTGGACAAGCCGCGACTTACTTTCCGAACAGGAATGCAAGAGCTTCCGGAAATCGGCGTGCCCATGCTGACTCGTGGTGGGATGCGCCGTCTTCGATCACGACCCGCAAACGCTTCTCGTTCAGACCGGCGCGACCTAGAATTCCCGCAAGCTCTCGGACATCATCTACTACGCTTTGATTTCGGTCCGCCCTTCCGGCCTCCGCGGTTCCTGTAGCCAGAAAGATTCGATCGGGCCAGTCCTTTCTTGCGCGGCACTCCCTGATCAACTGACGGTTGGAAGCCCACAGCGCGGGGCTTTCCAGCAGCAGCCGTCCGATTACACCTGGCCATGCGAGTGCAGTGTAAAGCGCGATCAAGGCTCCTAGCGACGAGCCGCCAAGCCCAGTATTGTCCGGGCCGGTCGCCACGCGGTAGCTGCCTGCAACAAACGGCATGACTTCTTTGATCAGGAAATCCGGGTAGCGGCGGCCCTGCACGCGCAGCATCATCGGCTGCAGTGATCGATGAGGCATGTACTCGCGAAAACGATCCTTGGCCGCGTTGTCGATCCCTACCACAATCATCGGAGCAATCACGCCCTCGCGGATCAGGCGATCCGCGGTTTCATCGACCTGCCACTCCACGCCGGTAAAGGACGTGGCGGACTCAAACAGGTTTTGTCCGTCATTGAGGTAGAGAACCGGATAGCGGCGGCCTTGGTTAGAAGTTTCGTCGTATCCCGGGGGCAGCCAGACCCTGATGAATCGAGTGTTGTGGAAAATGCTGCTCTTGAACTCGTGGATCCGAAGATCGCCGGTGGCCGAGCCCGCACGGATCACGTCCGGCGAAGCGGCCGTTGGCTGATTCTCGTTTGTCTGGATTCCGTCCATCAGGAGAGTTGGTTTTGCGAGCTTTCGTGTATGAAATGAAGGTCCTGGCTCTAAGAGTGAGGAGATCTGCCCTCACAAATCTTTTGGTTGCGACAGTTTCACGAGCCCCGCCAACAGCGTGATCAGCGCAATCAGCGCCAGCGAAGTCAGGCATAAGATGCACCACGTCATCAGAACGTATGCTTCGACGTAAGTCAGGTAGAGGGCGAATGCCAAGCCCGCGCCTGCGGCCAACAGCAGGCGCGTCGGAGTCCGGTTATTCAAACGCTGAAACGTGGAGAGCACCAGCAGCAATCCGTATCCGGCCAGGCCGATCCCAGCCACGGGAATGCCAATCAGAGTCGAGTACTCGCTTCGGTTCACAATGTCGCAGTTGAACTTTTCACCGAACTCGCAATATGAAGTCGCAGATTTCGCGTAGTGACGCTCCAGGGACACCGCCGACACAATCATCCCAGCCAGTGACAAGACGGCGATCCCCAAAAAAAGAAGACGAGTGCTGCTCCCCACGTCAGGTTTCGTGCTCGGTGGCGTGAGTGAGTGATTCATTGCGGCAAGCTGCACCCGGTCCGGCCGCTCAAATCCTCCATGGAGAGCACTCCCTCATGGAGTGGACCACCTTCAAACTGCCAACTCGGAAACTGTTTGGCACCGGCGGCTTTGCATTCCGGAGCCATCTCGCGCGATCCCTTGATAGCACATTCCTGGTAAGGCACATATTGAAATGCCTTGCCGAACATCTCCTTCTGGTCGAGGCAGTGCGGACACCAATAAAGCCCGTACATTTTCGCCTGCTTCGAAGCCAGGCACTTTGCGAAGGCGTCGTAGTGATGGTTCTTACGGTACGAACCGGCAGAGAATGCACCAATAAAGAGCAGTGCGATGGCAACACCCCACACAATCGTCTTGCGAGACTTTGGTTCGCTCACGCCGTTGCGCCAGCCCTGCCGTCTTCGTCGCTCTTCAGACATGACTCATTTATATATCATGGGTACATATCATGGACCTCAGGCAACCACGTTAAGCGCTCCGGGCAAGACGTCCAATTCCTGGCAGTGCAAGGTCAGGACTTCGCCATCGACCATCACATCCACGGGGGAATCGAGATCAAATTCTATTCGCCGTGCCGTCTTTCGTTCGGCCAGCGGATGCTCAATGTGTGTGCCGTCATACAGCCCGGGCAAGTTGCGGATCAACCCCAATCGCCCGATCGGCCCCCATCTCACATATTCGATCAGGCCGCTGTTCACCTCGGCCAGGGGAGCGATCATCATCGTTCCACCGGTAAACTTGCTGTTGTTGAAGGTGAGGAAGAGACATTTCCGCCCATCGAAATTCGGCGCCCCTTCAACCCGCGTTGGGAACGGGCGACGGTTGAAACGAGCCAGAGTGAGAAATACGGATACGATGTACCCCAGCTCTCCCCAGCTACTGAAGCGGCGCGCGCGAAGCGTAGCCACGTCCGCGGTAAATCCCATGCTCAGCAAATTAATGTAGTGCACTACGCCGGCACGATGCCGCAGGCGTAGCACGTCGCACTGCCGACTCTGCCCCTGGAGCAACGACTCGATGGCGTGCTCCACCCCTCGATCGCTGAAGTCGCGCAGAAACGAATTCCCGGTTCCCAGCGGCAGAAACGCCAAGGTGGGGCGCTCCCCTTCGCTGGCCTCAGGGTAGAGTCCGTTGACCACCTCGTAGGACGTCCCATCGCCGCCGACGGCGATGAACTGGCGGACGCCTTGCCGGTAGGCCTCGCGCGCAATTCGCTCTGCATCTCCAGGACCGCGCGTCTCGGTCACCTTGACCTCAAGGCCGCCCGCCCGCAGACGCTCCAGAGCGGGGCCCAGCAACCTGCGGCTCTTGCCGCCTCCTGCTGCTGGATTTACGATGGCCAGAAAAGATTGCCCCACGCGTCAGTATGCTGCTGGACGTGATGTCAGCAGCAAGTCCCCCTCATTCTTTTTGTGACGAGCCAAGCGATTCACGACTGCGAAGTTGCCTGCGGTTCATAAAGTCTGGTCGGGACGCGATATTGCTTGAACCGCGAACCACGGCGTCACAACGAGACGACCGCGCGCCGCTCCACCGACTTACCGACTTCCTCCGCCAATGCCTGGCGTTTGACTTTCATCGACGCAGTCCGCGGAAAATCTTTGTCCCAGATCAGATAGCCGCCCACGCGTTTGAAGTCTGGCAGTCGCCGATTATGCGCGCCCACATCCTGCAGCAACTTGCTGCCGAATTGCTGGTTCGGTTCCAGTCGTAGCACAATCACAAGTAATTCCCGCCCCAGCTCTTTTTGGGGCCAGACATAGTTTGCCGCAAAGACGCAATACTCCTTCACCGCCAGCCCGTCGAAGGCCGTCTCAATATCCTCGGGATAAATATTTTTCCCGCCTTCGGTGACGATCATATTCTTCTTGCGCCCGAACAACTGCAGATGCCCGCTTCCATCGAATCGCCCCAGATCGCCAGTGAGAAGCCATCCATCGACGATGGTTTCAAGGGTAAGGTCGGGATCATCCAGGTAGTGGGACATTAGCGTCTTGCTGCGGGCAGCGACTTCCCCGATGCCACTTGCATCCGGATTGAGAATGCGCAACTCAACGCCCGGCAGCGGCTTGCCAACCGTGTCGGCGCGAAAAGGTTTCAGATCGTTCAGCGTGAGCGCGGTTCCACCCTCGGTTAGCCCGTAGCCATTCACCACTGGGAGTCCGAGATCGTAGAAAAACTGCATGGTGGAAGGCTCCATGAAAGCTCCTCCCGTGATCAAGGCAAGTAATTCCTCGCCGAATCCGCGGTGCACGCCCGGCAGCAGCCTGCGGCTCAGTCTTACATTTGGCCTTCTTCGCGTGAGGAGTTTGTTTAACCCGATCATGCGATCGAGAAAAAATCGCTTCCACGACGGTAATTCGTCAAACTTGGCGCGCATGCCTCGCTCCAGATTCTTGAGGATCATCGGCACCAACGCCACATAAGTGATCCGGTAGCGGACAAAGGCATCGCGCACAAACTCCGGCCGCAGCGTTCGCAGGTGCACCACGCAAGCCCCGCACACGAATGGTCCGATGAAGCCCACCATGAAATCAATGGCATGGTTCGTAGGCAGAATACTCAAATACCGCACGCCCGGCCAGAAGGGATACCACGCAGTCAGCGCCCGGCACTGTTCCAGATAGTTTTCATGAGTCAGCACGCAGCCCTTGGGACGCCCGCCCGTGCCCGACGAATAGACAATGCAGGCTACATCATCTTTTTGCCGTATCACGAAGTCGGGTGCGCCATTGCGCTTGAAGTCTTCCCAGCGGAACCCGCCGGCAAGGTCAGTTCCGAGCGGCGCCTCCGTTACCAGCACGATCTTGGTCTTGATGTTGTGGAAGTCGGGAGACTGCGTAATCGCCCGCCACAGGTGATACTCAACGATCAAGACCTTGGCCTTCGAGTGCGCCAGGAGTTGGAGATGCTCGGCCGCGGTCAATTTGTAATCGATGGGAACCAGCACTCCGCCACAGTAGAAAATGGCATACGCCGAAATCAGCCATTTCGACTGATTGGTCATGATGATGGCCGCGCGAGCGCCGGGATCGAAATCCGAATCCTCGAGCGCCCGCGTCAAGGGAAGTGCGATCTCTTTGAAGTCGGAGTACGTGAGCCGAACCTTCTCGCGATCGCGCTCGGCCTCAATCAGACAGACCTCATTGGCGAAGCGGTTCAGCGCGTCACGCAGGGCCGCCCCCAGGCAGGTGTATTTTTGGAGATCAAGCATCAAAGACTTATTTCACCACGGAGACACGGAAGTGCGGAGAAAAGCTTAGTTATCAATCCATTACCTGCCGATTCTCGATATTAACTTCAGGAGTCCGGCGACCGTGAACGATATTCCCTCTTACAGCCTCGCCTGTATCTTGTTGGCCAACGTACGGAAGTCCGTCACTCCCTGCAATTCGTAATCCGGTAACTCCACATGGAAATGATGTTCCAATCGCGTCAGTAAATCGAGAGTCTGCAAACTGTCGATGCCAAGCGCTTTGAAGAAGTCCTCATCCGGATTAAGTTTTTCACGCGGAACCTTGAAGTGCGTCGCTGCCAGATTCAGGATTTCGTCGAGCGTCTTATCAGTGGTAGGCATGTTGATCCTATTTGAATTACTTCCACGCTAAGGCAGATACGGCTGAGAGTCTGTGCTCTCCACGAATCTCTTCAGACCGGCTTCGACGGCAGGTCTGGCGAAGAGTTCACAGAAGATGTCGATTTCTCGCCGCAACTCCTCGTGTGGAATTGGTTTAATGAACCGCTTGGCAGCTATCGCCGTCTCGCGGTCGAATTTCCCCATCTGGGCGGCCGTGGCCCGCGCTGCGCGAACAGCTTCCCCCTCGGAGACCACCTGGCTGACCAGCCCAGTCTGCTGCGCTTTGGTGGCGTTGAAACTGCGCCCGGTGAGCAACAAATCTCGCACTACTCCATTTCCGAGATCGCGCTTCAGACGGGGGATGCCGCCGAATCCCGGAATGAGTCCCAGCCGGAGTTCGGGAAAACAAAAGCGCGCCATCTTATCGGCAATGATAAGGTCGCAAGTGAGAGCTAATTCAAACCCTCCTCCGAACGTGACCCCATGGACAGCTGCGATCGTGGTCAGGGGCACAGCATCAATCAGATTCAGGACGCGATGAATGCGCTCCAGAAACTCGCGCACACCTTTCAGGGCTTCAGCCTTCTCCATTGCCTGTGATCGTTGGTAGAGCTCGCGCAAGTCCGCCCCAGCGCAAAAGCCCGATTTCAATTCGCTATAGATAATGAGGGCATGAGCGTTCCGCTGCATACTTTCCAAGGCAGCCGCAAAGGCTTCCATCTCCTCGAGGCTCAGGGAACCCAGCTCGTTGCAGGGCGCGCGGTGCAGCGAGAGCTCTATGATTCCTCCGTTCAGAACCCAGGAGAGCGCTTGCCCTTGGTATTGTTCCATGCTTGACGCCAGCCTTGTCGCAGCACACATCGGATTTCTTACCAGGAGACTTCACTATACCGCTTGCTTTATTTGGTACATCTCGTCAATTTCGTTCTTCATTCGAGCGGCGATCAAGTTGCGCTTCAGCTTGCCATTCACCGTCAACATGCCGTTTTCTATCGAAAAGGGCTCTGAACGCAGGCAGAATGCCCGTACCTGCTTGTAGTGAGGCAATTGCGGATTCACCGCATCCAGGGCCGCCTGCACATGTTCGCCCGTGGCCGCGCTGGTAACAATTGCCGAGAGGTAACCGCGATCATTGCCGACGACAACCACCTGCTGCGCAGTGGGCAGGTGTCGCGCGATTTCATCCTCAATGGCTTCCGGCGAAATCTTGTGGCCCGAGCCCAGAACGATCAGACTCTTGATCCGGCCAAAGATCCGCCAGTTACCGGAGGCATCCATCTCGCCCTGATCACCGGTGCGAAACCATCCATCGCGCAGGGCTTCAGCGGTTTGTTGTGGCCGGTTCCAGTAACCGGGAAAAATATTCGCCCCGCGCACGATGATCTCATCATTGTCGGCGAGTCTCATTTCGATGCCGGGGATCGCAGGACCTACGCGTCCGGGTTCGACGTGGCGGGGATCATCCATGGTGCAGATCGCGGTCGTCTCGGTCAGACCATACACTTGCAAGACGGGAATTCCCAGCATGGAGAAGTAGAGCTGAGTGTCAGGACTGAGCGGCGCCGAACCGCATATCAGCGCTTTGAGATTCGGCCCAGTCATTTTTTTGCGAATCGCGGGAAATACTAGCTTGTTCGCCAGCCACAACCATAGGCCATCGCCTGGCTTTGCGTGTGCCTTCCCGTCCTTGCGTCTGGACCACGCAGCCTTAGCCCGTGAATAGACGGCTTGCGCTACTCCGCCGGTCTGCCGAAGCTGGTCGTCCACCCCCCGGCGCATGCGCTCCAGCAACTGCGGAACGTTGAGAAAGTAGTCTGGAGCAACCATCGGGAGGTCGTTCGCGATCCTGGAAAGGTCCATGTTGAGCGTGATCAAACTTCCCCGCAAAAGAAAGGTGAGTAGGGCAATCCATGAGGCGCCGAAGTTAAACGGCAGATAGTGGAAGATGCGATCCTGACCGGTCCGGTCTTCCATCAGCAGATTCAATCGGGCGGAAGTACATCCCAGCATGAAGCCTACGTTGGCCGCGGTCAGCACCACGCCCTTTGCGTCGCCGGATGTCCCCGACGTGTAAATAATGGTAACGGGATCGGCGTCCCGTAGTTGCGGACGGTTCAGAGAAGAGGAGTGTTCGGCGCCTGCAAACACTTCATCGAACAGAATACACGGCGGCGCCTCAGACCAGACTTGCTGAATACCCGCGCGCAGAGTAGCGTCGGCGCAGCAAACCAGCGACGGAGTGCAATCTTTCATCATGGCGACTAATTCCGCTGGAGCCTGGCGCGAATAGAGTGGAGCCACGATCAGTCCTTCCGCCATGGCGGCAAGATCCATCGCAACCCATCGAATGCTGTTCGGCCCCAGCAGGCCGCAGCGGTCGCCCTTCTTCAATCCTTGCGATGCAAGGAACGTACGCGCTTCGCGGACTAATTCCAGCAGCTCGCCGCCGGTCACACCGGTCACTTGGCCGTCGCGGATTTCCTGAAGGATTTGGAGATCCGGCGCAGATTTGAGTTGCGAAAGTATGTCTCCAACAAAAGGCATGATTATCTGTACTGGAACGCAGTGCGCAGGAACATTCTGGAGATCAGCTATACGCCGCCACCAGTTGGCGCAGCGAGGCGTTCATTGGCGGCAGGTAATCTTCCCAACTCCATTCCCCCGTGCGCGTGGGAAACTCGGGATACCGGCGCTGCACCTCTTCTTCAAAGAACACTCCCATCCGCGCCATCACTTTTAAGTTTTTTACCACCGTGCGCGCAATGCCATCGGCGATACGCTCTCCGTCCGTTGCCAGTTTTTCCAGCGCCACCAGCAACCTGGATTCGAGGTCGGGATCATCCACATTCATCAGCAGGTCCTGATGTCCGCGTTCGCGCATCAGGTTGCGAATGCGCTCGTCCATGGTGATGCCAGCGGAAGGAACCAGCGCCGGCATGGACGTCACAATCCCGTGATAGCGGGACGAGGCCATCATGTGGCACGCCCGCAGAATGCTGACCAGTTCGTACATGTTGTACTGATCGGAAGTCAGCACCGGGACGCCGCCCAGCTTCTCTGAGATGCGATTCGCTGGACGCGCATCCAGCCGCTCCGTCGCTACCAGGATTACAAACACGTTGCGCTTCTTGCGGAAGCTGTCGACCGCATTTGCGATCGATGTCAGGTAATGCCGATAAGCGCGATCCGCGGCTGGACCTGAATTATGGAAGTAGACCGTACGGTAGTGACTGTCTTTATACGCGCCGGTGATGCGGTGTAACGCGTACTTGGCCACGGAGGCCTTGACCGGCCATTCGAACGGGTTGATCGGACAAACCACGAGGACTGGAGTCCGACCGTCCCAACCTACCTGCCGCAAGAT
>WNFC01005049.1_pt1 | contig 19168 bp, 22 predicted proteins | sample 5400541 | NCBI WGS metagenome assembly WNFC01 (sample SAMN13153342, study PRJNA577476) | soil metagenome | isolation source: 120 cm saprolite under Douglas fir tree site 2 hole 2 replicate 1 | place: USA:California | collected 2015-04-18 | reverse complement strand
TGCGTTAAACGCGTGGAAAGGGAACATCGAAAGAGCCGATAAGTTGTTTTCCAATCTCGCTGCAAAGGAATTGCTGAACGAAGTCGCGCCGGGAAAGAACCGGTTGATCTATCTGTGGGGACATCTCACAGCGGTTCATGACGCAATGCTGCCGCTGCTTGGTTTCGGGCCGCGGCGCCATCCGGAGTACGATGACCTCTTCATTTCCAAACCAGATAAAGCCACAACGAGCCTGCCTTCCGCCGAAGACATCAAGAAATCCTGGAGTGAAGTAAACGGCAAGTTGTCAGAAGGGTTTGCAACACTTTCGGCAGCGGACTGGCTCCAGAGACATTCAGCCGTCTCTGAAGAAGACTTTGCCAAAGAGCCTCTGCGCAACCGTTTTGCAATCTTGCTGAGCCGAACAAATCATCTGTCGTACCACCTGGGTCAGACAGTGCTGGCCTCCAAGTGATTTGAGGCCTTATCGCAACGGACGGAAGAACTCCCGCAGATCCTTCGCAAGCAACTCGGGCTGCTCCATGGCCGCAAAGTGCCCGCCCTTGGGCATCTCCGTCCAGCGCGCGATGTTCAAGCCGCGCTCCGCAAGCGCCCGCGGCGGCATGGCGATCTCCTTGGGGAAAACGGCAACAGCTACCGGTGGCTCGACACGGTTGCTGCGCGAGAGACTCAACGGCCGCTGGCGCGATTCATAATAGAGACGCGCGGACGAAGGGGCCGTTTGCGTAACCCAGTAGAGCATGATGTTGGTCAAGAGCTGGTCGCGAGTAAAGACGCTCTCGACATCGCCTGCACAATCACTCCACGTCCTAAATTTTTCAATGATCCAAGCTGCGAGTCCCACTGGGGAATCATTCAGTCCGAAACCTAGCGTTTGCGGCTTAGTTGTTTGTTCATGGCTGTAACCGCCCTCGGCATCCCACCAGCCGCGGAGTTGCTCCAGATATGCACTGGCAATCTCGTCGTCCGGCTGCGCGTTCATTGTTCCTCCGAGCAGGAAACGCCCAGCGATGTAGTTCAAATGAATCCCGATCATGCGCTTAGCATGATCAAGGCCAAGCGCAATCGAGATGATCGAGCCCCAGTCGCCACCCTGCGCGCCGAAGCGCTTATAGCCGAGCTCCTCCATGAGTCGCACCCAGAGCGTCGCAATTTTCTTCGGATCCATTCCTCGCTCACCCGGACGATCTGAGAACCCATAGCCTGGCAATGACGGCACGATCACGTCGAACGCATCCTCCGCGCTGCCGCCATGTGCGGTCGGATCCGTTAGCAATGGAATGAGCTTGAGCATCTCGACAAAGCTTCCTGGCCATCCATGCGTCACGATGAGCGGAAGGGGCGCCGGCCCTTTCCCCCGCACATGTACAAAGTGAATATGGAATCCCTCAATTGCCAAGCGAAATTGCGGCAGCCGGTTCAATATCGCCTCTTCGCGTCGCCAGTCATAGCTATGCCGCCAATACTCAGCCAGGGAGCGCATGTATGCGAGATTGGAGCCGTACTCCCAGCCCGCATTTTCAAGCTCATCCGGCCAGCGTGTGGTGTCGATGCGACGCGCTAAATCTGCAAGTACTGCATCCGAAATTCGAATCGCAAATTGTTCCGCAGCCATTCAGCCACTGTCCTTCCAAAAAAGAACCGCTTGCTAAGAGAAGATCTCACGGTCGTACACGGCCAGAATCTCCGATGCGCTTAGCGAACTTGAGGGCGTACCGAGTCGAATCGCGACCCCGTCGGGGAGACGCACCTAAGCCCGTGATGGTCCATAACATGGGAATGATCTCCCAAAATTGCCTGCCCGATCTTATAACATCGCTCTCCGCGAGAATCTGATCGGAGACCACATGGATGTGCACTTGATCGACGGAACGTATGAATTGTTCCGCCATTTTTTCGCGGTGCCCTCCACAGCAGATTCGGACGGGCAGGAAATCGGCGCGGTCCGAGGTGTCCTGACCTCTGTCTTCTCGATGATCGAGCACGGTGCAACCCACATCGGAGTTGCGACCGATCATGTCGTGGAGTCGTTTCGAAATGATTTGTATCCCGGATATAAGACGAGTGAAGGTGTGCCTGCGGAGTTGCTTTCGCAGTTCCCTATTCTCGAGGAAGCACTGGAAGCAATGGGAGTAGTGGTGTGGCCGATGGTCGATTATGAGGCGGATGATGCGCTCGCCTCTGCCGCTGATAAAGCAGCCAAGGATGACGGCGTGAGGCAGGTCGTCATCTGTACGCCGGATAAGGATCTCGGTCAGTGCGTGGTGGGCACCCGAGTCGTTCAACTGGACCGCAGGCGCGACAGCATCCGCGATGAGTCAGGTGTCGTGGCCAAGTTTGGGGTGAAACCCCAATCGATCCCGGACTACCTGGCTGTGGTCGGTGACACTGCAGATGGCTTCCCGGGTTTGCCGGGATGGGGCGTAAAGGCTGCGGCTCTTACTTTATCTCAGTATCCTCACCTTGAAGGCATTCCCAAGGATTGGCGAGAATGGCATCCGTCAATCCGGAAGGCCCGATTACTGTCCGAATCGCTTTTCAACTCATGGAGCGAGGCCTTGTTGTTTCGTACTCTTGCGACTCTGCGACTGGACGTGCCTATATTTGAGACCGTCGAGGATCTTCGTTGGAAGGGGCCGCGCCCGAACTTTGAGATCGCGCTGGCATCCACGTTGAGTTGCCTCGCCACGTCCGCCCAAATTCGCCTGGCTCGACAAGAGCGAGGGGGCTTTGAGGGCACGGGGGCCACTTCAAAATACGATATGGTTCCAGGCTTTAGCTCCTCGCAATTGGGGTCAGAACGAGCAGCGAAACTACCCTGTACTCGCGGAACCACAAGAACTTCAACAAACGCTTCCCGCAGATCGCTGAGGCGCTTGGTGACCTTCCCGCCACTCAAAAACTCTTGTTTGACGCCTTCTGGTTTGTGTTTTTTGCGGAGCCTGCTATAGTTTATTCATCCCACGAACGAAGGAGGACAAAATGCGCGGCTTCGTTTGGCTTGGATTAGGGGTCCTCTTGTTCTTAGCGTGGGCAATAAGCTTCTTCGTGTTTCACGTCACTGGCGTTCTAATTCATCTGCTTTTGGTCTTCGCGCTCATCTCATTCATGATTTACGTGTTCACCGGAAAAGGCGGAGTAGAATAAGGTTTGCTTTGCCGGGGAGAACCCGACAAAATGATGGGAATCGTCAAAAAAGTGGACGCGCAAGGGTTTGGAATTATTGAAGGCGCGGACGGTTCCAAGGTTCCCTTCATTCTGTCCGACGTTATAAGCCACCACGTTCTCAAACCAGGACAAAAAGTGGCTTTCTCTGTCCGTAGAGTCAAGGACAAGGCGTTTGCCCAGAAAATCACGGTGCTGGGAATTTCGACTCACCTTGTGTGACCCGCTTAAAGCCCATCAAACATCTGAAACGCACGTTGCGGTGGGCAACCCGGCGCAGTATCGTTTATGGGATCAGACCGCGTAGAGTTTTTCGTCGTGCATTTGCGGGAGCGAAACAACGTGGCACTGAAGATGACTGACGGCGAAGTGGATGGCGCGGCTAGACGGTCGCATCGTGCTCGGCGAGGAAAGCCAGGCCCTACGTTTGAAATTGAAGAACCTACTCGCTGAGGGAAAGAAGAAAATCGTCCTGAATATGGACAACATCAAATATATCGACAGCGCAGGGCTGGGCATCTTGGTCGCTGCGCATGTGAGCGCGAAAACCCAAGGCGCATCGCTGCACTTGTGCCATCTCGGCAGCAAATTCCAGGAGGTGCTGCAGATCACCAAGCTCCTGACCGTTTTCGACGTGTACAACACGGAAGCAGCCGCGATCGCCAGTTTCTCAAATTAAAACATAGTAGAAGGGCCGTTGTGGACCTTCAAATCTCAATCAGGGAATCCGGCGATGTCACTATCCTGGACCTTCGGGGGAGAGCGACAATCGGCGTTGACAGCGATCTGCTTATCAGCCATCTCCAAAGACTGGTCGCCAACGGGGTACAGAAGCTGTTGCTGAACCTGGCGGACGTGACACAGTTGGATAGTTCGGGCATCAGCGCCATCACGGGGACGTATGTTTCCCTTGCCCGTCAAGGCGGCAGCCTGAAATTGCTCCGTCCGTGTGGTCGTGTGCGAGCAGTGCTGCGGGTGATCCGCTTGCCAGACATAATCCCTACCTTTGAGGATGAGACACAAGCGCTGGCCAGCTTCAGACCGCAGGGTTACTCTGCTAGTCCCTGATGGTCCGAACTCTGCAGAATGTGGATAGAGTCGGTGAGCACCGATTTCCTCGACCGCTTAGCAACTCAACTTAAAACCAATAAGAGTGCGCTCTGCCGCCGAGCAATTCAGCGGATTCTCGCGGTTGTGAAGAAAAACTTTGAAGACGGCAAATATAAGAACGACGTTGAAGCGGAGGCCGACTTCCGGCAGTTAGTGGATCGCGACGAAGGGTGCAAATAGATTTCAAAACAGCCGTTGTGCTTTAATGGCTGTCCGGGTATTTTCGCACCGAAGGAGAATGCAATGGACGTTGGGTATCGGTTACGTTCGCTCAGGGAGGAGAAGAAACTCTCTCAAGGAGACATTGAAAAACGTACGGGACTGCTGCGCTGTTATATCTCTCGTGTCGAGAACGGCCATACGGTCCCAGCCGTCGAAACGTTGGAGAAAATGGCCCGTGCGCTGGAGATGCCTCTGTATCAGCTTATGTATGACGGTCAAGAGCCGCCCATCCTACTAAGGAATCTAGCCAAAATGAGTGAGCGCGACCGAAAGTTGCTTCTGAGTTTTGCGGAGAAAATGCCGCAGCGCAGAAAATAGTCCACGCCGCACGTCCAACGCGGCGGCGTAGAATTCTTGGCTCATACTCGCTTCTTTTCAATCCGGGTGGCAGCGCGAACCGCTGCAACTACATCTTCTGCTGAAGCGTCTTTCAACAAATAAGCCGAAATCCCAGAGCGGACCGCGGTGAAGAATTGTTCTTCATTTTCTTCCATGCTGATTAGCACGATCGGCGAACGGGCGGTAGTTTGTTCTCCATCATCAGAGCGAGCGCTAAGCAGCGACGCCATCCGCAGGTGCGGCAGCGTCACGAGTAATCGTTGGAAAGAATCTGCTTTTGCTGTACTCGATCTGCGTTCGATATCTCGCAGCGGCTTGCCGTACGCGCATCGATGCTCAAAAATAACTAATGCGATTCTCGCGCTACGTTTAAGATTCAGATTGCAATCAAAGCTTTGACCCGCCGTCCACCGGAATGCTCGCGCCCGTAATCCAGCGGGCTGCGTCCGAGGCCAAGAAGGCAATCACATCCGCGACGTCGTCCGGTTTGCCGATCCGCTTCAGTGCCTGCATTCCAAGCGCGAGATCACGACCGGCCTCCGTTTTGGTGAAGTTCGACATGTCTGTATCGATCACACCAGGCGCAACGGCATTCACGCGGATGCCACGAGGCCCCAGAATCGCAGCGAGATGTTTAGCGAGAGTCTCGACGGCGCCCTTTGTGGATGCATAGGCGGGGATGAATGGCGCACCCGGTTGGCCCGGACTGCCAGGCACGGCGTGGGCAACAAGCGAGGAAACGAGAATGATGTTTGAGCCTTCGCTAAGCAGTGGCAGAAGCTCCTGTACAAGAAAGAATGGGCTTCGGACGTTTGTCGAAAAGAGGTTGTCGAAATCTTCCATGGTTTGTTTTTCAACGGATGCAGCTTTCGAAATTCCGGCATTCAGCACAAGGATATCGAGCCGGCCGTCAAGGAACTCACGCGCGTTTTGCGCCAGCGCTGCCGGCCCGTCTGCCGCGGCGAGATCGGCCTTTAGTGCATGCGCACGTCCTCCCGCATTGCGAATATGTGCGACAACTGCATTGGCTTCCTCAGCGGCGCTACGATAGTGCACAAGCACGCTTGCGCCAGCATCAGCAAGCGCCAGGGCGGTTGCTCGCCCAATACCGCGCGACGCGCCTGTGACAAGAGCAGTTTTGCCTTGGATGGTATTCATCATTCTCCTCTAGGTTGTTTTTCCAATCGATGCTCGGACTAGGCCAGGCGCGAACACCATGGCTGTCGCAGAGCGTCGCTAACCCCTGTTAACGCATTCTGCAGGCTCAGATTTGGGCTACGCCGCCATCGACGTAAAGTTCTGTCCCGGCGACATAGCTGGACTCATCGGACGCGAGAAAGGAGACGGCTTTGGCAACCTCGTCCGGCTCTCCTAGCCTGCCGAGCGGAACATTATTCGCCATCTCTTTCTTCATCTTCGTGAGCGCCTCGCCCTGTTGCAGGTCCTCCAGGATCGGAGTATCGATGTGACCCGGGCTGATTACATTCACCCGGATACGACGGTCCCGCAGATCATTGGTCCAGGTCCGCGCAAACGAACGAACCGCCGCCTTCGTCCCGCTGTACACACTCATGGCGGGAAAACCTTTGATATCCGCAATCGACGCATTCAGGATGATCGACCCACCGTCCCTCATCAAAGGAAGACCTTTCTGCACAGTAAAGAAGAGTCCTTTCACATTCGCGTTGAAATGAAGGTCGAAGAATTCCTCATCTACCGTCCCAAATGGCGCCAGTTTCGCTAGACCGGCATTCGCATAGATTATGTCGATCGGGCGATGGTGCTTCTTGACTACGTCATATAGACGGTCGAGGTCAGACAGATTCGCAACGTCGCCTTGGACAGCCGTCACGTTCTTCCCAATCTCTGCGACGGCAGCATCCAGACTCTCTTTGCGCCGGCCGGTAATGAAAACGTGATCCATTCCCTCCTGAACGAAGCGCTTTGCGGTAGCCAGGCCCATGCCTGTCGAGCCGCCAGTGACGACCGCTATTTTTCCTGCAAATTTCTTAGACATGACCTGCTCCTCATTAAGGTTCAATCGTTTTGATTGCCTGTCGCCGGAATAGATGTTGTGACGACTGATTCGATGCTTAGCAATTTTCAATCACCATGATTCCGCGCAGGCATGCTGTCGCCTTGATCAATGCGCGGCCTGCATTGCTTTGACCAGGGCCGCTGCCGACGCTCCTTCGAGCGATAGTCCATAGCCGACTTCCCGCACAATGCGCTCTTTTAATGGCTGAATGAAGTGCACCCGTGTGTTGCGACGCGTCACTTCCGGAGCCTTTAAGTACAGATCGGCTAATTGCCGCGCCCGACTGAGCGCCTTACCGTTCGGTACAACTTCGGCCACGACTCCCCATTCCTGTGCAGTACGCGCCGTCAGGGGTTGCGGGTTCAAGAGGAACGCCTCGGCTCGTCCTGCTCCAGCGCGATGACTCCATGTGGTAAAGATTCCGTCGCCGGGTTCAACGCCAGCGGCGAAGTGCGCCACATCCTGAAACGTCGCACCCTCCGCCGCCACAATCACACTGACAAGTAGCGCGTAATCTGAGTGCACATGGGCCCGTCCCTCAATAGCCGCGATGACCGGCACGCGTATGTTGGATATGTTTTCCAAAGCCTGGACGCCTTCGTCATGAACCTGGCTCCAAACGCCCGGATCTGAGACATCCCCGAAAGACGACCAATCGACATCAACAATAAACTCCCCGCCGGCGCCGGTCAGGATCACGATTTTGTTCGCTCGATCTTGCGAAATCCGATAGAAGGCATCGACAAACTCGGTGTGAGCTTGTGCGGACATAATGAACGCTCCGCCCTTGCTGTGGAACTCGACTACCAGCACGCCCAGGGCATCTCGGGTTAATCTTAGGCTGCGGTAGGCTGTGAAATAAGCGGGAACGATCAGATCTTCTTCCGCTTCCGCTAGTCGCAGCGGAGTGGAAAGACTGCTTTTTTCGTTGCACATGTATCCCTTCCTTTCGAGAGAGAATTGCCGAGCCTGCCGATTGGGCCGGAGTTAAGCAGCCGTGATTCCGCCGTCGACAGGAAGGTCAGTGCCGGCTATATAACTGCTATCATCGGAAGCATTATCTTTATATTGAATAACTAAAACAGTAACGTCGTCGGACTGCGGCGCGCCTGCGGTGAAAGTCTTTACCCCTTCCCAGATTGCGGTGGCGAGTTCCTGAACCATTTCTCCCTTAAACTCGCCGATGATTCCGCGCAGCCGCGCTTCTTCGAATAACTCTCCCTCTCTATTAACCGCCTCGGAAACGCCGTCCGAGTAAATCACCAGAAAATCGCCGGGATCGAGCTTCGCGCTCGCACTCTGATATTCGGCTCCGTCAAATATGCCGACGGGAAAATTTAGCGAACCAAGCTCCTCGACCGCGCCCGATTGCCGAACCATCAGCGGCGGAACGTGACCTGCATTCACATATTCGAAACGGCCTGTCGTGTCGAGAACACCGTAAAAGACGGTCGCATAGCGACTATCTGCCGTCCGCTCGCTGAGATATTTGTTCACGCGCGAACAAATATCGGGCAGCGGGAGATCCATCGTGGCCGTGGTGAAGAAAACGCCCTGGAGCAAAGTAGCAAGCAGCGCCGCGGAGATCCCCTTTCCGGCGACATCGCCGACGAAAAATCCCAGGCGCCCGCCTTCAAGCGAGATCACGTCAAAACAGTCGCCTCCGACCGAATGGCACGCAAACGTCGATCCGGCAACCGCAACGTTCGGCAAATCCGGCAGCGATTTTGGGAGAAGCGTTTGCTGAATCTGGCTCGCGATTTCAATTTCATGGTCTATCCGCGCCTTATCGCGTGCGGCGAACCCGCCGTCTTCCAGTCGATCTCTCCATTTGACATGACGGGGACTCCTCCCGGAAACTCTCACAGAAACCGAACGGTCCGGATTCAAACTACCGCAACTTCCATTGCGGATCGAAATCCTGTCTAGGTTTTCAAGACGGCCAACCTCTTGACACTTGCAGCTCTAGATATACCTATCTGTGTGGCTTGTCAATTAAGATGTGCAAGAAAAATCTCTATGCTCCTTGACAGGCTATTTCATCGGTTGTACCTCCGCCCTCCTCGAGACGCGTCACCTTTCTCATCGTAGGTTACTGTCGGCAACACCTTCCGTCCGCCAGTTTTGACCGCTCCGAGCTGTCCGCGTACCGGCGCGTAATTTCGTCACGCCGACGGTCTCCACTAGCACGCCTCGCGCCACGAAAAGGCTGTCACCCGGCTTCTCAACCGTTTCGACCTGGACGCCGCCATCTCTCCGCCTCTTGTCCCTGTTCCGGATTGCTCCCTGGCGTGTGTGAAGGGACCCAAGCGCGAGGAAGGTAATGTAGGCGCGTCCCTCGCTTCAATGTGCCAGTTCCGCCGAAGCAAAATGTCGCTCCGTCAATCGCTTAGATTTTTGGGGCTATTCTCATTTCCGGTCTGGGCTTCGGGGCACCGGTCGCGAAGCATTCCCGTCCGTGAAACCACTTTTCCGTCAACGAAGCTAGTTCTGCGGTCGCCTGAGGAGCCCAAGATTCTTGGCTTCCATGCCATGGATAACTCGGCGGTTGACCCTTACCGTTGATCACATTCCAAACCGCTATGTCCTCCGGAAGAGGATTACGGTAACTGTTTCCAAATTTCTCCAGGAGGGTTTCTAGACAGCCCATCGTTGAGCGATACCGCACCCATGCATGATTGTCCCAGTCGAACGTAGTCAGGAGAGCCTCACCTGCCCTTCGTCCTCGTTCGCTCATAATCTTGATGACTGCTGCATCCATTTTCAAGTTCAGCCCGCCTTCTCGGTCTGTGTGGCTGATATGCACAATGCGATCGCGATATCCTGGGACTGGCATCTGCAAATTGTCGCGCCAGTTCTGCATGACATTCAAAATAGCTCCCCCAAAACCAAAAACGCCGTGACCCTCAAAGTGATTCCAGGTCGGCAGCATGCCTCCTCTATTTCCCTTCGGTAGCCAAACGAATTCGGCTTCTGTGTTGTGATCGGGATGTGGAGACTTCAAGTCGATCCCGAAAGTCGGCCACCTTGGCAGTGGTGAATCAAAGAAATGGATTGGAAAATTGCTACTAATACCGCCATCGGAAAACCAGCACGGGTCAGCAACGATGGGCTGGTCTTCCGGCACTCCGTCATTCCGCTTCATACTGTAGTCGACCGCGTACAACGGAACAGCGGTCAAGAGGATAGGGAAACTCAAACTCATTCGAATAGCAACAATGATCGGTAGGTCGTGCATCTCAGGCAAAGGAACAAGCTCTTCACCGTGTTCCGTACGGGCTTGGCGAGCGCTTGGATCCTTCTTGTCCACCATCCATCGCACAACTTCGTATGGAAACAATTTCATCCAATCTTCAACGAGAAAGTAGTAGCCCTTGACGGGAAAGGGAATGCGAGATGGGCAACCGCAGGTGAGATTGGTGGTCATCACTTCCAGATTGATTGCGCGTGTCGTGTAGTCTGAACATCGATACTCGCTGGAAAGGGGACTTTCGCCTGGATAGCTTGGAGCTTCCCACAAGTCGCGAAAGGTAAAGGGCATTCCCGAGTTTTGCCCCGCAACTTCATTCAGCAAGGAATAGAGCCAATTGGTCAAGGGAGGACCGCCTGAAGACTCGCTCGCATCGAATCCTGAACAGAATCCGAAACTGTTCTTCGCAAGAGAGCGCATCGCTTCCGATGCAGCGCTTTTTAGGACAAATATGGGAACCAAAATTCCGCATCCGAGCAGCCCAATGACAACGTAGAGCACCCAACTGCCGTGAACAAGAAAAGCAAGCACACTCACGAATACCGCGACCAGCAGTGCAGCCAAAGCGAAACGCCACAAGAAATTTGCAAGTAGCCTGGCGGCGACCGCAATCCAAATAGGTTTGCCCGCCTGCTTGGCTGACATCGCCGACAAAACAACCTGGAAGACTCGCTTGGTTGATCCGTCCGGCCGGAACAAAGAAAGCAAGAAATTGTCTTCCGCCAATTCCGCAGGAAGCTTGGCCAGTCGGTCGAAGCCGAGTTCGTCGCCAGTACGACGCCGGCGACACTCTGCAGCTGCTGTTACTCCGGCTGCGATCGCGCCAGCCGAGGTTCCACCGATATTTTTGAACCAATATTCGGTTGAGAGTTTTTGCACGGCGAGTGGATAAACGATACCGCTCGTAACCCCGCCCTTCATCACCAAGTCACAGTATTTCTTGGCTGCCTTAGATTCGACCATTTGCCCTCCGACCTCCTTGAATCACAGCAATGTAGGTTGCGTCGCAACCCAGGAGCCGAGCTAACGCGCAGGCCCTCCGAGTCCCTAATACTTGATCGTAATGCCCGACTGAACAGTATTGACGCGGCTAAACTTCGGAGGTGAAAAGCCATCCTTGTAGGCCACCGTAAATGCGAAGTGCCCGGCCGGATCGAAGTTCCAAGAACCGCTGATGACACCGAATGCGTTCCAACCATGCAGCCGCTTCAAAAACAATGTATGGTCCGGGCGCTCCAAAACGGTGTTCTCGACTGTCGTTAAGTACCGAGCCGTACCGAGGGCGTCGATACTGAACCGGCCGATCTCCAAGAGCGCGTGCGCTATCGGAACAACCCTGGCGATATGATAGGATGGCAGTTGTTGTGTCGCTTTTCCAATCGATGCTTTCACGGTACTGTCCTTGAGAGCGCCTCCCAGCTCCATCCCCGTGTGGAAGTCCAGGACGTAGCCCCAGAGAACGGGCTTCGAGTTTGCTCGCGTCCACGGTATTTTGTTCGCCTTGGCTATGTCTGCCTCATGAGCAAACTTCCTCGCGCTCCGGCGCTGCCTGGGGTTGTAAAGATTGACGAACCGAAATAGTAGATCGGGCGTGGCTAGCAGATTGTGGCGGTCGAATTCTTTGTCGCTTTCGTAGGCGACGCCTGGTCTGAATAGCAGACCCTGCAAAACCTTGTTCGGCTTATACATATGGCCGAAGGACAAACCAAAGTTGATGGTATCGGCGTACTTGAGATTGCTCACTTGGTTCTGCCCAACATCGACCGTAGCCGTCGGCATCACCTGGTAGCCGTGCACCAGCTCCCCAATCACCGGCGCAATTTTGCCATCGAGGACCCAGCCCGGCTTTGATCCCTTTCCCGCCGCGTAGTTCAAATTCACGTAGTAGCTTGAAGAATCTTTACTGGCCGGAGCTTTTTCCGGCACAATCTGCGATTTGGAATCAATTTTGACGGGCTGCCCAAAAATGTCGAGCAAACCCGGGACCGCGAATGGCAGTTGTTGCGTAGCCTTATTACTGTCGAGGACTAACTCAAAACTGCCTAGATTCTCCGGAGTGTCGACCAGACGCGCAAGATCCGCGGCGGAGGTCACCTTCTTGGTATCCGGAATCGCCGCAGCTACTCTACAGCCCCCCGCTTTGAGGCTCTCCGTCATTCCATTGAAGTCTTCGACCTGCAAAGTACACGGTCCCTCAGGGCCGCTTTTATAAGCCAGATGTGACACAAATTCCCACTTCCCCTGTTCGCTCAACGAAAGTGCCGCGCCCATCGGCACCGTGTTGGTCATTTCCAGGTCAAAGGTGGTTGGAGCTACATCAGGGGCAAGGGCTTCTGTCGAGCGATGAAGCGCGAGAACGACTTTGTATTTCTTGCCGAGTTGTAGGGAAAACGGCGCGGACGACGCCAAGGGCTTGAGCTCCAGGATTAGCCACTGTATCGCCTCTGGGTATGGGGTCACACGAATGTCCGCCGGAAGCGGTGTGTTCAATGAACCCGGCCAATCGTAAAGCTTGCCAGTACCCACGAGGTCGGATACATCATCCTCGTCGCATAGCACGGCGACTAACGTAGGCGCCGCAACCTTGTAGTCGCTCACCGTGCATGGTGCCGGAGTATCCGCGCGCAACGCAGGAGTTCCGAACAAAACGGCAAGTGCCAAAGCGGCAACTGCGATCAAGCAAGGTCGAAAGAGGGACCGAGAAGAGTTCATGGGCTAGTGCTCCCGTACCTGTCGCTCGGCATGGACTCGCCCCGCGCTGGCTACTCGGGCGTATAGTTTTGTCGTACAGCGGTGGCCAGATCTTTTACCGTTTTGATCTTGGCGTTCGTATTCGTGCTTGCGTAAATGTCGGTAAATTTAAGAACCGTCGTCTTGCTGTCGCGGAATTCTGTTTTTAGCTTGCTGGTCAAATCCTGGGCAGCATAGGGAAAGAACTCGAACTGTAGCCCGGACTGTGCCCAAATCACTTCGAGTTCTTGCTTGTCACTCGGGCGAGCTGAAAGGCCCGCCCAGCCTTGAACAACAATGGTAACGCGGTCGTGAACACTCATGGTCCTCATCAATCCGTGAAAGCTGTGAAATTTTCTTAGCCCGACAACCGAACCTACGACCAGTCCGAGAGCAATCGCAAGAATCATCCAAGCACCTTTGCGAGTGAGCCTCACGAGTGACCTCTTCTAGAAATCGATCTATTGGGAGGTAATAATATCGGAGATACTATCACAACTTGGTAAGCGGCTCCAGAGGGATCCGAATGGTGAACCTCACAAACGGAGTCACTTTGACTTCCTAGAATCATTATCGCAAAAATGCGTTGACAAGCAATCGCAAAAATGCGATATTAAATGGGACGAGAGAGTGCGACCGAGTGCCACAAACACAGGTTGTGATCTTTGCTGCTGAGGACGGTTCCTCGCCACTGTTGGGCTGGTTGGACGCCCTGCAGACAAAGGCAAGAGACAAGTGCTTGGTCCGGATTGAGCGGCTTGCAGAACTCGGACATGAATTGCGGCGCCCGGAAGCGGACTACTTGCGCGATGACATTTACGAGTTGCGCGTGCGACACGGAAACGTGCAGCACAGAATTTTATACTTCTTTCATGAGGGCCGGGCAGTCTTGAGCCACGGATGTACGAAGGAGGACGTTGTCCCGCCCGCCGAAATCGAACGCGCGGCAGCCAACAGATCTCGATTTATACGGAACCCAATACACCATACCTATGAGGAGTGAATGACTATGGCCAAGAAGGAAAAGACGCAAGATGCCGTCAATATCCTTCACGGTCGCTACGTGAAGGACGATCCAGAGCGCAAGGCCGCGCTTCAAGAGGAGCGGGTCAATGCCGAAGTGGCCCGACTCATTCATGACATGAGGACGGCTGCTGGCCTGTCGCAGCAGCAGCTTGCCGAGTTGATTGAGACGACCCAATCCGTGATCAGTCGGCTTGAGGACGCCGACTACGAAGGCCGGTCTCTTTCGCTCTTGGAACGCATTGCCACGGCTCTAAATCAAAAACTCACCGTTGTGATGACCGCCCGAGAGCCGGAAGCGCAGGACGTTCGCGAAGCCTTTCACAGAGTCATCCACATGCTTCGTCGCTCCCGCGGGCTCACGATCGACGAACTTGCGAAGAAGACCGAGATCGATCGAACGGAACTCGTCGCACTCGAGCGAAACGCGGCGTACCGTCCATCACCCCTGACCTTGCACCGTCTTAGTCAATTCTTTCAGGTGCCGGACCGGAAACTTGCCGTTCTTGCTGGCGCCATCCGCGAGGTGCCCGAAGACCTCCGGCAACAGGCAGAAAAATTTGCTGCTCAATCTGACTCCTTCTCGAAGTTAAGCAAAGAAGAGCAGCGTGTTCTCGACGAGTTCGTGGGCTTTCTTCGATCGGAACGGTAGTTCGAGTCGTAGGAGTTGGCATGGATCGAGCCACCCGCATGGAAATCCAACGGATCGCCGCCGCGACGCTACGCGATGCGGGGCTCACCGAACCGCCAATGTCCGTCGAACGGCTGTTGGAGCACGTCCAACTCCATCGTGATTACTACGATCTCTCGAATCCAGGATTTCTTGATCGTGCCAACATTTCATTTGCCAGAACTCTGACGTGTTGAGGGTTGTTCATGAACTTGGTGACATAGTGGGCACCATCTGAAGCTCGGAGAAGATGCGATTGCGATCCTCCTCGCATTCTGCGAAGGTGCTGCACTGCGGAGACACAAGTGTCCATTTGCGAAGCTCCGGCATTGAGTTGGCTTGCGAAGCTGGATTTCAGCGTTCGATGGAAACGAGCTGGTTTGTGCTGCGGCTGCCTAATGACCAGCGCCGTGTCACCATCGGGTCGATATTTGAGGCACGTCAGGAGCGATGTTTGCCATGGGCGAAAACTTTCTCCGTATCCTTACCGCGACTGGCTGCGTATAGGTAGATATGGACGGGACAGAGAATCAGGGAGAGGCGGAGTTGTCGGGTCCGTTTGAGGCGCGCTATCTCGCTTTTCTGGAAACGATTACGCAACTCCGGCCGCGGCTGCACCGTTATTGCTCGCGCATGACCGGTTCGGTGATGGACGGAGAGGACGTCGTGCAGGATGCGTTATTCGAGGCTTACCGGAAGCTGGAGCAGTACGACGATAGCCGTCCGCTTGGCCCGTGGTTGTTCCGCATCGCCCACAATCGGTGCATCGACTGGCTGCGGAGGTGTGGAGTGCGGGTTGAGGCGGAAACTGCTGCTATGGGTCCAGATTCCGTCATGCCTGCCAATCCTCCGGTGCTTGGAGTTGGCCGAGCGGTTGAGCAGCTGGTAATGAGTCTGCCTCCCAAGGAACGGGCCTGCGTGCTGCTCAAGGATGTATTTGATTACACGCTGGAAGAAATCGCGGAACTGGTGAGCTCGACCGTAGGCGGCGTCAAGGCGGCGCTCAACCGAGGGCGCGCGAAATTGGCGGCCCTGCCAGCGCCGGAGAGAGTACGCCGCGAAGTCAGTCCAGAGATGTCGCGGCTTCTACACCTCTACGTCGAGCGGTTCAATAAGCGTGATTGGGAGGGGCTGCGCGAACTCATTCGCGCGGATGCTCGACTCCGTGTTGCAGATCGGTTTGCCGGTCCCATCGACGAATCGCCGTACTTCGGGAACTACGAACGGCAGAGAGTGCCGTGGCGACTGGTAGTGGCAGAAGTGGACGGCGAGTTGGCAGTGGTAGTGCTGCGCCAACACAGGGACGAGTGGAGGCCGGATTCTGTTGCTCGCCTCGAAGTGATCGATCAGCGCATCGTGCGCATCCTGGACTACGCGCATTGTCCGTGGGTTCTCCCGGCAGCGACTTCTGTCATCGTAGCCGGCCCCAACTAAGAAATGCATTTGGGCGCGTATCCTGGAACGCCCCAGAGTCGTAATAGAGAGTGGGAAGGCAATTCCAGGAGGAAAGAAAATGCAGACGAAAGACGCTATTAAGTTCGCGCTGACCGTTTCGAATGGAGCGGTGCTGAGCGTAATCGACGAGATGAGCGGCGCGGCAACGACGTTTCCGACGCCGAACGGCGGGTGCCACCCGCTGTGGGTGCTGGGTCATCTCACGCTGGTTGAGGGCTCGATCCCGGCAGTACTTTTCGGAGGAAAGAATCCCGCGGCAGAATGGCAACAGTTTTTCGGTGAGAGTTCGGAACCGGTCGCGGATGCCAGCGCGTATCCTCCGTTCGCGGAGGTTCGAGAGAAGTATCGTCAGTTGCGCGAGCAGAACCTGAAGCTTCTGGAGTCGCTGAGCGAGGCGGATCTCGACAAGCCGACGAAAGCGCCACCCAAGGGGCGGGAGCGGGAGTTCGCTACTTACGGGCAAAGCTTCCTCGTGCTGGCCCTGCACCAGACGATGCATCGCGGCAACGTGACTGACGCGCGGCGTGCGGCTGGGCGTGCAGCGCTCGCGACACCGGCGGCCAACTGAAGCTCTGCTAATCCGGGGCCGCTGACGAGCTTAGGCCGTGGCCTAAGCTCGTCCTTTCCGAATCCTCATGCATGACGACCCTGATTGCGCATCTTCGTGCCATCGAGAGCCGTAAGACAGGTTAGGGAAGTATTTCGATTAAGGAGACGAGTTCAAAATGCGAAAAATTATGGCAGCGCTGGTATTACTTCTGGTCAGTCTGCAAGTTGCTTCTACACGCGGGCAGAGCGCCAAGTACCCTCCGCTCAGCGAGTACATGATGACGCCCGAAGCCGAGATAGCATTGGCGAGAAGTGCGGCGCCTGAAAACGTTTCGGCGCATGCCACCGTGAAGATCCTTACAGCCTCCGGATTCAAGGTTGCCGCCCAAGGCGGCTCCGTGTGCATAGTGATGCGCGGGTTCTCAGCGCCAACATATACCCCTGCGCAGTTCCGTGAGATCGTCTACGATCCAACCATCCGGGCGCCGATCTGTTTCACCGCGCCAGCAGCTCGAATTGTGATGCCCTATTATGAACTGCGAACTAAACTTGCGATGGAGGGGAAGGGACCGGACCAAATTGCAGAGAGCGTTCAAGCGGCATACGTCAAAGGAGACCTTCCGAGAAGAGACGGTGTCAGTTTTGCTTACATGTGGTCTGCAGATCAGAATCTCGGACCGGGAATTGGTCATTGGCACCCCCATATGATGATCTTCTGCCCCTATTACGAAAACTCAATGGTCGGCGGCAATGAGTTCGGGAGTCTACTCCCGCAGGTGAGCGACGACGCTGGAACACCGTTTACGGTAGTGGTCATTCCCATTGACGACAGGCTGGCCGTCAAAGCCGGCGCAAAATAGTAGAGGGGGCATTTCCATGTCCCACTTTTCTGGCGCACGAATTACCTCAGGGTAGCAATCTCCCCTGTGTAGAAGACCAGCGTCAGTTCGTTCGAGAATCGCTCCTTCTCTCGAACGATAGTCTTTCCGTCTTCTTCCTCTTCAGACTTGTCCACCAGCTTGACTGACTGCCGGTGCGCGATATGGCGCGTTTCCCCTTCGCCGAAAATGCCGTTGAGCATTCCCGCAGTGCAGAGCAGGCCAACGTGCCCTCCATGCAAGGGTGTTAGCGGACGGCCAGTCACGTCTGCTTGCTGCGCGAAAAGAACGGCTGAGGCTTGGCGATAGGCCGACGATTTCGGAAGTAAGTCTTCTATTAGGTCTAAGGGGAGCCCGCGGTGAGCCAAACGCACGGTGCCGCTCGGCGCTGCAGTGTACTGGTGGTCAGGTTCTGCTGGTAGGGGTGGAAGCTCTTCCAGTTTTGTCTCGAGGGAACCTAGCCATAGCTGCGCCTGAATGATCTCGCGATCCTGCAGGCGATCTCTCTCCTGCCGAGTCCGACGTACCGCCAGGAGGACAACTTGCTTATAGCGGGCGCTTTCAGTCTCCGTGAGCCGATACACACGCGCGTCTCGGAAATCCCTTGCAAGCAGGGCAGCGCAATCGGCAATTCGCTTGGCAGGAACAACGAACACCAGGATGCCGCCGCGTATCAGCCAGCGGTGCACGTGCTCCAAGAAGAGCTTCTCCATTCGCTGCGATTTCTGTTCGCCGATCTCGAAGTCGTACGGCGGGTTCAAATAGGTCAGCGAGAACGATTCCACGGGGCACTGCACGTCAAAGCAGTTCCCGTGGATCACCTCGATTCCTTTAGTACGCGCCTGTTCCGCTCGGCCAGCGTCCAGTTCTACGCCGTATCGCAAGACCTTTTTGTCAGAAGCGATTTCAGCGAAAGCGGCGCCATCCCCCACGCAAGGGTCCAACGCGCAACAAGGCTTGTCCGGGAATACTAGGAATCTACGGATTCGCGCCGCCTCTCGAGCTGGAAGAGGATAAAAGCCCAGACGTTCGCGTCCGGCAAGACGCATGGCAGCCTCCATCGTGTCGGATTTAGTTCAGAGGGTGACCTCAGATGAGGTGAGGTCGAAAGATACGAACCCATGTGTCCCAACTGGCTCAACGTGTGAAGGTCTTGCCGGTCTGGCTGGCTCCTCCGGCACCGCACGAATCGCAGTGGCTAAATAGGGTTCTGACTGTACTGTCTAAGCTTGCGGTAGATCGTGGTCTTGCCAATCCCCAATATGCGGGCAGCAGCGATCTTGTCTCCCTTGGTTTCTTTCAGCGCCTTCGCAATGGTGTACCGTTCTATCGAATCCAGCCGGTGTGTGTCCGTCTCTGCGAGAGTATTGTTTCCAATCTCTTCCGGAATTAGACAACCATCTTCGTCCCGAAGCGTCGGCCCGGACCCTAGTGCGATACAGCGCGCCACGAAGTTTTCCAATTCACGCACATTTCCTGGCCAATCGCGTGACATCACCGATCGCCAGAAGTCCTGGCATATGGTCTCAATTCGGCGCATTGAATCGGCATGTTTTGTCAGGAAGGCCGTTACGAGGAGTGGGATATCCCCTTTTCGCTCGCGCAGTGGGGGCATCTCTATTGGAAACACATTAAGACGGTAATACAGGTCTCTTCTAAACGTCCCATCGTCGACAGCGTGGTTCAAATCACGATGCGTGGCCGCGATGAATCTGGCGTTGACTGGCTTGGCGTCCGTG
>WNFC01007314.1_pt1 | contig 19169 bp, 20 predicted proteins | sample 5400541 | NCBI WGS metagenome assembly WNFC01 (sample SAMN13153342, study PRJNA577476) | soil metagenome | isolation source: 120 cm saprolite under Douglas fir tree site 2 hole 2 replicate 1 | place: USA:California | collected 2015-04-18 | reverse complement strand
CTGGGCGAGCGCACGATCGCGGAATTCGTCCGCCTTCCGGTGACGGAAGCGGTCGGGGCCTTCGCCTCGCTGGTCTTCGAGGAGCGCGAGCAGCCGGTCGCGGAGAGGCTGCTCCCCGAGATCCTGTCGCGCCTGCGCTTCCTCGACGCCGTGGGGGTGGGATATCTGACCCTCGATCGGCCGACCACGACCCTCTCCGGCGGTGAAGCCCATCGCATCCGCCTGGCCAGCCAGATCGGCGGCCGCATGCAAGGGATCCTGTACGTCCTCGACGAGCCTTCCGTCGGCCTGCACCAGCGCGACAACCAACGCCTGCTGGCCACCCTGACCGGCATCCGCGACCTCGGCAACACGGTCGTGGTCGTCGAGCACGACGAGGAGACGATCCGGGCCGCGGACTGGATCCTCGACCTCGGCGAAGGCGCGGGGCGGCAGGGCGGCCGCCTGATGTATCAGGGCCCGCCGGGCTCGATCGACGGCAGCCTGACCGGGCGCTATCTGCGACGCGAGCTTTCCATTCCGGTTCCCACCGTCCGCCGCGCCGCGAAGGGGCTGCTCCGCATCAAGGGCGCCCGCGAGCACAACCTGCGCGACATCGACGTCGAGATCCCCCTCGGCGTCCTCACTGCCGTCACGGGCGTGAGCGGCTCGGGCAAGTCGACGCTGGTGGAAGACATCCTGTACCGCGCCCTGGCCCGAAGGCTCTACGGTGCCGCCGCCGAGCCCGGGCGCCACGAGGCGCTCGAAGGCGCCGAGGCCATCGACAAGGTCGTCGCCATCGACCAGAGCCCGATCGGCCGCACGCCGCGCTCCAATCCCGCCACCTATGCCGGCGCCTTCACCTTCATCCGCGACCTGTTCTCGCTGGTGCCGGAAGCGCGCGCCCGCGGCTACAAGCCCGGCCGGTTCTCCTTCAACGTGAAAGGCGGGCGCTGCGAGGCCTGCCAGGGCGACGGCGTGCGCGCGATCCGCATGCACTTCCTCCCCGACGTGTACGTGCGCTGCGAGGCCTGCCGGGGCCGGCGCTACAACCGCGAGACGCTGGAGGTGCTGTTCCATGGGCGCAGCATCGCCGACGTGCTCGACCTCACCGTGGACGAGGCGCTGCCCGTCCTGCGCGCGCACCCGCGCCTCTTCCGCATACTCTCCACGCTGGCCGACGTCGGCCTCGGCTACATCCGGCTCGGCCAGAGCGCGGCCACCCTCTCCGGCGGCGAAGCCCAACGCGTCAAGCTGGCCCGGGAGCTGGCCCGGCGCGAGACGGGCCGCACCCTGTACATCCTCGACTGGCCCCGCGGCGGCGGGCCGGGACGAGGACGACGACGCGCCTCCCGCGCAGTCGGCATGAGCGTCGTGGCCCCCGCGGGCGAGAGCGAGCTCCTCGCGCGTCGGCCCGAGTTCCCCATCCTCGAGAAGACGACCTATCTCGTGAGCCATTCGCTGGGGGCGATGCCGCGGGGCGCCGCCGCCGAGCTCGAGGAGTACACGCGCCAGTGGTCCACGCGTGGCGTGCGCGCCTGGGCGGAGGGCTGGTGGGCGATGCCCGTCACCGTGGGCGACGCCGTCGGCCGGATCATCGGCGCGCCCCCGGGATCGGTGGTCATGCACCAGAACGTCTCCATCTGCCAGTCCGTGCTCCTCTCCTGCTTCGACCTGTCGGCACGCCGCAACAAGATCGTCTACGAGGACCTGAACTTCCCGTCCGTGATGTACGTGTACGAGGCCCACCGGGCCCTGGGCGCGCGCGTCGTCACCGTGCCCAGCGCGGACGGGATGACGGTGCCGCTCGAGCGGTTCCTGGAAGCCATCGACGAGGAGACGCTGCTCGTCCCCCTCTCGCACGTCATCTTCCGCAGCGGCTTCGTGCAGGACGTGCCCGCCATCGTGCAGCGTGCGCACGAAGTGGGCGCCTACGTGGTGGCGGATGTGTACCAGTCCGCAGGAACGGTACCCGTCGACGTCACGGCCTGGGACGTCGACTTTGCCACCGGCGGCAGCGTCAAGTGGCTGTGCGGCGGGCCGGGCGCGGGCTACCTGTACGTGGCCCCGCGCCTGCAGCGCCGCCTGCAGCCGCGGGTCACGGGCTGGATGGCCCACGAGCATCCGTTCGCGTTCGAGGCCGGCGCCATCGACTACGCGTCGGACGCGACGCGATTCCTGCACGGCACGCCCGCCGTCCCGGCCCTGTTCGCCGCGCGTGCCGGCTACGAAATCGTGTCCGCCCTCGGCGTCGACTCCATCCGGCGCAAGTCGGTGCGGCAGGTGCAGCTCCTGATGGATCGTGCCCGCGCGCTCGGCCTCACGCCGCGTACGCCCGACGATCCCGACCGCCGTGGCGGCATGGCCATCCTCGACGTCCCACAGGGGGAGGCCGTCACGCGTGAGCTGCTCCGCCGCGAGATCATCGTGGACCATCGACCGGGTGCGGGCATCCGCTACTCCCCGCACTTCTACACGACGGACGACGAGATCCTCCACGCCATCGATCAGACGCGCGAGATCCTCGATTCCGGCGCGTATCAAGCGCATGTGCGCGCCGGGAAAACGGGTTTTTGAGCCACACCCGCCGTGGTATGACGGCCACACTGGTGGCTGGGCGACGGCAGACAGCGTGTCTTTTCATCCGGCGGAAGTCGCTGTGTTCGATCAAGTTGGGTCCAAGCGCGGCCCGTGGTTCGGCGATTGCATGGCGGCAGCCCAGGTCTCATGGCCTATAGGAGGACGCTCAAGCGCGGCGTAGGCTGCACGGGCATCGGCCTGCACACCGGCCGTCCCGTCCGCCTCGATCTCAAGCCCGCGCCGGCCGAACACGGCGTTCGTTTCCGCCGGACGGACGTCGGAGTCGAGATTCCCGCGCACATCGATCACCTGGGCCGTCTCGACCACGCCACCACGCTCAGTCGCGACGGCGTCTCCATCGACACCGTCGAGCACCTCCTGTCCGCCCTCTATTCGCTGATGGACGGCAGCGCGGCCCCCTTCGTGATCCTCATCCACGAAGCCGGGTTGCGCCCGCTGAAGGTCTCGCGGCGGTACCTGAAGGTGTTGCGGCCCGTCGAGGTCGTGCGCGGCGGCAAGTGGGCGCGCCTGAGCCCGTCGGACCAGTTCCGGGTCAGCTACACGATCGGCTTCGACCATCCGCTCCTGCGTCACCAGAGCGCATCGGTCCGGGTCAGCGCGGACACCTACGCGGAGACGATCGCGCCCGCGCGCACGTTCGGCTTCCTCCGCGAGGTGGAGATGCTGCGCAAGGCGGGACTGGCCCTGGGCGGCAGCCTCGAGAACGCGATCGTGGTCGGCGAGACCGGCGTTCTCAACCAGAAGCTGCGCTTCGAGGACGAGTTCGTACGCCACAAGATCCTCGATGCGATCGGCGACCTGTCGCTCCTCGGTCACCCGGTGGTGGGCCACCTCGAGGCCAGCAAGGCCGGACACGCGCTGCACGCCGCCCTCGCGCGCGCGGTGCTGGATGCGCCGGACGCGTGGGCGCTGGTGACGCTCCCCCAGCTCCCGGTGGTGACGTTGCCGGGGGCGCCGGCGCCCGCACCCCTCGCTACCCAGCGCGGCTAGACGGCCGGCCGCCTCCCCATCAGTCCTTCTCGCGACGTGGGGCGACGACGAGCGCCTCGATCTTCACCTCCAACGTCGGCTGGGCGGGATCGTTCGACTTGACGAGCACGCTCCTTTGCAGGCGCCCCGCCGGCTCGGGAGTGGTGAGCCGGACGCGAAACGTGGTGCTCGCTCCCGGCTTCACGAGCAGCTTGGTGTCGGCGAGGATGGCCGCGCAGTGGCAGCTCGAGACGATGGAATCGATGCGCAGATCGGCGCGGCCGTTGTTGCGGAGCACGAACTCCTTCTCCACGACGTGCGCAGGCTTGATCGCGCCGAAGTCGAACGAGGCGGGCTCGACCACGATGCGGGGAGCGGCGGCCGGAGAGGCCGCGGGGGCCGGGGCGTCCGGGGCGAGGGCGGCGGACAGGAGCGAGAACGCCGTGAGGGCCAGGACCAGCGTCATGCCGACCCGCCGGCCGATCGCCCGCGCCCGCCCTTCTTCCGGCCGGTCAGTCGGCGCATGTAGGCGTCGAGCATCTCGTTCTCGTAGGTGACGGAATTGAGGAAGAGGCTCTCCACCAGATAGCGCCGCCGCTCCTCTTCTCCCATCTGCTCCACCAGGGATTGTATCTCGCGCATCATGTCCTCGAAGGAGACCTGCAGCGCGCGCTTGAGCGTCACTTCGCGGTAGAGGGCCTCGAGCAGGCCCAGGATGTCGCCGTCGAGGGCGAGCTGGAAGCCGGTGGAGAGGCGCACCTTACGCATCGGCCTTCCCCTTCTTCTTGCCCCCGCCCGCCGGGCCGAAGGCCTCGAGGGCCGTGGCTTCCTCCCGGTGCAGGTCGATGAGCTTGTGCACGCCCGTCATGGAGATCATCGTCTCCACCCGCGGCTGCACACCGGCGAGCTTCACCGCCCCTCCCCGGTCCTGCATGAGCCGGTAGATGTCCATGAGACAGCCGATGGACGCGCTGTCGATGTAGGTCACCGCGGAGAGGTCGATCAGCAGCTTGCGCGTCCCGCCCTCCACCAGCTGCCTCACCTCGGCGAAGAACGCGGACAGGTTCGGATACGTGAGCTTGGCTTCCTTCACCCTCACGATCCGTACGTCGGCCTTCTCGCCTATTTCGAGTTGCATCACGTCACCTCCGCGCGGGAATGCGCCCTCCGCTCCGTCCCCGTTCCGCCTGCTGGGCCCGGAGCAGCAGGCGCGAGAGCTCTTCGCGCCCGCGGTTGATCCGGCTCTTCACCGTCCCCTCCGGCAGTCCGAGCCGGTCCGCCATCTCCTGGTAGCTCAGCCCCTGCAGGTCCCGCAGCACGACCGCTTCCCGCAGCTTGTCCGGCAGCGCCTCCAGCCCCCGTCGCAGGAAGCTCCGCCGGTCGCGGTCCTCCAGCGCGCGGTGCGGGCTGCTGCCGGTGGAGGCGGGAGCGAGGTCGAAGGCCACGAGGTCCTCGACCAGCACTTCCTTCTCGCGCTTGCTGGCCCGGTAGTGGTCGATGCAGAAATTCCGGGCCACGCTGGAGAGCCAGGTCGAGAAGTCGGCGTCGCGATTGAACTTCTCGAGGCTGCGGAAGACCTTGAGAAAGATCTCCTGGGTCAGGTCCTCCGCGTCGTCATGCCGCCCCGTGAACTTGTAGCCGATATGAAACACCTTCCGCTTGTAGCGGCCGACGATGAGCTCCCAGGCGGAGTTGTCCTTCTGGAGGCACCGCTCGATCAGCTCCGCATCGGAAGGGGAAGGCTTCCCCTCGTCGGTCATCGGCAGAGGTAGCGCAGGGTGAGACCCGTCTGTAAAGGATCATAGGCGCTGGACGAGCGCCAGGCAAACCTACTTCAGCTCCGGCCGTCCCGCCGTCGTCCAGGCCGTGTACCAGTAGCTGCCGACGTCGGTGGTGGCTTCCTCCAGCCGGTCCTTGGCCAGGGGGCCCGCCTTCCCCGCCAGCGTATCGTAGTAGATCTCCGTATAGCCGGATTGCCCGCGCTTGGCGAGCTCCTCCAGGTAGAGCAGGTTGTCGAGCCAGATGTAGGTCTGGGTGATCATCGAGAACACGTAGCCCTTCGGGTCGTCGATGAGGCGCGCGGTCTGTCCGCCGAAGTTGAGCTTCTTGTCCATCGCCTCCGGAAGCTTGTTCGAGAAGCGCACCCAGAGGCCGTGCTGACCCGTCTTCTGGCCATCGTAGTTCTCGGTGAGCGCGAGCGGGTTGTGGAGGTCGGCCACGTAGCCCGACAGCGTGTCCGATTCCGTGAGGATCTTGCCCTTGTCCCCCGAGCGGTACGCCTCCACCAGACGGGCGTAGGACTGCTGGATCAGCCAGGGCAGGCGGCCCGCCTTGGCCGCGTCGTCGCCGTATTTCGCCTTCAAGGCCGCTTCGGTGCGCGGGAGGTCGGAGAACGGGAACGGGAGGAAGCGGTCGAGCGTGAACCGGCGCTCGGTGCTCTCGTCCTCCGGCGGCGGGGCGTCCACGGCGAGCGAGGGCATCTCCAGCCGGTGGGCCTTGTAGAAGGGCTTCAGGCCCNTGGCCTCGCTGGTCACCCGCTGGTGGACGAGCGGTCCCCAGGCGCGCGCCGGCGCCGCCCCCAGCGCCACCAAAGCCGCCGCGATGAGCAGCCGGAAGGTCCGGTCGCCGGCCGCCGGATGATCGATCACGTGTTCCTCCTGTGATGTCGTGGACCGTCCGCTCATTCCACGCGCGCCGCCGTCACCAGCCGCACCTCCGCCGCCCCCGCCTGGGTCAGGGCGCGCGCGCAGGCGCGGGCGGTGGCGCCGGTGGTGAGCACGTCATCCACCAGTACCACGATCCGGCCCGACACTGCAGGCCGCCGTCTCACGACGAAGGCGCGCGCCACGTTGGCGCGCCGCCGGGCCGCGCTGAGACCGGTCTGGGGCGGAGTGTCTTCGCGCCGGGCCAGCGCGTCCTCCGCGACGCGCAGGCCAGTGGGCCCGGCCAGGGCGCGGGCCAGCAAGGCCGATTGGTTGAAGCCGCGCTCGCGTCGGCGGCGCGGGTGCAGGGGGACCGGCACCAGCACGTGCGCGCCGTCCAGGGTCGCCCGCACGTCCGGGGCGGCGAGGAGGAGCTCCGCCAGCCGTGCCGCGACGCGGCGGCGGGCGCGGAACTTCATCTCGTGCACCAGGAGTCGCAGCGTGCCCTCGTAGGGCCCCAGGCTGGCCCCGCGGCCGAAGGGAGCGAGCCCGCGGCGGCAGCGGCCGCAGGGCGCGGCCGCGCCGAGGGGAAGGGGGAACCCGCAGGGGCACAGCGGCCCGCGATGACGAGGCAGCGCGGACCAGCAGGCCAGGCACAACGGCCCGCGCGTGGGCTGATCGACGTCGTGGCCGCATCCCGGGCAGGAGGACGGGAAGACGAGAGCCAGCACGGGGTCCACGAGCAGGCGCGTCGTGGCCTGGCCCAGGGCGGTCACGGCTGGTCCGCGCCCCCCGGGAGCGGTGCGCCTTCCCGGCCGCGCCGGGACGTCACAGGAGGCCCTGCTCCTGTTTCTCCTGGCAGGAGATGCACCGCTTGGCCCAGGGCACGGCCTCCAGGCGCTTGCGATCCAGCTCCTCCTCGCACACGACGCAGGTGCCGAAGCGGCGGTCGTCGATCCGGACCAGCGCCTCGTCCACGAGCTGCAGCATGTCGCGTTCGGTGTTGGAAAGGCTGAAGAGGAACTCCTTGGTGTAGGAGTTGGAGGCCTTGTCCGCGATGTCCTGCGAGCCCTCTTCGTCCGCCTCCCGGCCGTAGCTCTTGCTCTTCGTGTAGGCGACCAGGATCTCCTGCTTCTTCTGCAGCAGCTTCTCCCGGAAGCTTTTCATCTTCTTCTGTTCCATTGAATGCGTCCTCGCTTCGGGTCTCTGCGTCGTTCCTGTTCTTTCCATCAGCGGATCCCGTAACGCCGCCGTTTCTCCCACAGCGCCTTGCGGCTGATGCCGAGGATGGCCGCGGCCCGCGTCTGCTGGCCCGCGACCTGATCCAGCACGTAACGGATGTATTCCTTCTCGATCTCCTTCAGCGACGGCCTTCGGTCACGCCCCGCCCACAGCGTCGCCGGCTGCTCCAGGATGTGCGGGGGCAGCGCGGCGGAGGCCACCACGTCGCTCGTCGTATAGAGGGCCGCGCGCTCGATCACCGACCGCAGCTCGCGCACGTTGCCCGGCCAGGCGTATCCCTTCAAGGCCTCCGACGTCTCGCGCGCGAACGCGCGCGCGGGCGTCGTCCGGCGTTGGCGCTCGCGGGCCAGGAACGTCTCCGCCAGGGGCAGGATGTCGTCGCGGCGCTCGCGCAGCGGGGGCACGGTCAGGGGCACCACGCTCAGGCGGTGATAGAGGTCCTGGCGGAAGGTGCCCGCGGAGACGGCCTGCCGGACGTCGACGCTCGAGGCGGCCACGAAGCGCACGTCGACCTCGATCGTCTTGGTGCCGCCCAGACGTTCGAACCGGCAGTCCTCCACCACGCGCAGCAGCTTGGCCTGCAGGTTGGGGGTGAGGTCCTGCACCTGGTCGAAGAACACGGTGCCGCCCGCGGCCAGCTCGATCTTGCCCGCCTTCGGCTGCTTGGCGTCGGTGAATGCGCCCGCCTCGTGTCCGAACAGCTCCGACTCCAGCAGCTCGGACGGAATCGACGGGCAGTGCACCTTGATGAGCGGATAGTCGCGCCGGGGGCCCGCGTGATGAAGCCAGTGGGCGAGCAGGTCCTTGCCCGTGCCGCTTTCGCCCTGGATCAGGACCGGGGTGCGCCCCTCGGCCAGGCGGCTGGCCAGCTTCAGGAGGTCGCGCATGGCGGGCGAGGCCGCGACCACGCCTGCCAGCTCGGGGACGGGGGTCAGGGCCGTCACTCCTTCATCTCCAGGCGCGCGGCGCCGCCCCACAGGCGCTCGAGGTCGTAGAAGCTCCGCGTGCGGGGCGTGAAGACGTGCACGACGAAGCCGGAGTAGTCCAGCAGGATCCACTCCTGCCGCGGATAGCCCTCCACGTGCTTGGGGCGCAGGTCCTCGGCGCGCATCGCCTCCTGCACCGCATCCGCGATGGCGACGATCTGGCGCTGGGACGTCCCCGAGGCGAGGACGAAGTAGTCGGTGAACGCGGAGCCCTTGCGCAGGTCGAGGACGGCGACGTCCTCCGCCTTCTTGTCCAGGGCGGCCCGGGCCGCTTTCTTCACGGCGCCCGGCAGCCTCACCGGTATAGCCCCCGCTTCTCGATGTAGTCCGCGACGCCGCCGGGCACGAGATGCCGCACGCTCCGTCCGGCGCGTATCCGCTCGCGCAGGTCGCGGCTGGCGATGGGGAGCGCGGTGCCTTCGACGCGGTGCACGCGCTCCGCCGGCAGCGTGCCCGCGGGCGCGGGGATGCTGCCCGGCCGCTCCACCACCGCCACCGTGCAGAGCTCCAGCAGCCGCTCCGGCTCGCGCCAGTCCGCGATCATGGGCAGGTTGTCGCTGCCGACGATGAGGACGACGTCCACTCCCGGACGCTGCTTGCGGATCAGGGCCACCGTCTCGACGGTGTAGCTCGGCCCTTCGCGCGCGAGCTCGACGTCGGAAGGCACGAAGGCGCGCTGGGCGGCGGTGGCGAGGGCCACCATCGCATAGCGATCGAGGCCGGCCGCCGCCGGCTGCCCGCGGTGGGGCGGCCGGCCCGCGGGCACGAAGATCACCTCGTCCAGCGCGAGCGCCTCGCGCACGATCTCCGCCGCGCGCAGGTGGCCGATGTGGATGGGATCGAACATGCCGCCCAGTAGCCCGAGCTTCACGTCAGCTCGCTCGCGGGCAGGGCTGCCTCCACGCGCGCCTCCGCGACGCGTGTGGCCAGGGCGCGCTTGAGCTCCAGGAGGCCCTCGCCGGTCACCGCCGACACCGGCACCACCTGCAGCCCGAGCAAGCGCGCCTCGTCGCGCAAGGCGGGGAGAGGGTCGTCCTCGCCGATCGCGTCGCGCTTGGTGGCGACGACGAGCTGCGGACGCTCCAGCATCTCCGCGTTCCATTCCCGCACCTCGTCGCGCACCGCGCGGAGGTCGTGCACCGGGTCGCGACCGCTGAGGCCGGAAGCGTCCACCACGTGCAGGAGCACGCGCGTGCGCTCGACGTGGCGGAGGAACTGGAGGCCGAGGCCGGCCCCGGCGTGCGCGCCCTCGATGATGCCGGGGATGTCGGCGGCCACGAAGGTCCGCTCGTCCACCTCCACCACGCCGAGGACCGGCGAGAGGGTGGTGAACGGGTAGTCGCCGACCTTCGGGCGCGCGGCGGAGATCGCGGCCAGCAACGTCGATTTGCCCGCGTTGGGGAAGCCGAGCAGTCCCACGTCGGCGATGAGCCGCAGGTCGAGCCGGACCCAGCGTTCCTGGCCGTCCTCTCCAGGCTCCGACTCGCGCGGCGCCCGATTGCGGTTGGAGAGGTACGAGCGGTTGCCGCGTCCCCCGCGGCCACCCTTGGCGAGGACGAGGCGGTCGCCCTCGCGCAGCACCTCGCCGAGCGCTTCGCCGGTGCCTTCGTCGAGGGCGGCGGTGCCGGGCGGCACTTGGATCAGCAGGTCGGCGCCCTCCGCCCCCGTGCGATTGCCGGGCCCGCCGTGGGTTCCGCGCTCGGCGCGGAACTCGGTGTGGTAGCGCAGGGGGAGGAGCGTGTTCTGGTGCGAGACGGCCACGAGGGCGACATCGCCGCCCTTGCCGCCCACCCCTCCGTCAGGGCCGCCCTTCGGCACGTAGGGCTCCCGGCGGAAGCTGACGCATCCGCGGCCGCCGTCGCCGCCCTTCACGAAGATCTTGACCCGGTCGACGAACATGGGTCACCGAGGAATGTGTCCGGTCTCTCGACGGGGACACATTCCTAATCCATTTAGGAGTGTGGCCGAGTCGGCGCCCAGCAGCTACTCGGACACACTCCTAGCTGGCCGCGGGCTCAACGCTCACGCGCAGTCCGCGCGAGCCGTGGTCCTCGAACCGGACGAATCCATCCGTGAGGGCGAAGAGGGTGTGGTCCTTGGCCAGCCCGACGTTCTTCCCTGGCTTCCATTTGGTGCCGTGCTGGCGGAGGATGATCGTCCCGCCGCGGACCGCCTCACCGCCGAAGCGCTTGACCCCGAGCCGCTGGGAATTGCTGTCGCGCCCGTTGCGGCTCGAGCCCTGCCCTTTCTTGTGCGCCATGGTCACGAACCTCGCAAAAAACTTGGAGCGGCTCGGCCTCCCGGGCCTGAGCCGCTCGTGGTGCCGACTCGACTTGGACTAGAGCGAGATGCTGTCGATCCTCAGCGCCGTGTAGCTCTGACGGTGGCCCCGCGTGCGCCGGTAGTGCTTGCGCTTCTTGTACTTGAAGACGCGGATCTTGTGGTCGCGGCCCAGGTCCAGCACCGTGGCCGCCACGGAGGCCTTGTCGATCAGCGGCGCGCCGACCTTCGTCTCGCCCTTCTCGCCTCCGACGAAGAGGACCTCGCCCAGCGTCACCTTCTCGCCCACGGGGGCTTCCAGTCGCTCGACGTAGATCGTGTCTCCCTGCGTGACCCGGTACTGCTTGCCGCCGGTCCTGATGATCGCGTACACCGCCCTAAGCCTCCTTCGCCCGAGCCCAGGCGAAACACTGGAGATTATCACGGGGTCCAAGCGGATTTCAACCGGGCAAGATCGGCGAAACGGCCGGGAACGGGCACGGAGACGGAGAGGGAGACGGGAACGGCCGGACGAATGGCAACCGTGGGCGCACCAGCGCACCGAACGATGGGCAAGGGGACAAACAGCGAGGAGCGGATTTACTCCGCGACGAGCGGCATGGGGGGTAGTGCGAAGCACGTAGGGGGGGCCATCCAGCGCGGGGAGGCGGCCCCCCCCTGCATTGACTAAAAGTCGAAGCCAATCCAGAAGTCGAACCGCGTCCCCTGGCTGGAGACCTTCAGGTCCGTCAGCTTCGACCAGTCGAAATGCAGCGGATAGCCGAGGAAGAAGAACTGCAGGCCGATGCCGTAGGACGCGCGTCCGTCCACCAGGTGGAAGCCGGAAACGAGCTCGCCGAACACCGGATCCTTGACGTAGGACACGCCGGGCGCGCTCGTCCCGAACCGGGAGTTGTCGCCGCGGATCTTGGCCTGGCCGATGCCGCCGTACAGCGTTCCGCGCACCGGTCCCAGGATCCCGATCGGGGTCTTCATGAGATCGATGATGGGGATGCGCAGCTCGAGGTTCGCGAAGAACCCCTCGTTCCCGACGAAGGAGAGGTAGGGGTAGCCCCGCAGCTCCATGTTCCCGCCGAAGTAGAAGATGTCGGGCGCCTGGCCCATCGACTTGAAGCCGCGGATCCGTCCCGCGAGCACACCGGAGCCGCCGAACCGGATGTACTTGCGGGCGTCGAGGTCGAGCGTGCGACGCGAGAGCCACGAGCTGACTCCGGGGGCGAAGGTGAAGCCGAGGCGGTAGGTGTGGCCGGTCAGGGGCCCGAACTCCCGGAAGCGGGTCGTCTCCGCGACGAGGGAGAGGGAGACGGGGGCGATGGTGCCGTTGTTGAGGAAGAACTGGGTCCCCTGCGCGGCCGCCGCCGCCTGGGCATCCTGCTGCGCGAACGCGTTCTCGAACTGCTCGCGCACGCGGACGATGCCGGTGTTGAGCTCGAGCCGCCGGAACTTGTCGAGCGGGTACTGCGCGATGAGCAGGCCGCCGGTGACGCGCTGGGTGGCGAAAGCGCCCTCCCGGAAGAAGCTCGTCTGCAGGGCATAGGGCGACGCGTAGAAGAACTGCGTGTTGTCGAACGCGCTGATCCCGTACTGGAGACGATGGCCGAGGTCGAGGTACGTCCCCTCGTAGCTTCGGAACTCGCGCAGGCTCAGCGCGGTGACCGTGAAGTTCTTGTCTCCCAGCACGTCGGAGAGGGCGATCTGGCTGCCGCCGAAGAAATCGCCGCCGGAGGTCACCCCCACGTTGAGGGGCGGGCGTCCCTCGAGGAAGAGCTTCTCGAAGAGGTGCTTCTTGCGCTTGTTCTCCGTCACCACCTGGTGGGTGACGTCGGGCTGGAAGTCGACGAGGTCCTCGGAGGCGACCTGGACCTCCTGGTCGACCTCCTTCATCGGCTCCGTCAGCTCGATCGACTGCAGGCGGTACTCGCCCTTGAAGTAGCTGATGAACCCGAGACGGGTGGCGGAGCCGCCGTGGATGGGCGCGGGCGCGGTGTTGCCTCCCAGCGCATCCGTATACTGGCGCACCGCGCCCGTGCGCAGGTCGAGGCTGCGCACGTTGTAGATGTCGTCGTCCTCGGTGGACGAGTAGTAGAGGGTGTTCCCGTCCTCGGAGAAGTGCGGCGCGTTGTCGTCGTAGCTGCCGAAGGTGAGCTGGGTCTTGTGCTCGGGGTGGTCGAGGGGGAGGACGTAGATCTTGTCGTGGCCGCTGATGCGACGCGTGTAGGCGATGAGCTTGCCGTCGGGCGAGACCTGCGGGTCCCGGTCGGCGAAGGCGTCGGCGGTGAGGTTCTTCACCGCGCCCGTCTCCAGGTCGAGCAGCCAGATGTCGCCCACGGCTTCCTTCAGGGCGGCGAAGACGGCGTGCTTGCCGTCCGGCAGCAGGCACGGCGCCTGCGCCTGGTCGAGCGCGACGGGGACGCGGCGGACGATGTCGCCGTTGAGCACCGAGACCTGGTACAGGCTGCGGCGCTTCCCCTTGCGGGCGAAGAAGGCCACGGTGTCGCCCTTGGGGTCGAAGTCGATCGAGCGCCCGGCCACGAACTCGTCGTTGATCGAGATGTCCTCGTAGCGGTTCGTGTAGCCCTTGGTGAGGTTCTTGATGACGCTGCCGTCCTTGGTCGAGAGCAGGATCAGGTCCGCCTCCCCCTCCGACCGGTTGCCGCTGATGGCCGCCACCACCTCGCCGGACGGGCTGGGCGTGAAGGCGAAGACCTGGGTGAACGACGTCTTCTCCTGGTTGGGCGAGAGGTCCTTGCCGTAGTCCGTCGGGCGCTGCTTGTCGCGGAAGGGCTTGAAGCGCTCCTTGAGCCACTTCTCGAACTGCTCGTCGAACTCGTCCGGCTTCATGCGGAAGGCCTGCATGTAGATGTCTTCCATCCCGCCGCCCACGATGTTCTTGCGGAAGGTGTAGATGAACTGCCGGATGCCTTCCTTGCCGAACCGCGCCTCGATGAACTCGAAGGCGGCGTGGCCCAGGTTGTAGACCACGCGGGGATTGGAGTACCCGCCGTACTCCTCGAACCGGCTGATCTTGGGGACCTGCTCCGTCACCGCCGCGTCGCGGATGCTCATGAGGTCCAGCGAATCCCACATCCCGCGCTCGTACTCCGCCAGCCCTTCATCGAGCCAGAGAGGGATGGAGCGCTGGACGAGGCTGCGCGGGATGAGGTCGAAGGCAAAGACGTGGGTCAGCTCGTGGGTCAGCAGGCCCTGGAGGCGGTCCGGGGGTTCGTCGATGGGAACGACCATGCGGCCGCGTACGGGCTCGGAGAACGCGAGCACGCCTTCGGGCACGATGTCCGGGAAGAGGTTGGTCTCCTCGAACTCGGAGTGGGTCTTGTACAGGATGAGGGGGATGGCGAAGTGCAACTCGTGCTTGAGGTCGCCCGACACCTTCTGGTACGAGCTCTCCGCGTAGGAGACGACGCGGCCCAGGTGCTGCTCGAACTCCGGGTAGTAGTAGACCTCGAAGTGCGGGCTCTTGTAGACGCGCCAGGCGAAGCTGTCGTAGGCGACCTTGTTCTTCCCGTAGTAGGGGACGAACTGGGCGCGGGCGGGCGGAGCCGCCGCGAGGAGGAGGACGACGAGGGATCCCACCAGGAACCCCCGCACGGGCCCGGCGCGGCGGTCGGTCATTTGGTCTTTCCTTCGGCCTATCTGAGGAGGACCCGCGTGCCTCGGACCTTCTGGGGCGAGATGACACCCAGGAAGTTCGGGATGAGCCGGTCCATGAGCTCGAAATACGACGAGAGCGGCGAGATCTTCTGCTCCTCGCCGTAGAGGACCTCTTCCGTGAACTTTTCCTTGTGCAGGTTCTGGCCGGTGCGCCCGTCGATGAAGTAGAACTCGGCGGAAAGCGAAAATCCCTTACGCTCCAGGTAACGGTTGGCGCGGATGAGGCGCGGGCGTTGAGTGCCGGGATCGCGCACCACGCGCTCCTCGGACTGGAACCCGGAGCGGTTCTGCTCCTCGAAGCCCACGCGCCCGGTCACGATGAGCGGGTTCTGGAACTCCTCGCCCACCTTGCGCCAGTATTCCGCGTCCTGCAGCACGCGGTCGGTCTCCAGCTTGTACTGCTCCTTCTCCTGCTTGTTGTACTTCCCGCCCTCCCCCAGCTTCTCGAGCGCCTGCTCCAGCGCGTCCTGCAAGGGGGGATGATCGGGCTCGAGCACCTGCAGCTTGCTGTTGGACCGGAGCTGGTTCTGCAGAAGGCGCGAGGTCTCGGAACCGAGCTCCACGTCGCTCTCGCCGAGGTCGGTCACGAAGCCCGCCACCAGGACGCGGCGGAAGCGGGAGACGTCGATCTTGGACTGGACGGGCGTCTCCACCGGCACCTCGACGACGGTGGCACAGCCCCAAACCCCCAGGAGCGCCGCGAGCGCGACGCTAGGGAGTGGGTGGAGGCGCCGGGGTCGGAGTGGGAGCGGTTGTCGGTTTCTTCTTGCGATTGCGCTTGTCATCGGCCTCGCGGAACAGGTCGTAGTTCTGCTGGATGTAGAGGTTCCCCGGCTTGAGCTTGAGGGCACGGTCGAAGGCCTCGCGCGCCTTGGCGAAGTCTCCCTGCTGCTCGAGAGCGACGGCCAGGTCGTTGAGCGCTTCCGCGTTGTCGGGGTTGAGGGCGACCGCGCGCTCGAAGCGGAAGCGGGCCTCGCTCCAGAGCCCGCGCCGCGCCACTTCGATCCCGAAGCCGAGCTCTCCCTCGGAGGAGGCGGCCGTCTGGCTGGCAGAAGGGGCGAGCAGGACGACGAGGAGCGGCAACACCGAAACCATGAACGTTCTCCGGAGCCCGGCTGAAATCTTAGCTGTCGTCGCTGGCCAAAAGCAAGGCGGGTGCCAACTCCGGCGAGGCCGCGGAGCACGCCGCGGGCGTGATTCGGTCACGGCGCCCCCGGGCGAAGGCGGACATTCTGTCCGGGAGGTGGGACAACGCTGTGTCCAGACGCGGACATTCTTTCGCCGCGCGGCCGCTGGGCGTGGCCGCGTTCCTGGTTGGACCTTGACAGGAGGGGGGTCGCCCGTAGAATGAGGCCCCTTTCGGCGGCCCCGGAAGGAGAAAGGCGGCCGGCCGCGGCGCACGACCTGCTCACTCTCGCACTCCTTCCTCGCCTGGCCCCTCGGGCGCTGCGGACCCTTGCCGAGCGGGGGCCCCTCCGCGACGCGCTGGCCGATCCCGACGCCCACGCCGACGTCTTGAAGGAGGAAGCGCGCGCCCTGCTCCGCAGTGGTGAAGCGCGGCGTCGAGCCGAGGACGAGCAGCGCCGAGCGGACGCGCTCGGCGTCCGCATCGTGGGGCGCGACGAGCCCGACTACCCGTCGCTCCTCACCGAGATCTTCGACCCTCCTCCCGTGCTGTACGTGCGTGGACGGCTGGAGGCGGACGAGGGCCAGCGCAGCGTGGCCGTCGTGGGCGCGCGGGCCGCGACGCCGGCCGGACGAGCCCTGGCCCGCGCGATGTCGCGAGAGCTCGCGGCGGCGGGCGCCACCATCGTTTCCGGCCTGGCGCGTGGCATCGACACCGCCGCCCATCAGGGCGCGCTCGACGCGAGCGGACGCACCATCGCCGTGCTCGGCTCTGGCCTCGATCGGATCTACCCGTCGGAGAACGCCGCCCTGGCGCGGGCGATCGAGGCGGACGGGGCGGTCGTGTCCGAGTTCCCCCTGGCCACTCCGCCCCTGCCCCACCACTTCCCGCAGCGGAATCGCCTGATCGCCGGCTGGTCGAGCGGCGTGGTCGTGGTGGAGGCGGCGCGCCGCAGCGGCGCCCTCAACACCGCGCGCACCGCGGCCGACGAGGGACGCGAGGTGATGGCCGTGCCGGGCCACCCTTCGCAGGCGGCCTGGGAAGGGACCAACCAGCTTCTCCGGGATGGGGCCGCGCTCGTCCGCGATGCCCGCGACGTGGCCGCCGAGCTGGGGTTCGAGCTGCCCGCCCCGGGCACGCAACCCATTCAAGACCCGCTGCTTGCCGCCTTGCGTGGGGACGCCCCTTTGAGCCTGGAGGCCCTCCAGGCCCGGAGCGGGCTTGAAACGCCAGACCTGCTGGCCCGTCTGAGTCAACTGGAGCTTCGCGACGAGGTCCGCCGCCTGCCGGGGGCCCTCTTCGTGCGGCACCATTGACACAGGCGTCATCTTCTTACTAGGACTACTGGGGACAGGAGGGACGTGGCCAAGAACCTCGTGATCGTCGAGTCGCCGGCCAAGGCGAAGACGATCAACAAGTATCTCGGGAAGGACTTCACCGTGAAGGCCTCCATGGGACACGTCCGCGACCTGCCCAAGAAGACGCTGGGCGTGGACGTCAAGAAGGGGTTCGCCGCGGAGTACGAGATCCTCCCCACGCGCAAGAAGGTCCTCGACGAGCTCAAGGCCGCGGCCAAGGACGCGGACATGATCTACCTGGCCGCCGACCCCGACCGCGAGGGCGAGGCGATCTGCTGGCACCTCTCCGAATCGCTCGGGGTGCGCAGCAAGAAGAAGTTCAAGCGCGTGGTCTTCAACGAGATCACGAAGAAGGCCATCGACCTCGCCTTCCAGAACCCGGGCGAGGTCGACGAGAAGAAGGTCGACGCCCAGCAGACCCGCCGCATCCTCGATCGCCTCGTGGGCTACAAGGTGAGCCCCGTCCTCTGGGAGAAGGTGCGGCGCGGGCTCAGTGCCGGCCGCGTCCAGTCCGTGGCCCTCAAGCTCATCTGCGACCGCGAGCGCGAGATCAAGGCCTTCGTCGCCGAGGAGTACTGGACGGTGGCCGCGCACCTGGAAGCCGAAGGGCCGCCGCCCTTCACCGCGAACCTCGTCAAGAGAGACGGGAAGAACATCGAGATCGGCAACGGCGACGAGGCGGGCGTGGTGCGCAAGGACCTGGAGGCGGCCGCTTTCATCGTGGCCAAGGTCCAGCGGAAGGAGCGCCGCCGCCATCCCGTGCCGCCCTTCATCACATCCAAGCTGCAGCAGGAAGCCTTCAAGAAGCTGCGCTACTCCGTGAAGAAGACCATGCAGGTGGCGCAGCGCCTGTACGAAGGCGTGGAGCTCGGTCCGGACGGCTCCGTCGGTCTCATCACCTACATGCGCACGGACTCCACGCGCATCTCCGACGACGCGCTGGTCGCGGTGCGCGAGAAGATCGGCCAGACCTACGGCAGCGAGTACCTGCCGGAGAAGCCGAACTTCTACCGCAGCAAGAAGGACGCGCAGGACGCGCACGAGGCCATCCGCCCGAGCTATCCGGAGCGCGATCCGGACTCGATCAAGAAGTACCTGTCGAAGGACGAATACGCGCTCTACAAGCTGATCTGGAACCGCTTCGTCGCCTCCCAGATGCTGCCCGCGGTCTACGACGAGACGATCGCGGACATAGAGGCCGCGGCTTATCTCCTGCGCGCGAAGGGCTCGACCCTGAGCGGCCCAGCTCCCTCCGCTCAAGGAGGGGGACCGCCTCACCTTGAAGAAGCTCGACACCGACCAGCACTTCACGCAGCCGCCGCCGCGCTTCAGCGAGGCGAGCCTGGTGAAGGAGCTCGAGGAGAACGGGATCGGCCGCCCCTCCACCTACGCCTCCATCATCGGGACCATCGAAGCCCGCGACTACATGGAGAAGCGCGAGGCCAAGCTCTACCCCACCGAGCTCGGCTTCCTCGTGACCGATCTCCTCGTCGAGCACTTCCAGGACATCATGAACGTCGAGTACACGGCCGCCCTCGAGGCCGAGCTCGACGAGATCGAGGAAGGCAAGGACAACCTCCTCAACACCCTCAATCAGTTCTGGAAGAAGTTCGAGAAGGATCTCAAGAAGGCCTCGAAGGAGATGAAGGACGTCAAGCGCATGGAAGAGCAGACGGATGAGGTCTGCGACAAGTGCGGCAAGCCGATGGTCCTCAAGTGGGGCCGCTACGGGAAGTTCCTCGCCTGCTCCGGCTATCCCGACTGCAAGAACACGCGGCAGCTGGCGGGGGTCGAAGGAGACGGCGGGCCCGAGCTGCACGAGGACGTGGCCAAGGAGGTCTGCCCCAACGACGCCCAGCCGATGGTGCTCAAGAAGGGGCGCTTCGGTCCCTTCCTCGCCTGCAGCAACTATCCGGAATGCAAGGTCACGAAGCGGCTCGTACGCGGCGCGGAGGGCAAGCTGCAGGTCGAGCAGCTCCAGCCCATCGACGAGGCCTGTCCGGAGTGCACGAAGCCGCTCATGTGGCGCCGCGGCCGCTTCGGGCCCTTCATCGCGTGCAGCGACTATCCCAACTGCAAGTACATAAAGAAGAAGGAAGCGAAGGAGATCGGGCTCAGCTGTCCCGAGTGCGGCCAGGGGCAGGTGGTCGAGCGCAAGGGCCGGTGGGGCCGCTCGTTCTACGGCTGCAAGCGGTATCCGGAATGCAAGTTCACCGCGTACCACCGCCCGCTCGGCGAGCCCTGCCCCGACTGCGGGCGCCCGTACCTGCTGGAGAAGGAGACCAAGAAGGAAGGCAAAGTCATCTTCTGCGGGAAT
>WNFC01002897.1_pt1 | contig 19175 bp, 16 predicted proteins | sample 5400541 | NCBI WGS metagenome assembly WNFC01 (sample SAMN13153342, study PRJNA577476) | soil metagenome | isolation source: 120 cm saprolite under Douglas fir tree site 2 hole 2 replicate 1 | place: USA:California | collected 2015-04-18 | reverse complement strand
CTGGCGACAAGCTCGGCGCGATCGAGCGGCCAGCCGGCCACCAGCGCCGCGATCTCATCGCCGGCCGGGTCCGCGGCCCCGTCGTCCGTCGGGCCGTCGCGCGAGCCGGCCTGGCGCGCGGCGATCACCGCCCGCCGCAGCCGCTCCACGTCATCCAGCAGGTCCTGGCCACCGGACTCGCGCAGCACCTGGCCAAGAAGATCGCCGAGCAACCGGACGTCGCGGCGCATCGGCTCGGGCATCCGCAGCCGGTCGGCATCCCGGCTCACGCCGAAGGCTTCACCGCTCACCCGCCCGCTAGCGTCCCCGCTGATGCTGGCAGCATCTCACCCGCCCGCTAGCGTCCCCGCTGATGCTGGCAGCATCACCGACCCGCCCGCTAGGGTCCCCGCCGACACCGGCAGCATCACCGCTCACCCGCCCGCTGGCCTCCCCGCTCACGTCGGACAGCTTAGTGGTCTGTCCAGGGAAGTCCTCTTTGGCCGCGCATCGCCCCGGCATTCGCCGAACCGGGGAAACGAGCCCGGAATGGCTCCGGTGTCGTTGGAATCGGAGGGCTGCTTCGGGCCAGCCGGCCGGCTGCCTGCGACGGTTACCCTGTGGGCATGACCAGCGACGCTCGGATCGTTCAGGATGAAGGGTTGGCCGACCTTGGCGACCCGGCGGGTCGCCCGGACCCGCACACCACCGCGGGGAAAATAGCTGACCTGCAACAACGCCAGGACGAGGCCGTCCATGCCGGCTCGGCCCGGGCGGTCGAGCAGCAGCACGCCAAGGGCAAGATGACCGCCCGGGAACGAATCGGGCGCCTGCTCGACCCCGGCTCCTTCACCGAGTTCGACGCCCTGGCCAGGCACCGGGCGACCGACTTCGGCGTCGCGGCCAACCGCCCGTACGGCGACGGCGTGGTCACCGGGTACGGCACCGTGGACGACCGGCCGGTCTGCGTGTTCAGCCAGGATTTCACCGTGTTCGGCGGCTCGCTGGGCGAGGTCTACGGCGAGAAGATCGTCAAGCTGATGGATCACGCGCTCAAGACCGGGTGCCCGCTGATCGGCATCAACGACGGCGGCGGGGCGAGAATCCAGGAGGGCGTGGTCGCGCTCGGCTTGTTCGCCGAGATCTTCTACCGGAACGTGATCGCCTCCGGCGTGATCCCGCAGATCTCGCTGATCATGGGGCCGTGCGCCGGCGGTGCGGTTTACTCACCCGCGATCACCGACTTCACCCTGATGGTCGAGGGCACCTCGCACATGTTCATCACCGGGCCCGACGTGATCAAGACCGTGACCGGGGAGGAAGTCACCTTCGAGGAACTCGGCGGCGCGCACACGCACAACGTTAAGTCCGGTGTGGCGCACTACCAGGCCAAGGACGAGGAGGACTGCCTTGGCTTCGCCCGTGAGCTGCTGTCCTACCTGCCGTCCAACAACCTTGAGGACCCGCCGGTGCCGCCCTGGGCCGGTGGCGGGGACCGCGCCGGGAGGGCGGGCGCCGCCGCGGGCTGGAGCGGCGGGGATACCGGGATCCTCGAGGTCACCGACACGGACTCCGAACTCGACGCCCTCATTCCCGACTCGCCCAACCAGCCCTACGACATGCACGACGTGATCACCCGCATCCTGGACGACGGGGAGTTCCTGGAGATCCACTCTCTGTTCGCGCAGAACATCGTGGTCGGCTTTGGCCGGGTCGAGGGCTCCTCCGTCGGAGTGGTCGCCAACCAGCCCATGCACCTGGCCGGCTGCCTCGATATCGACGCGTCGGAGAAGGCCGCGCGCTTCGTCAGGACCTGCGATGCGTTCAACATCCCGGTGCTGACCTTCGTGGACGTGCCCGGATTCCTCCCCGGCACCGGCCAGGAGTGGAACGGCATCATCCGGCGCGGGGCCAAGCTCATCTATGCATACGCCGAGGCCACTGTGCCCAAGATCACAGTGATCACGCGCAAGGCCTATGGCGGAGCCTACGACGTGATGGGCTCCAAGCACCTCGGCGGGGACATCAACCTCGCCTGGCCGACGGCGCAGATCGCGGTGATGGGCGCGCAGGGGGCGGTGAACATCCTGTACCGCAGGGAACTCGCCGCGGCGGATGACCCGGACGCGTTGCGCGCACAGCGCGTCACGGAATACGAGGACACCCTAGCCAACCCGTACATAGCGGCGGAACGCGGTTACGTTGACGCTGTCATCCGGCCGGCGCAGACGCGTTCGCAGGTGACCCGCGCGCTGCGCGCGCTCCGGAACAAACGCCAGACGATGCCGCCCAAGAAGCACGGCAACATCCCGCTGTGAGCGAGCCGGAGGGGCGCGGCGCCGCCTGGACTGAGGAGCGAGGAACGAGCGACGAGGGAAGGCGGCGCAGTGAAGGGGGAATGGGGAGGTGGGTGGGGCCCCGCAGGTGAGCGGGAGACGCTGTAAACGCGGTACTGGCCTGCCGCGAACCCACCCGGACCGGGATCGTGAGGGCGACTGCGCCGCACCTGGGGCAAGCCCACCACCGCTCCTGACCGCTGCCTGGCCGGCAGTAGAGTCGAGGGTGCCATGACCGAGGCTCCCCCACCGCTCGCGACACTCGCCCGATACGCAATCATGATCGACGTCGGGTACATCTACGCCGCCGCCGGGGAGTTGCTGTTCAGCTCCGCCTCCCGGCGCGAGTACCGGGTCGATGCGGACAAGCTCATCCAGGCCCTCACCCGGCACGCCGACGACAAGATCAGGGGCGAACTGCTCCGCGTGTACTGGTATGACGCCGCCAGGGACCGCGTGCCCACCATCGACCAGCGCGTGATCGCACAGATGGCGTGGGTCAAGCTGCGCTTGGGCAACCTGAACGCGCGCGGCCAGCAGAAAGGCGTGGACGCGCAGATCCGCGCGGACATGGAGGCGCTGGCCAGGCACCGCGCGATTACCGATGCCGTGCTGGTCGCCGGGGACGAGGACATGGTGCCCGCGGTGGAGGCCGCCCAGGCCTTCGGTGTCCGTGTTCACCTGTGGGGCATCGAGCCGCCATTCGGAACCAACCAGGCCGAGCGGCTGGTCTGGGAGTCGGACACGGTGGAGGTTCTGGACCGTGCCTTCCTTGAGCCCTACTTCACCAGGCAGACGATCCCGGCGCAGGAACCGGCGCCGCCGAGCCCGCTGACCCCGCCTGCCGTGCCCTCCCCCGCCCAACTGTTCGACAAGCGGCAAACTGCGCGCCCCGGCCTGCGGTCAAGCAGCCATATCGCGGTGTCCACGAGACTGGGGCCGGACCGGGAACGGGTCGAGGAGGCCGGCGAGCACGTCGCGCAGAAATGGATCCTGACCCGCGGCGAGGACAACATCCGCGACCTGCTGCCAGGGCCGATCTTGCCGCTGGTCATCGACAAGGAACTGCTCGTGGAAGCGGAGAAGGAACTCGGGCTCTCACTGCGGCCCTACCAGGAGGCGCGGGAGTGGCTACGGGACGCGTTCTGGGAGCGGGTGCGCCGCCAGTTCGGAATCGGGAGCGGACGGCCATGACAAGGCCAGCCTGCGCCCGTCGCGAACGGACGGCCATGACGGACCGGCTTGCCGACGTGGCGGACGGACGGCCATGACGGACCATCCTGCCGACGTCCCGCTGTTTGAGGTAGCCGACGGCGGCGCCACCCCGGAGGAGATCGCCGCCCTCACTGTTGTGCTGGCCGCGGCGGCGTCCGCCCGCCAGGACACGGTCCCCGCGGGTCAGCCCGCGGTAAGTCCAGGCTGGGCCGACCGGTCCCGCCTGCTGCGCAGCCCGCTAGCGCATGCCCCTGGCGGGTGGCGGACCAGCGCACGCCCCCGATAGGCCACGCTCCCGCGCATAGTGCCACGGCCTCCAAAGTCTGGCTTGCCGTAGCTCTATTTACCCGTTAGCATACTCAGTATGATAGCTGGTTGGAGGAGATCATGAGCGTTCGGCACGCGCTGCTCGCGCTGTTGAGTGAGGGGCCCAAGTACGGGCTCCAGCTCCGTGAGGAGTTCGAGGCAAGGACCGGCGAGGTGTGGCCGCTGAACGTGGGCCAGGTGTACACGACGCTGCAGCGACTCGAGCGCGACGGGCTGGTCGAGTCGGACGACGCCGTCGAGGACGGCCCGCAGAAGGGCTTCCGGATCACCGCCGATGGCGCGGAGGAGCTGGCCGAGTGGCTGCGCACGCCGCCGGACCTGGCGTCCCCGCCGCGCGATGAGCTGGTCATCAAGGTGCTGGTGGCGCTGCGGGTGCCGGGCACCGATGTGCACGACGTAATCCAGGTGCACCGCCGGTATCTGGTCGAGCTGATGCAGCAGTGGACACGGATCAAGGAGGAAGAAGCGGAGCATGACCTGAGCCTGGCGCTGGTGGTCGACGCCGAGCTGTTCCGGCTGGATTCGGTCGTCCGGTGGCTGGACTCGGCTGATGGCCGCCTCAAGCGTGCTGCTGCCGAACCTCCTGTGCGTGATCCCTCCATGTTGCCGCGGCTGCGGCGGAAAGTCGGGGTGCGGCCATGACCGCTCTGGAACTTCGTGACGTGTCGAAGGTCTACGGCTCGGGGCCGGCCGAGGTGCACGCGCTCTGCGACATCAACCTGTCCGTCGAGCCCGGCGCGATGGTGGCGGTGATGGGGCCGAGCGGGTCAGGCAAGTCCACCCTGCTGACCATCGCCGGCAGCCTGGAGGACCCCACCAGCGGCGAAGTGCTGGTCGGCGGCGCCGCGTTGTCGAGGATGTCGCGTAACGACAAGGCCCGGCTGCGGCGCCGCTCGATCGGTTATGTGTTCCAGGACTTCAACCTGCTGCCCGGGCTCACGGCCGCCGAGAACGTCGCCCTGCCGCTGGAACTCGACGGCACCGCCGCCAGGAAGGCCCGCACGGCTGGGATGCAGGCCCTGGACGAGCTCGGCCTGGCCGACCGGGCATCGCAGTTTCCCGATCAGCTGTCTGGCGGCGAGCGGCAGCGGGTGGCGATCGCCCGCGCGGTGGTGGGTGAACGTCACCTACTGCTGGCCGACGAGCCATCGGGCGCCCTTGACTCGGTCAACGGCGAAGCAGTGATGCGGCTGTTGCACGCCGCCTGCAAGCGCGGCGTGGCCGCCGTGGTGGTGACCCACGACGCGCAGATGGCATCGTGGGCCGACCGGGTGGTATTCCTGCGCGACGGGCGGGTGGCCGACCAGACCGTGCCCCCGGACCCAGAGTCGCTCCTCGCCCCCGGACCGAGCGCTTCCGGACCGGGCCGATGAGCACGGCCCTGCGCGAGCGGCCGGTCGAGGCGGGGACCGGCAACGGGGGCGTCCCCGCCCGCCGCGCCGTGGTCCGCTGGGCGTGGCGGCTGTTCCGTCGCGAGTGGCGCCAGCAACTGCTGGTCCTAGCGCTCATCATTGTCGCGGTGGCCGCCACCGTCGTCGGGGCGGCGGTGGCCACCAACACGCCGCCCCCGGCCAACGCGGGCTACGGCACCGCCCAGGACCTCGCCACGTTCCAGGCGCCCGACCCGCAGCTGGCCACCCAGATGGCCACGCTGCAGCAACACTTCGGCCGCGTCGACGTCATCGAGAACCAGACCGTCGCGATACCCGGTTCGATCAACACCTACAACCTGCGCGCCCAGGACCCCCGCGGCCCGTTCGGGCAGCCGATGCTCGCCCTGGTCACCGGGCACTACCCGGCCGGGCCAGGCCAGGTGGCCGTGACCGACGGCGTGGCATCGGCCTTCCACCTCACGATCGGGAACATCTGGCACCAGGGCGGAAAGGCCCGCCAGGTCGTCGGCATCGTCGAGAACCCGCAGAGCCTGCTGGACGAGTTCGCCCTGGTGGTGCCGGGCCAGGTGAGCGCGCCGACCCAGGTCAGCGTCCTGTTCGACGCGCCTGGGGTGGCCGTGGCCCACAACCAGCTCCAGGGCCTCGCCTCTCTCGGCCCGAACATCTCGACCCCCGGGTCGGCGTCGCCGAGCAACACGTTCAACCCCGAGACCATCGTGCTCGCACTGGCCACGGTCGGCATGTTGCTCATCGCCCTGGTGTCGGTGGGCGGCTTCACGGTGCTGGCGCAGCGCCGGTTGCGCTCGCTCGGGATGCTGGGTGCCCTGGGCGCCACGGACAGGAACATCCGTCTCGTCGTGCGGGCCAACGGTGTCGTGGTGGGTGTCGTCGGCACGCTGGCGGGGGCCGCATTGGGCCTGGCCGCCTGGCTGGCTTACCGGCCGCGCGTCGAGGCGAGCGCCCACCACGTGATCCGTGCGTTCGCGTTGCCGTGGGTGGTGATCGTCCCGGCGATGGCTTTGGCCGTGGTGGCCACGTTCTTCGCTGCCTCGCGGCCGGCCCGCGCGATCACCAGGGTCCCCATCGTGACCGCCCTGTCCGGGCGGCCTGCTCCTCCGAAACGGGTGCACCGCTCGGCGGTGCCGGGCGTCATTCTGCTCGTCGCCGCCTTCTTCCTGGTGTTGTACTCCGGCAAGAGCAATGGCAACGGCGGGGGCGCACTCCCTGCGCTGGTCTTCGGGTTCGTCGCTCTCATCGCGGCGGTGATCCTGCTGGCTCCCCTGAGCCTGGCGGCGATGGCCAGGCTCGGCCGGCGCGCACCGATCGCGGTGCGCCTGGCCCTACGCGACCTGGCGCGCTACCGGGCCCGCTCGGGCTCGGCGCTCGCTGCTATCAGCCTTGGTGTGCTGATCGCCGTCCTCGTCTGCGTGGAGTCCGCGGCACGGTTCGGCAACGTCCTCGACTACGCCGGGCCGAACCTCGCGTCGAATCAGCTCATCGTCTTCACGCCCAACGGACCTTATGGGCAGGGGGGTCCGGGCAACGGTTCCAGTGGCCCGGTGACGGGCAGCAAGCTGCAGTCCATGGCGACGAGTGCGCGTGGCATTGCCGCCGCGCTCGGCTCCCACGACATGATCCGGCTCGACACGACCAGCGCCTCCCTCCAGCACGCCGCTCCGGGACGCAGTTGGTCCGGACCGATATACGTCGCCACCCCGTCGCTCCTGCGAGCCTTCGGGATCAAAACGTCCGATATCGATCCCACGGCCGACATCCTCACCGCGCGGCCCGGGCTGTCCAGCCTGTCCAAGATGCAGCTCACCTACGCCCCCCACGACTCGGTGCAGGTGAACGTCGGACCAGGTTCCAGCGGGTCTGGCGGCAACGGTCCCCCGGGTGGCGGCGGGAACCTAACATTCTCCTGCCCGAAGAACGGCTGCCTCGCCAACCCCGTGATCCAGGAGGTCAGCGCTCTTCCTTCCGGGACGTCGGCCCCCAACACGGTGATCACCGAGCACGCCGTCCACGAGTTCCACCTCCAGGCCAACATCACCACCTCCGGCTGGTTCATCCAAACCCCCAGCCCGCCCACCGCCACGCAGATCAAGAACGCCCGGCTGACGGCGGCCGCCGCGGGCCTGACCGTTGAGACCAAGTCCAGCGCCCCCGCGTCCGCCGAGATCATCAACTGGGCGACCGTCTTCGGCATCCTCCTGGCGCTGGGCATCCTCGCCATGAGCGTCGGCCTCATCCGCAGCGAAACGGCCAGCGACCTGCGGACCCTGGCTGCTACCGGCGCGAGCAGTTCAACCCGCCGCACCCTCACGGCCGCCACCGCCGGCGCCCTCGCCTTGCTCGGCGCGGTGCTCGGAACGGCGGCCGGTTACCTCGCCGCTATCGCCTATTCCAGCAAGAACTCGCTCGACGGCCTCTCCTCCCTCAGCAGCGTCCCGGCGAAGAACCTCCTGATCATCCTCGTCGGCATGCCGCTCATCGCGGCCACCGCCGGCTGGCTGCTCGCGGGACGTGAGCCCCAAGCCATCGCTCACCAGCCCCTGGAGTGAGCGAGCCGGAGGGGCGCAGTGAAGAGGGAATGGGGAGGCGGGCGGGGCCCCGGAGGCGAGCGGGAGACACGGAGCCAGCCCACCGTCCCACCGGCTGCACCACGCCGCTGACCCCGGCGCCGGCAGGAGCGCCGGGGAGCGGCTGCGGCCGGCCGTCATGTCCGATTCCCGCCAGCACCACCGGTCGATCTCGGCTTGAATCAAGACATGACGCTGGACTTCGACACCTGCTACCGGGCCGCCGCCGCCCGCGACCCCCGGTTCGACGGCCTCTTCTTCATCGGAGTCACCAGCACGGGCGTCTACTGCCGGCCGATCTGCCCGTCCCGTACCCCGGCGGGCAAGAACATGCGGTTCTTCCCGCATCAGGGCGCTGCGGAGGCGGCCGGATTCCGCGCCTGCCGCCGGTGCCGGCCTGAGGCCAGTCCGGGCTCGCCGGAGTGGAACACCCGGGCCGACCTGGTCGCCCGCGCGGTGCGGCTGATCACCGACGGATACGTCGATGAGCACGGGATCGCCGGGCTGGCGCGCCGGCTGGCCGTCACGGAGCGCCACCTGCACCGCCTGATGATGGCCGAACTCGGGACGGCCCCGCTCGCGCTGGCCAGGACGGTGCGATTGCAGACCGCGCGGCGGCTGCTGAGGGAGACGAGCGTGCCGATCACTGAGATCGCGTTCGCGAGCGGCTTCTCCAGCGTCCGCCAGTTCAATGCGAGCTTCCAGGAGTCCTACCGCCAGCCGCCATCCGCGCTGCGGTCCGGGAGCGCTGGGGCTGGAGGCGCTCGGTCTGGAGGCGCGCGGGCCCAAGGTGCGCGGTCCGGGGGTACCCGGGTCGGGGGTATGCGGGCCGGGGCCGCACGGGCCGAGCCGGGCATGGTGGCTGATCCGGGCGCTCACGGCACCTGGCTCTCGCTCCGGCTGGCCTGCCGGGAACCCTTTGACGCAGAATCCCTGCTCGGCTTCCTCGCCTCCCGGGCCATTCCCGGTGTCGAGCAGGTGACGGACGGCCGGTACACGCGGACGATACGCACATCGGCGGGCGCCGGGGTGATTGAACTCATCCCGCCGCTGTCAAGCGCGGTGTCGGCCGCCAGCGAGCGCGCAGCCAGGCATGATGGCCGGCCACCCGGCCCCGGGCAGGTGCTGCTCCGGGTCCGGCTCGCTGGGCTGGGCGGGGTTGGCCAGGTGGTCTCGCGGTGCAGGCAACTGTTCGACCTTGACGCCGACCCGGCGGCGATCGATTCGGCACTGGCCAGCGACGACGTGCTCGCCCCGCTGGTCCGTGCGCGCCCCGGGCTCCGGGTGCCGGGCGCCTACGACGGTTTTGAGCTCGCCGTCCGGGCGGTCCTCGGCCAGCAGGTCTCGGTAGCCGCGGCACGTACCTTCGCGGCGCGCCTGGCCGCCCGCTACGGCACGCCCCTCGGCGCGCCGGACGGCCACAGCGGCGTGCCGGACGACCAGAGCCTCGCGCCGAATGGTCACCGACCCGCGCCGGACGGCCGCAGGCCCGCGCCGGACGACAATAAGGACCTCGCGCCGGGTGACCATGGCGATGTGCCCGACGGCCAGAGCCTGGAGCCAGACGACCGGAGTCTCGCGCCTGACGGCCACCGGCCCGCGCCGGACGGCCGACAGCCGACAACTCCCGTTCTGCTATTCCCCGGTCCTGAGCAACTGGCGGACGCCGACCTGTCCGGGCTCGGCCTGACCAGATCCCGGCAGGCGACGCTGCGGGCACTGGCTGGGGCGATGACCGCCGGACACCTCGACCTCGATCCGGGCACGGACCCAGCGGAAGCCGCGGCCCGGCTCAGCGAACTGCCCGGCATCGGGCCATGGACTGTCGCCTACATCCTGATGCGCGCTGTGCACGACCCAGACGCCTACCCGGAAACCGACCTGGGCTTGCGCCGCGCGATCGAGCGCCTCGGCTGTGCGCCTGCGCGGGCCGGCCGCTGGCGCCCCTGGCGGGCGTACGCCGCGTTGCACTTGTGGACGTGGGCCGCGGCCGCCCCGACCGCACCGCCATCGGCCACTTCGGGACCTGCTGTCGCAGGGTCCCCCAGACGCGGCCTTCCCCTGGCCGCAGTGTCAGGCGCCGCCGCCGGATCGCCCGCCGCCGGACCGCCCGCCGCCGGACTGCTCGCCGCCGGATCGGTCGCCGCCGGACCGCCCGGGTCGGCTGGCACCGATGGCCGCGTGCTGGTGGTCGGCGGTCGCAGCCGGTAGTCGTTTGGCTGGAAATGGAAGTTTTTTCGATGCTTCAGAGGAGATATTGATGTCCGCTGACGACGCGATCCTGGTCACGGTCCTCGACACACCGATCGGGCCGCTGAGCCTGCTCGCCCACGACTGTGCCCTGGTGGGTGGCGGATTCACCGCTGACCCCGCAGAACTGCACGTCCGCATGCACCCGTCGCTGCGCGGGCTCGGCCTCGCGCCGGCTCGCCAGGATGACCTGTCCTGGCTGGTCAAGCCCGTGCGCGACTACTTCGACGGGAATCTGGGGGCGCTCGACACGATCAGCGTGCGCCAGCCGGCGACGCCGACCAGGCAGCGGTTCTGGGCGGAACTGCGGGCGGTCGCACCGGGGACGACAGTCAGCTATACGGAACTGGCGCGACAGGCGGGCAGGCCGCGTGCCCCCCGGGCGGCCGGCGCCGCCTGTGCGGCCAACCTGATCGCCCCGGTGGTTCCTTGCCACCGGGCGCTGCGCGGTGACGGCAGCCTCGGTGGCTACTACTACGGCCTGCCACGCAAGGAGTGGCTGCTGCGTCACGAGGGATCCCTGTAACTTCTGGTGCGACCGGTGCTGTATCCGCTCAGCCCGGGCAACTCAGCCCGGGCAGCGGCGTAGGACGGCAGTCCCGGTCCCGCCCCGAGCACGCTGTTCACCTGCCCGGGCGGGCAGCCCGCCGGCCTCTGACCTAGACTCCTCGGCAGTCGAGAGGAGCCGGTTTAGTGCGCAAGGTGCTCATCGCGAACCGCAGCGAGATCGCTGTCCGGATCGTCCGGGCCTGCCGGGACGCCGGGCTGGCCAGCGTGGCCGTGTATGCCGAGCCAGACCTCGACGCCTTGCACGTCACCATGGCGGACGAGGCGCATGCTCTCGGCGGCCAGACTGCCGCCGACAGCTACCTCAGCATCGACAAGATCCTCAAGGTGGCGGCCGACTCCGGGGCGGACGCGGTGCACCCGGGGTACGGATTCCTGGCCGAGAATGCCGACTTCGCCCGGGCTGTCACCGGTGCCGGGCTGACCTGGATCGGCCCGCCGCCGTCGGCGATCGAGGCTCTCGGAGACAAGGTGCGCGCCCGGCACATCGCGCACGCGGTCGGGGCGCCGCTGACGCCCGGCACCGCCGACCCGGTCAGTGGCGCCGCCGAGGTCGAGGCCTTCGCCAGGGAGCACGGGCTGCCCATCGCGATCAAGGCCGCGTTCGGCGGCGGCGGCCGGGGGCTGAAGGTAGCGCGGACGATCGAGGAGATCGGGGAACTGTACGAGTCGGCGGTGCGGGAAGCCGTCGCCGCGTTCGGCCGCGGGGAGTGCTTCGTGGAGCGCTACCTGGAGCGGCCGCGGCACGTGGAAACGCAGTGCCTGGCCGACCAGCACGGGGACGTCGTGGTGGTCTCCACCCGTGACTGTTCGCTTCAGCGCAGGCACCAGAAACTCGTCGAGGAGGCGCCCGCCCCGTTCCTGACCTCCGAGCAGGTCGCGCTGCTTTACGAGGCGTCGAAGTCGATCCTGGCCGAGGCCGGTTATGTGGGCGCGGGGACCTGCGAGTTCCTCGTCGCGCAGGACGGAATGGTGTCGTTCCTGGAGGTCAACACGCGCCTCCAGGTGGAACACCCGGTCTCGGAGGAAGTGACCGGCATCGACCTGGTCCGCGAGATGTTCCGCATCGCCGACGGGCAGGACCTGGGCTACGGCGACCCGCCGCAGCGCGGGCACTCGATCGAGTTCCGGATCAACGCGGAAGACCCGGGACGGAACTTCCTGCCCGCCCCCGGCAGGATCACCGAGTGGAGCCCGCCGTCAGGCCCCGGCGTGCGGGTCGACGCCGGCTACGCCAGCGGCATGACCGTGCCGCAGGCTTTCGACTCGCTCATCGCCAAGCTCATCGTCACCGGAGCCAGCCGCCAGGAGGCCCTGGAGCGGGCCCGCCGAGCGCTCGGCGAGTTCGTGGTCGGCGGTATGCCCACAGTGCTGCCCTTCCACCGCGCCGTCGTTCGCGATCCGGCGTTCACCGCTGAGCCTTTTAAAATCCACACCCGATGGATCGAAACGGAATTCGCCCAGCAGCTGCCATCCTTCTCCGGCGCGGCGGACCAGGAAGCCGAACCCCCGCCCCGGCAGCGGATCACTGTGGAGGTGGGCGGCAAGAGGCTCGACGTGGTGCTGCCGGCCGGCCTACTGCCGGCCGACCTGCTGGCCGCCGATCCGGCGGCAGCCGGCTGGCCGGGCGGCGCGCCGGGGCAGGCCGGCCGTCCGGGCAGCGGGCGGGCAGCGGGTCGTGGGCAGCGGGCGCAGCGAGGGCGGGCCGGCGGCACGGGCCCAGGCGGTGGCACGGCCGCAGGCTCGGGCGGCGGGTCGCCGGCGAGCCGGGCCGGCGCGGACGATCTGGTCAGTCCCATGCAGGGAACGATCATCAAGATCGTCGCTGGCGAGGGGGAACGGGTGACCGCCGGTGACACCGTCGTCGTCCTTGAGGCGATGAAGATGGAGCAGCCGCTCACCGCGCATAAGGACGGGACGGTGACCGGGCTGGCCGTGGAGATCGGCCAGACTGTGCCGGCCGGCGGGATCGTCTGCCAGCTGAAAGACTGAGGCAATGCGCCTTGTCCCCGTCCGAGCGGTCGTCGAGAGCGTGCCGTGACGCGCCTGCCCGGCGACCCGGGGCCGGGCGGCTGGCTGCGGTTCGCGTTCGGATTCCGGCTTCCACCCGAGAACGTGCACTGGGTCCGGCATGAGCTGACCGATGCCGGCTGGCGGGGCCGGACCGTGGTCCGGCACCTGACGGTGATCCTGCCGATCTGCGCCGTCCTGGTGGTCGTCTTGGCCTTCGTGCTCCCCGCCCCGCTCTGGGTAAGCCTCACGATGGTTGCCCTCATCCTGTGCGGCAGCGTCTTCACCGTGGCGGCCTACGCAGACGACGTCCGGGCGGCCAGGCTCCGTCAGCACGGCCTGCCCGTGCCCAACGACCCCGACCTCGGCAGGCCCAGCCACTGACGCCGGCTGACCACCCCGGCTCTTCGTGACCACCGTAAAATTGCACATTGCACATAAGGTCCAGGGTTTCGGGTAGCTTGAGAGCACTACTGGACATCCCTGGAGGCTCGTACCAGGCCAGCGGGCAGCGCCATTTCACAACGCAAATCTGAGCGCTCAGGCGCGCCCTGCTGACGGCCAGCAAAGCACGGGGAAGAAGAGTAGATGAAGCGTTATCTCGCAGCAGCGGGAGCATCCGCGTTCGCTGTTCTAGGACTATCCACTGGCGGGGTTACCGTGGCGTCGGCGGCAGCCGTGTCCTGCCACGCGATCAACGGGCACGTCGCGGCCAGGGCGCTGCCCGACCGCAAGTGCACGCCCGGGGTGACGTACTCGGTGGTGACGCAGGCCACGATCGGCAGGACGATCTGCAAGAGGGGCTGGACCGCCACGGTCCGCCCTCCGGAGTCCTACACCGAGCCGATCAAGATTGCGCAGATCGCCCAATACCACTATGCGGACAAGCGCGTCAGCCAATACGAGGAGGATCACCTGATCCCGCTCGAACTCGGCGGATCGCCCAGATCGGTCAAGAACCTGTGGCCGGAATATGACGCGGGCCATATTCCCAATGCGAAGGATGCGGTTGAGAACGCGCTCAAGCGTGGGGTCTGCAGTCATAAGTTTTCCCTCAAAGTGGCACAGACCGCAATCGCGGTGAACTGGACCACGGCCCGCGCTCGTTTGCACGTGTGACCAGCGAGAAACCAGGCCCCTCGGCCGACCGTTTCTCATGATCACGGTGCCTTGTCAGGGCGACTGAAAATGTGCCGTGATCATGAAGTTCGGACTTCAGCGGACGTCGGATGGGCGCATGAGCCTGCGGGCGGCCTCGGTCAGGCTGCCCGATAGGGACGGGTAGACGGCGAAGGTGTTAGCCATCTGGTCGACGGTCAGGGATTGCTCCACCGCGAGCGACACCCCCAGGATCAACTCGCTGGCGCGTGGCGCGACGACCACGCCGCCGAGCACCATCCCCGTTCCGGGCCGCGCGAACAGCTTGACGAACCCATCCCGGAAGCCCTGCATCTTGGCGCGCGCGTTGGTGGCCAGCGGGAGCTTCACGGTCATCGCGTCCGGTTCGCCGGCCTCGACCGCGTCGGCGGTCACGCCTACCGTGGCGATTTCCGGGTCGGTGAATATGGTTGCGGCGACGTGGCCCAGCCTGATCGGCTGGACCGCCTCGCCGAGCGTGTGCCACATAGCGATACGGCCCTGCATGGCCGCCACAGACGCGAGCATCATCACGCCTGTGCAGTCACCGGCCGCGTACACTCCGGGCGCGGTTGTCCTCGACACCCTGTCCACCTGGACAAATCCGTGGCTGTCGACCACGACGCCGGCCTCCTCCAGGCCCAGACCGTGGGTCGCGGGAACCATGCCGACGGTGAGCAGGCAGTGAGAGCCGTGCACGGTCCTGCCGTCCTCCAGGGTGACCACGACACGGTCACCGACACGCTTGACCGCGCTGGCGCGGGACCGGCCAAGCACCGTCATCCCGCGCCGCCGGAACACGTCCTCCACCACGGCGGCCCCGTCGGCGTCCTCCTGGGGCAGCACCCGATGACGCGACGACACGAGCGTGACCTGTGAGCCCAGCGCCTGATAGGCGCTGGCGAACTCGGCGCCGGTCACCCCCGAGCCCACCACGATCAGCTCCGGTGGCAGTTCGGTGAGGTCGTACAACTGCCGCCAGTTCAGGATGCGCTCGCCGTCCGGCTCCGCGCCCGGCAGCACGCGGGGCAGCGCCCCGGTTGCGATCAGCACCGCATCCGCATGTACCTCGCGCTCGCCGGCCACGACGGTATGGGGGTCGGCCAGCCGGCCTCGGCCGGTAATGACCTCCACGCCCTCGGCCGCCAGCCGGAGTGCCACATCGGCCGATTGCGCCCGCGCCAGCGCCTTGACCCGGGCGTAGAGGCGGGGGGCGTCCACGTAGGGCCGTCCCGGCTGGCCAGGACGTCCCGGCTGGCCAGGCTGCCGTGAGTAGCCCGGCTGGGCAGGCTGCCCCGGCTGGGCAGGCTGCCCGGGCTGGGCAGGCTGCCCTGAGTGCCCAGGTCCGGGGGTTTCCTCCCCGGCCAAGCGGATGCCCAGGTCTGCTGCTCCGTCCAGGACGGACATGGTGCCCGAGGTCGCGATGAGGGTCTTGGAAGGCACGCAGTCGGTCAGCACGCAGGCACCCCCAAGCCCGTCGGAGTCCACCACGGTGACCTGCGCACCGAGTTGCGCGGCGACCAGCGCAGCCTCATATCCCCCGGGTCCGCCCCCGATGATGGCGATTCTCGCGCGCGGCTGGCTCACGGTGCCTCATTCTGTCGCATTGCGGCTCGTGCGCGCCCTCATGGTCGCCGGAGACACCCCGGCGACGCCGGCCCCGTACTCTAGTGAGTTGTGGAGTTGTACGCCGCCTACGGCAGCAACATGGACCCGGCCCGGATGGCCGAACGCTGCCCGCACTCACCGCAGCGGGGGAACGGCTGGCTGGAGGGCTGGCGGCTGACTTTCGGCGGCGAGGACATCGGCTGGGAAGGCCCCATGGCGACGGTCGTGGAAGACGTCGCCGAACGAGTCTTCGTGGTGCTCTACGAACTATCGCATCTTGACGAGCGGTCACTCGACCGCTGGGACGGTGTGACTATCGGCTACTACCGCAAGATCAGGGTCCGGGTCGAGACCCTCGACGGCGACACGAGCGCCTGGCTCTATGTGCTCGATGCCTACGAGGGCGGCCTGCCGGCCGCGAGCTACCTGGGGCTGGTTGCCGACGCGGCGGAGAAGGCGGGTGCGCCGGCCGACTACGTCAGCGGCATCCGTGCCCGCCCCTGCGCCTCCCTCGGCAGCTGACGTCCCCTCCCTGACCACGGCACCTGCTGCCCCGGGGATGCCCGCGCTGAATCAGGCCAGTACCACGATGACCAGTGCCAGCGTGGGAATCACCATCGCGGCGATCTGCGCCCAGGCCCAGGTCACCTGCACTGTGCCGGTCCCTGATGCGCTGCCGCTCCCTGATGCGCTGCCGCTCCCTGATGCGCTGCCGGTCCCTGATGCGCTGCCGGTCCCTGATGCGCTGCCGGTCCCTGATGCGCTGCCGGTCCCTGATGCGCTGCCGGTCCCTGATGCGCTGCCGGACGCGGACGCCGACGGGCTGGAAGGGCCGCCTGACGCGGTCGCCGACGGGCCGCCCGAAGTGGGCCCGGCCGCGGCGCGCTCGCGCTCACGGGCGGCGCGCTCATCGAGTTGCTTGGCGACGAACTCCGCCGCGGACCGGTCCAGCGCATCCTGGGCCTGCGGCGGCAGGCTCCCGTAGCCAGCGGGCGGCCGCGCCGCCTGCTGCGCCGTGCGGCGGGCACGAGATGGGCTCCTGAGCTTAGGCCGGGCGGACGACTGGACGGCCCAGCTATAGATGATCTTGTCGCGGGACGCGCCGGGCGCTGGCGTGCAGTGCACCCGAACCGCGTTGACCAGGTCCACCTTGGTCACCGCCGCCCAGGGCACCGCGTGCTCGCGGAGCGGGTTCAGCACGCTGATGCCGTTCGCATCGGCCACGATCCGCGGCCGCAGGGCGCACCCGTAAATCACGCCGGTGATGGCGACAAGCAGGACCGCCACGACCGCTGAGGAGTGACTGCGGCCGCCGATGGCAACGGCAGCCAGGCTGGCGACCGCGAACACGAGCCATACCCACCACAGGACAACTGAGCCCGCACTGCGGAACACCTGCCGGTCGCTAGGTTGCTGCTGCGGCGAGAACACGGCTGGCGGACTCCATGACCAGTCAGCGGAGCGTCGGGCGGCGCTCACGTCGCCCACTGTAAGGCCACCGGCCATGGTGCGGCCCCAGGCGTGCTCCAGTGGTCTTATAGACCACTAACGCCAGCCGGTCCGGCGCCGCAGCCAGGCGCGGGCATGCTCGCCCTGTGCTGCCTGGAAGGCCCGGACTGTGGGCAGGCCCGGCGGAGAGGGCAGCAGGGATTGCCGGGTGAAGTACCCGGCGACCGCGGCGACCACCGCCGTGACCGCGTCCGGGTCCGCCCCGTGAGCCGACCGGGCCCTCCCGAGGATCCACTCCGGGTCAGGCCCACCTTGCATGGCCACACTCGGGGCGAAGGCCAGCACGTCGAACCAGGGCGCGCCCGTGCACGCGTGCGGCCAGTCCACGAATACCACGCCGTCATCGGTGATCAGCATGTTGTCCGCCCGCAGGTCGCTGTGCAGCAGGGTGGGCCCCGCAGCCGCGTCCGCCCACCGGGACTCCAACTCGGCCAGCCGGTCCAGGTGCCGCACTGACCAGCTATCCAGCCGGGCGAGCAGGTCAGAGCGCGGGCCGGGGCCTGCGTGCCCGTCCCGCTCCAGGCCGACCTGACCGCTTGCGGCGAGTTTCCGCCAGCCGGACAGGTCCTCGGCGAGATACTCCGCGACGCCCGGTACGGTCGCGACCGGGGACGGCGTGCATATCCGGTGCATTTCGGCTATGGCGTCGAGCACCTGAATGAGTTGCGGGAGTTGCCACGGCTCCGTGGGCGGCTGGCCGTCGACGTCGGCGAACAGCAGAGCGACCCACTCACCGTCGTCGTACTGTCCGAGCAGCACCGGCGCGGGCACCCGCGGCGGGAGCGCAGCGGCGATCGCCCCCTCGCGGCGGTGCATCACCGGGGAGTCTGGATTGGCGGACGCGGATACGGCCTTGACGAACGCCCGGCGGCCGCCCGCGAGCCGCAGGCGGCAGGCCGCACCAGGGGAGAAGCCGCCCGGCTGGCTGGCCGCCGCGATCACGGCCGACCCGAGGGAGCCCTCTGCCCAGTCGCGGACCCTGGCCGGCAGGTCCTGCCATGGCACGCGGGGCATGGCCCGGACGGTACGGCCGCGCAGCAGGCGGCGGCAAGCCAATTAGCAGCCACGCGACTGGGGGTCAAGGGGTCGCGGGTTCAAATCCCGCCGTCCCGACAGGGTATGAGCAGGTCAGAGGCCACTTTGCCAGGACGGCAAGGTGGCCTCAAGATCTTTTGACCGCACGTTGACCGCAGGTTTTTGCGGCATTCTGCGGCATGTCGCGTTCACCAAATGTGGCAAACGTCACATCCTGGCAGGGTGGCAGTGAACATCTAGCGCTCAGGTGCGGTGCTCCTCCCCGGCACGCTCTCCCGCGCTCACAACCCAGAGTCGCAGGTTGAGATTCCTGCCACCGCCACCAAGAAGTTGCACCTCATGCGCCTGATCGCCGGAAGGCGGTCAGGCCTTCGGTGAGTTTGGAGGCATCTTGGATGTGCCAGAGATTGGGCACTGTGGATATCCGCTACCGCGCTGGAGGACCTGATGCCGTCGGATGAGTTGAGCGTGCCCATGACCGAGGGGCGATTCCGGGAGCGGCGTGCCTACCTCAGCCCAGAGGCCTTCGCGGACCCGGGCGACGGCATCACATTCCCGACCGATCTGATCGACCGTAACGTCTGGATGCACCTAATGGACTTGCCGACCGACGTCGCGCTGCAGACGACTGATCATTTTGGCCAGACTTTCCGCGCCATGGGCAGCGTCTCGGCTATGTGGATCTCTGCGATCACGCCCGGCCGGTCCGACCTTCCGCTTGTTTTCGACGCCTACCTCGAACGCAGCACGCTTCGCTCTCCGTGGCGACGGGGCTGGGTATGCGGCGTGGAGAGACGGCACCGCCGACCCGCCGAAATTCGGGAACTCGGTGGACCTCATCGGTGGAGCGCCCTCTGTCGCCGCCGTCGAGACCACACTCCCAGCGGGCGCCCTATTCGGCCGGAACCCGGACGGTGTCCTACGGGCCCTTTACAAAGAGCTTTGCCGATTCGCGCATGGTCATCCCGGCAACACCAACGCAGACATCTGGGAGAGCAACGGCCCCGTCTTCGTCCCGGAGGCCTTCACCCAGTTCTGGCGTGACTTCCGCGACACCTTCCTCGCGTGCTCGGTCCTCCTCAAGCTCTCCCATCCCGGCGTGGAGTGCCCAGCTGATCTTCCGATGGTTGCCGATCACGCCGGAGCGCCGTGGCACAGCCTCGCACCCGCAGCGGTGACTGGGTACTTTCCGGGAGGCTGACGCAGTGCAAGCGGTGAGAAACGCC
>WNFC01003481.1_pt1 | contig 19176 bp, 18 predicted proteins | sample 5400541 | NCBI WGS metagenome assembly WNFC01 (sample SAMN13153342, study PRJNA577476) | soil metagenome | isolation source: 120 cm saprolite under Douglas fir tree site 2 hole 2 replicate 1 | place: USA:California | collected 2015-04-18 | reverse complement strand
GCATAACGACGCCGGTCGACCGGATCCTGGCCGCGTGCCACGAGTCCGGCCTGAACCAACTCCTCCACGATCTGTGCCGCCGCAGGTTCGGTGACCGCGAGGTATCGCGCGATCTGTTGCTGCGGGCACGGACCGAGCTGGCCGATTGCGGAGAGCGAAGCGAAATTGCGCACCCGTAGGCCGACGTCGGACACCCTGGCGTCACCACGCCTACGAAGGAGAAAGAAAACCTGCGTAATCGGCGCTGGTACGGCGCCCGACGGGCTGGGTCTCCGGTCGACGACCTAGGAGACGGTGACTTCCGGGGAGGCAGACCCGCCGGTGTTCCCCATCGACTCGGCCAGCTTCATGGCTTCCTCGATCAAGGTCTCCACGATCTGTGACTCTGGCACGGTCTTGATGACCTCGCCCTTGACGAAGATCTGCCCCTTGCCGTTGCCCGAGGCCACGCCGAGATCCGCTTCCCGCGCCTCACCCGGGCCGTTGACCACGCAGCCCATCACCGCGACGCGCAGCGGGACCTCCAGGCCCTCCAGCCCGGCGGTCACCTGGTCCGCGAGGGTGTACACGTCCACCTGAGCCCGGCCGCAGGACGGGCAGGACACGATCTCCAGGCCGCGCTCGCGCAGGCCGAGTGACTCCAGGATCGAGGTGCCGACCTTCACCTCCTCGACCGGTGGCGCCGAGAGCGACACCCGGATCGTGTCCCCGATGCCCTCCGCCAGCAGCGCGCCGAACGCGACCGCGGACTTCACCGTCCCCTGGAAGGCAGGCCCGGCCTCAGTCACGCCCAGGTGCAGCGGGTAGTCGCAACGCTCGGCGAGCTGCCGGTAAGCGCTGATCATCACGACCGGGTCATGATGCTTCACGGAGATCTTGATATCGGTGAAGCCGTGCTCCTCGAACAGCGAGCACTCCCAGAGGGCCGATTCCACCAGGGCCTCGGCGGTGGCCCGGCCGTGCTTGGCCAGCAGCCGCTTGTCAAGCGAGCCGGCGTTCACCCCGATACGGATCGGCACCCTGGCGTCCGCCGCGGCGCGCGCGATCTCGCCGACTTTGTCGTCGAACGCCTTGATGTTGCCCGGGTTGACGCGAACCGCGCCGCACCCCGCGTCGATGGCGGCGAACACGTACTTCGGCTGGAAGTGAATGTCGGCGATCACCGGGATCTGCGACTTGCGGGCGATCTGTGGCAGCGCGTCCGCGTCATCCTGCGACGGCACCGCAACCCGCACGATCTGGCAGCCCGAGGCGGTCAGTTCCGCGATCTGCTGCAAGGTCGCGTTCACGTCCGCGGTGACCGTGGTCGTCATCGACTGCACCGAGACAGGTGCGCCGCCGCCCACCGGCACCGCGTGCTTTCCCTTGCCCACCACGATCTGGCGGGACTTGCGGCGCGGAGCCAGCGGTTCCGCGGGCGGCATGGGCATGCCCAGATCGATCGTCATGACCGTGATCGCCTCACTGAGGGATGTGAACGGGATTGACAAGGTCCGCCATGATCAGGATCAGCCCGAACCCTACCAGCAGGGCGAAAACTCCGACACTCACGGGGAGCAGCTTGCGCATGTCCACCAGGCCCGGATCCGGCTTGCCGCGCAGCCTGGCCAGCCAGGCCCTGGCCCGCTCGTAGATGACGACGGCGAGGTGGCCGCCATCCAGCGGCAGCAGCGGGAGCAGGTTGAACAGGCCGACGAAGATGTTGAGCGAGACGATGATGTCCAGCACCACCGTGAGCTTCAGCTGCCAGCTGACGTTGAGGGCGAAGGCCTGGCCGGTTACCTCGCCCGCGCCGACGATGCTCGTCACCTGCCCCCCGGCCGTGCTGGAGCGGTTCTTGGCGAACAGTTCGGGGATCGCCGCGGGAATGCTGCCCACCGCCTTGACCGAGCCGGTGACGAGTTGCCCGAACTGTGAGGCTGCGGAGGTGAAGGCACTGGCCGGGCCCACGGTCTGGAACATCACGGCCTGCGTGATACCCAGGTAGGCGCCTTTCCGGCCATTGATCGCCGCCAGCGACGGGTGCAGTGTGATCTGCCGGCCGTGCCGCCGCACGGTAACCGCCACGGTGCTGCCCGCCGGATGACTGCGGATGGCCCGGCCCAGCTGGGTCCAGTTGTGTACCGGAGTGCCGCCCAACGCGACGATTGTGTCGCCCGTCCGCAGGCCTGCCTTGACCGCCGGGGACGCCGGGTCACCCTTGACGCAGCTGGCCGCGTTCACGCTCTTGGGCACGCACGGATCGATCGTGCCGACCGTGGCCGAGTTCGTATTCGCCAGGCCGATCCCGACCGCCATGACGAACAGCAGCACGAACGCGAGCACGAAGTGCATGAATGAGCCGGCGCCCAGCACGATGATCCGCTGCCAGCCCGGCTGCCTGCGGAACGACCGCGCCTCGTCGGCCGGGTCCACGTCCTCGAGAGCCGTCATCCCGACGATCTTGACGTAGCCACCCGCGGGGATGGCCTTCACCCCGTACTCGGTCTCGCCCTTCTGGCGCGACCAGAGCGTCTGGCCGAAGCCCACGAAGAACTGGGTGACCTTCATGTGGAACTTCTTCGCGGTCGCGAAGTGCCCCGCCTCATGCAGCATGATCGAGAAGAGCAGGGCAAAGATGAAGATGAGCCAGCCGAGCAGGGTCATTCGGCCTACTCTCCCTCCCTGCGCGTCGCGCTTACGGCCCGGGCCGCGTCACGGCTCCCTGCGCCAGTCAGCTCCAGCGCCCGGGTTCGTGCCCAGCGGTCCGCGGCGAGAACGTCCTCAAGGACCACGGCGTCCCGGGCGTGGCTTCCACTCTCAGAGACTACCTGGGCCACCGTGTCCACGATTCCCAGAAAGGGGAGGCGGCCCGCCCGGAAGGCCTCGACGCACACTTCGTTCGCCGCGTTGTAGACCGCTGGGGCGGTCCCGCCGACGGTGCCCGCCTCGCGCGCCAGCCGGACGGCGGGGAACGCCTCCTCATCCAGCGGCTGGAAGGTCCACCCGTGCGGGGTGGTCCAGTCGATGGCGGGCGCCGCCCCTGGAACCCGGTCCGGCCAGCCCAGCGCGAGAGCGATCGGGATCCGCATATCCGGCGGGCTCGCCTGGGCGATGGTTGAGCCGTCGGTGAACTCGACCATCGAGTGGATCACCGACTGTGGGTGCACGACGACCTCGATGCGGTCGAAGCCGACGCCGAAGAGCAGGTGCGCCTCGATCAGCTCCAGGCCCTTGTTCACCAGGGTGGCGGAGTTCACGGTGATGACCGGGCCCATGGTCCAGTTCGGGTGCGCGAGCGCCTGATCCGGCGTCACGTCCGCCAGTTCCGCGCGGCTGCGGCCCAGGAACGGGCCGCCGCTCGCGGTCAGCACGAGCCGGGCCACCTCGTCCGCGCTCCCGCCGCGCAGGCACTGCGCGATCGCGGAGTGCTCGGAATCGACCGGGATGATCTGCCCTGGTGCTGCCCGTTTGGCCACCAGCGGCCCGCCGGTGATCAACGATTCCTTGTTGGCCAGGGCGAGCACCCGGCCGGCGTCCAGCGCCGCGAGCGTGGCGGCCAGGCCGACCGACCCTGTCACCCCGTTCAGCACGACGTCGCAGGGCCACGCCGCGACCTCGGCCACCGCGGCCGGGCCGGCCAGGACCTTCGGCAGCGGCCGCGCCGCCTGCCCCGATCCGCCGCCCGACGCCCGTGGTCCGCCGCCTGAAGCCTCTGGCCCGCCTGAAGCCCGTGGTTCGCCTGACACCCGTGGTCCGCCCGAATACAGTGCGCGCAGCGCGTCCCGCACCTCCCCGGCGGCGTCCTCCCTGGCCACCGCCACCACCTCGGCGCCGAACTCGAGCGCCTGGGCGGCCAGCAAGCCCGGGTTGCCACCGCCGGACGCGAGCCCGGTCAGCCGGAACCGGCCCGGGTTGCGCCGGACGATGTCGGCGGCCTGGGTGCCTATCGACCCGGTCGAGCCGAGCAGGACGATCTGACGCGGCGGTGCGTGCGCGGAATCCACCCCGCCATTCTCCCCGGCCCGCGACCCCGGCCGTCGCTCACCCCTGCGCCAGGCTCACTCCCTGGTCGGCATGGGTGTCCCAGTCGGGCCGCAGCGGCATGCCCGACTGGCCCTCGTCACCGAGCCTGACCCCCAGGACCTGGTGCAACTGGACCACGTTGCGCTCGAAGCCGAGCCGGGAGCCTGCCATGTAGAGCCGCCACACCCGCGCCGTGCCCTCGCCCACCTCGGCGACGGCCTCGTCCCAGTGCGCGTCCAAGTTCGCGCACCAGCCGGCCAGCGTCAGCGCGTAGTGCTCGCGTAGGTTCTCCTCGTGGCGTACCTCGAACCCGGAGTCGTTCATCAGCGAGACCAGGTAGCCGGTCCCCTCCAGCTCACCGTCGGGGAAGACATACCGGTTGATGAACCCGCCCGCCCGCCGGGCTGGCTGGCTGTTGTCCGGCCGCGTGATGCAGTGGTTGAGCAGCCGGCCCTCCGGCCTGAGCTTGCCGTGCAGGAACGAGAAGTACCCGGGCAACTGGGCCTTGCCGATGTGCTCGGTCAGCCCGATCGAGCTGACCGCGTCGAAGCCGGCCTCCGGCACGTCCCGGTAGTCGAGGTGGCGCACCTCGGCCAGGCCGGACAGGCCCTCGTTCTCGATGGCACGCTGGGCCCAGGACGCCTGCTGCGAGGACAGGGTCACGCCGAGCGCCTTGACTCCGTATTCCCGCGCGGCGTGCCGCACCATGCCGCCCCAGCCGCAGCCCACGTCGAGCAGCCGCATCCCGGACGTCAGCCCCAGCTTCCGGGCCACCAGGTCGTGCTTGTAGGCCTGCGCCTCCTCCAGGGTGGCGTCCTCGCGCGGGTAGCAGGCACACGTGTAGGCCATGGACGGCCCGAGCACCCATTCGTAGAACGTGTTGGACACGTCGTAGTGGTGCGAGATCGCCGTGGCATCACGACCCTTGGAGTGCCGCCGCCCGCTCAGCCAGCGACGGCTTACCTTTACTTCCTGCGGGGGCGGCGGCACCCGCGGCAGGAGCCTCTTCGGTCCGCCTAGTTCACGCAGCAACCGGAGTCGTTCGGCAAAATCAAGCTGTACCTGCTGGGCCTGGACCATCCTGGCCAGCGCCGTGTACATGTCACCCTCGACGTCGAGATGGCCTGATACGTAGGCGCGGGCCAGCCCGAGCGACCCGGGCGCCTGGGCCAGGTAGGACACCGCGACCGGTGACTTGACCGTGATCCGGATCGGCGCGTCCCCGGTGCCTGCCACGCTCCCGTCATAGGCCCGGAACTCCACCGGAGCGTCGGGTCCCGCCATCCTCTCGAACACCTCAGCCAGTGCCATGCCTGCCATCCTCCCTGCTCACTGCCCGCGCACGCATTTCTCGTACAGCCCGGCCAGGCGCCCGTCACCGTCATACTCACGCTTCAGCGCAGCGTAGGCCGGCCCGTTGTAACGTGCCCAGAACTGCTCCTCGGAATAGAACGACGTCGAATACAGACCCTTGTGCCCGCCGAGCGCCGCGACCTGCTCCTCGATGAGCCGGTTGTGGTAGCCGTCGGCGCGGCCGGGGGGCAGTGGCACCGTCCCCCAGAAGCCGAAGTTCACGTACACCTCGCCCGGCTTCATCGGGTACAGCGGCCAGGCCTGCTCACCGCGCAGCCGCAGCGGGCACAGCCAGACCGGGCTCATGCCCACGTCCGCCGCGAAGAACCGCAGGAAGTCGGCGCCTCGGCCGACGGGGATCTCCACGTCCTGGATGACCGCCTCGCGCGGTGGCCGGCCGCGGTGCGCGTCGAGAGTGTCCGACAGCCGGTACCGCCGGTCGAACGCGACCAGCGCACGGTAGGTGTCTGACCGCCGGTAGCGGCGCGGCCAGAGCCTGCGGATCAGCGGCTTCTGCACGCCGAACGGGCGTGAGCACCAGAACCAGTCGGTGTCCCAGCGCCACAGGTAGTCGCGGATGGTGAGGAAGTCCTCGCGCGGGCCGCGCACCGACTGGTAGTAGATGTGCTCGCCGGTGTAGTCACTGCGCCATGGCGCCACGTCGCTGAACGCGCCGACCGTGAGGTACATCTCGTCCAGGCCGAACGCGGTCCCGTCCACGAAGTCGGCCCGATGGCCGCCGAAGCTTCCGTCCACCGCGATCTGCGCGATGGCGTCCATGCACGCCTCGGGACTACCGAACGGAAAGTGGCGCAGATGCACGAACGGCTTAACCGGCTCAAGCTCGATGGTGAGCGAGAGGGCGTAGCCGAGCGTGCCGTAGGAATTAGGGAAGCCACGGTACAGGTCGGCGTGATCATTGTCGGCCGTCGCGGTGACCACCCGGCCGTCGCCGGTGAGGATCTCCATCGCGGTGACCGATTCGTGCGGCATGCCGCTGCGCAGCGAGGTGGACTCGATGCCCAGGCCGGTCACCGCGCCGCCGAGGGTGATCGTCTTGAGCTGGGGGACCACGAGCGGCATGAGGCCGTGCGGCAGCGTCGCGTCGGCCAGGTCCTCGTAGGTCGTCATGCCCCCCACGACGGCGGTCCGTGCCACCGGGTCGACGTGCAGCACGCGGCTGAACGCGGAGACGTCCAGCCCCTTGGCGGCCTGCGCGTGCCCGGCCTGCGCGTGCCCGGCCTGCGCGTGCCCGGCCCGCGAATGCCCGGCTCGCGTATGCCCGGCGCGGCCTGTGCCCGGTGCGGGGTCACGGAACCGGAACAGGTTGGAGGTGCGCTTGGCCAGCCGGACCTTGCTGCCAGGGGGGATCGCCGCGTAGTCGCGGCATATCTGCTGGACCGCCGCCACGTATTCCTGCCGCTCCAGTGCGGGCAAGCTGGGCCCCGCCGCCGGGTCTGGACTCGATGAACGTGGAAGTCCGTCAGTTGTATCGACTGAGAAATCACCACGATCAACCACGCGGCGACCTTGCCCGTTCGTGGCGTCGGTCACACCGCCCTCCCTCCGCTCACGGCTGCCCTCGCCTCTCAGAGAGGATGAACGCTGAACACCCGTTAGGGCAAGTCCCGGCGACCTGGACCGAAAGGCTCACGAAGTCTACCGCCAGGTAACTTCGCCCCCACCTGCTAACGGCCCGTCCACACATCGCAAGCGTGGGGCGTCGAGCCCGTAACCGAGCCCGCTTTCATGATCACGAAGGATTCCCGGACGTATATGACGGGAATCTTTCGTGATCATGAAACAAGGGGTCGCGGGACGCGTGAGTCGTGCCGTGATCATGGCGTCTGGCTACAGTGGGGCGCATGCGGATCGCGCTGATCAACTCGGGGCTGGGCCTGCTGGCCGCCGCGGCCGAGCTGCGCAGGCAGTCGCCCGGTGTCGAACTGATCCTCGCTTTGGACCCCGACGGGATGCCGTGGGGCCCGCGCACGCCGGATGACATAGCGCAGCGGTCCCTCGCGTGTGCGCGTGCCGCCGCCGCGCACGACCCCGATGTGCTTGTCTTTGCCTGCAACACGGGTTCGGTGCATGCCCTCGATGTGCTCCGATCAGAGTTCGAGCCGCGCATCCCGGTCGTCGGGACCGTGCCGGCGATCAAGCCGGCCGCGGCGGCCGGGCAGCCCATCGCCATCTGGGCAACGGCGGCGACCACCGGAAGCACCTACCAACGCGCCCTGATCGCTCAGTTCGCCGCCTCGGTCCCGGTCACCGAAGTGCCCTGCCCCGGGCTCGCCGACGCGATCAACGCAGGTGACGAAGCGGCGACGGCCGCAGCCGTGGCCACCGCGGCCGCGCGCACCCCCGGCCACGTCAGAGCCGTGGTACTGGGCTGCACCGAGTACGAACTGGCGGCCCAGGCCATCGCCGCCGCCCTGCCCGGGGTCAGCCTGCACGGCTCGGCCAGCGCCGTTGCCGCACAGGCCCTGCGCAGGGCCCTCGCAGCCGCCGACCACGATCGGCTTGAGCCCGGCCATGGCCACGCCGAGCCCGTCCCCAGCCAGCTCGAGGCCGGGCCAGCCAAAGCAGCGCTGAGGGTGCTCCTCAGCGGCAGGCCCGGCGACCTCCCGCCGGCCGCCTTCCGCTACCGGGAGGGACGCTCGCTAGAAGCAAGGTCGGCGTCCGTCCGCGCCTAAGCGGACGGCTCCCCGGTCCAGCGCCAGCGCACCCTGCACGGCACGCGCGGCACTGCCTGGCAAAGCATTTCCCCTGTGCGGCACCGCGCGGCACTGCCCGGCAAGCACTTCCCCTGCGCGGCACGCGCGGCACTGCCCGGCGAGCACTTCCCCTGACCAGCCTCACGCCAGCGCGGAGGCGGTTATGCCTGTCGCCGCACGCCATGCCGCAGCTTCGGCCGGACTGTCTCCAGCGGTGCCTCAAGAGAGGTGCTGCGAAGCAGTTGTGATACTCGCTGCGGCGAGACGCGGAGCACGACTGCGATGTCTCGCCCGGACAGGCCCTTCCTTTTTAGCTCACGGGCAATCTCGCGGTGTTTTATGGCTGCGGCGCGCTGAGCCCTATCCGCGGCGGCAACTGCTTCGCGCGTGCTCTTGGCCTTCATCTCCAGGTCCTCGCCGATATCCGGGATGATCTGTATGTCGAAGGACTCAGGGGGTTCCCCGGTCTCTAGCGCAAGGTAGTCGCGGACCATCTTTTCAGCGCCGTGAAGCGTGCGCGATTGGGTAGCGCCAAGGCGGTCGATATGCAGTTCCCAGCCGTGCGCCCAGGGCTTGGCCCGGACTGTGTAGGTGATCACTGCAGCCACCCTTCCGGCAAGCACTCCATGCGCCTGATCGTGTCGCCGACAACTCCCGGGGAGATGTGCCGGGGTCTCGGGATGTTCGCCGTGTGCTTTCCGCACGGCAAGTCCACTTCACATGTGGGCCCCGGCCTGGATTACTAGTGCACCCGTGCTCATCGAGCGCACGCTTTACATCCCGGAGCTTCATCCCCTTGGACATAAGGTAGATCTAGCCCCCCTTGATGTCAACGGGTGGTTATCTGAGCTGGGTATCTGAGCTGGACCGCCTCGGCGCTCCGTCCGCGCCTTTTGACGTCCTTTACGCAGTGCGGATCTCCCGGCGGCTGCCTCCGCTACCAGGAGGGACGCTTCCTGGTCCGGCCGCCGGCACCGCCGCCGGACCCGGCGGCCGCCGTGCTACTGGGAGGGGCGCTTCCTGGTTCTGCGGCCGGACCCGGCACCGCGGCCGGAGATGCGACCGCGACCGGAGCCGGCGGGCGCCGGCCTTTCCGCCGCGGGGTCGGCGTCCGCCTGGGCGTAGCTGGCCGCGACCTGGTCCGGCGTCATCGGCATCCGCGCGGCCGAGGGCGGCACGCCAGCGTCCATGATGTCGCGGAGCAGCAGGGCCATGGAGTACGCCGGATCGGACGCGACCGCCCGGTCGAGGGCGATATTGGCGAGCGCGCCGTCTCCTGCCTGCCACGCGGTGAACGCCAGCAAGGAAGCGGGCGCCGGCACGAACTGGGAGCAGGCGCGCCGCACCACGTCAGTCCAGAGCCGCAGATGCGCCTCCTGGTGCTCCGGGTCCATCCGGGCCCAGGCGTCGTCGCGCACCGGCAACTGGGCAAGAACCACCGACAGCCAGGCCATCGTGTCGTCGTCGATGATCCGCCCGCCGCCGCGGTACGTCTGGATCGCCTCGATCACGGCCCGCCGACCCTCCTGCACCAAGAGCCGCGAGCGGTCACCCGGCCATGGCCCGGCTGTCTCGCCGACCAGGTTGCCGGCCCGCTGCCGGGCGCACCGCGTCGCACGGTTCATGGAGTCCGCCGCCGGGCCGCTGACCGGGGCAAGCGTCCGGGCCAGGGCCGCGCGGTCCGGATAGGCCGCCATCCCGGCCACGATCATGGCGGCCGCCGCCGGATGGGCGCTGAGGTCGAACCGCACGCCCTCGGCCGGGCAGCACGCCGGATTGTGACAGATGTAGGACCAATAGCGTCCGCTCTCGACCCGCATCAGCTCGCGCGGCCGCAGCCCAGCCTCGCGCAGCCCGGCTGCGAGCAGGTCGGCAACCGGGGTGACCAGCCGTCCCGGACCGTAGCCGATCCCGATCACCGTGGTGAGCTTGCGCCGGTCGAGCACGGCTAGCGAGTGCGCCGCGATGTGGGCGGCCTTGTCCACATCCGGCGGGTCGGGAAGGTCGTAGCGGAATGCCAGCTCGATGCGGTCCCGCGGGCGGCCAGCGCCGATCACGACCAGGCTGTTGGCCGGATGGAACCCGAGCAGATGGGGCACGATGGCGAGCACGTCGGCCGGGGAACTGATCCGGACCCTGGAGTGGCTGGTGGGCGGGGCTGAGCCGCCGGTGGATTCTGTGTCTTCCATGAATCCAGGCTCGCGTTGTAGGACGTGATCAACCAGCAGAGAATTACGTTCTGTGGATAAGTAGGTACTTATCGTTATTTCGTCCACAGCTGGAAAGTCGGTCTTGACATCAGACTTCAGTTCTGAAGTGGCATCATTTCCCGGGCGAAGTCCTCCACGAACCGGTCAAGAGATGCGGGTGTCCCAGCAGGCCGGATGACGAACTTGCTGATGCCCGCGGCCACATACGCCTCGATCAGCTTGCGGGCATCGCCCCAGCCGGTGGCGACGAGCGTGGCCGGGTCGGCGTCCGGCCGCCGCAGGCGGACCGCCTCGATCAGCCCGGCCGGGATGCCGTCGATCGCCACCGCCAGGCTCATCCCGAAATGGTCGGGCTCGACCTCCCGCCCGGCCGCCGCGGCGGCCTCCTGGATAGCCTCACGTCCCGCGGCGGCCTCCTCCGGCGTGAGCAGGCTGGCCAGCCACCCATCGCCGAGCCGTCCGGTGCGCCGGAGCGCGCCGGGGGCGCTGCCGCCCAGCCAGATGTCGAGCGGCTTGGCCGGCCGCGGGCCGATGCTCGCGCCCTCAACCACGAAGAACTCGCCGCGGAACGACACGCTCTCCTGCCGCAACAGCAGCCGCAACAGCTCAAGCGCCTCATCGAACACCGCGCCGCGCCGCCCGGCCGGCACCGGGAACAGCGCCAGTTCGCCGGGCCGGGCGGGTCGCAGGCCGAAGACCGGCAGAATCCGGCGTGGCGCGAGCCCGGCCAGTGACGCAAGTTGCTTGGCGACCAGCACAGGGTGGCGCCCCGGCAGCACCGACAGGCCTGCGCCCACCTTCAGGTGGGACGTCCGCGAAACAGCATGCGCCATCCCGACGAACGGCTCCACGAGTTGCCCGTACACCATCTCGGGCAACCACAGGGAGTCGACACCGATCGCCTCAAGGTGGTCGACGGCGGCAGCGAACCCGTCAGGGCCGCCGGCCCCGCCGAGCCCAATCCCGATCCGGACCTTCACAGGTCCACCTTCATGGGTCCATCCGACCACGGGCCAAGCCGGATACGGGCCGTCCGACCACGGGCCGGCCGGCTACCGATACCGGAAACCGCCCAGGAAACGCCGGAACAGGCCGCCCTCACGAACCAGCGGCGGCCCTGGCTCCGGCGCCACCGGACGCTGCGTGGCGATGGGCTGCTCGTAGTCGGTACGCGCGATGGCGTCGATGACCTGCTGCTCATCGAAATCCTCCGAGCCTTCGATCATGGGCACGAAACCGACCAGCATCCCGTCCTGCATCACCTGCGCCTCAAGTCCGGCGGTACCGTCGGTATCCCACTCGGCCTCACGCCCGTCCCGCAGCGTCACGCGCACGCCGAACTGATCCACGCCGACTCTCGCCATGTGCCCGTCGATTCCGCGCTCGCGCAGCGCATCGGCGACCCGTCGGGCCCGGTTCTCCTCCATATCCCCAAAATATCTCCGCTCGGCCGCGGTCACGCCCGCCCACGGTCACGCCCGGCAGCGGTCACGCCCGGCCGCGGTCACGCCCGGCCGCGGTCGTCCCCGGCGCGGACATGGCAGGCAGCGCCGACAGCAGGCAGACCGTCAATCCCCTGGAGTCGCTTAGTCCCTGGGGTCGCTTAGTCCCCTGGGGTCGCTTAGTCCCCTGAAGTCGCTGATCTAGGGTGGCACTGCCTGCACGACCGACCAGGAGGTACGCGTGCCTGACCGACGGCCCGGGGCCGACCCGGAGACCGGGGCGCTGGACGACAGCCCGGGGAACAAGACGCTGGACGCCAGCCCGGAAACCGCCAGCCCAGCCAGCGGGGACGGGCTGGCCCCCGGCGGCCTCGCGGCGGTGGACACCATCGCCGAGAATTTCCAGGCGCGCCACGGCCAGCCGGGGCTGGCGTACGGGGTCGTGGCCGGGGGTTCCCTGGTGCATGCCAGAGGGCTTGGCGAGCGATGGCTCGGCGGCCCGGCACCGGACGCCGGCACGGTCTTCCGCATCGCCTCGATGACCAAAAGCTTCACCGCGGCGGCCGTCCTAGCGCTGCGTGATGACGGCGCGCTGGCCCTCGACGATCCGGCCGAGGAGTATGTTCCCGAGCTTCGCGGCATGCGCCTGGCGACCGCGGACTCGCCGCTGATATCCATCCGTCACCTGCTCACCATGACGGCCGGCTTCCCGACCGATGACCCGTGGGGGGACCGCCAGCAGGGCACGCCGGCTGAGGAATTCTCGGAGTTCCTCAGCGGCGGCGTGAGCTTCGCCTGGGCGCCTGGCACCCGTTTCGAGTACTCCAACCTGGGTTACGCGATCCTCGGCCGGGTCGTGGCCGCGGCGGCGGGCTCCGGGTACCCGGAGTTCGTGCGGGACCGGCTGCTGCGCCCCCTCGGCTTGTCCCGGACGGGATTCGAGGCCGCAGACTTCCCCACGGCGCAACTGGCCCGCGGGTACAGCCGTGACGGCGCCGGATGGGCCGAGTTGGTGCCTGACCCCTACGGGGCGTTCGCCCCGATGGGCGGGGTGTTCAGCTGCCTGCACGACCTCGCCCGCTGGGTGGGCGGCTTCGCGGCCGCGTTCCCCCGGGCGAGAATGCCGCCGGCGGGCCGCATCCGCTGGGCCGCACGGCCCGGCGTGAGATGCAGCTGTCGCAGGTGGGGCCGGTGCAGCGCGGGCCGTCGCGGCTCGTGGGGGACTGCGGCCCAGCCAATTACGGCTTCGGGCTTTTCGTCGAGGAGGACCGCGTCCATGGCCGGATCATCCAGCACAGCGGCGGCTACCCCGGCTTTGGCAGTCACATGCGCTGGCACCCGGGGACCGGGATCGGCGTGATCGTCCTGGCGAACAGCACCTATGCGGGCGCGCACCCGCTCGGTGAGCAGATGCTCGACGCGGTGCTGCGGCAGAGACCGCAGGCCGCCGGGGGCCAGCCGCGAGTCGCAGGCCCGGCGCCAGCCCCGGGCGGCCCGTGGCCGCAGACGCGCCTCGCGCAACAGGCGGTGAGCCGGCTCCTGCAGTCCTGGGATGACGCTGCCGCGGGCCCACTGTTCTCGGAGAACGTCGCCCAGGACGAGCCATTCCCTGAGCGCCGGTCCACGATCGAGCTGATCCGCCAGCGCATCGGGGAGTTCCGCGACGATCCTGGCCGGCCCGCCGAGTATGACTCCCCCGCGCACTGCCGGTGGTGGCTGCGCGGTGAGCGCGGAGTGGTGCAGGCCGAGATCCGGCTCACCCCGGAACGCCGGCCCCGCGTCCAGTCGCTCGCCCTCGCGGTGCCGCCAGCCCCCGACTCAGCGCTCGGGCACATGCTCGAATCGATCATTAACCTGCTGAACGACCCTCCGCACGACCGCCGGCCTGCCCTGCCGGCGTCGGGTTCGGTGGATGCCACACTGCTGTTGCGCCAGCTCCGGGTAGCCGCTGCCTGGGCCGGCCGCTGCCGCCCGGGTGCGTACGTCAGCGGGAACGGTGAGACAAGAAGCACGGTGGAGCTGGACGGGGAGACCGCCAGGCTCATCCTGGGGGTCGTGGTGGACCCGGTGCATCACTTGCTACAGCAGGCCGACATCATGCTGGGCGCCTGACGCCCGCGGGGTCTGTCCGGTCTCGCGGGTGAACTCCCGGATGATCTGAGCGAGTCTCGCTGGCTGGTCCAGCGGGATGAGTGTGTAGCTGTCTTCTACCTCGACCAGCTGTCCTTGCGGGAGGAGTTCGGCGAGGCGCCGGCCATGCTCGGGTGGCATCACGCGGTCTGCGCTGGCCCAGACCACGAGGGCGGGGTGGTTGAAGCCCGGCAAGCGTTCGGCCGCCTCAAGCAGGAAGTGGGTATCTGCCGCCGCTGCTCGTAGTGTTCGCACGGTGTCGCGGCGGATCTCAGGCTGCGTCAGGACCGGCGTCATCCACCGGGCGGTAGCCGCGTCTCCTCGCAGGGTCAGCCACCCGAACGCGATCGGGAGCCGCCGGAGCGGCCGGAACCGCATTTGCTGCATGAACAGCCCGAACATCCGGGGCGAGAGCTTGCCGGTGAGCACGAGCGTCTTGCCCGTCAGCCCGGGCGGGAAGTTGTCGAACGCTTCGCATGAGGCGAGCACAACCCGTCCCACGCGTGCGGCGCCGTCGCGCATGAGCAGCTGGACCAGCGCCCCGCCGGTGTCGTTGCCAACGAGGGTGACGTCATGCAGATCGAGGCGGTCAAGGAACTCTGCGACCAGCTGGGCTATCCCGGGAAGCGACAGGTCGGCGTCGGCGTGCATCGCGTGACGATGCGCGCCAAGCGGCAGCGTCGGTGCCACACATCGGTGCTCGGCGGACAGATCAGCGATCGGTCCGTCCCACAGCGAGGCGTCCATCATCAGCCCGTGCAAGAACACCAGCGCGGGCCCGTCGCCGCCGGTGTCCAGGTATTCGATCGTCCCGGCGGACAGCTCGACCTCCTTCATGCCCGTCCGCCTGAGTGCGGCGCGGCCTCGGCAGCGATGGAGCCTGGGCCGTCCGCGCGCGAATGATCAAGCAGGTGCCGGCGCAGGAAGGACAGCTCGGCCTCGACGGCCCGCTCGTAGCCGCCCAGGAACGGCCGGCGATAGTCGAACGCGAGGACCGTCAACCCGGCATCGTTGAATCGCTTCGCGAACGGGTGGGTACCCGGCTCCTTGGTCACCGCGAACCCTCCGGCCATGATCACGCAGGCGCCGTTGGTTCCCGGATGGTGCCAGGCAGCGCACTCGGTGTCGCCGCTGACGAAACGAACCCTTTCCCGCTCCACAGACCCCCGCACGCCGACCTCCAAGTGGACGAGATTAATCCTTCCTTGAAATGAACCACGTGGTTCGCAAACTGTCCAGCCGGGCCGATTGCGCTACGGAGCGGGCCGAGCCCAAGGCGATTACTCCCCGGCGGCCTCTTCCCGCTCCAGCGCACGGGTCAAGGCCTCGAACCCCGCGGCGACTCTCGCGGTATCTCCGCTGGTCAACCAGTCCACCCGGAAGCCCTGGAGCACCGCGAGGATCATCTCGGCGACCTCGAGCTTGCGCTGGTCGGACCAGCCCTCCGGAAGGACGGACAGCAGCGGCGGCAGGTACTGCTGCCACGCCTCCCGGCCGAGCGCGGCATAGCGTTCGGGGTCGTACATCGCCAGGCCGATGGCCTGCTCGAGCACCCGCAGACCCGACTCCTCTCCCATGAGGACGGCTCCCACCGCGCGCACCCGTGCCGCCAGCGGCCGGCCTGCCGGTCCTCGGGTGGCGGCGGCCAGCGCGCTACCGATGCGCCTTTCGCGCAGCTGGAGCATGGCCTGCCGGAGCAGGTCGTCGGCGCCGTCGAAGTGGTAGAGCAGCACCTTGTGCGTGGTGCCGGCCGCCCGCGCGGCCCGCCGGAGCGAGAAGTCCACCAGGCCGTTGTCCGCGAGGTCGTCGGCGACCCGGCCGAGCAGCTCCTGACGTCGCGCCTCTCCTCGCTTCGACCCCGCCGATCGGCGGTAGCCCGCGCGCCCTGGCGAGCCGTCATCGGCAGAGGTGTTCACATCGACAGCTTCCACGGTCGGACATCCTCACACAGTGGCAGGGTCGCGGCGAACCTGCTCGGGGGATGATCGAACTTGTGTTTGAAGGATGGCTTACACTCGAACGCATGACCGGACCATCTCGGGGTGCTCCGGGGGGTCGCTCCCCCGGGCCGGCACTGCAGGGTTCGCTGCTGGACCTCTGCGACGAGGCGTCGCCGGGCGCGCTCGGGTCATCACTGCGGCGGACGATCCTCGGTGCTGGGGCGTGGATCGATATCCAGCCCGGCTGGATGATGGGGGCCGGCGAGCTGTTCAGCCGGCTACTCAGTGACGTACCGTGGCGCGCCGAGAGACGCCCCATGTATGACCGGGTCGTCGACGTCCCCAGGCTGCTGTGCTTCTACGGCGAGGGCGAGTCGCTCCCCGATCCCGCGCTTGAGGAGGCCAGGCAGGCGCTGAGCACGCACTACCGGGAGGAGTTCGGTGAGCCGTTCCGCACCGCGGGCCTGTGTCTGTACCGAGACGGCCGGGACAGCGTCGCGTGGCATGGAGACACCATCGGGCGTGGCGCGACCGCGGACACCATGGTCGCGATCGTCTCGCTGGGAACCCCCCGTGCGCTGCTGCTCCGGCCGCGAGGCGGCGGCCGCACGCTGCGCCATCACCTCGGCCACGGCGACCTCATCGTGATGGGCGGCAGTTGCCAGCGCACGTGGGAACACGCGATACCCAAGACCGCGAGGCCCACCGGGCCGCGGATCAGCGTCCAGTTCCGTCCCCGCGGAGTCCGCTGACGGCTCTGTCCCCTGTGGCCCCGGTGCCCGCTGTCAGGCGCGCCCTGGAAGCTGGCCCTCGAGGAACCGGGCGACAAGACCACGAATCACGGTGGCCATGGAGAATCCGTGTTCTGCGCACCATTCGCGCAGCTGGGCGTGCTGGTCTGTGGAGAAGCGGACCGGGACGAGCAATTCGACGGGATCCGGATGTGGCTGCGGGTCGGGTGTGGCACTGGGGTCCGTCGGCGGTTCGGTCATCATCGACTCCGGGGAAAGAACAACCGCTAGATATCACTTCTCGATATCACGATATCGCTCTGACCTCAACCAGCACACCTGCCGGGAGAATCATGCCCCGGTCAGCCGGTTCTCCCCGCAGCTGGTGCCAAGATCACGCCCCGGCTGACCATAGCAACCCGGGGTTTGCGCCGGTTGGGACCGCTGGGTGGCCCGAGGGGATCTCACGCTCGGGCCACCCAGCGGTGTGGGACCGGCACGAACCCCGGGATTGCTACAGCTCCCGAAACGGCGTACGGCGGCAGTGGGCTGTCCGCACGGCTTCAGAGGGCGATGCCGAGCAGCGCGTCCACGGTGTCACGGACTAGCTGGGCGGACGAACGCGACGAGCGGGCCGTGCCGGCGCGGCGGCCCGACGAATCCGCCTCGTCCCTGGCGACTGGACTGGTGTTGCCCGTGCCGACGGTGGCGGGCGCGGCTGACCCCGCTGCGATGACAGCGTCAGCCCAACGGTCCACGACAGCCAGTGCGCCCGGTGCGTCGAGGTCCTTGGCGAGCCGCTCGCGCACGGCCGCGAGCACGGACTCCGCTGCCGGCACGGACACCGCTGGCGGCCCGGACTCCGCTGGCAGCACAGACTCCGCTGGCGGCAGCGGCCCAGCCGATGCGGTGCGCACCGCCTGGCGCCAGCGGGCCAGTCGCTTCACCGCGGCGGCCAGACCTTGCTCAGTCCAGTCCCAGTCGTGCCGGTAACCGTGCGCGAGGAGCGCGAGCCGCACCGCCATCGGGTCGGTGCCCTCCGCCAGCAGGGAGGACACGAACACCAGGTTGCCGAGCGACTTCGACATCTTCTCCCCGTTCAGGCGCACCATCCCGGCGTGCGCATAGTGGCGCGCGAACGCACCACCGTCGGCGTCGGCACTGTCAGCGCCAGCACCGTCGGCAGCCGCCGCCGCACCGCCGGCCCCTGAGCCCGCGATGGCTGGCATGCCCTCCCCCAGCGCGACCCGGGCGTGCGAGGCGCTCAGCTCATGATGCGGGAAGATCAAGTCGGTGCCGCCGGCCTGGACGTCGAACACCGGGCCGAGATACCGCGTGGCTATCGCCGCGCATTCCACATGCCAGCCTGGCCTGCCCGGGCCGAATGGGGCCTCCCAGGAAGGTTCACCCGGCCGCGCGGCCAGCCAGACCAGGGCGTCCAGCGGATCCTTCTTGCCCGGCCGGTCCGGGTCGCCCCCGCGCTCCGCCGAGAGCACCAGCATTTCGCCGCGATCAAGCCCCGACACCGAGCCGAACGCACTGTCGCAAGCCCGGGAGAAGTACAGGTCCCCGTCCAGGTCATAGAGGGCGCCCCGATCGGCGAGCAGGCTGATGAACCGCTCGATGTCCGGCAGCGCCTCCACCGCCCCGATCAGGTGGGTCGGGGGCAGCAGCCGCACTCTCCAGTCCTCCCCGTCGCGGGCAGCGCGTTCCAGGAGCGGATCATCCACGTCGGTGACGTTCTGCACGTAGCTGACCTCGTGGCCGGCATCCCGCCAGGCCCGGACCAGCAGGTCCCAGGCGAGAAACGTAGCCGCGTGCCCGATGTGCGTCGCGTCATAGGGCGTGATCCCGCATGCGTAAAGTGACGCGGCGCGCTCCGCTGCCGCCTGCACGAGTTCACCCGTCGCGCTGTCCGTCAGGAGCGTCTCGGGACCTCGTCCCGGCAGTTCGGGAACAACAGCAGCACGCCAGGAATCCATAGCCGCAGGGTAGGCCCACGAGGGTCATGCTGGTACGCCGAGGGTCGCTGACGTGCATGGATCCCCAGAAATACGGACAGGCCGTCCGCCTCCGTCTGCCCTCGTAACCCCCAGCACGACCCCCAGGACCGGCCCCATCAGCCTCTCCCCGGGGTCAACGAGTAGGCCGGACAATCCAGCCACGCAAAAGCCCGCTCAGCCCCTTCGCGCTCCGGGGCTTAAAGTCGGGGGTCAGCGCGGAGCAGGATGCGATAGACGCGTACTAGACATGTCAACCAACTGGCTACCGCATTACTTCAGCGGGCTGCCCGGCTCATCAGCACCGTGCGCCCTGGCGTCAGCTAGCGCCCACACCAGGGGCCAGGCCCGTACAGGCTCCTATATCTAAGGGCCGAGACTACATGAAACTTAAAAACCGGAGGCCCACCCGATGGCCGCTGATGAGGACACCGTCCGTGATGTGGTGCATTTGTTCAACGCCAAGGGGCTGGCTGCGCTGGACCCTCAGTGGGCGGGAGGCCGTCCCCGCCTGATCAGTGACGATGACATCGCCATCATCGTCGAGGCGGCCACCACCCGGCCGGAGAAGCTGGGCTTGCCGTTCACGTGCTGGAGCTTGCGCAAGCTGGCCGCCTATTTAGCCGGAGCAGCCCGGCCGGTGGCCAT
>WNFC01002679.1_pt1 | contig 19176 bp, 17 predicted proteins | sample 5400541 | NCBI WGS metagenome assembly WNFC01 (sample SAMN13153342, study PRJNA577476) | soil metagenome | isolation source: 120 cm saprolite under Douglas fir tree site 2 hole 2 replicate 1 | place: USA:California | collected 2015-04-18 | reverse complement strand
CCTGGTGCACCCACAGCCCGTCGATCTTGATCATTGATGGGCGCTGCTCGACTGCGCGCAACAACACCCCGCCCGCCTGTTCGATAGCCTCCAGTTCGCTGTCCGGCTTAAGGCCAAGACGTTCCCGCAGAGGCTTCGGAACAACAATCCGCCCCGATTTATCGATCCTAAGTGTCGTGCCATTTGACAATGCCATATACCAAATTCTAAGGCACTAATAGTTCGGACACAAACTAATCATCCCCACCAGACAGACCGCGCTTGGATCCGAATTCAACCTCGCGGGCGCGATGAGCTGCGGCGCGATGAGCTGCGCCGTGATGCGACTGACGCCGAGCATCATCTCTGGAAGCGCTTGCGCAATCGGCAGCTCGGCCTTAAGTTTCGGCGGCAGTACCCCATCGGGCCCTACTTTGCAGATTTTTGTTGTCACGAGCGCCGATTAGTGATCGAGCGTCAGAAGGTCCGACTCGGCCATTCGGGCATGATCTTGGTTCGGAGCGCTTTCCTCGTTTCCCCCAGTGTGCTGTAACATTGAAATCGGTATCGCCGGAAATCCCTCCCCCTGACCAGGGGGAGGTTAGGTGGGGGTCGTCCGGCTTCGTTTCGATACGACAGTCCACTATCGTTTTCAACGTTACAGGCCACTAGTCGCTGATTCTGAAGGCTTCCTCCTGCGAGGGTCAGGACGTCGAAAGCGTAAAACTGAAGCGGCATGCCTGCGCTACCGTAGTTTTAGTGCACGTTGAATGATGGTCGACTCTTGTCGTCGGCAGCTACAATTTTCGCCATCTATGTTGGTTTCGTCCGGAATGTTTGCAAGAGCCCGCGTCAGAATAGGGAAATCGAGCTGCGAGATCATTCTCGTTCCGAGACATCAGCCTCGCGCGGCCGCTGCTCCTGATTCGCAGCGCAGCCTGGCCACCGCCACAAGAGGGGCCGACCCTATTAGTGAAGTCTCGGAAGGCCCCCATCCAGTAGCGCTAAAAGATCGGAGCCGTTTCGCGCATTCATGAATACGGCCATTTCAACGTCGCGCGCCCGCCATTTGAATCCGGTCGACTCCGACAGCACCTCTGCCACGGTGCGACACCACCGGGTCCATTGCGAGTAGAATTTCCAATCCCCGGGAAGTGCGAGCGTGGCTTTCTTGTGCCGAAGAAACGCTTCTGAGGGCAGCAGCAAGCCGCGCGCTTCGGCTTCGGCCGGATTTTCAGCGAAGTACCTGCAGACCCATTTCGCGATCCAGCGGTCACACAGTGGAAAGCGTTCCGGACACATAAAGGCTGGGAACGCCGACGCGACCGGAATCCCACCACTAGTCAGGAAGAGGAGCTCTTGAAGCATCTTGAATTCATGTTGGCCGCCGCTTTCCACAAAATCTGAGCATGCGTTCCAGATGTCAGGAGCTCTGTATCCAATCTCCCGCAAATTTTCGACCAGCCGGCCTGCAAGGTACTCGCCGCGTTTCCCGCTGCCGGCAAGTTTCCAGAAGATCACCTCGTACCATGCCTCAATCGATCGCGGAGCGAATTCTCGGAACCGCGCCTCAAATCGCATGGTGTCGTCGCGGTCCCCGCGCTCCAGATCGAAATTGAACCATCGCTCTGCCAAGCGGAAGCGGACGCGAAAAAGAAGTTCACTGGCTCTATCGATAGGATAGCGATAGCTGGAAAGTGCCTGCTGCCATTGTTCAGCTTGGTAAGTGGTCATGAAATGAAACGAGACCTCAAAGGATCTCGCCGCAGTAAAGAGTCATCCCGATCTTTGCACCAAGAGGCAGGCGCATGCCATAGATACGAAGCCGGAGAATTCATTACCGGCTGTCGTAGCCATTCTTGGTGATTCGCACTAAACCAAAAACCTCGATTCAGGGCTCTGTTCCCCCCTTTCCTAAAAAAGGAAAGGGGGAACAGACGCCGCGGTCGCCAAATTTTTGTAAGGGAATTTCCAAACTCAGGAGATACCCCAGTTCCGAACAAAGTGGCGCCACAACCACCGACCACATCAACTGGTTATTCCGCCTGGGTTGATTCGCCTCACAGTTGGATTTTATCAATAGGCTCGAACTGAGGTTTTTGGGCTAAACCCAACCAATTAGGCGCGCTGCTTAGTCTGCCTCGGGACCAGGCTCAGCGGGCGGGTTGGGCGGCTGCGGCCGAGGGCCGTACGCCTACCGGGACTACCCGGGCACGTTCAGTTGCGTAAGATCGGCAGGAGTAGGAAACCGCGGCGCCGATTATCATCACTGCGATGCATAGTTCGAACGCCAGTGCGTAGCTACTGGTGATATCGAAGATTCGGCCCGCCACGATTGGACCGACCATCGCGCCAAAGGTCTGCGCCAGTCCGGCCAGGCCCGACAGAAAGCCGTAGCGTTTGATCCCGAGCGACTCTGCTGTGAGCAACGGCAGAAGCATCAGCGGCGCCGCAATTGACATTCCATAGATCGGGACGAAAGTGAGAATAATACCAATGCGAGCGACGCCGAACACGATTGAAAGACCGGCCGCCTGCGTCGCAAAGCACAGCACCAATGCGACGCGCGCGGTTAGCCGGTCCGCGAGATAACCCATGACGACCTTGCCCAGCGCCGCAAAGGCGAAGACAAGGCTCATAACCAATGCAGCCGCCGACGTCGTGTACCCAACTCCTTCGAGGTAGGCGACCAGGTGAATCGCCGAACCAGTGGCGGTAAACGCAAAACAGAAATTCGCCAGCACGATCATCCAGAAGGAACGCGTGCGGAGCGCCTCATTCGTCTCGAAGCCTTCAAGCCGTTCCGCGCCCTCGGCTACCGTCATCGGAACCGTACCGGGCGGCCGGCTGCGCACGATTAGCGCGACCAGCGGCACCGCCACGACCATCATCGGCAGTCCGAGCACGATATAAGCGGTGCGCCATCCCGCCACCTGGAACACGTGGCCGGCGACCAGGGTCATCAGCGAGCCCCCAACGGTGGAACCGCTCAGCGCAATTCCCATCGCGAGACCTCGGCGCTCGCTAAACCAGTTTGCCAGCACCAATGAAGCGGGAAGCACCGTGCCGGCTGAGATACCCACGCCCAGGATCAAGTAGGCACCCATCATCGTCGCCAGCGAGTGCGCGGCGCTGGCAAGAAAAAAGGCGGCGGCGGCCAACAGCGCCCCCGCGATAATCACGATGCGCGCTTCTATCCGATCAACCAGCCATCCGACCGGTAACACGCTGATACCAGCCGATAGTGCAAGCACACTCGGCAGTAACGAGACTTCGGCCCTGCTCCAATTGGGAAAACCCCTCAGCAGCGCCGGGATAAGGACCGGCACAGTGTCGTAGCCGCCGCCGAAGACGAGCACCAGAGTTACGAACAGCGCCGCGACAATAAACCAACCCCTACGCTCGCGCTCGGTCATATTTGGTCCCCTGACAGCTGATTACCGGCAATTCCGGCTATTTTCACGCACCCCCTTCGAGCGGCGCGCTACGGTCCCCTGCTGACTGTTTCCGCCAATTTTCCGCGATTGTCCAGCGCAAAACTGGAGTGCGAGACTTGCGTGCGCGGAGCGGAAAAAGCGAACACCGTGGCCGCATAAACCCGGCATCATCTCCACTGTGCGCAACTCGCGGACTCGTTTGCTCGCTCTGCGCCAGCACACTCCATTAGTAGAGGAAGATTTTCCCCATCAGCCAGAGCCATGATATTCTGACGCGCCGGAGGATCAGCGGGCGAGCAGCAGTCGGCTTTTATTTGCTTCGCTAATGCAATGCACCTGGGCTGTTATTCGGGAGGAACCCATGCAAAAGGTTCCGTTGAAAGACAGCAAAGGGCGAGATAAAAAACATGGCCTTACCTCGACGGTCCAACGAAGGGCGCCTGCCTCCTGGCACCAACAAGTCAAAAAGGGAGCAAGACTTCTACGCTTGGTTCCTCGACCAAGCCAAAGCGCTTCGAGTTCATCAACCTGACTTTGTAGATTGGGCCGAACTAGCCGAGGAACTCGAAGAAATGGCCCTTCGCACCAAACATGAACTAGCTGGCCACCTGGAGGAACTGTTTGCTCATTTGTTGAAGTTGCAATACGAACCGAGTGAGAACGAAAGAGGCCGAGAGCGACAATGGAAGCTTCATCTGGCCGAACATCGAAACCGTGTGAATGATCTCCTGGATGACTCGCGCGTGCTTCGTAACATGTTTGAGGATTTTAAGCGAAAAGCTTATCCACGAGGTTGCCAGCTTGCGAGCATCGCACTCGGTGAGCGCTTTCACGGAGAATTCCCTCCTGAGCCGCCGTGGACGGATGAGCAGATACGCGATGACGAGTTCTTCCCCATCCCCGCTGGCCGCTCCAGCGGGCATTCCCGCGGGTCCTGAGATTGCGGCCTAGAGTACTTAGCGACATAAATCCGCGCAAGAATGGCTGGGAGGACAGGGAGGCGTCGTTGCAATCGGATGGGGAAGGTTATCCCCGCGCAGGGAGGCCACTGACGATAGTCGTGAGCTTGGGTCCGAATTCCCAATCCCTCCACCTGACCAGGGGGAGGTGGGTGGGGGGTGGGCTGTGCGACAGGCCGAGGCAGGCATCGGCAGGCGAATTCATCGAGCAGCGCGCATGCTTCGGCGTAATGCGACTCCGGCGGAAAAGAAGCTGTGGCGTCGCGTCCGCGCAGGTCAGCTGGGCGCTTCCATTTCCTATCGATGAACTGATTGTCGATTTCTGCTGCCGGGCTCGCCGCCTCGTGATTGAACTCGACGGTTCGCAGCACGCATATGCGACCGGCGTGATTAACGGAACTCAGGCAACCCCCACCTAACCTCCCCCTGGTCAGGGGGAGGGACCAGGGGTCGTCCACTCGCTGAGCGGAAATTTTAGCGCTGATTTACGCAACTAAGTACTAGCAGCACGGGGTTCTCTGTCAGCCCGCCTTTGGAGCGCGATTGGAGTCCTTCAAATTTCCAGCGGAGAGACAATCGCTACCCGACTATTCGGCCGCGGTCATTGGAATGTACCCTTCGAGGCGGTCCTTCATGCGGATCTTCATGTAATTCAGTGAGGTCCCGATTACGTGAACGTCGTGCCCCTGATGCACTTCGGAAAGTTGTTTGCCATAGCGATTGGGTTGGGACCGCACTGCCGCGTCGGTCGACAAGCGCATGATCTTGTCCGCCGGGCGTGTCAGCTCGACGGCGGAAATTGGCACGTAGCCAGTCGCTCCGCTCTTTAATTTGACCTGTACGTAATAACGGGTCGAGCCCGTCACGTCGAGGAACTTGCCGGCATGGACGCGCTCCAGTGTACGGCTTGAAGTCTGCGGACGTGAGTATGCCCAAGCGTCCTTGTTGAGCTTAAGCATTGCATGGCTTGGTTCAACCACCGCCGCAGATGAGGATGAGGGCACTGCCGCATGATGGTGTTGACGAGAATGACGTACTGGTGGGGATGCGGTTGTGGCCGGCGCTGCACCTAGGTCTGCCGGCGGTTCGGGATCGCGCGCGGCGTTGGTCTCATCCGAGATGATCGTTGCATTCGGCAGGATGTTTGGAAACCTGCCGCTTACTCGCGCGAGCGCGGCGGAACTGAACAACAGCACCAACGCCGGAAACGCAATCGCCAGTATCAGCGATGATGCGCACGCGTGCCCTTCACGCCCGATTGCGTGACCTGCCATTTTTCTCCCCTCCCAGTCAGCACGCCCCACATACAGTGCATCGGGTCACGTCACATGGTTTGGTCTGATGCTCGTAGTGAGCTTTTTTTCGCTCAGAAAGCAGAAACCACTTATGGATATGGTGGTCGATGAAATCCCACGGCAGGATTTCGTCATGAGCATAGTGGCGGGTCACGAAAAAATCAGGATCGGGCAGGGTCGAACCGCCTGCCGCGTCGTGCTTGATGCGCCGCAGTTCCTGCCAGATGGGCCCCGCCTCCTCGTAGCCGGCAGCGCTGAGCCGTTCCAGGATTGCACCTACGCGGCGGTCGCCACGCGAGACCAGCGTCTGAAAGTAAGCATCACGCGGCGATTCGGCATCCAGATCAATCATGCTGCCGCCAAGCCGCCCCAGTTCGGCGCGGAGCATCGCCACCTTGCGCTTAATCGATTGAGGAGCTTCCATCGGATCCCATTGGAACGGGGTCCATGGTTTGGGCACGAACGGATTGAGCGAAACGGTGACGCGGCCGATCGAATTCTTTTGCGCGCGCGCCCGCTCGATGATTCTGCCGGTCAGGCGCGCGATCTCCAAAACATCCTCATCGTGCTCTTCGGGCAGGCCCACCATGAAGTAAAGCTTGAGATTTTCAATGCCCTCACCAGCGAGCATCGAAGTGGCTTCGAGAATTTGCGGTTCGCTGAGATTCTTGTTGATTACCTTGCGCATCCGCTCGCTGCCCGCTTCGGGGGCGACGGTGACGCTCCGATTGCCGTTGCGTCTGAGTGCAGCGGCGAGTTGGGGAGAAATACAGTCGGCTTTCAGCGACGACGGCGACAACCGTCCACCGCCATCAGCCACCGCCGCGGCGATATCGGCAACGCCCGGCACGCTTGCCATCTCAGCCCCAACCAGGCCAATTACTTTGCGTTCGCTTAAACCCCGGGTCGCCTCGCTAATCAGCTTTTGCGGGCTCCTGTAACGAATCGGACGGTACATAAAGCCCGCCGCGCAAAACCGGCATCCCCATTGGCAGCCGCGGCTGGCTTCGACCAGATACATATCGCCGAAAACCGATTCCTCGGTCAGAATCAGCGAGGCAGTGGTGAAGCGATCCAGATCGTGGATCATGCGGCGCTTCACCCGGGCCTCGCCGGGGCCGCTATATGTAACCGTACGAATCTGCCCCGATTCGTTGACCTCCGGCTGGAAATAATCCGGCAGGTAGGCGCCGCCGACCTGGGTCAATGCTTCGAGCCTGGACTGGACCGAAGAAACACTAGCTGGAAAGCCTGTTCTGCTGCGCTCGCGTTCGTAAGCGGCCAGAAACTCCGGCACCATCTCCTCGCCTTCGCCGATCAGGAACAAATCGATGAAATCGGCGATCGGCTCGGGATTAAGAAACACCGCCGAGCCGCCCGCAATGATCAGCGGATAATTACGCCCGGCACGGTCGCAACGCCGCAATGGAATCCCGGCCATCCGCAGCATTGTGAGCACATTGAGATAGTCGGTCTCGAACGAAATTGAAAAGGCGATGATCTCGAAATCGGTCAACGGTCGTCCGCGCTCGAATGACACCAACTGGGCGCTGCCGGCGCGAATCGCCGCGCGCTCATCGGGATCGGGAATAAAAGCGCGGTCGGCGTCGACTCGGCGAGTTGATTCGAAAATATGGTAAACGGCCTGGAAGCCCAGGTTCGCCATCCCCAGCCGATAAACGTTCGGGTAAGCGACGCAGACAGAAATGTCACCACCGCGATGGCGCTGGTAGAGCACCTTTTCGTTGGCGATGCGCGCGAGCGCACGTTTGCGCAGAAACATGACTTACGTTCAGGTTATAGCCGGGAGTGGGCAGGGCTCAAGGGCCCCCGGATCACTCGGCAGCCGGGTTGGTTATCGCGCCCGCGAACAAAACCGCGCCAGTCTGTTGTTCAGTGACCGCGCAGAAGAATGGATGGTCGACGATCATCTCGAACGGCTCTCCACGCGGCGCTGCCATACTGGTGGCTACAGCTCCCACTGCACTTGCCGCCGTCGCTTCGGTGCCTTCCTCGTCCACCTTCATGAAGGTCTTCTGAATGACGAAACTCAGTTGAAGCGGTGGCGGCGGCTGGTGGGCTCGTGAAAAGTCGGCCTCGGAACCGAAGGCGATACCCATACCCATTCGTATAAGCTCGTCGTTGAGCTTTTGGCCCCAGCGCCGTTCGAAGCGTGGAAGAACGATCTCGCCTCGTTGTTCTTCACTCGCCGCCAGCTTCGTCGTCCAATCGGACCAGCGCTGCGTTGTGAGCCGCTCTACAAACCGCGCCAATCTTCCAAGAGGCGGGCGCGGCAGAAAGATGTACATCACGAAACGACTGTTGCCATAGGAGAGTCGAATCGCCTGGAGCTCGACGTCGGCGAAGTAATGATACTCGCCGGTCTGCCGCATCATCGCTATATCTGCGGGGCCACGGTTTAATGGGTAGAAGCGTCGCGGCCGGGTTTCTTTCTTATCGAAGGGCTCCGTCCATCGCCCCTTAAAATAAACCGCATCAGTAACGACGAAGCGCAACCTTGAATCCGGCTCGATTATTTTTGCGATTCGGCGATGAGTTCTGAGCGTGGTCCAGTCATTCACATCCTGTGCGGCGGCATCAGGATGACCCTGAAAATCCACATTCCGCACCTCAGCGTCATACGACTCGCGATTTACGCGGACGAAATCGGGCTCGATTGCAAAACCAGACTGTAGCCAGAGAGCGTTGGCGATATCCAACTGAACCGAGGGATCGGCGTGGCCGAGAAGCTGCAAAAGCTGACGATTGGCGCGATTCATTTCTGAAGCGCTCATCGCCGCAACGCCGAGGGTTTTTGCGATCGCGGCTCGAGTGCCGCCGGCAGCGCCGTTCTGAGTCATCGCCAGCGCCATCGCTAGACTCACGGGCGAGACGATGATGTTGCCGGCCTGACCGGCTTTCAGCGACTGCAAGAGCCGGAAGCCAAAGCCGTTCGAAGCGGCAACAACCGCAGGATGTTGGTCAGCGGTTGGTTCCATCGCCGCGGTCGTTCGGGCGAGGCCCATCACCATCAGAAGCACGCCGCACCACGTCCGCATGGTTGAATAGGACAACGCTACGCCGGGTAGTGCGGTGAGCGCGCGCTGGTTGTTTCGCCGCAACGTCAACTCTTACGTAGCTTACGAAGGTGGCGCTGCGTCAACAACCATCGCAGTTCTGCGACGCCCGGCTCGATTGCTTTGGGCAGGTCCAGCGCCACACACGCACCCTTCTTGACTCGGATTGCGACGGCGCCGTTAGTGGTCAGCAACAAGGCCACCAGCTTGCTGAGTTGCGGCTCATGTCCCACCACCAGCACCTCACCATGGCGCGCGAAGGGACTCAGTGCAGCGAGCGCCTCGCGCGCTGAAACGGCGGGCGCAAGCGCGGGCAATACCTGCGGCGGCGGATTATTGGCGTACTCATCGGCGACCAATTCCGCAGTTTCCGCCGCTCGCAACAGTGGACTGGTCAGGATGGCATCAAAGCGAAGGCCCAGTGCGCGCAATCCGCCGGCTGCATCACGCGTGCGCTCGCGGCCGCGCGCAGTGAGCGGGCGTGCCTCATCGCCGCCGGACTCGGCCTCGTCTTCCGCTTCGGCATGACGCATGATGTAGAGATTCATGCGGCGTCGACCTTGCCGGTATCGTGCAGCCTGCGAACACGGTCAGGGAGTTCAGCTACGATACCCTGAAAGGGGGCGCCGGCACGTACGGTTTTCCATTTCTTCCAGGCCCGGCGGGATAGCTTGCGGCTACCCCGATGAAGTACTTGGTAAAGCGCACCAGCCGCTAGTAAGCTCGGGCCAGGGACCTCGGCGGACGCGGCAAATTCGCGCAGCCAGCCTATCGCGGTCTCCAAATCGTGCTGGGTGCCGAGAATCTCCTGGACGTTTTTCAGCTTCTTCGCGGCTCTCTTTAGGTGTTTTGGCCTGCCGCCGTCGACCATTTCCAGTGCATAGCGCAGCCGCTTGATCCTTATGCGCAAGCGATGAAATTCGCCGGGGCTCGAACGCCGGCTGAGCTTTGCCCCGGCACGTTCGACCGCGCGCACCAGCGGCTGAATCAATTCTGGCAGCGCAACACGGCCATTCGGCGATGGCGCTTGCTTGAACGTCGCTGCCGGGAGGTTCTGCACCAGCGCCTCATAACGGGGCGAGCGAAGCAGCGCACTGGCCTCCTCAAGCTGCTGCCGACGCCGCTCGGTCAGGGCGACATGCAAAGGCGTCAGCGGTTCACGGAGCGACGCGTCGATATCAGCCGAAACAGCGCCGAGGTTTTGCTGAAGCACGTCACTGTCGCGTAGCGCGCCAACGGAATGGCCGAGGAATCGCAGTTCCTCGCGCTGGCGATTAAACCAGTTTTGCTGCAGTAAGGGTTGATACAGTTCGAGCAGCCCGCGTAACTTTCGAACTGAAATGCGGAACTGGTGAATCGATTCGCCTTCTCCAGCCAGCACGCCGTCGAAGTTCAGCGCGAGCGCCTTGGTTGCCCTCATTAGCGTCTCGCGCGCCGCTGCCGGACCATCCTTCGACGAACTTAGCGTCGCCGAATGCGGCGCAGGCCGGTGCGGCGCGTGCTTCACTGCTGTCACCAAAATATTAGCCCTCTCGCGGGGAAGTTGTAGGTTTGTCTCTGCTGGGATCAGCGCTCCGCAAGTAATCGGAGATATGTTTACGCAGCTCACTCTGGACCGCGTCGATTGAACGGTGAGCGTCGACTATGACAAAACCAAATTCACTGGCCAGTCGCCGGTATTCTTCGATCAGACTGCGTTGATAGCGCTGAAACGAATCAAACAGATCCGTGCCCAACGCGAGGTGCATGCCCGATTCCCAATAGTCCATGCCTTTACCCTGTACCACGCGCGGAATCAGCGACTCGACCTCGATATCGAGATAAAGCACCAGGTCGGGGACCAGCGCCATCCCGAACAAGTCACGCGTCCACGCCGGATCGGCGCCCATCGCCGTATTACGCGCGAATGCCGTATACATGTATCGATCGGCGATCACGATGAAACCTGCCTGCAGCGCCGGCAAAATTTCGTGTTCGAGACGGTCGGCGAAATCAGCCGCGTATAGCAGGCTGAAAGTGGTCACGGTGAGCTGATGGCCGGCCTTCGCTTCGTTGATGGTCCCATGCAGCAACGGCGAGCGGGTCCATCCGGTATTGCTCACCGCATAACCTTCCAGTTCCAGCCACGGCCGCAGCAGTTCAATTTGAGTGGAGCGGCCCACACCGTCGGTGCCTTCGATTACGATCAAATGGCCTGGCAGGCGCTTCTGCGCCAGGTATGCCAAACCGTGTCCGTACCAATTTTTAGCGCCTTTAGGATGAGAGGTCATGATTTCCCCGGGCGCGCTGACGGTCGTAATCGAGCAGGATTTCCTGCACCATTTTACGCACTAGCCGCTGTTGAGCGGGAATTTCGCCGGTCGCGTCGATCGGCTTCAACCCGAATTCTCCGCCTAACTGATCATAAATGGCCAAAGCGCGGCTCTGGAAACGCCTGAAGCTTTCCACCGGGTCGGCCGCATGCGTCACATCCATGCCCGCTTCATGATACTTGAGCTTGGCGCGGCCGGCCAGCAAGCGCTCCAGCGAGACTTCAATCGGCACCCGGAAATAAAGCGTCAGATCCGGACACAGCGCAAAGCTATAGACCTGCCGCACCCACTCCGGATGCACGCCCCGGGCAACGTCACGCGCGAATGCGGTATAGACGTACCGATCGGCCAGCACGATCATCCCCGCTTTTAGCGGCGGCAAAATCTGATACGTCAGGCGATCGGCAAAGTCGACCGCATGCAGCAAGCTGAACGTGGTGGGAGTGAGCAGGTTCTTCTTCTTACCACGGCTCATCGACCGCCGCACCAGCCGTGACGAATTCCATTCCGTAAAATGAACCGGATAGCCGCGCGTCCGCAGCCATCGCTCGAGCAACAAAAGCTGAGTCGACTTGCCGGAACCATCGATCCCTTCCACCGCGATTAGCCGCCCGGGGTAAGGATGCGGATGGTAAAGCAGACCCTTGGCACCATCGTCGGTGTGCGCCACAGGATCCCCGGCACGGGCGCGAACAGGGGTCTTCGGGGAATTCGCGGATTGAGTCACCGACCGGGGAATCTGCGGTGGCAGCTCGCTCAATTTTGCAGAATCACCCGCCGGTCCAGCAATTTCGCCAGCAGGTCGATCCTTCTCTCGCAAGTCCATAATTCGAGGTCCGCCTTTTCGCGGCCGGAGCCAATTTCGAGCTTAGCGCGGCCCGGAGAGTAAACTACCGCGACCGTCTTGACGGCACCGCGATGGCTGCGGTCGAGGGCGTCGGCGACGCGCAGAATCGAGGCCATCCCGCGCGCGACCCGGCGCTTTCCGGCGCTCAAGGCCTGCCACTCGGGAGCCTCGAGCTGAGCTGATTGTTTGCGATGCGCGCGCAGCGCCAGCGCCATCATTTCGATTTCAACCGGCTCGAAACCAAGCAGGTCAGCATTTTTAACGAGATAGTAAGAATGCCGGTTGTGGCGATCGTGGTCAATCGCGTGGCCGATATCATGTAATAATGCAGCATATTCAAGGAGCTCTCGGCTGCTTTCAGGCAGCTCGAGCGCAAGTGCGGTGGCATCAAACAGCATCAACGCCAGCTTCGCTACCTGCCGGCCATGACGATTGGGGTGCGCGAAGCGGGCAGCCAGCGCGTTCACCGAGCCGCGTCGAATTTCCCGCGCGCCGCGGTTCGTCGCTTTGGCTAATTCGAGCAGCATGCCCTCGCGCAACGCCCATGTGCACGCGGCGATTTCCCTGGCACCCGAGCGCTGCAGCACGAAATCGGCCAGCATCGCCGCCGCCGGCACCTGATCGACCCGTTTTGCATCTACCCCGGGCAACGCCGTCCGCATCGCAGAACTCACCCCGACGGCTCTTCGGCGTAGGCGCGCGACTTCGGCCGCCGACGCAGTGGCACCGTGAAGCGTCCCGAGTTCCTCCCCGCGCGCCGCTCGGGCCATCGCGACGAGCGTGTTGATGGTACCTGAGGTGCCGATCGCACGGACGACGCCGGCGCGACGGGCGGCTCGCATCTGCTCGCCGATTTCCTTTTCGAAGTGTGTTTCCAGCCGCTTGCATTGCGCCGGAGTTGGCGGATCGTCGGTCAGAAAACGCTCCATCATCCGCGCCGCGCCGAGCCTCGCGCTCTTCATCCACGTCGGACGCCGGTTTTTGACCAGCACCAGCTCGACACTGCCGCCGCCGACGTCGACCAGCAGATGCGGTCCGTCCTCCAGCCCAAGCGCGTGTTGCGCCGCGCGGTAGATGAGCTGAGCTTCTTCATGGCCGGAGATCACTTCCACTTCGACCCCGGTTTCATGCTTGATTCGCGCGATGAACTTATCCCTGTTGCGAGCCTCGCGGACCGCGCTGGTGGCTACTGCGCGCATCCGGTCTGCATGCCGTATTTCAACCAGCCGTTGGAAATGACTAAGCACCCGCACGGCCAGGTCCATCGCCTCTTCGGTGAGCAGGCCAGTGGTAAAGGATCGGCGTCCGAGTCGCACCATCTCCTTGACCCGATCAACGACCTCGAGATGGCCCTCAGAACTGACGTCGGCAATCAGGAGGTGGACTGAATTGGAGCCGACGTCGATTGCCGCAAGCCGCATAAGCGCAAGCGTACCGTGACTGAAAGCTGCTGTCATCCTATCGGTGGCCGCGAACCGGGCGCCTAACGCCGGCCGTCTTTCGCAAATGGCCGCCGCTTCAAACAAGGGGGATCGATACCCAATAGTAAGGCGGAAACCTAAGCGATACTGAATAGCGTATTAAATGAGTAGCGCGTCGCCGAACGGCACAATCATTATGAGCTGAGTCAGCAGCTAGCTCTTTCGCGAGACCAGCAAGCAAGTAGCTACTGTCAATGAACTTCCACGGAACCATCAGTAGCGCAGGAGCTCGAAGGAAGCCAGGCTTTACCGACCAGCTGGGGCATTAGACAAAAAGGCGCGGACTGAGAGCCCGCGCCTCTTTGTCTATTGAAAGGCTGTAGTGGCTACGGTGTGAGGCAAAAGCCCGCGCCTGTAACCGTCGCTTTGGCCACAGCATTGTCCTGGTCAACGCCATCGCCGCTGACTCCGACTGCACCCATCAAGGTGCCCCCGCCGCAGGTGCTCCCTGGTTTTGTGTAGACCGGCTGGCCGCCCGCAAAGGTAACGATGCCATGATGGTATTGGCCTGCGGCGTCGTCCCCGCCCTCGCTCGCCCCATTAACCGGGCGGTAGGGATTACTGTCACCAATCCCCCATAGCGGCGCCACTCCCGCGTCGTGTCCCACCTTGGGCTTACCCGGAACACCGAGCCCGTCGGTACGCGTGAGCAGACCGAGCGTCAACGTGTCGAGCGCCTGATCATTGCTGCTAAATGCAACCGCGGTATAGGCCTTGGCCAGCGCGATCTCAATGCTGCCGCGCCATGCATCGGAGCTGGCAGGCGAACTGGGCGTACCGCCGGTGTCAGTCGCCTGGATGGCGAGAGTCTGGCCTTCGCGGTCGACTACTGCGCACCACATTTTGGTAAACTTGCCGCTGCCGCGAAGAGCCGAAGGCTCTGTTGCTGCGGCGCTGGCGCACGCCGTTTCGAGGTCAGTTTGGAATGACCCGTCGGCAGCGGCGGTCGTGTGCGCGGCGAGGATGCCGGCGCCAACCAAAATGCCGGCAACCGCCAGACCTCCCAAAACGCGATAGTAACTCATTCTTTGCCTCCCTAATCAGTGTGAATGTGGCTAAACACTATCGTTTTCATGCCCAACGATGTCAAGTACTGCTCTGTTAATTTAATAATAATCGACAACATCTTTAGTCGCCGATTCTATCCTACTTGTACTGCGGGACGAAGGCCGAACTTGCAGATCCTCTCTCAAGATAATCAATCGGCCAATTTAACAACCGCGGTGCCATCGGCAACAATGCGTTCGGCGACGCGAACCCGCTGCGCGACCGTGACAAGACTCTGTTCCCCTTCGCTTGCAACCGCTGTCACCTCGCCCTCGCATTGCACCGTGTCGCCTGCAAACACCATCGCGCGCAGGCGGAAATTCAACTTGCGGATGAACGCGCGAGGACCGAGCCAATCGAGCAATGCCTCGCTCAAAAGCGCACCGAGCATCTGGCCGTCCATCACCGGTGCCCGCAGCTTGCGCTCGGCGACGTAAGCGGGATCGTAGTGCAGCCGCGCCCAATCCCACGTAGCGCCGGCGTACGCGATCATGCGCACCAGATCGAGCTTGCGCTCAAGCGCGGGGCTCTGCATGCCGAGCCGTAAGTCGCTTGCGCGGAGCGCCGGCAGTATTGATCCTTCCTTCTGCCCTTCGGAATGAGGTGCGCGGGCAGGGACGCCTGCGCTACTGGATCCTTCGCTGCGCTCAGTATCCTGAAAGATCAGCGTCTCGCGATTGCGCGCGAGCATCTCGCCACGCTGATTGGAGAAAGTCGCCACTGCAACCGCAATCAGCATCGTGCCCCCACGCGACGAACTGTGCTCGGAGATATTCTCCAGCCGCCAGTTCACGTTAATCCGATGGTCTGCGCTTACCGGCTGGAAGAATTCGTATTCGTGGCCACCGCGAATCATGCGGCATCCGCTTAACGGCAAGTCCCACGAATGGCCGATGTAACCGTCGGCGTTAGGCTGGCGATGCGCATACTGGTTGGTTTCGCAGATGAAGGTCGGCGGCGCGATCACTCCCGCATAACCGGCGGCCCGCGCGTATTCAGGGTCAAAGTAAAGCCGATTGTCATCGCCAATGGCGAGTGCGAAATAACGGATCGACGCCCTTCCGATTTCCTCCGGTGCAGTGTAGTTGAACTCGCGCCCGACCCATCGCTTGAGTTCGTCTGTAATGCGCACGTCGCAGACTCCTCTTTAATATGCGCACCTCAATATGCGCACCTCGCGGACTCGTTTGCTCGGCTGCACTTCGTTCCGCCTGGCGAGCTCCGCTACGCTCCGCCTAGTGGGCTGTAACATTGAAATCGGTCTCGCCGGAAATCCCTCCCCCTGACCAGGGGGAGGTTAGGTGGGGGTCGTCCGGCTTCGTTTCGATACGACACGCCACTATCGTTTTCAGCGTTACACGCCACTAGTGTGTCAGCAGACTCGAAGTTGACATCCACCTAATCGATGATCGCGAACGAATCGACCTCAAGCTGGAATTCAGGGCGAAGCAAGCGCTCGCATACAACACCGGTCGACGCCGGCAGTGGCGCGCTCAGCATCCGCGCGCGGACGCCTGCGACTTCGCGATAACGCGGAAGCCCGGCCGGAGTCACGTATTCGATAGTCTTGACCAGATGCTCGGGTGTTCCTCCTGCCGCTGCAATCACATCGAGAATCTTGCCGTAGATGTATTCAGACTGCGCGACGATATCTCCTGGATGAACAGCGCGGCCGGTGTCCGAGTCGACCGCGGCGTGGCCGGCGATGAAAAGTAAATTGCCGGTACGCACTCCCGGGCTGTAGGTCAGGTTGGCATAGCTGCTCCAACCGGGATTGATAATTGCGCGCGGGCGGCGCGAGGCGATGATGTCGATTTGGATTAAAGCGCCCGGATGCGCGACGTGCGGCATGATAATTCCGGTCGCTGCGGGAAAACCCGGGGCGAAGCATTCGCGGCGCACCTCAGCCGTCTTTTTGTAATCGCTCAGCGCCGCCGGCGTCAAATAATCGACTGTCTTCACTATATCGTTAAGCCCAAGCTCAAATGAACCGAGCACCTGCGCGGCACGCCGGAAAATTGCCCGGGTTTGCTCCACGACGACGCCCGGCGCGATGAGTGCGCCGCTCTCGTCCATCGGCAGGAGCGATGAGAGATAGACAATTCCGCCATTTTCGCGCGCTGCTGCCTTTTCGGCTTCAAAACGCGCGGCGCTCTCGCCTTGACCTCGGCGCGCGACCACTTCGATCTCGATAAACGCCTGCGGCCGCAACGGTTGCTTGACGACAACGGTGTTGATCGCGGGCCGGCAAGCACCAAGCATATCATCCCGCACCCGCTCGGCTTCCGCGTAAGCCTCGATGCCCTGAGGAGTTACGTACTCGACCGCCCTGACGATATCGGCCAGTATGCATCCGCCGGCTTCGAGGATAGCTACGATTTTGGTCCACGCGGTGTGGGCCTGCTCCGCCATACCCCCTTTGACGACTATCGCGCCTCGCTCGGGATCGTGCTCCGAGGCGGAATGACCCGACAAATACAAATTACCCACCGGCAACACTGACATCGAGGCCCAGAGCCATACCAGCCTGGGTCCGGTGTTTTTATGGGAAAAAGGCCTGGGTGACCTTCCGAATCTGCCGGTGCTCAAATACTCTCGTCCGTTCGGCATTCAGAGTGATTTCGGTTATGTGCCCGCGCTCCGGGGTCACACCAGTCACCACATGTTCGCCGATGCCGTAATCGAGTATTCGCTCCCGTACCTGAGCAACAACGTTCGCGATATCGGGTTAACGTGGCCCTGGCGGAACCTGTTCCTCTTTAACGAAATCAACTACGACCAGTTGATTACCGGGCCGCCAGGTCAGACCTTCCCCACCCTACTGGCAACTCCAGGACTAGCGTATATCAGCTATCACTTCGAGTTGGCGCTCGGCACGCAGTTCGCGCTCAACAACGCCAGCGTACCCGGCGCGCACGCTGCCGTACTGGGTCTGCTGGATATTTTCTACGATTCAATAATCCCTCGCATCGGCAACTGGACGATCAATAGAGGATTCCCCGAATGAACCCGCGAGCTGTGACCGTGGTAGGCGGCATCGTTCTCACCTCAATTGTTGGCGTTGCGGCGGCTTCGGCCCATTCTTTCCCGGAGCAGGAAAGTCCGTCGGCAGGTGCGGCGCTCAGCGAACCGCCAGCGCAGGTCACCATCAAGTACGACGCGCCAATAGAAAAGTTGTTCGCTTCGCTCGAGGTGTTTAATTCCGCGGGTCACAACGAGGCCGTTGGTAAGCCGGAGGTCAGCCCTGACGGGTGGCAGTTGTCGGTGCCGGTGAACAAGCTCCCGCCCGGCGAATACACGGTTCAATGGCGCGTGGTGTGCGTCGATACCCATCACACCCAGGGCTCATATTCGTTTACCGTCGCGGGGCCACACTCGTGACGGCAGACGTAGACCGCGCTTTGCTCGCGTGGCCGCTGGTGGTCTCGCTTATCGCCACTTTCGGAACCGCTAGTTTCGTGCTGCTCCTGGCTGGCGAACGGGTTTTCGATCTACAGGCCGCGGCGGCTTCGCTGGCTACCCTGTGGCGACTGCTTGCCGTCGTGATTTTTCTTATATCGCCTTTGGTGTTGCTTAATCTGACCGCAGACATGGCAGGCGTCTCGTGGACGAGTGCCGTCGGTTTTCTACCGGAAGTGTTGGCGAAGACCCATGCCGGTCGCGTCTTTGAATGGTTTCTGCCGATTACACTTGCGCTTCTACTCAGTGCATGTATTCCGCTCCCGCAGTTCATCAGGACCGCGATGCTTTTCCTGTTGGCCGGAGTTCTCCTGCTCCTTCAGGCACTGTTGAGTCACGCGCTCGACAAGGGAACTCTGGCGGTCGCAGTTTACTTTCTGCACGAAGTCGCGGCCGGCTTGTGGGTCGGGGCCTTGCTCGCGCTCTGGATAGTGGCGCGGTATGGAGACCCTCCCGATCTATGGGTTGAGCACGCCGCCCGGCGCGTCTCGAAGCTGGCTTTCCGGTCGGTCATTGGCCTCGTGATCACCGGAACATACACCGCGTACAACGGGCTTGGGTTTGACCTGTATCGCCTGTTGTTTTCGCAGTACGGCCGCACGCTCATTGCCAAAGTGGGCATCTTCGCCGGGGTTTTAGTGATCGGCGCCTACAATCGCTATTGGCTCGTGCCGCGAGTCGCCGAACCCGCCGCGCGCGATGCCTTGTTGCGCGCCGTGCGAATCGAATCTGTGATTTTGCTACTTGCTGTTGTTGGATTGGCGGCCCTGCTGGCCAATACGCCTCCAGCGCACGGGATGGGAGGCCACGCAGGTCACGCGATGATGGCGATGATCACTGCTGATCCGACTGGACGCCATTGGAATGAAGTTGGCTTTAAGAAGCAGTGACGGGTCGAGGCAAGGGCCAGCTATAAGGGACGTTATCACCCATTAAATACGGAACGACAAGAGAGGTATTTCTAGCGCGGCAGGAAAGATTATACATCGCCTCGCTGAAGAATGGCGGCACACTGGAAAAGGCCGCAAACACTGCCAATCACGCCAGCACCCGTACGACCCAGCTCTACGACCGGTGGTCGGATGAGGTCACCCTCGATGAGGTCGAGCGGGTAGGGATCTAGCAGGGTGCGGAGAGACTTATTTGCTTATCAAAAGTCTTTTCGCACCCTGCGATAAAGCTGGCTTCCTTCCTTTTTGATTCGCACCTCGCGGACTCGTTAGTCGCTCCGCCTTTCGGCTCCGCTAGTGTTTAGTTCTCCCCCTCTGGGGGAGGTTTGGAGT
>WNFC01002676.1_pt1 | contig 19181 bp, 16 predicted proteins | sample 5400541 | NCBI WGS metagenome assembly WNFC01 (sample SAMN13153342, study PRJNA577476) | soil metagenome | isolation source: 120 cm saprolite under Douglas fir tree site 2 hole 2 replicate 1 | place: USA:California | collected 2015-04-18 | reverse complement strand
CGCCCAATTGGAGTCGCGCATCATCTCCTTCGGATCGATACCGACCAGGATGAGGGCGCAGAGGCCGGGCAGGAGCAGCACAAGACCGATCGCCAGCATGACGGCCGTCATGCAGCCGTTGCGCGCGTGCGGCGGCGGCAGCGGCCGAGTGGAGGATGGCGGAGATGGAGCATCACTCACGTCTGTTTCTCCCACTCAGCTGCCATCCCGCCGGGGGTGTCGGAAAGCCCAAACGATCAGCCGCACGCCAAGACCGCCGAGCGCGAGGAACGGGAGCGCTCATGGAGAAGCCGCCGCCAGCAGCAGCGTGGCCGTCATCTTCTTCGCCTGCGCGGTCACGCGGTCGCCTCCGCTTGCGCCTCGGCCCGCATGCGCGCCCGGATGCCGTCGATGCGGCCGTCGCGATAAAACAGGTTGTAGGTGTCGAACGGGATGATCTGGCCGTTCGGCGTGACGAAGTGGATGCAGGAGCGCTTGACGCCGCCGAGGCAGAAGTTGAAGCGGTCCATGAACTGCACGATGGCGACACGGAAGACGTTCTCGTAGGAGAGCCCGGCGGGCGCCGCGAATTTCGGCAGGCAGCAGAGGAATTCGGCCAGACGGTCGGAGGCGTTGCATGGGCCGGACGATAGCGAGAACAGCTCGATGAATTTCTCCCGCAGCACCGGATATTTCTCGAAGCTGATGGCGTTCGGCAGCAGCGCCACGAGCTCTTCGCGCGGCACCGCGGCGAGGATCGGCAGCACCGTCTTGCCGTTGCGCAGCCCGTAGGCGATCGAGATCGTCTCGGGATTGCACGGCAGCGGGATCACGTCGTCCTCGCCGAATACGCCGGACTCCTCGACGATGCGGCGGCGGATTTCCGAGAGCACGATGCGGTCCGTGCGCTTGTCGAAATTCTCGTTGCGGCCGGCGTCCTGCACCGGCTGGAACGTGATGCCGCGCACGCAGCGCCATTCGAGCGCGTGGCGCACGATCGCGCCGATCTCGTTGTCGTTGACGCCGCGCTTGACCGTCACCACCAGCGTGGTGGAGACGCCGTGCCGCTCCAGGTTCTCCAGCGCCTCCTGGCGCACGCGGCGCAGGTCAGCGCCGCGCAGGTTCATCAGTGCGTCGCGCTCGAGCGAATCGAACTGCAGGTAGATCTCGAGCCCGCGCTTGTTCTCGGCCAGCCGCGCGACGAAATCCGGCTCGCGCGCGATGCGCAGGCCATTCGTGTTGACCATCACGTGGCGGATCGGCCGCGCCCGCGCCGCCGCGAGGATGGCGAAGAATTCCGGATGCAGCGTCGGCTCGCCGCCGGAAATCTGCACGAGATCCGGCTCGCCCTCGCTCGCCACCAGCGCATCGAGCATTCTTTCGACGGTCGCGAGCGGCAGATGCTTGCCGCGCGCCGGCGAGGAATCCGCGAAGCACACCGGGCAGGTGAGGTTGCAGTGCTCGTTGATCTCGACGAGCGCCAGGCACGAGTGCTGCTCGTGATCGGGGCAGAGCCCGCAATCGTAGGGGCAGCCGAATTCGGTGCGGTTCTGGAACGCGAGCGGCTTGTCGCCCGGCTTGATGTAATCCTTGCAGCGCCGCCAGTACGCCGCATCGGTCGACACAAGCGTCGACTGCACGCCGTGCTGCTTGCAGCGCTTCTCGTACCAGACCTCGTTGTCGCGAATCTCGATCTTGGTCGGCACCAGCGCGAGGCAGGTTTCGCACAGCGAGGTGGTCTGGCCCCAGAAGACGTAAGGGCGCGATCTACGCAGCGGCGCGGTCATGCGAGGCGTTCCTTTGCGGCGCGGATGCGATCATGGCGGCGGCATAGACGAGCACCGCCGCGGAGAGGAGATGAAACAGCGTGAACGGCCCGAGCACGGCGCCATAGGGTTTGATGAACTCCCATGCGAAACGCTGCGCGCCGTACCAGCCGACCGCGAGATAGAAGCCGTTCTCGATCACGAATGCGTCGCGCCGGCGCACGGCGATTAGATAGAAGATCGCGAACGCCGCCATGGCGGCGCTCTCGTAGAGCTGCACCGGATGGCGCGCGACACCGTCGCCGAAGTCGTGACCCCAGGGCAGCGCGGTGGGCGTGCCGTGGGTGAAGTCGTCGATGCCCGAGACGAAACAGCCGATGCGCCCGACCGAGATGCCGATCGCGAGTGGCAGCGCGAAGCGCGCGCCGGTGCGCAGGTGGATGCCGGCCGTGCGCTTGTAGAGCTCGACCGCCAGAATGCCGCCCGCGACCGCGCCCTCGATCGAGCGCCCGAGGCCGGACACTCCGGAGAGCCACAGATTGGCGGTGCCGAACAGATAGGCGCCGACGCCGGCGCCGAGCAGCACCGCGGCGATGTAGGACAGATCGGAAGTGGCGGCCGGAAAGGAAATTTTCTCAACGCGCGCGAGCCACACGGCCGCGGCGCCCGCCGCGAGCCAGGCCAGCACATCGAAGGTGCCGTGGATGAGAACGCCGCTCATGACCGCCCCGTTCGAGGCAGCCTAGCGCAACTTTCAGCGAAGCGGCTACGGGCTCGCCGCGGCGGAAGGGCCGAATGCACGGCGCAGCATGGCGCCGAGGATGTTGGAGTAGTCGTCGGTCCAGGCCGCGACGTTGGGCGTCGGATCGAGACGCCGCCAGCCTGCGCGCGCCGGCAGGTCGCCGAGATCGGCGGTGTCGCGCGCCAGCGCCATGGCGACCGAGCCCGCCCTGAAGTGCGCCTCGCCCGGCTCTCCCAAATTCTCGTTCTTGAGAAGCGCCACGAGTCCATCCGCCGCGGCGGCCGCGGCCACCACCGGCGCGAGATCGAGATGGCGGTTCGACGCATGGATCACCAGCACCCCGCGTGGGGCGAGACGCGACAGATAGATCGCGAATGCTTCGCGCGTGAGCAGATGCACCGGAATGGTGTCGGACGAAAAGGCGTCGAGCACGATGAGGTCGTAACGCGCCGGCGCGGCCGCGAGCGTCAGGCGCGCGTCGCCCAGCACGATGGACGCCGACGGCGCGCAGGCGGACAGGAACCTGAACAGGCGCGGATCGCGGGCGATCTGCACCACCTTCGGGTCGATTTCATAGAACGTCCAATCTTCCGGATCCTTGCGCTGGCACGCGAGACTCCCGGCCCCCAGGCCGACCACCGCAACGTTGTTGAGTCCGCCGCGCGCGGATCGCGTGAGCGCGATCGCCTCGGAGATCGGCCCGCCGAAATAGTAGTAGGTCAGCGGCTCGGGCCGGCCGGTCAGCGCTGCGCCGTTCTCCCCGCGCAGCCGCACGGCGCCGTGGATGGTCGTGCCGTGCATCAGCACGCGATACGCGCCATCGGCCGTGTCGATCACCTGGTGCACGCCAAAAAAGCTGCGCGTCATGTCGATGCGATTGAGGCCGGGCGTCCAGGCACCGGTGAAGACGAATGCCAAGACCACCAGCGCGAAAACCTCGGCAGGCTGCTTGCGCCGCAGGAAGATCAAGATCACCAGGAACACGGTCGCGATCTTGCAGGCGACGTCCGTGAAGTCCGGCAGTGCGCCGCCGTACGCCATCCGCGCGACCGCGACGGCCGCCGCCGCCGCGAGCACCGGGCCGGCCTGGCGCAGGAACGTCGACGCGCCGGCGGAAAATACGCCCGGCAGTGCCAACAAGGCCGCCGCGATCAGGATCGGGTACTCGTAGATGTTGTCGAAGGCGTACGGCGCGAAGAGGCCGGCGAACGCCCCGCCGATTGCGCCGCCGACCGCGATCCAGAGGTAGAACTCGGTGAGATGCGCCGGCGCCGGCCGGCGACGGTAGAGTTCTCCGTGGCAGACGAGCGTGACGACCGCAAATGCCAACAGGTTGAAGGCGATCGCGGCCAGCCAGTGCGGCTTGATGACTCCGAGCAGCGTCACCGCCACCGGCGCGACCGCGATCGGCGCCAGGCCGGCGATCGTCGCGTGCTCGAACCAGGGCCGGTCGCGAAAGACCGCGACGAAGGTGGCAAGGTACATCGCGAGCGGAATGACCCACAGGAACGGCGCGGCCGCGATGTCGGTCGTCGCGAACGAGGTGATCGCGATCACGAGTCCGGACGGCACCGCGGCGAGCGCGGTCCAGCGCAGCCGGTCGGCGAACGAAGGTCGTGCGCCGGAGGCGATCGAGGCCGGGACGTCCGGCAGCGCGCGGCGCGCCACCAGCAGCCCGGCGATGGCAACGAACACCGCCAGCGCCGCGAACCCGAACGACCACAGGTGCGCCTGTTCGCGCAGCGGCAACAACGGCTCGATCACGAACGGATAGACGAGGAGCGCCGCGAACGAGCCGAGATTGGATGCCGCATACAGCACATAGGGATTGCCGGCCTGCCGATGACCGCTCGCCGCGAACCAATGCTGCAGGAGCGGCGCGCTCGCCGAGAGCGCGACGAACGGCATGCCGATCGATGCCGCGAACAGCCCGATCAGCCAGAAAGCGATCCCCGAATCCGGCGGTGTGTCGAATCCGGCCGCGATGCCGATCGGCAGCGTCGCGGCGGCGCCCGCGAGCACGATCAGATGCACGAACGCCCCGCGTCCGGGCGGCAGCATACGGCTGATGAGGTGCGCATAGCCGTAGCCGAGCAAGAGCGCGACCTGGAAAAAAACCAGCGCGACCGACCACACGGACGGCGCACCGCCGAGGCGCGGCAACACCATCTTGGCGAACATCGGCTGCACCACGAACAGCAGCAGCGCCGAGCCGAACAAGGTCGCCGCATAGAGCGCGGGCGCGAGCCACGATGCCGAAGCCGCGGCCGGAGAAGCGCGAACGCCGGTGTCGAATGTCGTCATGGCATCCAGGGTCGAGCGGGACGTCCCGGCCACCCTAGAGGGCCGCTCTAAAGGACACATTAACCCGTGGGAGCGGGCCGCGATCGTGGCCGCTTATCCGAGCTTCGGCTCGAGCTTCCTCGACCACAGGGCGCGGTCGTTCCAGTCCTTGAGCGTCACCGTCATCACTTCGGTCGCGCCGTCGATCGCGACGTGGCCGAAGAACTGCAGGTCTTCGCCGAGCGAGGCGATGAGCTCCGGGGTTGGGCCTTTCTTGAACACCAGCTGCGGCCCGAACGTGTTGTCCATCTCCTTCGCGTCGAACGAGCCCGCATGGATGGGGCCGGAGATGAACTCCCAGAACGGCTCGAAATCCTGAAACTGCGCCTTGTTCGGATCGTAGTAGTGCGCGGCCGTATAATGCACGTCGGCGGTGAGCCACACCGTGTTGCGGATGCCGGCCCGCTTCATGAAGGACAGGAGGTCGGCGAGCTCCAGCTCGCGACCGCGCGGCGGCCCGTCGCCCTGGGCGATGGCCTCGCTCCCCCAGTTGCGCTCGCCGTCATAGATGCGGATGAGTCCGAGCGGCAGATCGGCGGCGATGACCTTCCAGGTCGCGCGCGAGTTCACCAGTTCGCGCTTGAGCCACGCCACCTGCTGCGGCCCGAGGAAGTAAGCGGACGGTCCGTATGTCTCCTCCTGGTTCTCGGCATTCGGTCCGCGATAGCTGCGCATGTCGAGCATGAAGACGTCGAGCAGCGGACCATAGGCGATCTTGCGATAGATCCGCCCGGGTTCGGAGATACACGGGCGCAGCGGGATGTATTCGTGAAACGCGCGGGCGCCGCGCATCGCGAGCGTGAGCGCGTTCTTCTCGACATATCCTCTCTTCTGATGCTCGGCGCGGGTGAGCGGCTCGCCCGGCCACCAGTTGTTCGTCACCTCGTGATCGTCCCACTGGGCGAACATCGGCACTTCGGCGTTGAAGGCGCGCAGGTTCCTGTCGAGCAGATTGTATTTGTAGTTGCCGCGGAACTCGGCGAGCGTCTCGGCGGGCTTCGACTTCTCCTCGGTGACGATGTTTTTCCAGATCTCGCCGTTCGGCAGCTTGAGTTCGGCGGGGATCGGCGCGTCCGCATAGATCGTGTCGCCCGAATGGATGAAGAAGTCAGGGCGGTTCTTGAGCATGGCCGCATAGGTGCGCATGCCGCCGCGCGCCTCGTCGATGCCCCAGCCCTGACCGGCGGTGTCGCCGGACCACACGAACGAGACCGAGCGGCGGTCGCTCGGCGCGGTGCGGAAGCGGCCCACCATCGGGTCGCTCAGAACCGTGGGCGAGGAGGCGTCCTGAAAACGAATGCGGTAGAAGATGTCCTGACCGGCAGGCAGATATTCGACCACCGCCTTGGCCGTGAAATCGCTCTCCGGCAGCGCGTCGACGAAGACGCCGCTCGGGTTCTGGAAGCTCTCGGTGGTCGCGACTTCGACCAGCATGCGCGCGGTACGGTCGGTGCGCGCCCACACCACGCCGGAATCGACCGAGACGTCGCCCGATTGCACGCCGTGAGTGATCAGCGGCCGGTCGGCGGCGCGGCTGAGATACGGGCGAGCGATGCCGCCAAGCGCGGTGAAGGCCGTGGTTGCGCCGGCGAGCTTGAGAAACCGGCGTCGGCTGGACGAACGACGGACGATCGGCATGCGGGCTGCTCGCGCAATAGAGAAGAGCGTCACGAATGACGCCGCGCCCCAGCTTAGCCGATCTGGATGACGAGACGAGGACGATCGCAGGGTCGCTACGGCGCCGCGACGCGCAGCGGGGTGATCGCGGGGGCGGTCTCGCTCGGCGGCTGGGCGGCGAGCTGCGCCCGGCGCGAGGAGATCGCCATCTGGGCCTGATCGAGCGCCAGCGAGAACGCCGTCAACGCCTGCTCGTCGAGGTCGTTCTGCTCCGCCTGCGTGATGGTCTTGCGCAGGATGCCGTCCGCCTCCGCCTGCAGCTTGTCGAGCTCCTCGACCGTCGTCGCGCTGCGCGCCGTCAACATGATCTCGATCAGGCGATCCAGCACGTGCATGCGGCGCACGCGTTCGTCGGCCTTGCCGTAGCTCGTGAGCCAGGCGGCGCCCGAGCCGAAGAACGACAGCACCATCAGGCCCCAATAGAGCAGGTCGCTGTAACGATCGAAGAACGTCTTCTGGTCGTTGTCGAGATACGCGGCCGCGCCCGGGTGGGCAGGCACGGTGGCGTCGCGATCGGTGTCGGGCTTCTCGATCTTGGCGGCGCCGGGGAATTCCGCTGCCAGGCGCTGACGCGCATTGAAAAGATGCTTGGTGAAATCCGCGATGGTATTTTCGGACACGCTGCGGCGCGCGAGCAGATAGTGCGAGACCCCGATGGTCTTGACGTCCTCATCGGGCAGCGGCTTCGACCCGCCGAACACGCCTTCCTTGATCTCGGTCGACTCGTACTGCGGAAAACGGTTCTCGATCGCTTCGGCGGCATCGACCGCGAGGAGGGTCGGGCCGGCCTTGGCGCTCGAGGCGGCCTTGATGGCGTCGGCGATGAAGCGCGCCGTCACCGGGCCGACCGCGAAGATTGCGTCGACCGGCTTGTCCTTGAGCGACTCGGCGATGTTGTCGGGATCGAGAATCACGAAGTTCACCTTGTCGGCGGGTATTTCGTATTGCTTGAGGATCGCGTTGAGGACGTTGACGTTGATGTTGACGCCACCGTCGTTGGCGATGCCGCGGCTCACGACGCCGACGCGCCGGCCGCTGAGATCGCCGAGCTTCTCGATTTTTTTGGCCTTGGCGCCCGTTCGCGCCTTGGCGGTGCCGAGCGCGGGCGAGCCCGGCGCCGGCACGAGGAAGACGGCGACGTTCTTGCGCAGGACCGCGACAGCCAAGCCCGACTGGGGTATCGCCACGTCGCGCCGCGTGACCGCGAGATCGGCCTGCCTGCCGTCGAGCGCCTTGGCGCTTTCGATCGATCCTTCCGTCGGGACCAGCCGAAGACGAATGTTGATCCGATCCGTCTCGAAGTATTTGGCGGCCGCCTGGATGAACTTGACGTCCTCGCCCTCTTTAGGGCCGACCGCGATCCTGAGGGTCGTCGGACGCGAGGCGGCGTAGAGCGCGGCGCCGACGAGACCGGCGCACAGCAGGGCCACCGCGATCGTGATCAGCCAAGTATGGCGCAGCATTATCCGCAAGCGGCTGCGCGCCGAGGCACGGGAGGTGCGGGGAGGAACAAACATGCGGCCTCCGACGACGAAAGTTGTCGCGAACATCTTGCGTAACGATGCTCTCATGGCGGGAGGCTCATCCTGCGGTTCACGTCCGGGAACGCGACGATCTGCAACGCACTCCATCCATCGCGTTAACTATCAAGTTCGGTCGATGTTCGCCAATCGTTCATGCGGGTTGGGTTAACGGCCCGGCTGGGCCGCCCAGGGGCCGATCCGGGCGCCTTCCGGCAGCGCCTCCCGGACCATCAGCATCTCGCCCACGGTTTCGGACGTGATCAGGCCGGCCAGTCGCCCGTCGGCATCGACCACGCCGACGGCGGGCGCCGATCCCTCCTGCAAAGTCCGGAACGCCTCCTCGAGACAACGGCGGTGGCCGATGGTCGGAATGTTCGTCACCATCGCGTCGCCGACGCGGGCGTCCGGCCCGAGTTCCTTCAACGCGCGGATCATCCCGGCGCGGTCGAGCAGGCCGACCAGCCGGCGCTCGCCGTCGACGACGGGAAAGTCGCTCTGGCTGGTGCGCAACAGCGTCTCGACCGCCGCGTCGATGTGCTCGTCGGCCGTGAGCGTGGCGATCTCGGTCATCATCGCGGCGCTCACGGGCACGTCGCGCGACATCGCGCGGATCGCGACGAGCTGCGCCTCCGATGAGGCCGCGAGATAGACGAAGATCGCGATGAAGACGAGGATCGGATTGCCGAACAGGCCGATGAAGCCGAGCGCGAACGCCACCAGCTGGCCGATCTTTGCAGCGATCTCGGTCGCGCGCAGATGGCCGAGCCGGATCGCCAACAGCGCGCGCAGCACGCGGCCTCCGTCCATCGGGAATGCGGGAATCATGTTGAAGAGCGCGAGGAAGAGATTCACCGCGGCGAGGCGATCGGCCATCGAGACACTGCTGGATTCCATCACCGCGAGCCGCTGCGGCGACAGATGGGCGCCCATCAGCAGGACGAGGCCGTAGGCGATCACGACGTTGACGAGCGGGCCCGCGATCGCGATGAGCAGCTCCTCGGTGGGCTTTTCGGGAATGCGCGCAAGGCGCGCCACGCCGCCGATCGGCAGCAGCGTCACGTCCGGCGTCGGCACGCCGAACGCGCGGGCGACGAAGATGTGGCCGAACTCGTGGGCCAGCACGCAGGCGAACAAGAGGAGCATGAACGCGAGCCCGCTCCAGGCCGCGTCCGGGCCGCCCGAGACCCAGCTCGAAATGAAAATCCAGGCGAGAAAAAGCAGGAAGGTGAAGTGGATGCGGACCGCCGTGCCGGCGATCGAACCGATGTTCACGGACCAGGACATGCGGCGTCCTCCAGTCGCGCTCGTTGGCCGGCGAGCGGCGCGGTCGATGAGATATGGCTTGCGGGCCGCCAATGCCAGACCGCGCGGCGAAGGGGCGCGCGGTCCACAAATACCCCGCCACCGTCGGCCTTGTGCCGGCCGGCCGCGCGTGACGTAATGTCTTGGGGCAGGATGTCCTGGGGCAGGGCGCAAACCGAGGGTTCACACCATGGCCCAGAAACTCGACGCGCAGGCGCGCAAGGCGGCGCTCGGCAAGCTCAAGGGCTGGAGCGAGGCCAACGGCCGCGACGCCATCACCAAGAAATTCGTGTTCAAGGACTTCAACGCGGCGTTCGGCTTCATGGCGCGCGCGGCCCTCGTGGCCGAGAAGCTCGATCACCATCCCGAGTGGTTCAACGTCTACAAGACCGTCGAGGTGACGCTCTCGACCCACGATGCGGGCGGCCTGACCGAGCTCGACGTCAAGCTGGCGGACGCAATGGACCAGATCGCGGGCGGCTAGAGCATGTCCGGTTCCTGCGGAATCGGGACATGCACTAGACTTATGCGTTGGCGCGTGTCCTTGTCGGCGAACCGGTATCCACTTCGCCGGGACACGCGCTGAACACTTGCGGTCGGCCCGAGCGCCGCCCATGTTTCTGGTTTCCGAGCCTACGTGCGGGATGGCATGAAAGCATCAGACGGTGAAATCGCCTGGGACGTCGACAGGTTCGCGCGCGACCAGGATCGCGTGCGGCGCGGCTTCTGGGCGAAGGTGAGGCGGGTCGCGGTCGCGCTGCCCTTCGCCGAGGACCTGCTCGCCGCCTATTACTGTGCCTTCGATCGTGCGACGCCACGCCACGTGCAGGCGGCGCTCGTCGGCGCGCTCGCCTATTTCGTGCTGCCGTTCGACGTAATTCCGGACATGATGCCGATCCTCGGCTTCACCGATGACGCGGCGGTGCTCGCCACCGCCCTTCGACTGGTGGCGGCGCATATCCGCCCCGAACATCGCGACGCCGCCAGGCAGGCGATCGCGCGCGGCTTGGCGGAGGGGTAACCCGTCATTGCGAGCTCGCAATGACGGTGACTACGGCTTCAAAATAACCTTCCCCATTGCCTTGCGATCGGCGAGCGCGGCGAGCGCCGCGGCGATCTTCTCCAGCGGATAGACCGCGTGCACGTGGGCGCTGAGCTTGCCCTCGGCGCACCAGCGCATCAGCTCGTCGAGCTGCGCGCGATGGCCGGCGCGGTCGCGCTCGGTCCACGCGCCCCAGAAGACGCCGCGCACGTCGCAGTTCTTGAGGAGCGGCAGGTTGAGCGGCAGCTTCGGGATGGCGCCGGCCGCAAAGCCGACCACGAGGAAGCGGCCGCCCCACGCGATCGCGCGCAGCGCCGCTTCCGCATAGGGGCCGCCGACCGGATCGTAGATCACGTCGGCGCCGTTGCCCGCGGTCTCGCGGCGCAGCGCCTCCTTCACGTCCTCTTGCGCGTAATTGATGGTGGCGTCGGCGCCGTGCCGGCGTGCAAAAGCAAGCTTCTCGTCCGACGACGCGGCCGCGATCACGCGCGCGCCCATGAGCTTGCCGAGCTCGACCGCGGCCAACCCGACGCCACCGGACGCGCCCAGTACCGCCAGCGTCTCGCCGGCGCGCAGTTGCGCGCGCTCCTTGAGCGCGTAGTGGCTGGTGCCGTAGGTGACGATCAGCCCGGCGGCGCGGTCGAAGTCGAGGCCGTCCGGCAGCTTGACCAGCCGGTCGGCCGCGACCGCGACCTTCTCGCGCGCCGCGCCGTAGCCGATATTGGCGGCGACCCGGTCGCCCGGCTTGACCGCGCTGACGCCCGCCCCGACGCTTTCGACCACGCCCGCGAACTCGGCCGCCGGGGAGAACGGAAAGGCCGGCTTGGTCTGATATTTTCCCGCGATGATCAGCGTATCGAAGAAGTTGAGCGCCGCCGCCTTCACCGCCACGACCGCTTCGCCGGGGCCGGCGACCGGGTCGGGCACGTCGCGAATCTCCAGTTCGTCGGGCGCGCCATAATGGGTGCAGAGAACAGCTTTCATTGCCCTCGTCATACGCGGGCTTTGACCCGCGCATCCATCATTTTTTCACAAGAATGATGGATTGCCGGGTCGAGCCCGGCAATGACGAAAATGACAGGCTCAGTCCGATCGCGTCAGGCCCTCGGACTCGAGTGCGCGGCGGAGCCGCGTGAACGCGAGGCGCAGGCGCGACTTCACGGTGCCGAGCGGCAACCCGGTCTGTGTCGCGATCTCGCCGTGCGAGAGGCCTTCGAAGAAGGCGAGCCGCACCAGGTCGAGCTGTTCGGAGGGCAGCACCTTGAGCGCGGTGCGGATGCGCGCTTCGCGCTGGCTCATGTCGAGCGAATCGTCAGGCGCCGGCGCGGGGTCGGGCGTATCGGCCGATCGCGCCTCCTCCATCGCGTCCTCGCGGTCGCGCCGCAACAGATCGATGCGCCGGTTGCGGGCGATGCGAAACAGCCAAGTGCCGACCGATGATTTTGTGGGGTCGAACAGATCCGCCTTCTGCCACAGGGTGGTCATCACGTCCTGGGTGATCTCGTCGGCGACGCCGGGCTCGAGCCGCAGGCGCAGCAGATAGGCGTAGATGCGGGGGGCGAAGAAGTCGAACAGGCGCGCAAAAGCATACCGGTCGCGTTTGGTCGCGACGGCTGTGACCAAATCGGCATAGTCGTCCGGCGATGTCACCCCCGCTGCCACTCCATCGGCCTGTCGCCGGCAAGTCGCCGCGCAAGCGACGGCTGCCCCCGCCTGCCCATTCATTGGTGTCGGCGGGTCACTTGCCGGTTCAATCGCGGGAGCGCTTCGGCCGAAATTTCTTTCGGCCAGGGAGAATCCCGCCTGAACCCTGAACGCTATTTCGCAGAATTTATATGTATTTATTGCGGTATAGGTTCCAAAACCGCCGCGCCGTGCCTGCCCGCAGCGACGTGGCGGCGGCAGGCATAGCGGCCGCACCTTGCGAATTTTGCTCACTATTTCCTCAGATTTGAGTACAATTGGAGTGATTTTCGGGGGACTGAGCAACTCTCCAGCGAGGCCTGATGAGCCACGACCCTTGCGCCAGGATCGGCGTTCCGCTGCTGCTGGCCGCCGCACTCGCTTTTCCGTCGGTCGGAACCGCGCAGCAGCCGCCGGCCCAGCCGGCGCAACCCGCGCAGGCGCCAAAGCCCGCGCCCAAGCCGGCCAGGCCGAAGCCGGCGCCGGCCGCTCCCGCACCGGCGGCCCAGGCGCCCGCCGCTCCTGCCGTCGGCGGCGTCCAGCCGACCCTGCTCGGCATGTTCGGCGACTGGGGCGCCTACACGGCGGCGCCGGGCGGCAAGAAGATGTGCTTCGCGCTCGCCAAGCCGAGCAGCTCGCAGACCAATCCGCCCGGCCGCCCGCGCGACCCGGCCTTCCTGTTCGTCTCGACGCGGCCGGGCGAGAAGGTGAAGGACGAGGTCTCGGTCATCATCGGCTATGGCTTCAAGCCGAACTCCGAGGCGACGCTCGAGATCGGCGGCGCCTCATACACCATGTACACGCAGGGCGACGGCGCCTGGGTCAAGAACGCCGCCGAAGAGGCGCGGCTCATCGACGCCATGCGCAAGGGCAGCGACGCCACCATCAAGGGCGGCTCCGCGCGCGGCACCGCGACGACCGATGTTTTTTCGCTCAAAGGACTCGCGCAGGCGCTCGACCGTGTTGGGCAGGATTGCCGGTGAGTTTTTGATTTCGTAGCCCGGATGGAGCGAAGCGACATCCGGGACCGTCGTCCCCGCATTTCGCTGCGCGCAATGCGGGCTACATGTGAGACTTTCCCATGGCCTCCATCGACAAGTTCAACGACCATTGCTGGAACGACGTCGTTCCGGCCGCCGATCTGCAGCTTTACGCCGGCTGGCGGCGCGAGACCTTCGTGGGGCCGCGCCCCGCGCTGCTCGCGATCGATCTTTATGACCTCGTCTATCGCGGCGGTCCGCATTCGCCACACGAGCTCAACGAGCGCTATCCGCAGACCTGCGGGATCTTCGCCCACCGCGCCATCGCGCCGACAAAGCTTCTGTTCGCGGCCGCGCGGCGCGCCGGCGTTCCGGTGTTCTACTGCACGCAGGACATCCGGCCCAACAACCGGCCGCCGGGCGCGGTCTCGACGCGGCGCCAGCGCAGCGTTCCGCCCGACGGCTACGCGATCTACAAGGAATTCCCGCCCGAGCCGTCCGACGTCGTGATCCTCAAGCAGCGCGCGAGCGCGTTCCAGGGCACGCCGCTCTTTTCGCACCTCTCGCTCCTCGGCGTGCAGAGCCTGATCGTGTGCGGCGAGAGCACGTCGGGATGCGTGCGCGCGAGCGTGGTCGACGCCTATTCGAACGGCTTTCACGTCTCGATCGTCGAGGAATGCACCTACGACCGCGCCGAGTTGACCCACAAGGTCAATCTGTTCGACCTGCATCACAAATATGCCGACGTGATGCATCTCGACGAGGTCGTCGCGCATCTCGACGCGATGCGGGTCGCGCGCGCCGCCGAGTGACAGCCCAATGAGGTCGACAATGAGGTCGACGATGCCGGCGCTGCTGCGTCTGCTCGCCGCGACGCTGCTCGCCGCCGCGCTCGCCGGCGCCGCGCGGGCGCAGAGCGAGCCGGTCTCGTTCGCCGGCAAGCAGATCAAGCTCATGATCGGCTATTCGCCGACCGGCTACGGCTACGACACCTACGGGCGGCTGCTCGCCCGTCATCTGGGCAAATATCTTCCCGGCAATCCCGCCATCGTGCCGCAAAATAAGCCCGGCGCCGGCTCGCTCAATCTGACGAATTATCTCTTCAACGCCGCGCCGCGCGACGGCACCGAGATCGCGATGGTGGGCCGCGGCGTCGCGCTCGATCCGCTGCTCAACGGCAACGCATCGAAGGCGATGTTCGACGCCACGAAATTCGCCTGGCTCGGCAGCATGAACAACGAGATCTCGGGCTTCTACATCCGCCAGCCCGGGCCGGCCGCGAGCCTCAAGGAGATCCTGGCCGGCGCGCCCTTGCAGGTCGGCGCGACCGGCGCCGGCGGCGACCAGCAGGTCTTTGCCGCCACCCTCAACGCGCTGCTCGGCACCAAGCTCAAGGCGATCGGCGGATATCCCGGCACGAACGAGATCCTCCTCGCGGTCGAGCGCGGCGAGCTCGACGGCATCGTCGGCTATTCGTGGGGCGTCGCGCGCTCCGGCAACAAGGACCAGCTGCAGGCGGGCACGCTCAAGATCGTGCTGCAGCTCGGCCTCGCCAAGCACAAGGAGCTCGCCGACATTCCGCTGGTCACCGATTTCGTGACGAGCGCGCAAGACCGCGAGGTGCTGGCGCTCATCTTCTCCCGCCAGTCCATGGGCCGTCCGCTGGTCGCGCCGCCCGGCACCGATGCGCGCGTGACCGACGCGTTGCGCCGCGCCTTCGCGGATGCGATGCGCGATCCCGAGCTGATCGCCGAGGCGGCGCGCATGGAACTCGAGATCAACCCGGTGAGCGGCGCCGACGTGCAGGTCCTGGTCGAAAACGCCTACAAATCCGCGCCCGGCGTGATTGCGCGCGCGGAAGCGATCGCCTCGGCCAAGGCGGACAAATAGGCGGCGCGCGCCTTCGTTTTTGGCCGCCGCAATCCTATCTGTGCTAGGAATCGAACCGAACCGCATGACTACGACCGCGCACACCTCCGCGCCATCCGCGCGCCTCGCCGGCTTCGTCGAGAAGGCGCCGCTCGAGCGCTACGTCGCGCCCGAGCGGCCGTCGATCATCGGCCTGTCGCGCGCCGAGCTTGCCGATGCACTCGGCACGGTCGGCGTCGCGGCCACGCACCGCCGCATGCGCGCCCAGCAGATCTGGAACTGGCTCTACGTGCGCGGCGCCAAAGACTTCGACGAGATGACGAGCGTCTCGAAGGACACGCGCGCCGTGCTCGCCGAGAAATTCACCCTGGCGCGGCCCGAGGTCGTGGCCGAGCAGGTCTCGGTCGACGGCACGCGCAAATGGCTGCTGCGGCTGCCCGGCGAGACGCCGGGCGAGCGGCCGCACGAGGTCGAATGCGTCTACATCCCGGAGACCGACCGCGGGACCTTGTGCGTGTCGAGCCAAGTCGGCTGCACGCTCACCTGCTCGTTCTGCCACACCGGCACGCAGCGTCTGGTGCGCAACCTCACGGCCGGCGAGATCGTCGGCCAGGTGATGGTGGCGCGCGACCGGCTCGGCGACTGGCCCGGCCACGCGTCGCCCGAAGGCGCGATCGTGCCACCCAACTCGGGCTTGCCCGAGTTGGGCTCCAAAGTGCGCAAATCGGGTAAACCCGATTTGCGTGACGGCGGCCGCTTCGTCACCAACATCGTGATGATGGGCATGGGCGAGCCGCTCTACAATTTCGAGGCGGTGCGCGACGCGCTGCTCGTCGTGTCCGACAACGAGGGCATCGGCATTTCCCGGCGCAAGATCACGCTGTCGACCTCGGGCGTGGTGCCGAACATCGCGCGCACCGGCGCCGAAATCGGCTGCATGCTGGCGGTCTCGCTGCACGCCGTGCGCGACGAGCTGCGCGACGATCTCGTGCCCCTCAATCGCAAGTATCCGATCGCGGAATTGCTCGAGGCGTGCCGCAACTATCCGGGACTGACCAACGCCAGGCGCATCACGTTCGAATACGTGATGCTCAAGGGCGTCAACGACTCGCTCGCCGACGCCAAGGCGCTGGTGAAGCTGCTCAAGGGCATCCCGGCCAAGATCAACCTCATTCCGTTCAATCCGTGGCCGGGCACGCGTTACGAATGCTCCGACTGGGAGCAGATCGAGAAATTCTCCGAGCTGATCTTCAACGCCGGCTATTCATCGCCGGTGCGCACGCCGCGCGGACGCGACATCCTCGCCGCCTGTGGCCAGCTCAAGAGCGCGACCGAGAAGCTCTCCGTGCGCGAGCGCATGGCGCTGCGCGCCATGGCGATGACGGAGTGACGCCATGGAGATCGTCGGCCGCTTCATCCTGCGTTTCATCCTGGTGCCGCTCGGTGGGATCGTCGCGATGACCGTCGCGATGCTGGTGATGCTCGCCGCGAATTGGGCCGCGTTGCGGACGCTCGCCCATGCGCCGCCCGAGGCCCAGGAGTCCTGGCTGTTGGCGCTGGTGTTCTCCGGACCGGTGCTCGCCTTCCTGCTCTCGCTCTCGTTCGCGTTCAGCCTGATGGCGGCCGCGGTCGGCGTGCTGATGGCGGAAACCTTCGCGATCCGCTCGTGGATCTTTCATGCCGCCAATGGCGGGCTCGCCGCCTGGATCGGCTGGTCGCTCACGCAGGAGATGCGCGACGAATATCGTTTTCTCGCCGAGCCAAAGATCATGATCGCGGCCGGCCTCGCGGGCGGCCTCGCCTATTGGCTCGTCGCCGGCTGGACCGCCGGATTCTGGAAGCCGATTTCGGAAAAGCCGCAGCCGCAGGGCGCCTAGTCGGCGCCAGTACCAAATGACTCCCTCATGGTGAGGAGCACGCCTTCGCATCGCGAAGGCGGGCGTCTCGAACCATGGGCCCAGCGCGCAAGCGGCGCCACATCGGCCGCCCTCGTCCTTCGAGACGCTTGCCTTCGCTGCGCGAAGGCAAGCTCCTCAGGATGAGGCGGGACCAGGACTGTCGTTAATGCGTCGTGCGGCGCTTGGCGCCGGAGCGGCGTCGCGGTCGCGCCACCGGCTCATCGGTGAGGTCGAACCGGGTGCCGTTCGGCAGGACCAGCATGCGGGAGATCACCTGCAGCTGTCCTTCCTTGCCGGGCACGCCCTCGAGCACATATCTGGTGCCGACCGGAAAGCGCCTCGGCAGGCGACGGGAAGCGGCCATGTCACACTCCTAAGGTCGTACCCCCGACCCCATAGCGGTCCGCGCCCCTTCGGTTCTGCGGTATCTTGGTGCGAGGCATGGCCGATTTGCGGCGGCCTCGCGGCACCCCTGGGGACATGGTAGTAAGACGCTGTGTATATTCGCATTTAGCCTGTGGATGACGGGAATGACCGCGCCGCTCAAGACCATCGAAGGCTCCGGGGATATCGCCGGCGTCATGCGCGATATCGGCGCCCGGGCGCGCGCCGCCGCCCGCCGCCTGGCGCTCGCCTCGACGGCCGACAAGGACAAGGCGCTGGCCGCCATGGCGGATGCCGTCCGCGCCGCGCGCCGCGACATCCTGGCGGCCAACGCCGAGGACATCGCGGAGGCGAAGGGCCGGGGCGCGACCGCGGCCTTCGTCGATCGCCTCATGCTCGACGACAAGCGCGTCGCCGCCATCGCCGACGGGCTCGATGTGGTCGCCAAGCTCGCCGATCCGGTCGGCGCGGTCACCGAGTCCTGGACGCGGCCGAACGGCATGCGCATCGAGCGCGTGCGCGTGCCGCTCGGCGTCATCGGCATCATCTACGAGAGCCGGCCGAACGTCACCGCGGACGCCGGCAGCCTCGGGCTGAAGGCCGGCAACGCCGTGATCCTGCGCGGCGGCTCGGAGAGCTTTCGCTCCTCGCGCGCCATCCACGCGGCGCTCACCACCGGCCTGCGCGCCGCCGGCCTGCCCGAGGACGCGATCCAGCTCGTGCCGACCCGCGACCGCGCCGCGGTCGGGCTCATGCTCGCCGGCCTCGACGGCGCCATCGACGTGATCGTGCCGCGCGGCGGCAAGGGTCTGGTGGCGCGCGTGCAGGCGGAAGCGCGCGTGCCGGTGTTCGCGCATCTCGACGGCAACTGCCACGTCTATGTCGACAAGGCGGCCGATCCCGCGATGGCGAAGACGGTGGTGCTCAACGCAAAAATGCGGCGCACCGGAGTTTGCGGCGCGGCCGAGACGCTGCTGGTCGACCGCGCCGCCGCCAAGGCGCAGCTCAAGCCGCTCGTCACCATGCTGCTCGACGCCGGCTGCGAGGTGCGCGGCGACCGCGATACGCAGGCGGTCGATGCCCGCGTCAAGCCGGCGAGCGAGGAGGACTGGGGCACCGAATTCCTGGACGCCATCATCGCCGCGAAGGTGGTCGACGGCGTCGACGACGCGATCGCGCATATCGAACGCTACGGCTCGCATCACACCGACGCGATCATCACGGCCGACAAGGCGGCGGCGGAAAAATTCATGCGCGAGGTCGACTCGGCGATCGTGCTGCACAACGCCTCGACCCAGTTCGCCGACGGCGGCGAGTTCGGCTTCGGCGCCGAGATCGGCATCGCCACCGGCCGCATGCATGCGCGCGGGCCGGTCGGCGTCGAGCAGCTCACCACCTTCAAGTACCGCGTCCTCGGCAGCGGTCAGACCCGCCCGTGATCCCGGTGCCGCACTCCAACCTCTCCGTCGTCATTGCCCGCGAAAGCGGGCAATCCAGTACGCACGGTCATTTCCGCGTTAACCAGCGACGACACGGACTACTGGATGCCCCGCTTTCGCGGGGCATGACACCTCCGAGTGTCTGGTCAGACAGATGATCCGGCTTCCCCCGCATGCGCCCGGCATGAGGATCGGGCTGTTCGGCGGCACGTTCGATCCGCCGCACCAGGCGCATCTCGCCGCCAGCCTGCTGGCGATGAAGAAGCTCCATCTCGATCGCGTGTGGTGGCTGGTGACGCCGGGCAACCCACTCAAGAACACGCGCGGGCTTGCGCCGCTCGCGGAGCGTATCGCGCATGCCCGCGCGCTGGCGCGCCATCCGCGCATCGACGTCACCGGCTTCGAGGCCGATCTCGGCGTACGTTACAGTTACGACACGGTGCGATATCTGACCGAACGCTGCCCCGGCGCGCGCTTCGTCTGGATCATGGGTGCCGATAACCTGCGCAGCTTCCACCGTTGGCAGAGATGGCGTGAGCTCGCTCGGCTCGTGC
>WNFC01013043.1_pt1 | contig 19183 bp, 18 predicted proteins | sample 5400541 | NCBI WGS metagenome assembly WNFC01 (sample SAMN13153342, study PRJNA577476) | soil metagenome | isolation source: 120 cm saprolite under Douglas fir tree site 2 hole 2 replicate 1 | place: USA:California | collected 2015-04-18 | reverse complement strand
TGAGGGACCGCAACTTCGCGCTTTCCACGGTAAGCATGTTCTTCCTGGGCTTTGTGCTTTATGCCAGCACCGTGATGCTCCCGCAGTTCATGCAAATCCTGCTGGGTTACACCGCGGAGACCTCCGGGCAAGCGCTGATGCCCGGCGGGCTGGTGATTATGGCGTGCATGCCGCTGGTGGGCGTGCTGGTTTCCAAGGTGGAGGCGCGCTGGCTGATTGCATGCGGCAGCGTCATTGTGGCGGCGTCGTTGATATTCATGTCCGGATGGAATCTGGAGATTGATTTCTGGACGGCGGCGCGCGGCCGCATGCTGCAGGGCGTGGGTTTGGCATTTCTATTCATTCCCATCAACGTTGCGGCGTTCGCATTCGTCCCGAAAGACAAGACCAACATGGGAACGGGCATCATCAACCTGGCTCGCAACATCGGGGCGAGCGTGGGCATCGCAACGGTCACCACGCTGCTGGACCGCCGGCCGCAGGTTCACCAGAATTTTCTCGTGGAACACGTCAACGCGTCCAATCCCGCGTACCAGGCGATGGTGAGCGGCATGACCCACCGGTTGACGGCAGCGGGGTCGAGCGCGGCGCAAGCGGCCGCGCAGTCAAACGGGCTGGTCTACCGGATGATTCAGCGGCAGTCTTCCTTGCTGGCCTACGTGGACAATTTCCGGATGCTGGCTTTGATTTTTCTGCTGCTGATTCCGCTGATGTTCCTGATGAAGAAGTCAAAGCCGGGCGGCATGCTGCCCGTGCACTGAGGGAAGAGGGAATTTCTGCATCGGAAGGGCGGTCTGGATCATTTAAGACACTAGGGAGGTGGGCGATGGCAGTCGCAATGGATGCGACCGGCAGGATGAACGAGGAGTTGTTGATTCGAAAGGGGTTGCGGGGGGACGAGGAAGCCCTCGAAACGCTCTTCACCCGGCACAAGAGGACCCTGTTTCAGACCGCCCTGCGCCTGCTTGGCAATGCCGAGGACGCGGAGGACGCTTTACAGGATGGGCTGCTTTCGGCCTACCGCAACCTCAAACGGTTCGAGGGCCGCTCGCAGTTCTCCACCTGGTTGACGCGCATCGTCATCAACGCAGCACTCATGCGCCGGCGCAGCAAGAAGGTGCGCACGGCCATGTCGCTCGATGAGCCCCCGCGCGAAGACGAACTGCCCCCGTCCGAGCGCTTCGCCGACGATGGACCGACACCGGAACAAACCTACCAGCGCACCGAGTTGCGCCGGTTGATTGGCGAGAACCTCGACGAGCTTTCGCCGCTCCTGCGGACGGCCTTCATCCTGCGCGAGGTCGAGGGGTTTTCCACCGGCGAGGCAGCCTCCCAGCTCGGCGTGACCGAGAACACCCTCAAGGCGCGGCTGTGGCGTGCGCGGCAGCAACTTGCCAGCCGTCTATCCAAACACATGCGCAGAGACTACGAGGAATCTGCCAAGGCCGGAGCAAATCACGGCAGCCACTTCTGCGGGCGGCTTTGCGGGTGCGAAGGCGCATAGTTTTCTTCCGTCGTCACACCGAAATCGCTGGCTCATTCTCCGCGAACTCCCACCGCGTACCGGTTCCCGGCATGTCCTTCTCGAGCCAGGCCAAGACGACGCGCGGCCGGACGCAGTAGATTACGCTTTCCCCGGGAATCATGACCAGCGGCATCTTGTACTTGGCCCGGGAAGCTGCGTCCAATTTCTTGAACGTTGCCGGGTCGCTGACCTCGCTGGCTTTTCCTTCGAGGATGATGACGTCATCGCCCGATTCCAGGTGCACGGAAACGGCGGGATTCTGCAGCAGGTTACGCGATTTCCGCGTTGCGCGCGCCGTGCCGAAGTACAGAGCGCCCTCGACCCACATCCCCCAGAGGGGAATCGAATGCGGGCGGCCGTCGGGCCGTGAAGTGCAGATCCAATAATTGCGCGAGCGCACCAGCCGCTCTTCGGCGTGGCTCCAAGGGAGATACTCTTTGCGCCTTTTTGCCCCATACAGCTTGGGCATGTGCGGCGGGCCGACAGCGGCCCCCTGGGGTTGAGCGGACTGTTTTGAAAGCTTGGGCGCGAGCATGAATCACCTCACCGTTGCAAGTTTTCGTCCGAAGATACTCCAAATCCTCAGTCCTCTTCCAGTGGCGCTCAGGGCCAGTCCGGGGAAAGCAAGCGAACCTCCCGATTGCGGGATGGTCGTTGCGGGGTGGCGCCGCGGCTGGTAAAATTGCGTTTTCAGTGGGTTGAGGCGGCGCGGAGATCGACACCTCGTGCGCTGGCCTGAGTCGTTTCCCATCCAAAACCCATCCCGCGGCGCAAGCTGCGAGCTACTCCGCAACCGGTAGTTGAGTCTGGAGAGGGAGGCAACGCTTGTCCACATACGACCTGGCAATTATCGGAAGCGGGCCGGGAGGATATCAGACCGCCATTCGGGCCTCCGAATGGGGATTGAAGACCGTGGTCATCGAGAAGGACGGTTTTCTCGGCGGCACCTGCCTGCACGTCGGCTGCATCCCCACGAAAGTGCTGCTGCACCATGCGGACGTGTACGAATACTTCAAGAACGCCAAAGAGTTCGGCATCGAAGTGGGCGAGTTCAAATTGAACTGGGCGCAGGTGATGGCGCGGAAAGACCGCGTCGTCAAGAAACATGCCAAAGGCATCGAAGCGCTGTTCAAGAAAAACAAAGTGGACTCGGTGACCGGCTGGGGGAAGTATGCCGGGCCGGGGCGCGTGAGCGTCGAGAAAGAGGGGAAGACCACCGAGATTGCCGCGAAGAACGTAATGCTGGCGACGGGCTCGGAAGCGCGGTCGCTGCCGGGCGTCGTGTTCGACAACAAGACCATTGGAGGAAACCGCGAGATTCTTTCGCTAACCGAGGTGCCCAAGAGTCTGGTCGTGGTGGGCGCGGGGGCCGTGGGCGTCGAGTTTGCGTCCATCTTTCGAACGTTTGGGACCGAGGTGACCCTCCTCGAAATGCTGCCGCGAATTGTCCCGCTGGAAGATGAGGAAATCTCCAAGGAGCTGGACAAGGCATTCCGCAAGAAGGGCATGCAGATTTTTACCGAAGCCGCGGTCGAGTCCGTGAAAAAAGACGCCCGGGGCGCGACGGTTACGTTCAAGACCAGGGAGGGAAAGACCCAGACGGTGGCCGCCGAGAAGGTGCTCATCGCCGTCGGCCGCCGGCCGATGACGGAGAACTGCGGGCTTGAGAAATCGAAGGCCAAGGTCGAGCGCGGATTTATTCACGTGGGGCCGTACATGGAGACGGCGGAAAAGGGTCTGTTTGCCATCGGCGATATCGTGGCGGGCATGCCGCAACTGGCGCATGCTGCCTCCATGGAAGGAATCACCGCCGTTGCGCATCTCGCGGGAAAGAATCCTCAGCCGCTGGTGCGCACGCGGATTCCCGCCGCAACGTATTGCGAGCCGCAGATCGGCTCGGTTGGCCTGACGGAGAAAGCGGCGCGCGAGGCCGGCTATGCGGTAAAGACGGGAAAATTCCCGTTTGTAGGCAACAGCAAGGCGACCATCCTCGGACAGCACGACGGCTTCATCAAAGTGGTGGCCGACGAGAAATATGGCGAAGTCCTCGGCGTGCACATCATCGGGCCGCTGGCGACAGAGATTCTGACCGAGGCCGTGACGGCGCTGCAGCTCGAGGCCACCATTGATGACATGATGTTCATGGTGCACGCGCACCCCACGGTGTGGGAAGCGATGGGGGACGCGTTTGCGTCGGTGCGCGGGCTGGCGATTAATATTTGAAGGGCGGGAGGGCGTTGTCCGCCGGCAGATGACAGCGCAAAGCGGAAAGCAATCCCGCAGGGTGACTCATGACTGTGGACTGTGAATTGTAGAGCTCATGAAGACATGCCTCATCGTCGAGCTTGGCCTCATCGGCTACCAGCAGGCCTGGGCGCTGCAAAAGAGAATTGTCGCGGCGCGCAAGGCGAATTTCTTGCCCGACGTGCTGCTGCTATGCGACCACCCGCACGTGATCACGCTGGGGAGGAATGGAAAGCGCGAACACTTGCTCGCGCCGGATACTCTGCTCCTGCAGATGAATGTGGAGTTTTGCCCGACCGACCGTGGCGGCGACGTCACCTATCATGGGCCCGGGCAGATCGTCGGCTACCCCATTCTCCAACTCGCGGAGATTCGCCGCGACGTCGTGTGGTACGTGCGGCAGTTGGAAGAGGCCATGATCCGCGCAACGCAAGAGTACGGAATCGCCGCGGGACGCGAGCCCGGGAAGACCGGCGTCTGGGTGAAGACGGCGCGCGGCGAAGAAAAGCTCGCCGCCATCGGCGTACACTTGAGCCGTTGGGTGACTTCCCACGGATTCGCGTACAATGTTTCGACCGATCTGCGCTATTTTGATTTAATCGTGCCCTGCGGTATCTCCGGCAAAAAGGCCACCTCGCTCGAGAAGTTGCTGGGGCGGACGGTGGAGCGGGGCGAAGCGGCCGGGAAGCTTGCACGGCGCTTCGGCGAAGTGTTCGGACTGGAGATGCGCAGCGCCGCCTGCGGAGAATTGCTGGCGCGGCTCGCCGAAGGGGAGCAGCCGCGCTCTGCCGGACTGGCGGTCCCGGCCTAGCGGCAAAGGTCAGGCGCGATGGAGCCACGGATGAAGGTTGACGTCACACCGCAACAGCACCTCGAGCTGTACTACTACATGAAGCTGAACCGCATGCTCGAGGAAGCCATGGTGCGGCTGTTCCGCCAGAACAAGATTGTCGGCGGGCTGTACTCGAGCCTGGGGCAGGAAGCCATTTCCGTGGGCACCGCGTACGCGCTGGAGAAGAAAGACTGGCTTGCGCCGATGATCCGCAACATCGGGGCGCTCCTGGTGAAGGGTTTCCGTCCGCGCGACATTTTTACGCAGCACATGGCCAAGTACACTTCGCCGACTCTCGGCAAGGATGGCACCAGCCACTTCGGGGATTTGGAAAAGTTGCACACGGTTTCGCCGATTTCCATGCTGGGCGACCTGATTCCGGTGATGGCCGGCATCGCCATCGCCGGCCGTTACCTGGGGCAGAACATCGTGGCTCTCACGTGGATCGGCGACGGCGGCAGCTCCACCGGGGTGTTCCACGAAGGGCTGGATTTCGCGGCGGTGCAGAAGGCGCCGCTGGTCCTGGTTCTGGAGAACAACCAGTGGGCCTATTCGACGCCGGTGCGCCGGCAGGTGCCGCTCGAGAATCTCGCCGACCGCGCCAAGGCTTACGGGATACGTGCCCGCGGAGATGTTCGCCTACTGGAAGCAGCGCGACCCCATTGAGCGCTACGAGAAATTCCTGATGGCCGGAAAGATTCTCGATGCCAAGAAGAAAGCGGATATCGAGGCGCGCATCGAGCGCGAGGTCGAGGCGGACCGCGAGTTTGCGGAGGCTTCGCCGCTGCCTCCGCCGGAACTGGCCGAGCAGGGTGTGTATTGCGACGGCTGCCACACCATCGCGGCGAACTGGGTGCGTCCGAAGGAAGAAGTCATGCCGCCGAAGTCCGGCGTCGCCCCGGTGTGGAAGGTTGCCGCCTACGGCGAGGCGCTGCGGCCAGCGGAATTTGTCCCCGCGGCCGATGCTGCGAGCGGCAACGGAGCGCGTCCGGTTTCGAAATCGCGCGGCAAGGCGCCGGCTGCTGCCAAAGCTTCGCCGAAGAAATTGGTCAGGGCCGGCGCCGCCCGGAAAGTGCGGAGGTAGCCGTGGCGCGCGCCTTGACATCTTCGGGAAGCGCCGGGAAAGTTCTTGCGGCGGGAACCCCGGGACAATCCGCGGGTCCGGTGACGTTTCTCGAAGCCATCCGCCAGGCCATGTTCGAGGAGATGGAGCGCGACCCCGCCGTTGTCCTGCTCGGCGAGGATGTCGGCGTCTATGGCGGGGCGTTCAAAACCAGCGAAGGCCTGCTGGAACGCTTCGGCTGGGAGCGCGTGATAGACACGCCCATCGCGGAGTCCGCCATCATCGGCGCCGCCGTGGGCATGAGCTATCTCGGGCTGCGCCCCATCGCCGAGATGCAGTTCATTGACTTCATCGCCTGCTGCTTCAACCAGAGGGGGGGCGTTCCATTCGGCCAACCCGGAGATGTATTTTGTGCACACGCCGGGGCTGAAGGTGGTCTATCCCTCGACGCCCTACGATGCCAAGGGCCTGCTGAAGGCGGCCATCCGCGACAACAATCCGGTGCTCTTCTTCGAGCACAAGTTTCTCTACCGGCGCATCAAGGAAGAGCTCCCCGGCGAGGACTACACGGTGCCCATCGGCAAAGCGGTGGTGCGCCGCGAGGGGCGCGACCTGACGATTCTTTCCTATGCGGCGATGATGCACACCTCGCTCGAAGCCGCCGCAGAGCTTTCCAAAGAAGGCATCGAGGCCGAGGTGATTGATTTGCGGACGCTGCTGCCGCTCGACAAAGAAACGATTCTGCAGTCGGTGAAGAAGACCAACAAGGTGCTGGTGGTCCACGAGGACACGCGAACCGGCGGGATCGCCGGAGCGGCACTGCTTCTGAGTGAAGGGAAAATTTTTTGTCCCGCTGGGTTGAGCAAGGCTGAAGGATAAAACGCCTGGCCAGCGCGGGGAAGAGAGGAGAGAGACCCATGGCAATAGACGTCGTCATGCCCCAGATGGGGGAGAGCATTTTTGAAGGCACCATCACCAAGTGGCTGAAAAAGCCCGGCGACAAAGTGGAGCGCGACGAGCCGCTGTTCGAAATCTCCACCGACAAAGTGGATGCGGAGATCCCTGCGCCCGCCGCTGGCGTGCTCAGGGAAATCAAGGTCGGCGAAGGACAGACCGTGCCGATCCAGACCATCGTCGGGGTGATTGATTCCGACGGCGCTGCCGCAGCCGCGCCTGCCCCGGCTGCCCAGCCCAAGGCCGCAGCCGTACCGGCGTCTGCACCCGCGGCATCGGCGGCAAAGCCTGCTCCCGCTCCACCGGCGCCGGTTCCAGCAGCAGGACCTGCGGCGCCGCCGCGCCGTCCGGGCGAGCGCATTCACAGCTCGCCGCTGGTGCGGCGCCTGGCGAAAGAGAACAACATTGACCTAGCCACGGTCTCAGGCACGGGGGCCGGCGGGCGCATCAGCAAGAAGGATATTCTGGAAGTGATTCAAGGCGGCGCCTCTGCGCCGCTGGGCGTAACGGTAACGCCTTCACCCTCCGCGCCCCCCGCCCCGCCGGGGGTTTCCGGCGCGCAGGTTCACGTGACCATGGAAACCGCCGTGCCCCGCGAGCGGATCTATTTCGGGAAGTACGAACTCCAGCCCATGTCGGTGATGCGCCAGCGCATCGCCGAGCATATGGTCGCCTCCAAGCGCGTCTCCGCGCACGTCTACTCCATCGATGAAGTGGACATGACTAAGGTCGTTACGTTGCGCAGCCTCTCGAAGGAGGAGTTCGAGAGGCGCCACGAGACCAAGCTGACCTTCATGCCGTTCTTTGTGCAAGCGGTCGTGGAGGGGCTCCGCGCCTTCCCGGTCTTGAACGCCTCGGTGGACGGCACCACGGTTGTCCTCCACAAGGACATCAACATCGGCATGGCCGTGGCCCTCGACTGGGGCCTGATCGTGCCGGTCATCAAGAATGCCGACGAAAAGAATCTGCTCGGCATTCAGAAAATGCTCAACGATCTGGCCGAGCGCGCGCGGACGAAAAAGCTCAAGCCCGAAGAGGTGCAGGAAGGCACCTTCTCGATCACCAATCCGGGCGTTTTTGGGGGCCTCTTCGGCCTGCCGGTGATCAACCAGCCGCAGGTGTGGGCCTGGGAACCATCGAGAAGCGCCCGGTGGTGATTGACGACGCCATCGCCATCCGCTCGATGTGCTACCTTTCGCTCAGCTACGATCACCGCGTGGTGGACGGCGCGATTGCCCACCAGTTCATGCGCAAGGTGAAGGAGACGCTGGAAGGCTGGAGCGAGCCTGTTTTATAGCAGCGCAATTTGTGACCCGTGATTGGTGATCCGTGGGAGGCTTGTAATTGCCGGGCCTCTTGGCACGAGTCACAGGCCACCCGCGGGAACCCCTGCCGGGATCCCTCAGCGAATTAACGGCCTCAATTTGTTCACCCAGACCGCCAGCGACTCCACCGGCACCGCCTCGATTCCCTGGTCCTTCAGTGTTTCGGCGACGAAGCGGCGGCGGTCGTTTGTGCCGGCCAGAGGGACATCGGTAACGGCGGTGAATTCCGAGGAGGCTATTTTCGCGCGGATGCGCTCCGCGGTGTAGGCCAGGATCTTTGCTTGCGCCGGGTCGCGCGTCACCGAAAGGGCGTGCACGAAGCCGCGCGTCCCGTTTCGCCGGTAGGCGTAGTCGAGTTTCAAGGGGTCGCCGGCGAAGGTGAATTCCTCCACCGGAACGGATTTATCGATCTTTTCCCAGACATGCGCCAGGCGGAAGACCTGGTTGCAGTAATTGCGGATGGGACCGCGGCTGAAAAGCGTCTCGCGGGCGCCGGAGCTGCGCAGGCGGGAAGGCGGGGCCACGTGGTCGGCGTAGAGCCGTTCGATCTCGGCGTCGAGATCGTCGGTGAGCACGCCCTTCTGCGGCCCGAGTTGCAGGGCGTTGGAAAGCGTCTGGTTCAGCGTTTCGACGGCTTTTCGGAAACCGCCATTCTGCCCGGCAAACTGTTTTTCGAAGTCGTCGCGCAGGGCGCGCAACAGCGCCTCGTCGGCGTGGGGGTGCAGGCGCTTGACGCGGGCATACTCCTCCTGCTCCTCAATCAGCCGCAGGCGCCGGGCGCCGCCGGCGGGGTCGAACAGCAGGACGCCGATGTTGACCCATTCGTCGCGCACCAGGTTCGGCGTGTAGCGCAGGATGTGATAGGCGCAGGGCTGGCGGTTTGGTTCAGGCATGGTTCACGTCCAGTTGGGAAACGGCTGCCGGTTCGAGCGTTTGGCGTCCACCAGCAGCTCGCGCACACGCGCGCGCCGCCGGTCGAGCGTTTCCAGCAGCCGGTAGAGCTCGTCCTGGTTGTCCTCGTACCATTCGGGAGGAATCTGCTTGCTGAGCTCGTCAAAGACGCCGGGAGTCACGCGTGTCTCCAGGCGCTCGAGCCACGGCGCGAACGATTCCATCCCGATGACCCCCTCGTAGACGCGCTGCCGCGCATACAGACCGCGCAGCGGGGCGTCGGGAAAATTCCATTCACCGGCGTTGAAGCAGAACCCCTGGTCAATCATGAGCGCGCGATAGGGCGCGTGGTCCGCGTGGCGGAGAAAAATCGCCTGGCGCCCGTTGGTGTTGCAGGTCCACTTGTCGTACACCAGCATCCCCGCAAAGTCGCCCAGGTTCTCTACTTCGCGCAACTGTTCGTCGGGCAGAAAATCGTGCAGCGTCAGCTCGCGCGGGTCTCCGGGGTAGCGCGAGGCGAATTGCAAGCCCGCCCGGCAGGGCACACTGCTCTGCCCCAGTTGCATCACCAGGTCGGCGGTGTAGCGAATCAGGGCTTCCGGCACATCGACAACCGCCACCTGCGGCACCGGGAGCCCCAGCCGGGCCGCCAGCTTAGTTCCAAGCAGTTCGTTGACCAAAACGCGGCGATGTTGCGGGTTATTTTGGAACTTGACGACGTAATACCCGCCGTCCGAGCAGCGCAGCAGATGTGCCTGCGCCCCGCCTCGCATCCGGCGGATGTGCTCAAGCGCGTGCAGCATTGACGGGTATGCTAAGGGCGCGCTGCCGGACGCGCAAGGATATTTCTCACCAGTCTAGGAATCAGTCCTGCGGCGAGAGGATTTGCGCGGCTGCGGGAAGGGACCAGCCGGATCAGGGAAGGAGGATTGCCCAGAAGGCCGTCCCGGTTTGAACTGGAACGGGTCCGGAATGAAACCGGACCGGTCAGGAGTCGCCAGCCTAACGCCTTTTCCGCCGCTTCGCCGTCTTCTTGCGGGCCTTTTTCTTTGGCTTCGCTTTCGAGCGAGGAGGGGCTGCCGGCGCGCCGGTGCCTTCCGGGCGCTCGACGATAACCAGTTCCTCTTCCTCCGCTTCGATGATCTCCTCGCGATCCGCACCGGCATCTTCTTCTTCCTCGAAGCGGGAGATCTCGTTTTCGTCCCCGAATCCGTCTTTGTCAAGAGCCATTCGTTCCTCCGTTGCATGAAGCTTCGAACACTTGGGTGCCGCGGGAGCGTGGGGCCGCGCCGAACCCCATGTCAAGGGTTGCGGTCCATCGCGCGCTTATAAACGCTCTTTTACACATTTGTCAAGCGTTATGGAAGCGTCTTCACGGAAGCCTTTCCGGCGGCCTGGCCTGTAAGCCCTGCGCAAAGAACGGGAAGAAAAGGGTGAGGGTTCGCAGCCTTCCCCAATCGCCTCGTTACTCTCTCAGAATGAAGGGGTTACGGATAGCGACGGAGTGGCGCGCGAGAGTTTCAGTTTGGCGAGGGAATGTGCAGGCGGTCGCCGGCACGCAGTTGCCGGCTGGCAAGGAAGTGGTTGGCCTCGCGCAGTGCTTCGACCGTCGTGCCGTAGGACGACGCCAGCGACCACAGTGTCTCGCCGGGCTTCACTCGGTGGACCGTCATTTTTCCCTTTCCTGCCACCTCGGACGCTGAAGGCGCGGCCGCGGCCCTCGCCGCTGGCGGCGCACCCTTATCCGCAGCGGGCGCTGCGGCCGGGTGCGCCCTCTTCCCGGCTCTCGATGGGGACGGCGGCAGGCCTCCCGGGTACACGCGCAGGCTCATCCCGCGCCGCACCCGGTTCGAACGCAGGCCGTTCCAGCGTCTCAGCTCATCCACATCCACGCTGAACTGCTCGGCGATCGAAACGATGGTGTCGCCGCGCCGCACGCGGTAACGCACCAGCTTGCCCTGGGTAATCTCCGAGCGTGCCGAGGGGATGATCAGTTTCTCGCCCACCTTCAGCGGCTCGCCCTTTTCGAGGCCGTTGGCGTCGGCAATCGCCGCTGCCGTGATCTGGTAGTGCCGCGCGATGGTCGTGAGCGTTTCTCCTTCCTCCACGCGGTGGCGTCTCCAGCTCACCCACTTGTCCGGGGGAATTGTGGCGATCTCCGCGAAGAATTTGTCGGCGCTTCCCTGAGGAAGGCGCAGCTCGAAATCGCGATCGCTTGGGGTGACCATGCGCAGTAGCGCCGGATTGAGCGCCCGCAGAGTCCCCACGTCGGTTTCAATCGTTTCCGCCACGAGGCGCAGGTCAATGGGACGCCCCGGTTTCACCACGTCCACAGGGTCGGGGCTTTCCGGGTCCACCTGGATGCCGTAATGCGCCGCGTCTTTGGCCACCAGGGCGAGCGCCACGATGATGGGCACGTAATTTCTTGTCTCGCGCGGCAGCACGTTGCGCTTGTACAGTTCCCAGAAGTCGGCGTAGCCGGTCCGCTCCACGGCCCTCTTCACATTGCCCTCTCCCGAGTCGTATGCCGCCATGGCCAGGTACCAGTCGCCGAACTTCTCGTAAAGATCCCGCAGGTGGCGCGCGGCGGCGCGCGTGGCCTTCTCCGGGTCCTGGCGCTCGTCCACCCACCAGGTATGCTGCAACCCGTAGAGCCGGCCCGTGAAAGCCATGAATTGCCACATCCCGCGCGCGCTGGCCCTCGACAGCGCCAGCGGCTTGAATCCGCTTTCCGCTTGCGCCAGGTACATCAGGTCCATGGGGATGCCTTCTTCGCGGAACACCCGCTGAATCATTTCCCGGTAGCGGCCGGCGCGGCGCAGGCCGCCTTCCACGATGGTGCGGCCGCGCGGCGTCTGGAAGAAATTCAAGAACGAAAGAACCGTATCGTTCACCGTGAGCGGCAGGTCGTGTGACACCGCCTGGACTTCCTGCTCCGCGCGGACCTTCAACCGCGGGTCCACCGGAAAGGTCATCTCCGCGATTTCATCAATCGGCGCGGGCTCCGAGGGCGGCTCGCTGAACCCGTCGCCGGCGCGGAACGCCGCCAACTCGTAGGCGTACACTGTGTCCACGATGTTGTTGAAGAGCTGCTCCAGGCGCGCGTCGGACTGCAGGTCGTAACCGCTTTCCAGCAGCCAGTCCACTGCGTGGTCGAAGTCGCGGCGCGCCGATTCGAGATGGCCCGCCTTGTATTCCTGCTCCCCCGCCTGGAAGGCCCCTTCGACCTGCGCGATCAGCGCTTCGACACCGTCCGGCTTGGGCCACGCAGGAAGAATCAAGTGGTGCAGCACCGGACTGTCCACAGGCAGCGCTCCGACGGTCAGCGGGGCGGCGCGCGCCACCGGAGCTTGCGCCGCTTGCGGCGGGCGAACCTGCACCGGCCGCCGCGCCGCGTCTTCACAGCCCAGGACGGCGACCGCGGCAACCAGCGCTCCCAGCGTGGACATCCGGTTCCATTTCATCCCCCTATCGTAAGAATTCTGCGGCGCGCGGTCAACGAAGAAGAGCGCAGCGCCATTGACCCACACATCACACGGCATTCCGCTCTTTCCGCGATGGCCCTGCCGGCTTCACTGCCGGCCGGTAATGCCTGCTACGAAACAGGATCGCGAAGGCCGCTTGTGCAGGGCGGCGCAGAGGACAGAAAATGAGGGCGTGGGGCAATCGGCTTACGCCGCCGGGGCACTTTTCCGTGCCTGCCGCCACCCAGCGGAGGCTGCACGAAGATGAAATTCGACCGCGCGGAACTGGACAAACTGGAGCGTCACGAACAGCACCTGACCATTCTCGCGTCCGTCATTGTTCTGGTGCTCGCGGGTGGTGTGGCGCTGCTGATGTATCCCCTGGTGTTCCTGCATCCCGACTCCGGGAATAAATGGACCCTCCGGTTCGCCTTTACAGGTTTCTGCGTTCTGTCCCTGCTCTGCGTGGGATATCTTCTGGACCGCCAGCGAACCGTGCGGAAACTGAAACAGCAGCTCCTCGAAGAGCTCGACCGGAACTTGGAATTGCGCAACCAGGCCAACGTGGACCTGCTGCACACCATTCCCGGCCGCGATCATTTTCAGGACCGCCTGGCGATGGAGTTCCGCCGCGCCTCCAGCCTGGGGAAAACGCTTTCTCTCGTGGTGGTGAAGGCCAAGCTGCTGCGGGCCCAGCCCGACTCGAATGAAGGAAGAACGGCGCTGGGCGAAGCAGCCCGGGCCATTTCCAAAAACCTCCGGCCCATCGACTCCATCTATCTCCTGGCGGCAGGCATATTCGGCGTCGTCTTGCCCGAGACGGAAACGGCGAATGCCGCGCAGATCGTCGCCAGGCTGGATGAGATCCTTCGCGCCGTAGGAACGGCGAACGGGTTTACGTTTGTAACCGCTCTGTTCAATTATCCGGATGACGTCAGCAGCGCCCACGAATTGGAACAGAAAGTCTCTTCTCTGCTGCCGGAAAGCCAGCCTTGGATGGCCGACGCCGAAGCGCGCTGAAGTACCGCCAACACCGTCAGGAAGAATCGTCTGCTAAGCAAGGGCCTGTTTCAGGTCCGCAATAAGATCCGCCGCGTCTTCCAGGCCGACAGAGACACGCACCGTCCCCGGAGACACGCCCACTTTGGCAAGCTCTTCGTTGGACATGTTGTAATGCGAAGTGTAAATCGGCAGGACCACCAGCGACTCCACGCCGCCGAGGCTCGCGGCCAGCAGAAAAACCTTGGTGTGGTCGCAGAAGCGCCGCGCCGCTGCCAGCCCGCCCTTCATGTCAAACGCCAGCATCGAGCCGAACCCGCGCATCTGCCGCCTGGCCAGCGCGTGATCGGGATGGGAAGCGAGCCCCGGATAATGCACGCGCGCGACCTGCGGATGCTTCTCCAGGAATTTCGCCACGGACAAGGCGTTCTCGCACTGCTTGCGCACGCGCAACTCCAGCGTCTTCATCCCGCGAATCAGCAGAAAGGCCGCTCCCGGGTCCATGGAGCCGCCCAGAGCGATCACCATGCTGCGCACGCGGTCCATCCATTCTTGGCTTCCTGCGGCCGCCCCGGCGATAAGGTCGGAATGTCCGCCCAGATACTTCGTCGCGCTGTGCACCACCATATCGAATCCCAGCTCCAGCGGCTTCTGCAGGATCGGCGAGGCGAAGGTGTTGTCGACGATGGAGACGAGTTTGTGCCGCTGCGCGATGGCCACGGCCTTTTTCAAATCCACAACGCGCAGCGTGGGATTTGTCGGTGTCTCCACGTACAGCACGCGGGTCCGCGAGCTGACCAGTTCTTCCGCGCCCGCGAGGTCGGCCTCCACGTGATGCACGCGGATGCCCAGGTCCGGCAGGACGTCGCGCATCAGCCGGTACGACCCGCCGTAAAGCTGGCGCGTGGCAATCAGCTCGTCTCCCGCCTTCAAGACCCCGAACAGCGCCGATGAAATCGCCGCCATCCCCGACGCGGTGACCACGGCTGCCTCTGCGCCCTCCAGCGCCGCGAGCTTTTCTTCCGCCACGGTGAGTGTCGGGTTGCCGTAGCGCGTGTAGATGTAGGCCTTGCTCTTGCCCTCGGCCCAACGCTTCATCTCTTCGGTCGAAGAGAACGTGAACGTGGAGGTGCGCGCAATGGAAGTGCCTACCGCCGCGCCCACGCCATGGCGCTGGGGCTCGCCGGAATGGATGGCGCGGGTCTGATGGCCCCAGGACTGGGACGCTTGTTTTTTCATAGGAATCAGAGTTTGCGCGGATTCAGGGCAGTCGCCAAGCACCAATTTGGCCGTGGGGGTCTCTTCGTTTCGGTGAAGGAACTTTCGTTCCCGCCAACCGGGACGCCCTTTATGAGCGCGGATCTGCGGACCGGCAGCCTCACTTGCTCTGGCTCGGAACCAGCCGGCACGAGTCACAAGTCGCGAACTACACCTCTTCCTCCACCGGCTCCTCGGCGCGGCCGGCCTTGTGCGCGGCGATCACCTTTTCCGCGATTTCACCGGGCACGAAATCGTAATGCTTGAACTCCATCGAATAAGACGCCCGGCCCTGGGTCATGGAAGTCAAATCGGTGGCGTAGCTGAGCATCTCCGCCAGCGGCACCTGCGCCTTGACCACCACGTTCTGCCCGCGCGATTCGCTGCCGCTGATGCGCCCGCGGCGCGAGCTGAGGTCGCCCATGATGTCTCCCGAGTACTGATCGGGTGCATAGACCTCGACGTGCATGATGGGCTCGAGCAGCGCCGGCCGCGCCTGCTTCATTCCTTCCTTGAACGCCAGCGATCCGGCGATCTTGAAGGCCATGTCGGAGGAATCCACGTCGTGGTATTTGCCGTCGTAGAGCGCGGCGCGGAAGTCCACCATGGGGAACCCCGCGAGGTAGCCGCGGTCCGCCGCTTCGCGGATCCCTCTTTCCACCGACGGGATCCAGTTCTTGGGGATGGCCCCGCCGAAAATGTCGTCCACGAACTCGAACCCCGTGCCGCGCGGCAACGGCTCGAATTTCACGCGGCACACACCGAATTGGCCGTGCCCGCCGGTCTGTTTCTTGTGCTTGCCTTCCGCATCGGCCTTGCCGCGGATGGTCTCCCGATAGGGCACCTTGGGCGGCTTGAGCGTCAAGTCCACGTGATAGCGTTTGTGCAGCTTAGCCACCACCACTTCGATGTGCTGCTGCCCCGAACCCGCCAGGAGAAACTCCTTGGTCTGCGGATCGCGCGAAAAATGCAGCGCCAGGTCTTCTTCGAGGATCTTGTGGATGGCCACGCCGATGCGGTCTTCGTCCGCGCGTGTCTTCGGCTCAATCGCAAAGGTGATGGAGGGCTCGGGAATATGCGCGGGCTTGTAAAACAGTGGCGCCGCTTTGTCGCCCAGCGTTTCGCCGGTGACGGACTCCTTGAGCTTGGCGATCGCGCCGATGTCTCCGGCATGCATTTCCGGCACTTCCACGCCGGTCTTGCCCTGCATCACCTGGACGTGCTGGAACCGTTCGGTGGTCGAGCGGTTGAAATTCACGAGCGTGGCGTCGTTCTTCAGAATGCCGCTCATCACCTTGAAGTAGCTGATGCGCCCCGCGAAAGGGTCGGCCAGCGTCCGGAAGATGAAGATCGAAAGCGGCGCGGAATCGGCCACCTCGCGCTCGGTCACGTCCCCTTTTCCGGGGGCTTGCTTATGGCCGCTGGCCTTGCGCGCTCCCGGATGGGGAAGAACGTCCACGATGAAATCCAGCAAGCTGGCGCTGCCGATATTCTGCAGCGCGGAAGTGCACAATACCGGAAAGACGCGCTTGGATTGGACGGCTTCGCGCAGTCCGGGAATCAAGTCTTCCACCGGCAGCGTGCCCTTCTCGAAAAACTCTTCCATCAGTTTGTCGTCGCCCTCGGCGACCATCTCCACCAGCTTCTCGTGCGCTTCCTTCGCGGCGTCAGCCAGATCGGCGGGGATCTCCTCGAGGGAGGGCTTGCCGTCGCCGCCGGGCTTGTAGATGTGCGCTTTCATCCCTACCAGGTCCACGACGCCGCGGAAACCCTTCTCCTGCCCTATGGGCAGTTGCGCCGCGACCACGCCGCGCCCAAACACCTGCTCGATGGACTGCAACGCGCGCTCGAAGCTCGCCAGTTCCCGGTCCATCCAATTGATCACAAACACCCGCGGAATGTCGTACTCGGTGGCGTAGTCCCACACTTTTTCCGTCACCACCTGGCAGCCGTGGCTGGCGTCCACGGTGATTAGCGCCGCGTCGGCGGCGATCAGCGAAGCCTTCGTTTCATTGACGAACGTGCTGTAGCCGGGCGTGTCCAGGAAATTGATTTTGGTTTTTTCGGCCCGGCCGGCGGGCGCCCACTCGGCGTAGGCCAGGGCCGTTTGGATGGAGATCTTTCTCGCGATTTCTTCTTCGTCCCAGTCGGTAACCGTGCTCCCTTCCGCAACCTTCCCCAGGCGCGGCGTCATGCCGGCCGAGAAGAGCAACGACGACACCAGTTGCGTTTTTCCGGTGTCGCCGTGACCTACAATGCCCACGTTGCGGATGGCTTGTGTCGCATAGGCTTTCATTGACTCCCCCTGTTCGCGCGACCCGCCACGGCGGCGGGCAGCCGCACTGCTCTTGTGGAAGGAAAGACAGGCGCCATAGAGGACGCCCACGGAGACGTTGGGACCGCCCCCGAAAAGCCGGATGCTAACACACAGGGGAGGTGGGAGCAATCGCAGCGGGCGGCTGCTTTCGGGCTGGTGTAGACTTTCCGGTATGCCTGCTCGTGAGCTGAACATGAAATGGCCGTCATCCGTTCTCGTTCTGCTTCTCTTTGCGGCTGCATTGTCCGTAACGGACAGAGGACAGGCCCAGTCACCGTTTTTCGACGAAGATCCGTTGGCGGATTTTCGCAAACAGGCCAAAGAAACTCTGGGAAAGGAGTTGCGCGAAGCCTTCCCAGAAATCCCATCGCTGTTATTCCACGAGACGGCAAAGAGCGACAACCTGGAGATTCGCGAGCCGCTTAGAAGATTATTGGAGGCCCAAAACACGGCCCCGCCTGAGCGCCGCCCTGCCCTGCTTCTTGCGGCTGACATTCTTGGCGGGCAACTTTGGTGCGATAACCGCGAATCCCGCGAATGCCGTCAACTCCGCGACGAGATGGCCGCCTACAACCTCACATGGGGGTATTCGGAGCTAGGCGGCGGATGGTATTACCACCACGATTTGCTGTGGCGTCTCTGGAAAGAGTACGGCACCACCCCATGGGGGGAGATCGCCTTCGTCATGCTGCTGGACAAAGGGTGGGACACCACTGGCATGTGCAACAAGGGGAGCGATCAGTTTCGGGATGTCATTCGCGAAGGTGACGCGTTTCTTGCTGAGCGGCTCGGGAGCCCGCACCGAACCTGGGTACGACTCTTGGAAGCCGAGGCATATGAGACCTGGTGGTCGCTCAGCCGGGCCAATCCCAAGGAAGACGACTACGCCACCCCGGAGACCTACAAGAAAGGAGCCACGCAGGCTCTCGAGAAGGCCATCGCAGCATACCAAGAAGTGATTAAGACCGCTCCCGGCACAAACATCGCTGCGATCGCTCGGCGGCAATTAGAAGTGCTCAAACTAGGCGGCGACACCGCCCAGAGGAAGTTCTTCTGCGTTTATGACTAAACCGGCCAACCATGCGACCGGGAAGTGCTCGGGTCTCTTTGCGTCCGCCGCGCAAAAATTTCAAGGACTAGTACCCTCACGGTGCTGTGGGTCTGACGGAGAACACTCCGCTATCTAAGGTAAGCCTTAGGGTTGTGCTTCGGTTGACAGGCGCGCTGATTTGGAACGAGCCTTGCAGCGCTTCCCGGTCGTGGACGCTTGTCTCTGGCATCGGTGAACGGGTTTGGGACAATCCTGCGCTGATCGTGGCAGCAGGAGCGGAGGAGGATTGCGATGGAAGAGAAGCATGAGGAAGAATTTCAAGACGGACAGGAATTGAAGCGATTTTCGCAGTTGAACCACTGGCTTATCGGCATTGCGGTAGCGCTTTTTTTGGCCGCGGGGCTTGCCGCAGGCTATGGCTACCGCCAGCAGATGATGGTGGGGCAGCTCTCCTCTCATGAGCAGGAGATGAATGCCACCGTCAGCCAGTTGCACAACCAATTGGAAGCGGTTACCGCGAAGCTGAACGAGCTCACCGCGCCGCCCCCTGCGCCGGAAGCCGCTTCGGGGAAATCCCGCGGAGCAGGCGCAGCCAATTCCGCGCGGACTGCAGGCAAGCGCGGCGCGGCGCCTGACCCGCGCTTGAAGAAGATGGAGGCGCGCCTCGACGCGCAGCAGAAACAGTTGCAGGAAACGCAGGATGAGGTCAGCAAGACGCGCGCGGACCTCGAAGGCAATCTCAGCTCCACACGCGACGAGCTGAGCGGCACGATCGCCAGGAATCACGACGAACTCGTGGCCCTCGCAAAGCGCGGCGAACGCAGTTTCTTTGAGTTCGACCTCAACCGGTCCAAGCTGTTTCAGCGCACCGGGCCGCTCTCGATCTCTCTGCGCAAAGTGGACGCGAAGCACAAGCACTTCAATCTGGCCTTGATCGTGGACGACAACGAGCTCGAAAAGAAAAACGTGAACCTCTACGAACCGGTGTGGATCCACCGCGCCGACGATCCGCAGCCCGTCCAGATTGTGGTGAACCGCATTGACAGGAACCACATCCATGGATATGTGAGCGCGCCGAAATATACGAATTCAGAGCTGGCGACGAACGGCGCGGCAGAGCTGACCCCGGTCTCGGCGGAGACGCCGCACACCGATCCCGTCATTCCGCCGCAAGACAAGACTCCTCCTCCGCTTCCGCAGTAGAGCGGCCTTCCCCTAGTCAGGCAGGGCGGGTTTTTCTTGCTCGTTCTGCCTGATTTTC
>WNFC01029958.1_pt1 | contig 19185 bp, 19 predicted proteins | sample 5400541 | NCBI WGS metagenome assembly WNFC01 (sample SAMN13153342, study PRJNA577476) | soil metagenome | isolation source: 120 cm saprolite under Douglas fir tree site 2 hole 2 replicate 1 | place: USA:California | collected 2015-04-18 | reverse complement strand
GAGGGATTCGAACCACGGCATCACCAGGCGTTCATTGATGGAATAGGTTAGCGCGTGGCCCCATTCGGGGAGTTCCTCGTATTTGAGGTTATAGCCGAGGCTCTTGAGCAGTTCGTTGGTCTGCCGTGTGAACGTTACGAGGGAATCGACGTTCGTGCCCCCTGACTCGGAACAGCATCGAGACCCGTTCAATCCTGCTGGACGAGGTTGCTATGAATTGTCCGGCGCTACAATAGGCATCGGCGGCGGCGCAACCGACTATGTCGGCTCGTAAGAAAAGCCCATCGCGACCTGGCTACTGGAACCGACGCGCTAAACCACTCTTCGGGCCACTCTGTAGTCGCAATTGACTCTACGATCCAAGGATGCTTTAAGGTTTAAAACTAGTCGCAATCCCTTAAGTGTGTCTGGTCCTGATCCTTGGTGAGGACTCATGGAAAGTATTGTCTTCATAAGTGACCTGCACCTTTCAATCGGCGGAAACCACAACATCGAACGTTTTCACGCGGGCCGGGAGCTTGAAGCCCTGCTGCAGGTTCCGGAACTGACTCCCAAAGATCCGGATAGGGCGAGGCTGGTGCTCCTGGGCGACAGCTTTGATATTTGGCGCACGGCGCTCGATGACGCCGAATACGCCGCGGCCGACACCAGCGACATTCCGGTGGACTTTACCGCAGCTTCGGAAATCAATCGACTCGACCGCATCTCTCAGGGACATCCTTCTGTTTTCCAGGCCCTTGCGAAATTCGTCTCGCGGCCCAATTGCGCACTGATCGTCATGCCCGGCAACCACGATCACTCACTGGTCGATGGCGACGTTCAAAAACATGTCAGGTCGCTTCTCGGCGACCGGGACAATCGGATTGAATTCTGCTTTCATTATGATGCGCCCGACTTCGCTCTCTATGCGATTCACGGCAACCAGGGCGACGACAACAACCGCTATCAAGCCTTCAATTGCTTCTCCTGGCAGACTGAGTGTGCCGGTTACTATTTCGTGCGGCTGTTCCTCAACCGGTTGGAAACCCTGGAGCCGGATTTGGACGATTCGCCCGGTGGTTGGCGCTCCGTCTGGCATTACCTTAGAAACGCGTTGAAGCCTTCGCTGTTCGCGGCGGCGATCAAGTTCTGGGTGCAATATCGCAGAGACAAACGCGTCTCGGCCCTCGTCAGCTTGGGGGAAGATGTGGCTGTGGACGGCCCCGATCTCCTGGTCACGGGCGAAAGCCAAAACGGCAACATCTTCTCCAATATTCCCGAGGTCGAACAGGCCTTCCGCCTGGAGTATAACCAGCACTCCGAGGTTCAGAAGATCGTGGACGAGCTACGCCACGGGAGTGAACCAATACCGCCACCGGAACTGACCAGGATGGGAGTGGAAAACGGTTTGGCGCGGACCGGAAGAAACCCGGCCAGCATGGTAAGTCTTGGCGACCAAGAGGAACTCGATTATGTCGAGCAAACCTTCCGAACCATTCGCGAGCGCGAGAATTCGGTCCCTTACCGCTATCTGCTGATGGGGCACACACACAAGCGGCTGGAACGCCAGGTCAACGGGTCCGACTGGTACTTTAATACCGGAACCTGGTCGGGAAACATCCGGGGGCGAACCCTGACTGTAGCTGTGGCACAACGCGATAACGGCGGCGCGCGGACGGCGCTCGGCAAATTCGAGAACCAACGCTTAGAATTGGGGGAGTGGCGATGAACAACCTGCTCGCGGTAATACCCGCTAGCGACTATGGCTCGAAGACCGCTGCTGAATGGGCTCTGTTGGCGCTTGACGGCAAGAGCTACAAACAACTCCCGATGTCCCCTCAATCGGGGCTGGACCTTAAACGGGGCCAAATCCAAGCCGAAGTCACGGTCCTATCGAAAGCGGCTCCTGGGCAAGCAATCGTTTGCTATTTCGGTCATGGGCTGGAGGACTGTTGGGCAGTGTATTCCGACAATGGTGGTGGGCCGCCGCTGACCTTTCAGCGGCGTATTCTGGAGAAAAATGACGCTCAGATTTTCGCCGGGGTTGTAGTCACATCGATCGCCTGCTTCACCGGAAAGATTTTGGGTCAAGAGATCGCCGCCAAGGGCGGAGTCTTTGTCGGCTTTACCAGCCTCATCGCTTGGTACCCTCCCATCGAGCAGACAGGAACCGCTTTGCGCAACTGCTTCGCCGAAGTCGTGGAGTCAGTCATACGCTTGGGTAACGCCGTTACGCGTCGGGACCTTGAAGCGGTATTCCGCGCGCATCTTGAGTATTGGAAAAATCAGAGCGATCACGGGGGCGATGGGGCCGATAATGCCGGTTTGGCCTACAGCTTTCTAAGTTCCGCGCTCGATTGTATGGTAGTATGGTAGCTTGACGTTCGGAGGATGATCAAATGGCTCAGCCCACCGATCGAGAAGAGCTAGGCAAATACGTGCTGGATAAGCTTAAGAACAGCGTGCATGGAGACAGTGTCTACGCTGACCTCTCTGGTGTGGTTCTGGACGAAGCGGGCTACCAGCAGAAACTGGAGGAAGATCGGGAATTCGCTCAAGCTCAGGTGGATCGTATGTTTCGGATCCCACCTCCGACGGAAGGCGTCAAGGGAATTTCGCCCGCCGAGCAGCGGACTATCGCCAAGTTCGTCCATTCGTTTGCCAAGAACAACCCGGATATCCCCAAGCCCGACCTGCTGAAGGAATTTTTCGCGCGGAATGAGACTCTTAACGGCTACAGCTCCGAGGACTTGAAGAAAGTCGCAAGCACCCTGCGTTTTGAATATCGCATGGACGTGCCATTACCCGGCGAAAGTGACAATTCGGGGGAAGGCTCGGCGTAAGGCTAACATCCTTCGGCGGTATTCCCGCGGTGATAACTACAGGCCAGTTCGCCCTCGGCGAGAGCCTAAAGGCACGAGGTCCTTCACAAAACGATGTCTTCATCCGCGCGGTGCTGCGCTGGGCAGGGTCGCCACCCTACAACGTACCGGAGTTCTCCCGGTTTACTCGCAACTTCCCCACCGTCCACTTGACTTGAGGGCGAACTTCTCACGGCTTGGACAACCGCAAGTTCACAGACGAAAATCCTCAGATCCTCAGAGTATTGCTCAGGAATCTACGAAGCTGCGCGTGTCCTCTTGCGCGCGCCGTAAACGCCGTTGCAAAAGCGTTCAGAGTAAATCCTGGCGCGCAGCGCTCATCGTTCGACAATCGGGGATGTCTACCACCATTAAATTGTTCGGGTTTTCGCATCGATCAACCTTAGAGGGATTCGAACCACGGCATCACCAGGCGTTCATTGATGGAATAGGTTAGCGCGTGGCCCCATTCGGGGAGTTCCTCGTATTTGAGGTTATAGCCGAGGCTCTTGAGCAGTTCGTTGGTCTGCCGTGTGAACGTTACGGGAAAAATGAAGTCGTGGACCCCATGAATCACAAAGATCGGGAGTTCGCGGCCGGTCCTGGCCCGTAACAGCGGATCCACCATCGGATGCAGCGCTCCGGCGACCGGTGCGATTCCGGCGAACATTGCGTGCTGCTCGATGCCGAGCAGGTAGGTCATAATGCCGCCGTCGGACAGGCCAGTGAGAAAAAGGCGCGAGCGATCAATCGCATACCCGGCAGCAACCTCGTCCACCATCAGCAGGATTGAACGGGTGTCGATGCTGTTCGGGGTCATCGTCCAGGTGACGTCAAGCGATTTCGGCGACAGCAGCATATAGCCGTGGGCCCGCGCCGGCCGCAACCAGGTCCAGATATACTCGTAGCCTTCGCCGTAGCCGCCGTGCAGGCAGACAATCAGCGGCCATTGACGGTCCGCGGTATAGTTTTCGGGAATGTAAAGTGAGTAATCCGAGCGGTTGCCATCGCGCTCGCGATGACTAAATCCGACGGGCACCCCGGCATCGGACGACGGCTCAACGATTTCAGCGGCGTCTTCCGCAATGAAATAACGGCTCACCGCAGGCAGATGCGGTTGGAGTTGGTACAACGAATACAGGGCACGGCACAGCGAACGGCGGCTGTAAAGAAACGAAACGGTCCAATTGGGGCCGGGCTCGGTCATGAAGAGATCGAACGACTTCTGCAATTCGGCGGCGGTTTCGACCATGCGCTGATGGAAATCGGCCATCTCGTCGGGAGGGGTAAGCGGAGCAAATTCTGTCTCAAAACGCCGGAATAGGTCAGCGGTCGTTTCGAGCATCTGCGCCTGCGCCGGCCGGACTTCACGGATACGCAGGTTTTCCTGAATTGATTCCGAAGTGCGCAGGAAATTCAAAAAGGCGTCGTCGAAAGGTGAAAGTTTCGCGGCATAGTCGGTCGGCGCTAGTGTCATTATGAATGGCCTCGCTGTGGGCAGCTCTTCGGGTTAGCATCGGCTGAAAGCCGGCCCATAGCTTAGCGCACCACCGCCGAATTCACACAGCGCGCACGCATCGCTACGCTTCGGCACACGTTCGTATCGGACAAATTCGGGCCGTTATGGTACTGTCCGAATTTAGGACACCTCACTTATTCCTGACGCCCGCAGGAAATCTTGGTGCCTGATGTAAGCGTGCGGCGATTTAAACCCACCTTGCTGTGCGCGATTCAAAACCACGTCAGACACAGCACCTTGGGCAAGAAGCGCTTTAGCGATCATGCTTTGTGTTTGAGCGCTCAATGTCCGCGCGAGTTGATAGTTGACAAAAGATTTGCGCCAAATGGTCGAATGCTCACCGGCCCTAATCACGCAGGCATCATCGAAGCTCTTATGCTGCGTCTGCATGATAGGGGCCACCAATATCGTATCCGAAGAATCTATGGCTAGAACAATCCACGGATAGTCGGGCACGCTTGGATCGTTGATCCGAAAAATATCACCCGGATTCAATCAGGTTCTTCCAGATGTCGAAAAAACCACTCGATCTGTGCGTTGGATTGGGTATCGCGGATATCTTGAGCAGAGCTATGTTCGAGTTCCAATACGTTCTCAAATGGAATCGGAATCGAGCAACCGTGCGGGTCTACCCACTCTGGGAGCGCGTGCGATTCCTGGCTTAGGTCAAAGGGGTCCTTGGACCCATGCTTCTCGTCTACAGCCTGCAAAATTTCCAATTCAAATTTGGACAATTCATCAATGACAGGGTTATCCACACGGAGCCGAACCGTATAATTCGGCGCTCTCTCAATATAGGCCTTCCAGTCCGGACCCGGCTCGCGCGTGTGTCGGATGAAATCTAGAACGGTGCTCAAGACGGGTCCATAATCCATTGAAACCATTAGGTCCCCTGTAATAGGAGCGCCGCGCGTTAAGAGCGCTTCCCTGTCGCTGTAGTAAAGAAGCTTGTTGAGAAGCATGTAATTTAGGCTGCCCTCATGCCTCATCAAAATAAAAGCTGCGGCCTGACTCGCTTTCTTCTCGTTAAAGGGGAAACGCACCAAACTATCATATCAAAATTGTCAAGTCGTGTGTCTAACGCTTTTTCCACATTCTTCCACCCTGAATCACGCGCGGCCTGAACACTCAGGAGTACTGGAAGGTCGTGCCGTAGGGCTTGACAAGCGAGGTTGCTTGCGATTGCTTACCAAGCAAGCGTTTGTTTACAATCCATGGCCATCGTGCCCGAGAGAAATCTTATGACCCTTGCAACTCAGCATCTAATCGAAAGTCAATTCGAAACTCTCTTCCAGCGTGATTACGCGGTGCTTGCACCTGATATGCGCCGTCTTTACGAAAACGCCAAACGCGATCAGTGGAACGTCTCGAAGGACATTGATTGGTCCCAGCCGGTCGAGTTGGAAAAAGGCATCTTCGCCGACGGCATGGTCGACGGATACGGCAGCGAAATTTGGGAGAAGCTTGACGCCAAAAAGCAGCGCGAGCTGAACCTCGAGTTCTCCTGCTGGCGGTTGTCGCAGCTTCTGCATGGCGAGGAAGGCGCGATGCTCGCCTGCAGCCAGCTGGTCGACATGGTGCCGAGCAACGATGCCAAGTTTTTCCAATCCACTCAGGTGGTTGACGAGGCGCGGCATACCGAAGTACTTAGCCGCTACCTGCTGGAGAAATGCGGCGGCCGCATCTACCCAATGTCCAGGAATATCAAGCTGCTGTTCGATTTCCTGTTGGGCCAGGGTAAATGGTTTATTAAAACCGCGGGGCTTCAGCTTATCGCTGAGACGTTTGCGGTGGGCTTATTCAGAATGCTGGCGGAAACTTCGCTCGACCCCTTGCTGCGGACGATTTGCAAGCGAATCCTGGCCGACGAGTCGCGCCATATGGGATTCTCGGTGCTCGGCTTGCCCGACATGATCGCAAGTCTGAGCCCCTCGGATATGGCGGAGCTGGAGGACTTCACCGCGGAGGCTTGCCGACTGGTGTTGCGTGGCCAGTTCGCGCGCGATGCGTTCGAAAAAGTCGGCTTCAACGAAAACGAAATAAAGCAGGTCGAGCAAACTCGGGTCGAGCAGGCTAAGAGCAATGATTACGCCCTTTTCCGGCAGATTTTCCGGCGGGAAATGTACACCCAGGTCGTCTCCAACCTGAAGAAGGTGGGAATGATGACGCCGCGGATGGCTGACAATTTGCTAAAGATTGGCATCGATCCGGCCGTCGACGGCCGCGCCTACGCGCTGGAAGCGCAAACTACGGCTTGAAAGATGACAGGCTGGAAAGCCTGTCTCACAACTGAGAGTCCGCGGACACGGGCTCGGAACCCTGTCCCACAACTGCAAGCTATGGCGGGTGAAGTTCAGACCGTCGGCCGAGTAGCACGACCAGATAACCGCCGCGTTCAATTATTGGACGCGGCGGCGCGGCTTTTTTGCCAACGCGGCTTTCATGCGACCTCGATGCGCGATATTGCCAAGGCGGTCGACATGTTGTCCGGCTCGATCTACTACCATTTCAACTCCAAGCAGGAGATGTTGCTGGCAGTGTACGCGGAAGGCGCCCGCCGGATTGGCGAGTTAGTCGACGCCGCAATTGCGCGCGAAACCGATCCGTGGAAACGGCTCGAAGCAGCCAGTGCGGCGCACCTGAGCGCGTTGAGCATCATCCATCGCGATTATGCGCAAGTGATGATTCGCACGCTGCCGCAAGAAGCTGACGGTATCGGCATCCAGCTCCGCGATATCAGGCGCGACTACGAGGCCAAATTCCGCCGGCTGATCGACGCACTGCCGCTGCCGCCTGACGTCGATCGCCATTATCTGCGGCTGATGTTAATCGGCGCGCTGAACTGGTCGCACGTTTGGTACAAGCCTGGAGGCGACAGTCCCGAAGTGGTGGCGAAAGCGTTCATCCAGAGCTTCCGCCGCCATAGAGAGAATGGCAGTTGAGGTTGAAGCGGGTCGGGTTTTGCCGGCAAAACCTGCCGCTCGAGAGTTCAAATGGCAATGGGAATTCACCCGCAGGCGCGAGCCTATGCCTCCCCCTGGCCACCTCCTGTTAGATCAGAATGACAGGCTTTCCAGCCTGGCATGAGAGGGTGACACTGTCACCCCTAGCGGGTTCTGCTCTTGGCGCTAAAATCTACTTCGCTATGAGTGGAGAAACGAGCGATCGCTCTCGACAATCGCAAGCTAACAGCACCCCAGTCGAGGGGGTTTTTTGCCGGTGGTGAAAAAGACTTGCTAAGCGTTTTTGGCGTAGAGTCGCTGGTTGGAAACGAGAGGGCCGAGAGCCGTGGCTGGCAGACTCGTACGCCGATCGCTCCTCCCTGGCAACTCCGGCCTGTTCCTCTTTTCCACCGTTGACTGAGCTTCGCGAACCCCGACGCAGATCGACGCAGATAGACGGACATCTACGGATAGAAAGCCTTTCACAGGGTAACGCAGATACGCACACTAGCACTCGTGGCCTGTAACGCTGAAAACGATAGTGGACTGTCGTATCGAAACGAAGCCGGACGACCCCCACCTAACCTCCCGCTGGTCAGGGGGAGGGATTTCCGGCGATACCGATTTCAATGTTACAGCACACTAGCCTTCACTCTTGGCGCCTTCGACCGGACCGCCGGCTTCTTTCCAGGCACGGAAGCCGCCCTCTATATGGCAGACCGGCTCCAATCCCATCCGCTGGACGGTTTGCGCTGCTAGCGCCGAACGCATTCCGCCGGCGCAGAAAAACGCGAACTTTTTCCCCGAGCCGAAGACATCTTTGTAATAGGGGCTTGCGGGATCGACCCAGAATTCGAGCATGCCGCGCGGCGCATGGAAGGCGCCCGGGATGCGGCCGTCGCGATTGAGTTCGCGGATATCGCGCAGATCGACGAGCATGAGGTTAGGATCGCCTTTGTGAGCAATCGCGTCTTTGGCGGTAATGGTTTCGATTTCCTGGTTGGCCTCCGCCACCATTTGCATGACGGTTTTCTTGAGCTTCAACGGCATTCGCGGCTCTCCTCTTTTGCAATTGTGCTTCCGTGTGCTTCTGGGGTGCTTCCTTACAGCATACGCTGGTTCAGTTGACGGGCGGATGCAACTCAATTTCGGCACGACGTCCCAAGTAACCTCTTACCAGTGGTGGCCGCCGGCCATTGGCATTTCGCGAAGGAATCGCCTTATCATCCGTCGGAGGGAACGACTCGGCGGATAAGGCCGTGCCTTGCGCCGAGTACCAAAGCTCGGCGGAGTTACAAACGCAAATGAAAAGAGCGCTCGATGATATACGGGTGGTTGAATACGCCGAGATGGTGTCGGGTCCGATGTGCGGCAAGATGCTCTCCGATATGGGGGCAGAGGTAATCAAAATCGAGCCGCCCGGACGTGGCGACCAGTCCCGGCATCTGCCTCCGTTTGCCGGCGACATCCCTCATCCGGAAAAAAGCGGTACGTTCCTCTATCTCAATACCGGCAAGAAAAGCCTGACGCTGGACCCGAGCAAACCAAGCGGCGCCGCGATTTTCAGACAATTGGTTTCCCGCGCGGACATTCTCATTGAAAATCATCCTCCGGGTTTCCTCGCCCGCCTCGGCCTCGATTACAATTCGTTGCACGGGCTCAATTCCGGTCTGATCGTCGTCTCGATTACGCCCTTTGGGCAGAACGGCCCGTATCGAGATTGGAAGGGTTCCGACCTGATCGAATGGGCAATGAGTCTGGCCGGCTACAACACGCCCACGTTGGTCGACGATGAGGAGAGCGAAAACCCGTTGCGCGCGCCTGGCCACGCCGCTGACATGATGGGCGCCGCAAATGCCGCGGCCGCGGCGATGTGCGCGCTGTTCCATCGCGACGCCAGCGGCGAGGGTCAATGGCTCGACGCCCCCTGCTGGCAGGCAACCGTCAATACCGCGAAGATTGAGATGGCGGTTTATTCATACTTTGGCATTCCGTTCAGCCGCTTGAGGGGCAAGCAGCCGGCGGGATTGGAGCCGTTGCCGTGCCGCGACGGTTACGTTTATACGCTTTGGGCCGCCGATACTCATTTCACCGCATTGAAGACCCTGCTGGGCAATCCGCCCGTGCTGGACAGCGAGTTGTTCGATACGCTGGCCGGGCGCCAGGCGCACGATGATGCCCTGCGGATGCTAGTGCGTGAAGAGCTGCTCAAGTATGACATGGAATTTCTGGTGGCCGAGGGTCAGAAGCTGGGACTCACGATCGGCCCGGTGTATACAGTCGCACAAGCCGCCAATCACCCGCATCTTGCCGCGCGCGATGCGTTCGTCGAAATCGACCATCCTGTGGCCGGGCGCTTCAAGTATCCGCAGCACCTCGTTTCGCTGACGGTAACGCCGCCGGTGCCGTCGCGCGCGCCCACGCTCGGCGAACATAACGTAGAAATCCTCGGCAGCCTTGGAATTTCGCGCGAGGAACAGCAAAGTCTCCGCGCGACGGGCGTTATCTGAGGTATGACAATCATCGCGCACACGGCGCTGCTCTTCCCAATCCCTCCCCCTGACCAGGGGGAGGTTAGGTGGGGGTAGCCTGGCTTGCGAAAGAGCCCGTCACATCCTGGTTCGCGAATTCATCGAGTGGCGCGCATGCTTCGCCGCAGCCAGACTCCCGCTGAAAAGAAGCTTTGGCGTTCGTTACGCAGCAAGCAACTTAGATGGTTTCCAGTTCCGCCGTCAGTTTCCGATTGGCGACTTCAGCGTCGATTCTTGCTGCCGGGATCGCCGCCTCGTTGTAGAACTCGACGGTTCGAAACACGCCTATCCGGCAGGCGTAGCTGAGGATCACGAGCGGACCAGAGTAATTTCGACACGCGGATATCGTGTAATGCGAGTTTGGAACGAGGAAGTGTTGACGAATCTGGATGGCGTCCTCGAGGCGATCCTCATCGAACTCAGGCAACCCCCACCTAACCTCCCCCTGGTCAGGGGGGAGGGATTAAGGATTAAGAGTCTCGCATTCGATCAATTGTGCGACATCGAGACGAATTGTATTTATGAAGTTTCTCGGAGAGAGTTATGGCACGTTTGCCGCTTGAAGGAATTCGCGTTACCGACTTCAGTTGGATCATCAATGGCCCCCAGATCGCCCAATGGCTGGCGGCAATGGGTGCTGAGGTGATCAAGATCGAATCGCAGGTCTATATGGATATCGGCCGCACCAACCCGGCGGGAATGGCCGAGCGGCAGGCGGGACCAAATCGCAACGGCTTTTACCACATGCTCAACTACGGCAAGAAGGCGATTAACCTTAACCTGCGCACGCCGAAGGGATACCAGCTTGCCTGCGAATTAGTGAAAAAAAGCGATTTCGTCCTCGAATGCTTTCCGCGTCCGGCCGCCGAACGGCTCGGCCTCACTTACGAGAAGATGAGCGCGGTCAAATCCGACCTCATCATGATTTCTGTGTCGCTACTCGGCAAAACCGGAACCGAGCCATCGGCCTGGGTGGGATGGGGGCCGATGGCCTGCTGCTTCGTCGGGATGTTCGATGCCCAGGGCTATCCCGGCGGTGCTCCGCGTCAAACTGGCGGAACCTGGCCGGACTACTCGATCGCATCCACAGTGGTGTTTCACGCGTTGGCCGCGCTGCGCCATCGCAATCGCACTGGCGAAGGTCAATGGATCGACGCGAGCATGGGTGAAACCGTCATTGGCCAAATGACTGAATGGTTCATGGACTACTTCATGAACGGACGTGATCGCCGCCAACGTGGCAACCGCGACGACGTGATGGCGCCGCACAATACTTATAAGTGCAGGGGCGACGATAATTGGATCGCGATCGCAGTGAGTAATGACAGCGAATGGAACGCACTATGCCGCGTGATGGGTCATCCGGCCTGGGCGCACGCGGCGAAATTCGCCGACCAGTTCGCGCGCTGGCGCAACTGCGGCGAAATCGACCAGCACCTGCGCGAATGGGCACGCAACCACGATCACCTGGAGCTTTCCACTCGTTTGCAGGATGCGGGAGTTCCGGCCGGGCCAGTGCTTGACAGCGTCGAAATTTTCGAGGACCGCCATCTATGGGAATGGGGCTATTGGTGGAAGATGAACCATCATGATGTAGGCGAACGGATCATGCCGGGAATACCCGTCAAGCTGAGCAATGTCCCACAGTTGAATTACTCATATCCCCCGGATGTCGGCCAGCACAATCATGAAGTATTCGGTGGCTTGCTCGGTCTGAGCGACGCAGAAATAAAGATGCTGATGGAACAGAAGGTGATTTACTGAATGCCCTCTCCCTATCAGAGACTGTCGATTTTCTCCCCACTGGTCCTAATTCGGAAAAGACCGGGATTCCTCACGCGCGGCAGCCACGCGCGCGAGAATGACAAACACTGGAGAATGCGCGCCTTTGTTGTCATTCCCGCGCGTGGCTGCCGCGCGAGGAATCCCGATTCTTCTGTTTGTATTCACGAAAATCGACAGCCTCTATCAGGGAGAGGCGGTCGCGCATTTTTTGCGCGACGGTGAGGGTCCGCCAGGAAATTTCTTCAAGCAATCAGTAAGTACTTTCAGAGAAACTTCCAAAACGCGAGAAATTCGCCGAAGGGCGGTATGCGATTCACGATGGAGATCGAGCGAGAAGGAGACGGACGTTGGTTAGCAGATATTCCAGCGCTACGCGGTGCGATGGCTTACGGATCGACCCAAGAAGAGGCGATCGCCAGGGTTAAAGTCCTGGCACTCCGCATAATTGCCGATGAAGTCGAGCATGGTGAGCGATCCCGAGATGGCTGATGCCAGCTTCGCCATAGCTGTGTGAGTAGTTCCCGTAATCGAGGCGTTCAGTGGCGAGACCGAAACAGAGAATATCGGTTAGCAGGGAAGAAGACTTCCACGCTTGGTGTCTTGACCAGGCGCAAACCTTACGGCGAATTGCGTCGAAGGTCCCGTCACTCGATAGTCTCGAAATAGCGGCGGAATTGGAGGGGATGGCGCGCAGCGAACAGCATGCTGTCCAGAGCTTCCTCGAGGTTCTGTTGATCCATCTCCTTAAGTGGCGTTTTGAACCGAGTCACCGCAGTCGTAGCTGGCGGGTATCCATCCAGAACGCGCGCTCCAACATCCGGAATAGTCTGGCGGATTCGCCGAGCTTGCGGCCGAAAATACCCAGCTTAGTTAGCCGGGCTTACGACAACGCTCGCCGTTCGGCCGGTGCTGAAATGGAATTGGACGAACGCGAATGGGAAGAAAAATCGCCGCCGTCGTGTCCCGGGGACTTCGAGCAACTAATGGCTGACTTTGAGCCTGCCAGCGACGTTGAACCCTGACCCGCGTCAGTCTGTCAGCGTTTCGGAGATGGCATTCGGCCCAGCAAAAACCGCTGGAGCAACTTGAAGCTGTTCTTGAGGATGAGCGGCCATCCGTGCGCGATCTTGCCGCCCCATACGTGAATAGACTGAGCAGCGAGCGAGGATCGAGGAACTTTAAAGAAACTCGAGTTTGGCTTCGAGCCGCGACCCATCAGTATGCACGACGACATAGCCTCCGCCCTTGAATGGCCCGGCGTTGATGATCGTGGTCGGGCCAATCGCATCGGTAGCGGCGGACTCATGAATGTGGCCGGAGATGCACAGGTCCGGCTTCACCTCCTCGATAAAGCGCCGCGCGGCGGTGCTGCCGACCGACTTGCCGCCAACGATCCGATCACATTTGGTCTCGTACGGCGGGGTATGGCAAACCATCAAGAGCGGCCGCCGATCCTGCACAGCCGCATACCCACGCCTTAACGTCTGGTAGCCGCCGCAGCCGAAAATGCCGATACTATCAACCACAACGCCTCTGCCATGCAGCGCAATTCCCTCTGCTTCGAGAAACGGGGTTACTTCACGCCGATCGAGATTACCGGGCAGCGCCAGCACGCGCGGACACGCTTGCCGAACATCGTCGAGCACTTTGCGAGCGTCGCCAGTGCCGCCGAAGTTGGTCAAGTCGCCCGAAACGATAATCAGATCAGTATCGCGCAAAATCTCGTCCATGCGCCTGAGATTGCGCGTCGCCATGTGCACATCGCCAAATGAAACAATTTTCATCGACCCACCATAAATTAAGCGCTAGCCTTCGTCCGCTCGCGGCGCGATCACGCGCAAGATGTTCCTCACAAATACGATTAAAGTGAGTATCGACGCTTTAATCAAACTTGAGGCCGATAGCCGATGCCGCTCGACAACTTCGCATTCGTGCTGTTCAAGCCCAAATCGCCGGGTAATGTCGGGGCAGCGGCGCGCGCCCTCAAAAATATGGGGTGCCGCGACCTGCGCATCGTCGCGCCAACAGGCTTACACATTACCAACCAGAGCGAACGAACGTGGTCGCGCCGAGGTCCTGGCGATGACCACGCGGAAACGATGGCCGTCCACGGCCGCGACGTATTGGCTGCCGCTACGATTCATCCGAGGTTGGATGCCGCGCTGGCCGATCGCACATTGGTGGTCGGTACGACCGCACGCGGGGGACTCTATCGCAGCGAGGCGCGGCCGATTCGCGAAGTATCGGATGAGTTGTCAGCGTTGAGCGAGGCCAATCGAATTGCACTCGTGTTCGGTCCCGAGGACTGCGGCCTGACTAATGAGGAACTCAAGTTGTGCCAGCGCCTGATAACGATCCCGACGGCTCCGCAGTACCCGTCGCTCAATCTCGCGCAGGCGGTGATGATCGTCGCTTACGAGCTGATGTTGGCGGCCCGCGCCGCACGTGAAATCCCATCGGCACGACAGTGGGCCCGAAGTCCCGAAGTTGAGGCGATGCTGGCGCGGATGGCGAAGGCGCTGGTTGCGATTGGCTTCTTACCGGAAGACAACCCGGACCACATCATGTATGCGCTTCGCGTCATTCTGGGGCGGGCGGGTCTCCGGCCACGCGAACTCGACATCATGAATGGAATTGCCAGCCAGATCCGGTGGTTCGCCGAGAGCGGTCACGAAACCCTCGCGAGAAAACGCCGCGCCGGCATGAAACTCAAATGACATCGGTTTGGCCCATTAGCAGGGTGTTGAGAAAGGGTTGCCAATCGCATTTTCTGAGAGATCAGCTCAACACCCTGCGTGAAAGCTGGCTTCCTTCCTCTAGCTCTCTCCCGCTTGCGAAACTGTCGATTTTCTCGCCGGCGCTTTTTGTCATCCCGACCAAGTGAGCGAGGCGCGAGCCGAAGCGAACGCGCGGAGGGATCAACGCGAAGCGATGCGCCTGAAAACGCGCGGGAAGGAAGAAATCGCTTCGCGTTGATCCCTCGACTCCGCTCGCGAGAAAATGCGAGTCTCCGCTCGGGATGACAGCGGGGAAGCGCTCCAGAAGTGAAAATCGACACCTCTTGCGGAGAGGCTAAAGAGGGGGAAGCAGGCCGTGAAGACTTTTTTCAACGGCCTGCTGGCCGAGCGGGCGATCAATAAGCAATAATGGCAGATAGATGGGTGAAGTTATTCAAATACGGGATCTCCAGGCCGCGCGCGAACGCGCCCATCGGCGGGCCTGCGATCATGAGAGCATCGAACGCGCACTGGGTCTGATGCGTGAGAATCTGGCATGGGCCGCTGAGCGGCTTCGCACGGCGCCCATCGATGCGCATCCCGAACTGCTCGACCGTATCGAAAAGCTCACCGCGACCATCCGCTACGGGATGTTGATGCTGGGCGAGCCAGACGCCCACACCGTGGCAAATGATTTCGATCATCGCGGCTGAACACAGCGCGATTCTTGCTTCTGACGCACCAGACAGATACGAAATAGGTTCCGACTTCTAGAAGTGCTCCCCGGTAGCTCAGTCGGTAGAGCAGACGGCTGTTAACCGTCGGGTCGCTGGTTCGAATCCGGCCCGGGGAGCCAAGGTAATTCTTCATAGAATCAGCTACTCCACCAGCCATCAAATTCAGTGATGGCTCTCTTGGGTGGCTTCGGCGTGAAGTATTTTGCGGACCAACCGTCCCTGTTGCTGCTGCGCTTCGTAGCGCGAGACTTAAAGGAAACGCCGGTCTTTATACTGGGTAATTTTCGCGAGGCCGAGGTGCGGGCCTCGCCGGCCTTGAGTCGGCTTATCGGCGAGCTGGCGCACGAAGGTCAGGAGATACCACTGTGCGGTCTTAGTGAATCGGAAGTGGGCCAGCTTATCGAGCAGCGCACCGGAGCGGGTGGTGACGCCGCGCTCGTAACACAATTGATGCAGACGACTGCGGGAAATCCGCTGTTTGTGGATGGCGTCCTGCGGGCGCTGATCGCTACGGGCAAAGAAATTAGTGGTAATTCGCTCAGCGCGCGCGACTTTAAGGTTCCCCACGGAATAGGCGAGGCAATCCGTAGCAGGTTAAGTTTTCTCTCCGACCAAGCCAACGCGATTTTAGCGATCGCCGCGGTTGCCGGTCCGGAATTCGACTTCGAGTGTTTGCGCACGATAACCGGACAACCCCCTGAAGCGGTTATCCAAGCACTCGACGAGGCCCGGCGTGACAGTTTAGTGGATTCAGTCTGGGATAAAACGTTGCGCTACCGGTTCGCTCACGACCTCATTCGCGAAGCGATTTATCAGGACCTCCCTGCTCCGAATCGCCTCCGAACCCACCGGCAAATCGCCGAGACACTCGAAGAGCGATATGCCTCGGATCCAGCTCCTCATCTGGCGGAGTTGGCGTATCACTATCGTCAGGCCGCTCCACTGGGCGATACGGCCAAGGCGATTGACTATTCGATCAGAGCTGGCGAGGCGGCGTTAACGATCTTCGCTTATGAGGAAACGGCAAATCATTGGACCCGGGCACTCGAACTGCTGGAACATCAGATTGGCGGCAAGATGCAGCGTGCTGGCCTGTACCTCCGCCTTTGCTGGCTTGCGGCGACCATCGATAAGTTCACCCGTATTGGATATCTGGAACGGGCGCTGAAGCTGTATGAGGAATTGAACCAACCGCACGAGATGGCGCGAGTGCACGCTACGCTCGGCCTTTTCCTCTCCGGACCTGGTGCAACCAATATTCCACGAGCGATCGAACACTACCGAAGCGCCTAGGTACGCCGGATGCTCGGGCGACACGCCCAAGCAGAAGCACTCGCCAAAGAGGTGCTCTCTCTGAGCATCGATGAACCACTGCAGCCACTTGAGATGTGGGCGCGTCCGGAATTTGTCTTGCTCTGCGTCGACACCGATCGTATTGACCAGGCAGAACCGCATCTGGAGCGGTGCCGGGATATCCTGGCGGCGGGCAAGGATTGGCACGGCCTGGCCGGAAGGGTGGCGCGCGCCGAAGCCGTTGTGGCCGCTGCCAATGGCAAGTTCGACCAGGCCCAGAGGGAGTTTGAAAAAGCGGTCGGGATCTTTCGCTCCTATGATGTTCCGTACGAGGAAGCGGAGACGCTTTACTACTGGGGTCGTGCGCTGAATGCCGCGGGTGAGTATGCCCGAGCCGACGAAAAGCTCGACGGCGCGGTTGCGATATATCGGCGCTCAGAGGCGGGCCCGCGCTGGATCGAACGCGCGCTTGCCGCGAAACCATCAGTGGCGTCCGTACCATCGCCCAAGCGTTTGGACACCGCCGAGCTGCAGGCAACCTTTCGCCCGCACGATGGTAATTGGACAGGCTTTCCAGCCTGTCGTTTCTGAGAAGTGGAGGACAGAAGATGACAGGCTGGAAAGCCTGTCCTACTAAAGATTTTTCGTGTGCTTCGCTCCTACTGGATCATTTTCGGTTCGACTTCTTGCAAAGGGGACGGTCCCATCCTCGATATCTGAGCTGACCCGCTGGTTAGAAACGAGTCTACGCTATCTCCTCACGTCCCAGGCTGGGACGCGAAAAGTCCCACCTTCTTTATAGAGGGCATTTTGCTCCTCCACAACTTCGTTAAAGGAGAGAACGATGGCTCGGATATTGAAGCTCTGCTATGCCGTCTGCGGGATTTTCCTGCTGGTACGCCAGTCGGGGCTCAGGTGCAACCGCTCCCCTTAGTTGGCGGTGACATCATACCTCCGTTCATCCACCAATTTTTTCCGGGTGCTGGTAGGAGCTTTGACGGGGTTGACGCCGATCCGCAAGGGATTACGAACTTCAGTGGTCTCGTGGCCATGGGCTATACCGCTGGTACCGCTACTGATAACTCCGGCAAAACTTACAACCTCGGGACTGATATCAGGGTGTATCAGGGGGACTACGTTGGCGCAGCCGCCAGCGGGCTCGGTTTTGCCTCGAGCCAAAGCGCACGGCACCTTCTGCGAAATATGAATTGACTTCTTCGACCCCGGTTCGGGGCATCAAATACCCGCCTTCAATCCCGGAATTTTACCCTCAGGGCTGTTCTGGACAATCCAAATTCCCGACAATGCCATACAGGTAACGCCTAATGCCGTGGCTATCCAGCTGCAGAATGTCGGCCTAACAGACCAGATCGCCTTCCCTGGCACCGTCAATATGCCTGCGACGGTGTCGTTTAACATCGTCTTCAGCAGAACCGGACCAGCGCGCCATATCGCCCCGAAATCGCACGATCCGGTCGGCCCGTTCCATTGGCTTGGTGATATGTCGCCGGCAACGAACTCCGGAACGGTTTCGGTAGCTTACAATGACGGCAGTTTTTCAGCACAGGACAGTTCGATTCGGCTGGTAATTTTGGGGAGATCGGCACCGAAAGGAATGGGTCATTGGCCGCAGACTCGGACAGTAACCACTCAGCAGCGACGGCGACCAATGACGCTTTGCACGGCGGGCATTACAGATGGCCAAATCACGTCGCCCGGAAGCGCGGCCCCAATCGCGCAATCACGGCTCGCAATGCTTTTAGGGGAGTAGTGGCCAGCGGCTTTTCAGATAGTTAGTGGGACAGGCGTCCCTGCCTGTCGAGCCGCGCGTTGCGCGCCACCACTTACTACTGAGCAATCGAGAGTAGGCGGTGGCGCGGCCGCAGACGGTCACGCATCGTCGACAGGCAGGGACGCTTGTCCCACTGATTGTTCAGGCAGCCGACAGCGTTGATGTAGCCGTATTGGAGAGACTGGTATTTATGGCGCGGGCAACCTGACTGGCACTCAAATGGCCAACGTGGTCTTTCAACATATGCCGCAATTACTCCCAGTTTCGTGCACCTACAGCATGCGAGCCGATGGCAGAGTGACGGTCGAGGCGACAAGGACTCTTTAGTCGTCGAATCCGCAGCGCTTCCCAGCAGAGACGCTGAGCCAGATTCTTCCGGTCGGACCGACATCGGATCATTTCCCTGATAGTCGATAGCAGCGCCATCAGCTTTGAATTGAGCACTACTCAGCATTGATCGGGGCGAGTGAAACCGAGACTGCGATGGGAGCGGATACTGCTCCATGATTGGGACAAGCTTTCCAGCCCGTCTCTTTCTGGCAAGCTGGACAAGAGAAGATGACCCGCTGGGAAAGCCTGTCCTCACCAAAGAACTGCCTTCTGCTTAACTGGCCCTCAAAGGAGCCTGCCGGACCAAGTGTCTGGCAGGCCCATTTTCTGTCCGCCAACGGCGAAGCGCGACAAAGTGCGACATTGAGGCAGACCGTATTTTGTCGTCTTCCGCTTGGCGCGCGGACAATTTAGCGTGTGTTGCGAGACGACGGTTTCGAACATTCCCTAACGAGGCAATTGAGATTTTGAGCGTGACTCAGCGTGACATTACAGCGCAAGTTCCCAACGCGATTTCGTTAGCAAGATTAGCTGCCGGCCCCTTTTTGCTCTGGATGGCGTATGCAAGAGAGCCGCGTGGTTTCAGATGGCTCCTCCTCGTTTGTCTTCTCAGCGATATCGCCGACGGCCTGATCGCGCGCACATTTCAACTGACGTCGGTGATCGGCGCCAGACTCGATTCCACCGCTGACCAGTTGA
>WNFC01020658.1_pt1 | contig 19186 bp, 19 predicted proteins | sample 5400541 | NCBI WGS metagenome assembly WNFC01 (sample SAMN13153342, study PRJNA577476) | soil metagenome | isolation source: 120 cm saprolite under Douglas fir tree site 2 hole 2 replicate 1 | place: USA:California | collected 2015-04-18 | reverse complement strand
GCGCGGCATTCCTCAACGGGTGTCCACCATGTGGAAGGGCACGTTTTCGGCTCGCTATGGCAGAGCATAGTTCTAGCTACGTGCAGCGAAGTCGAATGACCCCATCGCAAGGCGGACCTCCGCAGCAGGGAATTCCCTGCGGGGCATCGGCCAGACCGTCGAGGTCAATCTGGACTAAGCTGGCCCTGTCCTGCTGTAACCGCCTGTCTGTTCGACACCTTGTCTATGACCGAGTGCCATCTGACTTTCGTCGACCGACTCGATCAGCAAGCGCCCACCGTCACGTTGTGGCCCTTTCATACACGCTATCGAGGGACACCACCAAAATTTGCGACAGAACCCTCAGTTGACCACACCCTACAAGCTCGCTTCCCATTTGTAGATGAATCCGATCGAGCTTGGGAGGTTGAAATTACTGAAGTTCCCGTCGTTGGTTCGCAGCGCGGTCGGATGGCTGGTAGAGTTATTACCGTGAGGTGGAATGTCATTGACAAAGTCAATGTCCGCCAGCTTCAGCCAGATACCGGGGATGCCGAAGTCCACATCCACCGAGATAGCGTGGTTCTCAAAATTCAGCATCACCACGAGCGCGTCGGTGGCAAAGCTATTCGGTCGAGAGCGCCAACCGATCAGGCGCTGGCCACCTCCACGGTTGCCCGCCAGCCAAGGCGCGATGATAAACGTGAAGCGCCCTTCTTCGGCTGGGTTGTAGCCCCATAACTTGAGACCAGGATAACGCTTGCGCAGTTGAATCAGCCGGTGGGCCCATTGGAAGAAGCCGTGCTGGTCGAGATGATCTGGCCACTGCACAGTGACGAAGTTGCGCTCGCGTTCGACGTTGAACTCCTGGCCCATATACATCATCGGCTGTCCGAGCGCGGTCATCACCGAGAACATGCCGAGTCGGCCCTTGCGTTCCTTGGCAGCGGGATTGTTCAGCGACGGGTTAAACTTGATCTCGAAAGGCACACTGTTCTCATCGTGGCTCTCGCAGTAGTTCACAGCGTTGTTGGTGTGGCTGGCGTAGAGGTCTTTGCTGAAGAAGAAGATCGTGCCTATGCGGTCGGTGTTGTAGAAGTTACTGTCCTGAAAGGTGCCTTCGCGGAGCAGCGCTTTGATTTTATCGTGAAAAGGGTCGCACCATTGCGCATAACCATCGAAGCCTTGCCGGTTGAGATCGGATTGATTCGGCAAGTTTTCCGCGACAAGCAGCGCGTCTGACTTGAGGCGCTTCACCTCATCAGCCAGACGCAACGGGAGCCGATGATCCATATAATCGGTGTGCGTAGCGTCGAAGCGGAAGCCATCGACGTGATACTCCATGATGAGCAGCTTGCAGGCATCAATGAGCATGTTCTGCACATCGGTTTGCTCGGTGGCCACGCGGTTGCCCCATGGCGTCGAGCCGTTGAAATAAAGACCGCCTTCGTCCGGGCGGTTTTCCTCGTGAGGATGTTCGAGGATGAGTTTCCAAAGCGGATTGAAATCATTGCCGGTATGATTGAACACCTGGTCGAGCAGCACGGCGAGACCCTTGGTATGCGCCGCATTGACCAGTTCGCGCAAGTCATCGGGCGTGCCGAAGTCGCGTTCGACTGTGCAGAAAACCGAGGGATTGTAGCCGAGTGTTCCCACACCTTCGAGGTCGGGAAACTCTGTCAGCGGCATGATGGAAAGCGCCGTGACGCCGAGCAGGTCAAAGTATCCGGCATTGATGCGCTCGGTGACACCTCTGAACGTGCCGCGGTTCTCCGCCTGGATATCCGGATCGCCTTCCGTGAAGCCATAGATGCTCAATTCGTAGAGGATGAGCTGGCTCGGATCGGGCGTGTGAAAATGCTGGTCAGTCCAAGGAAAAGTGGTGGGATCAACAATGACGCAGTTATTCTCGGTGAAGCTCGGGCCAAAGCGCCGTGTATAAGGATCAATGGCCACTTTTTGGTAGCGTCCCTGGTGATCGCCAGGCACGCCGCCTTGGATGAAGAACTTGTATTCATGACCGGGCGCAGCCACATCGGTGACACCGAGCCACAAGTTCGGGATATTGAAGTAACCGCGGTACAAACGAAGCTCGATAAATTTGCTCGGATCCGGACTCTCCACGCCCGGGTGTTGCCAGTCGTTGAAATCGCCCATCACATACACCCGCGCGGCATTCGGATGATAAAGCCCGAAGAGAACCGTGCCATCAGCGAGCACCGTGGCGCCGAGACCTGACCGTCCACCTGTATCGGGCATGAACACTTTCTGATTCAGAGGCAGGCCCGCGATGAAACGACTTCGAGGTTGTAGAAGACGCCAAAGGCATCGGTGCCAGCAGACGCGAGATCGTCTGTCAGGCTCGACCCGTCATTCCACCGAAAGAGATGGGGATTGTGAAGGCCGCGCGAGTTGTCAAAGTGGACCTTGATGTTGAATGACATACGCTTTCTCCTCAGTAGTGCTAGACAGGTCATGCTGACGCTGTAGCCCTCGTGCGATTGTAGGAGCACATGAAATACTTGAGAGCCCTGATGTGGTGCGCCAGCTTTTTGGAGCATGAGAGCGTCTCGCGTACCAGACGGGCAACACGTGGCCTCAGGGTCTTGTTGCAGCGTTCGCTGTGATGGGTTTGCCGCGCGTGCTTCGTGAGCGCTTTGGGCCGTTCCGCCGGAATCACCCCTCTATAGGCCTCAGATTGATCCGTGTGGAACGTCGCCTGTTCCCGGTAGACCCAGGGGAGCGTGGCCCACAGTTCTTTGGCTCGCGCGCGCCTCCGATCCCCCACATGAAACGTAATGACCTGGCGGGTTGTGGCATCCATGGCGATCCAGATCCAGTGCTTGTTGGCCTTCTGCTTCACAAAACTCCCCATCTCGTTGGCTGCGGCTTCCAGCCGTCGGATGACCACGTCGGTTGGACGCTGGGAAAGCCGCACATGTCAGTCATCGGGACAGGCGGCACAGCGTTCCACCATACAGTGCAAGAGCCAGGGGAGGCTGCCGCCGACCGCGCGGCAGAGCCCGCGCAGCGAGATGCGCTCACGCAGCAGGGGTGCAATCATGGTGCGCCGCGCCTCCGCAATGCGGCGGTCGTCGGCCGTGGCACTCAACTGGCGTTCACACGCTTGACACTGCTGATTCTGCGTCCCATGGCGGGATAGCCATTTTTCTTGTACCGGCTTGAGCCCACATGCTGGGCACGCATCTCTGATGAGCATAGCTGCTGTTGGTCTCCCTGTTTTCGGGTCTGTTTTTGACCAACAGGAGCACGGAACCGAGTCGCGAGCATTACCTGTGTAGCACTACCGATTTTTCCGTATAGTGGCCACTGGACTCCTCCTGCTCCACGTTGTTTTCGGGAAACAGCCCAGGACATCTACGGCAGAGTCGCCTTGCCTCAATCTACAGGCATAACGATACACCGATGAGACATTGACAACCTGACTTCCCCCTGCGAAAATGCCTGGTCATACCTGCAAATTGGCTGCGAAATCCGGCCAGGCTCTGCACGGCTCAACTTTCCTGTTTGTAGTCATGGGTGACAGAGTCTCCATGTCCCTGGGGGGACACTACGAGACATGAAAATGGGAACCGCGTGGCGGCAATCTATACGGCAGCCATGATAACTCCCTCGTTGCCCAAACGGGGGTTTGCGCAATGATGAAGCCTGCAACATGCCAGCAAGGGTTGCCGCGTGCACAAACCTGTTGCATAATCCGCCGTAATGGCAAGTGGTTTCTGCAACAGGAGGACCCATGCTGTTCGGCTCTGCACGCGTCTCGACAGGGGAGGAGCAGGAGACCCGGATGCAGGAGGCCACCTTCCGCGCGGCCGGTCTCACGCGCGCGCCGAGGTGATCCAGATCGGGCTGGCGTGACAGCCCGAGCCATCACTCCGCCAGCGCGCGCAGGACCAGAAGTAGTACCCCGTGCGGGCCGGGCCGCGCTTCACAGTCGGCGTGCCGCACTCCGGGCAGGGCGGCCCCGTCTCGGGCCGTGCTCGCACCTCCTCCAGGGCGCCCTTGCCGTTGAACCAACGCACGCCCTGGCAGTGCGGGTATTTACAGCAGGACAGCGCGACCTTCCGCGTCTTCTCTTTCGGCCGGCGCAGCCGCATCGCACCCTGGCAGACGGGGCACGTGGTCTCCTGCATGGCCTTGCGCTGCTTGGCATTCTTCGGCTTATCGGTGATGAAGCCACACACCGCTTTGCCGGTGGCGCAGACGAGGAATGTCCCGTGCGCCCCAGCGCGCTCGATGAGGAAGCCGCCGGCGCGCCCCTCCGCCACGCACTGCGGGCAATCGAGTGCACCTTCAGGCCGGGGTGCTGCTGCCCCCCTCTGCCCGCCCCCACCGCTCGCCAACGGCGCCATCGCCGTGCCGGCGATCTGCGCGACGAGGTCGGCAACCATCACGCGCACCTCACGCATGAACGTCTCACGCTCGTACGCGCCACGCACCATCCGTGCGAGCTTCTGCTCCCACTGCCCCGTCAGCTCCGCCGACATAAGCAGCGGCGATCGCAGCATCGTGATGAGTGCGATGCCCTTTGACGTCGCCACGAGCGCCTTCTGCTCGCGCCTGACATACTCCCGCTTGAGCAACATCTCGATGATGGCGGCGCGCGTCGCCGGGGTCCCCAGGCCGGAGTCCTTCATGGCGAGCCGCAGCTCGTCGTCGTCCATCTGCTTCCCGGCCGTCTCCATCGCGCCGAGCAGGGTCGCGTCAGAATACCGCGGCGGGGCCTTCCCCGTACCCGAGGCAGTTCCTCGACCTCCCCTGCTTCGTCGTCGGCAGCCTGCCTGTCCCTGCCGGGGGGGTCCACCGCGCGCCAGCCGGGCGCCAACACCACGGCGCCACGGGTCGTAAAGCGCTCGCCCTCGACCTCCGTGACGATCGTGGTGCGCTCGATCACGGCGTCCGGATAAAAGGCCGCGAGGAAGCGGCGCGCGATCAGGTCGTAGAGACGCTTCTCGTCAGGGGAGAGCGTGGCCGGGTCGACGCGCTGCTCGGTGGGGATGATGGCGTGGTGATCGGTCACCTTCGTATCGTCGACGTGACGGGCGGTAAGGGTCAATGTCCCCTGCGCGAGGATCGTCTGGATAAAGGGGATGTACGGGCCGACACCAGTGGCCTCGACGTGTCCCCGCAGCTCCCGGCTGAGGCTCGTCGAGAGATGGCGTGACGAGGTGCGCGGGTAGGTAATGACCTTCTGCTCATAGAGTGATTGGGCGAGGTCGAGCGTGCGGGCCGCAGGGAAGGCGTACCGGGCGTTGGCGGCGCGTTGCAGCGCGGTGAGGTCGTAGAGCAACGGCGGTCGCTCTCGACTCGCCTTCGTTTCGACCTGCGCGACGGCGCCCCGCCGGCCCCGCACCTTGGCGGCGACGGCGTCAGCCGCCGCCTGTGTCGCGACACGGCTCCCCTGCGCGTTGCCCCAGCGGCCGTGGTACGAGCCCGCAGCGACCTGAAACTCGGCGACGACTTCAAAATACGCGACAGGAACAAAGGTGGCGATCTCCTGGTCACGCGCGACGATGAGGGCGAGCGTCGGCGTCTGGACCCGCCCTAGGGAATAGACGCCGTCGGAGCCGGCGCGGCGGGCGCAGATCGTCTGCGCCCGGGTCGCGTTCAGGCCGACGAGCCAGTCGGCTTGCTGCCGGCAGTGCGCGGCATCGCGCAGGCCGCGGTAGGTTTCCGCCGATTGCAAGTGCCTGACACCGGTGAGGATCGCCTCTCGCGTGAGCGATGAGATCCACAGGCGCTCGACGGGCTTGCGGCAGCGCGCCAACGTGTACACGAGATCGAAGATCAACTCGCCCTCACGCCCAGCGTCAGCCGCGTTGACGATCGTGGTCACATCTGCCCGCCCGAGCAGTTTCTTGATAATGTTGAACTGGTCGAGGGTCTTCTCGCAGGGGTGGTAGGTGAACGTCTCGGGGAAGATCGGGAGAGCCTCCAGCCGCCACTGCTTCAACGTCGGGTCGTATGCCTCCGGCTCGTCAAGCTCGACCACGTGTCCGACGCACCAGGTGACGAGATCGTGTGCCCCCGCAAGGTAGCCGTCGCGGCGGGTGGTCACACCGAGGGCCGCCGCGACGTCGCGCCCCATCGATGGCTTCTCCGTAATGATCAACCTCATGACGTGCATACTCCGAGAGAAGACCCACAGCGTGGGCAACGGTGCATGAGATACACGACAGAGTCTAGATGAACATTTGTGCATGTGTCAAGCCCATGACGTGCCCTCCTGCTGTCATTTTCAGAAGTGGCGTTCAGTGACTTCAGAAGTAACCTTCAATCACTTCAGAAGTCGCCTTCAGCAGGCCTTCCTAGAGGGACACGCAGTAGCGCAAAAGTCACCCTGTGAGGAAAATAGGGTTATCATGGGCCAAGAATCTCCTATCAAACTCGGCCAGCGTGGGCAAGACGCTCGCCAGGAGGTGCCCATGAGAACCCCGAAGCCATTATACGCCCAAAAACGCATTATCTAACCGATGGTGCTAGTCTCTTACAGACCCATAATGCTCGTTGGCTGCATTGCAATCATCATGGACTTGCTCCAAGCTGGTAAGGAGCGTGAAACCCTGCTGTGCACGGAGGAGCCCATGACGACTGTGGATTTTATCATCGCTCTCTTCTGTCAGGTCGATACGTACCTGCACGCCGTCCCCAAACATCCTCACGCCACCTTGTGGCCCAGTGAAGTGGTCATCCTCGGGATCCTCCATGCCCTCAAAGGCGTGGGCAATCGCGCATTCTATCGGTGGCTGACCAGAGACTATCGTGCGCTGTTTCTCCGGTTACCCGAGCGGCCACGGCTCTTTCGCCTCTTCACGACCCCTCAGAACTGGACGCAGGCCTTCTTGGCCTCCCCAACAGTGCTCGGCGTCATTGACACCTATGGCCTCGAGCTCATCCACCCCATCCGAGGGGGGCGGAGCCCTCAGCAAATCGGCCGCAAAGGGCTCTCCAATCATCGCTGGATTGTCGGGGGCACATTATGTCTGTTGTTGAACCAGTATGGTCTGGTGGTGGGGTAGGACTGTGCCACAGCGAACGTTGCGGATAACACCTTTCAATGGCTGATTCGGCTGTTCGAAGAGCGCATGATGGTCTGAAGTGACACGGCCTTCCATGCTGCAGAGGGCGATCCCAGCAACCTCAAACTGTGTCGGCGCGGGGAGTGGCAGGACCGCCTGCTGGTGGAGACGGTGCTCTCGATGCTCACGCTGGTCAGCCACTTCAAGAAGGTCATGCACCGGGTCTGGGCGTATTTGCAGGCGCGCCTGGCGTTCACCATGGCCGCCTTCAATGTGCTGGTCCAATGGCATGGTTTACAGCCCACCGCGTCTGGATCCGTGCCTCTCTCGATTGCTGAATTTAGTTTGTAGAATACTAATATAGTTTTATGGTATGTAAAATACTAACACCATTGGTTACGAAGTCATCACCACCATCTATGCGAATGACCTCGCCACCGACATCAATCCCCTGCGGGGCAGCATCCCCGTCTCCATCGGCTTCATCCTCCAGGCGTCGGCGACTGGAGAGGCGGTCATCGCCCTGCGCGGCACCGAGGGGATCCTCGAGTGGCTCCATGACGCCGCGTTCCTCCTCGTCAAGTGTCCCTTCCTGCTCGGTGCTGGCAGCACGGAAGACGGTTTTACCGCCATGTATGGCTCCCTGACGACGGGCGTGGCAGCAGGCTCCCCACCCGTTGCCACGGCGCTGACGGGCCTCCCCTGGAAGACGCCGGTCAGCGCCCTCACGATCTGTGGGCACAGCCTCGGCGGGGCTCTGGCCACGCTGCTGGCCCTCGACGTCGCCGCCAATACGCCCTTCCAGCATCCAGTCGTCTATACGTACGCCAGCCCCCGCACCGGGGATCCCTTGTTCGTGAGCACCTATGACCAAGTGGTGCCCCAGACCTTCCGGATTGCCAATCGTCTGGACCTCGTGCCCAAACTCCCGCTGCCTCCGCTCTACGGCCATGTGGTGGGTCTCTATGATTTGAATCCGGTCAAGCTGGGCCTCCCGCCCACCTTCCTGGTGAAATTGGATATTCCGTGCCAGCACTTCCTCAGCAGCTATCTCCATCTCTTGTCCCAGCGCGCTGGCGGGGCTGTCCTGCCGCTGGAGGCCGGATGCGTTCCCCCCTGAGGCTGGTGTGCTCCATGGGGAGAGAAGCCACGCGAGCAGTCCGCAACACCTTGTGGCGCCCTCCTCGCATACGGCTGGTGACGTCGGCATCCCCTCGCCTCGGTACCCCTGCACCAGCACCTCTGAGCCAGAGCCGTGATACGTGTGCGGTGTCACCTGGCACCAGCATCGTAGCGCTCCCGCAGCCATCGCTCAGGATGCACTCCCATGTCCATAACCAGCTCGAATTTGTTCGGGACTTTGATCACTGTAAGCTTCTACAAAAGAGCGATAAAGTGAGCGAAGGTGCATTCTCGACTGCGCTGTGGCACAATAGCGTGTGCATGACCAGATTACGCTCCGCCTCTCTGGGTGTCTCTGTGAGGCACCGCAGCGCGAGGGGGTGCGGGCGCCATGCGGCAGGCACGGCCTCCGGCACTCCCCAGCGCTCGAGCTCTGGAGGTTACCATGCATTTCGGCGCCTTCTTCTACGGGACCGTGGACATGCTAGACGCGGGCGTCGACGGGCCGCCCGCGCACCGGCGGCAGTACGGCCAGGCCGACTACCGACGGGTCTACGCCGACCTCATTGCGTACGCCCAGCATTGCGACACGCTCGGGTACGACTCGATGTGGACCGCCGAGCACCACTTCCACCAGCATGGGTTCGAGGTCGTGCCGAATGTCCTCCTCTTGAACGCCGTGCTGGCCCAGCACACGCACCGCATTCGCCTCGGCGCCTTGGTGCACGTGCTGACCACCTGGCACCCGCTCCGCTTTGCCGAGGACTACGCCCTGGCCGACGTGCTGGCGGGCGGGCGGCTGCTCTGTGGCCTCGGTCGCGGCACCGAAGAGCGCGAATCGCACGTGTTTGGTGTCAACGTCGGCTACAATGATGCCGCCGATCGCTACAACCGCGATGTCTTCGAGGAACAGGTGGCCATCTTCAAGGCCGCGACCGCGCACGACCGGTTTGCCTACCGCGGCACGTACTACACGATCCCCCCAGAGGGCTTGACGTTCCGCGGGGAGCCCGTCACCGCGCTCCCGCTGGTGCCGCGGCCGCTCACCACGCCGGTGCGCGTCTACCAGCCGATCAGCAGTGAAGCGACACTGCGCTACGCCGCCTGCCAGCGCCACGTCGGTGTGTTCGCCAACCATCCCTGGGAGCGGCTGGTGCCCTGGTGGCGACGGTACGGTGCGTTGGTGGAGGAGGTGCATGGCGTCCGGCTCCGGCCGGGGGAGAACCGCCTGCTCCAGGTACAGGTGCACCTCGCCGACTCAGCGGCGGAGGCGATCCGCACCGCGCGGCCAGGGCACGACGAGCTCACGAAGCTGCTCTGGCCCAACATCATCCGCCGCACTCCGGCGCTGGCGAGCCTCCCGCCCTTCACGCTTGAGGAACGCATGGCGAGCAAGGCCTGGATCGTGGGCACGCCCGAGCAGGCACGCGACACGCTGCGCGCGATGCAGGAGGTGCTCGGGCTCGAGGCGCTCGTGATCTTCCCCCACCTGCCCGGCATGCGGCGGCGGGAGACCCTGGAACAGCTCGGGCGCTTCTGGACGGACGTCCGGCCGGTACTCACCGCTGGCACACCGACGAGTCCGCCAATGGTGGCGGGCGGGTGACACGCCGGCAGACGGGCAGGTGGCACCCGCGCCCAACGCAACGCGGGGAGGGTCTTAGAGGTGTTGAGGCGGAAGGCCCCCCTCTGCATTGTCCATAGCTGCCTGACGGTGACCACCCCCTCGGGTCCCCCAGAGGTCACCGTGCCGGGGGGACGCCCCAGAGGGGCCCGGCGCGCACGAGGGCCACCGCGGCAGACGAGGGGGGATGGGCAGCAGCGCGCTGGGCGACGCGCCATGCCGTCTCCGCACGGTGGGAGGCGGGTGCGATCACGGCGAGCGCCGGCCGCAACCAGGACAAGGCAGCCATGCGCGCGGTACCGATGTCGCTGACCACCGCCTGCTGGACAGGCCCCGTAGGACAGGAGAGGCGAGAGAAAATGGGGGAGAGGGCTACGGGGCAGCGATGGCCCCTACGCTGCAGCAGGCAGGCCAGGCGGGGCTGATCTCCACGGACCACAGCCGACAGCCAGCCCCCGGATCGGGGGGCTGTTGCGTGGGAGTGGATGGTGACGAGACGCTCGACGGCCTCTGCCCCCCCGCCGTAGACCTGGGCGGGGGCAGGCCACACGCGGGGGCCATGCCAGGAAAGGAGGAGTCATGGCCACACAGCCATGTGTCTTGCGCGGGGGGCGGGTGCTGCGGACAGGCGCCACCCGTCCAGAGCGCCTCGATATGGTGATCGGTCCTGACGGGCGCATTGCCACGGTGACGCCGAGAGCGCCCACCCTGCCAGAGGCGCAGGACATCAACCTGGCGGGTCGGCTCATCACGCCCGGGCTTGTCGATGCGCATCAGCACCTCGATAAGTCGCGCACGCGGAGCGAGGTGCCCAATCCTGCCGGCACGCTCGGGGGCGCCATCGCGGCATTCCGCGCCTATGCGGAGCACCGGATGGCCCATGCAGAGATCATCGCACGTGCCGAACGGACCCTGGAGGCGTGCCTCGCCCGTGGCACGGTGGTGATTCGCTCGCACGCCAATGTGGATCCGGTCCTGCGCACCCGCAGCGTCGAGGCCTTGATCGACCTGCGCGAGCGGTGGCAACACCGCATGCGGCTCCAGGTCGTCGCGATGCTCTCCGGCACGGCGGCCCGGAACCTGGCCGCTGCACGTGCCTGGATGCAGGCGGCGCTCGCCGCGGGGGCCGATGGCGTCGGAGGCACCCCAGCGCTGGCGGAGGATCCGCTGGCCTTCCTAGATCTCCTCTTTGAGGTCGCCGAGCACGCCGGGCGGTGGCTGGACGTCCATCTCGATGAGCATCTCGACGCCGGTCGCCATCACTTTGAGTTGATCATCGAGCGCACGCGGGTGCTCGGCTTCCAGGGCCGCGTCGTCGCCAGTCATTGCTCGGCCCTGTCGGCCTTGCCGCTCAGTGAGGCGCAACGGATCATAGCCGGCCTCGCCGATGCGGGTGTTGGGGTGATCACACTGCCGGCCGCCAACCTGTTTCTGCAGGGCCGTGATGCCAGCCAGCTCCCGCCGCGCGGACTCACCCGGGTGCGGGAGCTGCTCGCCGCGGGTGTGCCGGTCGCCTGCGCCTCGGACAATATCCAGGATCCCTTTGTGCCGACCGGATCGGGCGATATGCTCGAGATGGCGCGGTGGACCGTCCTGGCCGGCCAGCTCGGCGGCGAGGCGCTGGCCCACGCCTACGCCATGGCGACCACGATTCCCGCGCAGTTGCTGGGGCTCGGTGAGGCGTATGGCCTCCACGAGGGTGCGCGCGCCGATCTCATGATCACCCCTGCCGAGGACGCAGAGGATCTGGTGGCCAGCGGGCCGCTCGACCGTGCCGTGTTTGTCGGCGGGCAGCTCGTGGCGGGTCGGGTCTAAAAGCAGCGGGGCCCCCGCTGGGTCGAATACAAGTGCCGGATCACGGCCACATGGCCAGGCGTGCGGCGCGCGACGTGGCGCCATACCCGTATAGTCAAAATATTCAAACAGCCTCTTTCTCCGTGCCTGAGCGACAGCCTGAGCGTACCTTGCTCTTATTGGCTGTTCCTCTTGCACCCCATCAACCGGACACCGCGCTGACAATAAATAGGCCTGTGTCCAGCAGGATTTCATTGCAGCGCTCCCCCACTGTCAGTTCCAGACGCTCGACGTCTTCTGCAGCCATCCCCTGGGGCGGCTGGACATAGAGGTGGGCGTCTTCGTCTTCGTATTGCTCTAAGGTGATGTCCACCTGGGCCTGCGGGGCCAGGTCCTGAATCCAATCCGCATATGCCGTTTAGGTCAAGACAGGCTGGGGGATTTTTAGTGGCCACATCGAGACTATGCTCGATCCATGTAACTGGCTGAAATATTGGATAATACTTGAAATTCTAGAGCTTTTTTGAGGGGAAGATCCGCTCTAAGAGTTGCCGCTGGCTAGCTGTGGTCTGTTTGCGGGCCATCGAACACCTCACGTTGTAGGAGGGTGACAAATTCCCGGGCGCGTCGCACAGCCCGTTCGGCCTGGACTTGGCTCACGCCGGGTTGTTGGTAGTCGGCGATATGGCGGAGGTGCATCACGCTCGGCAAGGCCCCGGCAAAGCTGGCAGGGACAAGTTTCCGTCGACGGACAAAGAGTTGCACAAAGTCACTATGGACACCTTTGTGGGTCCATTCGCGCCGTCGCATCCCCCGCCGCTCTAAGGCACAGATGGCGGCCTGAAAGAGCGCAAAGTAGGCGCGGTTGACAGCACTGTCCCACAACCCGTGCGTCACACAGAGCTCTGCAGCGTGCAGTGAGGCCTGCACACGTTCTACGTCCATACCCAGCGTCCCTCTTCACGGTAGTCAATGGCTGCTGACGTCTGCTTCTCTCTTCATGACGGTCTTGGCCGGACACTTGGCGTCTGTGCGTTCCCGCTGCACCGAAGACCTCATGCCGCTTCTCGGTCGTAGAATTCCAGCAATCCGCCCAGACGTTCACGACCCCGAATCGGGCCTGCACGGTCTGTGGCCTGACTGACGACAGGAAAAAGCAGCACATTGCCCTTCCCCTGGTGATTCCGTTCGCGATGATAATGCGCCATGTATTCACGCAGGGCATGATGCAGCGCCGCTTCCCCAAATAGAACGAGCCGCGCGAGACACTCCTCCTTGACCGAGCGCACCCACCGCTCTGCGTAGGCGTTCAGATTCGGCGACCGGGGCGGCAGAGGCACCCGCTTGACTCCGGCCGCGTCGATGATATGTTGAAAAGCCGGGCAGTATTTCCCATCCCGGTCATGGATCAGGTACTGCCCGGGAGCCAGGCAGCCCCACTCCTCCATGGTGACATTGCGCGCCACTTGCATCATCCACGGTGCCGTGGGATGGGGCGTCACGCCCGCGATATGGACCTTCCGGCTTCCCAGGTGGATGAAAAACAGTACGTAGTATGTTACCAGGCCACCCAGCGTCCACACCTCGGCCGTGAAGAAGTCCGTCGCGACCAGGAGATCGAGGTGCGTACGGATAAACTCCTTCCACGTCGTGGTCATCTTGCGTTCTGGCGCCGGTGGGATACCGTGACGCTTGAGGATGTTCCCCACCGTCTGGTCGCTGACCGTATAGCCCAGGTTGGCGAGGGCGCCCACGATGCGGTCATAGCCCCAGGAGCGATTCTCCCGTGCTATGCGGACAATCAACGTTTCGAGCTCCTCGTTGATTTTGGGACGGCCTGGAGACTGGCGCTGCTGAGAGCCGTCAAACTTCTGAGCGACCAGTTTGCGGTGCCAGGCGAGGATGGTGGCGGGTTTGACAATGGTGGCGACTTCCGCCAACGCCTGCTTCCCCAGCTTTTTCCCGATCTCGGCCAAGGTCTTGCGCTCTGCATCGCTTAATTGTATACGCCCTTTGATCTGTTGACGTAGGAGGCGATTCTCTGTCGCCAGGTACTCGTTGCGTAGCAGGAGTTCTTGATCCACTGATCCCGTGATGTACGCTAGCAGTTGCTTCCAATCCATGCGTCGCTCCATGGCAGCTTGGTAGGTCCCTCTGCATGGGGAGTATGGGTCATCGTATGTGGGAATGCAAGGCGAGGAGCATGGACAGGTGGGTGCGTAACTGCCTATAAAAAGGTGAGTTCACATAATTTGACCAAACGGGAGGGGGCAGGCCTGTATGCTCTTACGCAGCTCAAGCGTGAGCCCAAAGATTTCAGCGCCGGTGCCATGCAACACGAACGGCAGCGTGGTGAGCAACTCCGTGGCTTGTAGGTTCTTGTCCACTTTTGGTGATGTTTGAAGAGATACAGTATATAAATTACTATATAAAGAAGGGAGATACGCTCTGTGGTGCCGTGAGCGCCTCTCATACGAGCATGCGCTCAGCCTCTCCTGCTGCCCTCCACGTGCTACCCCGTGCCCGTTGCCGCGACGCACCCCGGTGAGCCCCGCGATCGTGACACGCCACGTCCACCGCATAGAGCTGGAAGGCATAGCGAGGCGGCGGCCCCTGCGGAGGTCTCCGACGGCTCCTGGGGACGTGGGGCGTGTACCTGCCCATGGCGTGGAGCACGCACAAAGCGGCAGCTGAGGAGATCGAGGCGTGCCCGGCCAAACATCTGGCGCTTCAGCATTTTGAGGCGATTGATATGGCCCTCGACCGGCCCAGTACTCCAAGGCAGCGTGACACCCGCTTTGACCGCCTCATAGTCGTCGTGGAGCCCGCTGGCAAAGCGTTGCATGGCCTCCAGCGTACTATAGATCTTCAGAAAACGAATTGGAAAGTCAGGACTGGCGTCCATGAGCAAATGGGTGTATCTCCCAAGCGACATTTCGGTCACAACTGCACAGGAGGAGACACCCGTGAGCATCAGGATACAGGTCAGTGCTGCGACTGTCAAAGCCTTGCACAATCGGTTGCAACAGGCCTATCTCAAGGACGATGTCCGTTTGGGACGGCGGACCACAGTCTTGACGGACCTGCTGGTGCACCTCGTGCCCATGGCACTGTTAGGCGAGCGCTGGGGTCTCAGCGCCTCCTGTCTCTACGACTGGCAGCAGGCCTGTCTGTGGCACGGCCTGGACAGCTTGGTCTGCCGCCATGGCGGCGGGCGCCGCCCGCAGTTGACTCCCAAGCAGAAAAAGCGTTTGGTGGAGCTGATGGAGGCAGGGCCGCTCGTGGTGGGCTTGGAGACAGCCTGTTGGACCTCTGGGCTGATGCGGGTGCTGAGCTGGCGTGAGTGTGGCGTGCTTTACCATCGCCATGATGGCTGTACGGTGCTGTCCAACTGGGGCTTGTCGTTTCACAAGGCCCGTTGCGTGTCGGCGCATCTCGACGCGGCCAAACGCCTGGCCTGGCTTACGGAGCAATGGCCGGCGATTGTACGTGCGGCCAAGCGGCGCAACGGTCTGATCCTGTGTGAGGATGCAGGCAGTTGTGCGCAGTGGGGCTCGTTGCGTTCCACGTGGGCGCGCCGCGGCCGGCAGCCGGAGGTCCCTACCAGCGGCACGCGCACAGGCTCCAAAGTCTTGGGGGCGATGGCAGACGTCTCTGGGCGTCTGTGCTCTCCGGGCATCGCAGGCCGCTGTAACGCGGAAAGTTATCCAGAGTTCTTGCAGATGCTCATGGAGCAAACCACGCCGCACCTGTTGCTCATCCATGATGGAGCACGGGATCACACCAGTGCAGCGACCCCAGCGTTTTTGGCAGCCCATCTTCATCGTCTCACCGTGGAGCCCCTGCCGTCGTATGCGCCGGATGATAATCCGATTGCATATCTGTGAGCTGGTTGCGAGTTTTCAGGAGTGTAGATGCTATGCGCGTTGGCCATGGTGGACACCACGCGCGGCAGACGGAAGCGATGCGGTCAGAAAAATGTGTGATACGCTACGGCAGAACGTGGGACGGTATGCGCGTGATCGCTGGAGGTTTTCCCCGCACGCTTCAGAGGTGTGCTTGCCCTACAAACACGTATTTTCTCCTTATACTGCAAGAGGTTAATGGAATTGTTAAAACTCGCAACCAGTTATATGGTATGCTGCGCCTCGTGGCGTGTGAGGTCGATGATATCACAGCGCAGATCACCCTGCGTGTACGTTCGATGCCGACCAGCTTGCCCTGTCCACTGTGCACGATCCCGGCGCACCGCATCCATAGTCACTACGAGCGCACCCTCGCCGACCTCCCCTGGGCTGATTATCGCGTATGCGTGCAACTACGGGTGCGGAAATGGTTTTGCCAGAACCCCCACTGTGTGCGCCGTATCTTCACCGAACGGCTGCCCACGGTGGCGGCTCCCTGGGCGCGACGGACCCTGCGGCTCGCCTAACGCCTGGTCGCCCTTGGTATGGCTCTCGGGAGCAGGGCCGGCGTGCGTCTCAGCCACGCGGGGGACCTCGCCGTGAGCCGCAACACCCTCTTGCGCCGGCTGCGCCGGCTGCCTCGGCCTGTCTGGCAGCCGGGAGTGATGGTGATGCCACTCTCCACCCCACAGTGCCAAGGATGGCCATACGTTGACAACACCCGCACAAGTATGGTGTGATGAGCGTATTCCTCACGTCGCATCCATAGGCTACCATCCAACACGGAGGAGCAGTATGGCCAAGCAGGGTGTCATTCCCGATGCATTGACGCAGCCCTTCTGGGACGCCGCCAACGCGGGGCGGCTCGTCATCCAGCACTGTAACGCCTGCAACCGGCTGCAACATCCACCGGCGCCGACGTGTCAGCAATGTGGCTCCAAAGACCATCTGGCGTGGAAAGAGATGAGTGGAGGGGGCACGATCTACAACTACGGCGTGGTGTACGACTGTCCGGTGAGACTCCTACAGCAGGACCAACCATTTAACGTCGCGGTGATTATGTTGGACGAGGACCCGGGGATCCAGATGTTCTCCCACCTGCCGGGCACACCGGTCGATCAAGTCCCTGTGGGAGCCCGTGTCGAGGTAATCTTCGAGGCCACGGCCAACGGGCAAAAAGTTCCCGAGTGGCAGGTCGTCGGCTAACGCCTCTGCTCTACCCGAACCGCACAACGCACGGAGAAAGGAGCGCACAATGACTCCCCAGCATCCTCCCGCTTCCCTGTATCGCACCACGGAGGGATTGGGATTGTGGGAACATCGCGGCAAGGTCGCGGCGGTCGGGGTTGGCCACTCGCCAACGGCCCGGCGCTGGGACGGCAGACCCGAGACCTGTGTCGGCGCCTGGAGCATCCTGGCCCTGCGCCGCGCCATTGCCGACGCCGGTGTGTCGCCCGACCAGATTGACGGCTTGGTCCTTGACCCCGTGACTACGACCGGGGCGTACTGGCCCGAAGGCCATCCCGTCCCCATGGACGTGGTCAATGCCTTTCAGTCGACCAACGACCCCTTAGACGGCATTGCCAAACTAAGCGCTGAGTGGATCCTGCAGAACATGCCGGAGCTGACCAACATCCAATGCGTCATGTACGGCGCCCGCTGTATGTCCCATGCCGTCGTGGTGGCGGCCCAGGCCGTTGGTTCGGGCCTGACGCACACCTGTCTGGTGCTCAAGAGTTGGCATAACTTCGACGGCCGCTACTACCAGGGTGGGGCGAACGCCCAGGACGCCATCGACGGCACGAGTGCCATCAGTCGGCTCTGGGGTACCCCAGCCTCCTATGGCACGGCCCTGCAATTTGCCGAGTATTGCCGCAAATACGGCAAGACCCACGCTATGATGGCCCCCTTTATCACCAATTCCCGCCGCAACGGCCTGATGTTCCCGGAAGGCTACTGGGCGCAGCATCGGCCAGAGCACTTGACTACCGAAGACTACCTGGCAGCGCGCTGGATCGCTAAGCCGGCGAACCTGTTTGATAATGACATCCCGATCATGGTCTCCGCCGCCTATCTCTTCACCACGCCGGAACGGGCTAAGGACATGCGGCAAAAGCCGGTCTACATCCTCAACCATGCGTCGAGTCGGGCCACGCCCCGAAGTCTGACGCCGACGCTGGAGGAGATCGAGGCGGAGACGGCCAAAACCGGGCGCAAGCTCTATGAGGGGGCCGGGATCACCGCCGCGGATCTCTCGTTTGAAAACATGTACGATGGTTTCACCCTGTTCCACCAGTTCCACCTGGAGGGCCTTGGCTATCGCGGCATGAAACGGGGGGAAGCCCTGGACTTTTACCAAACGGACATCAGCATTACCGGGCCGCACCCCGTCTCCCCCAGTGGCGGGAACATCGGCAGTGGGCGCAGCCGTTTCTGGATGCACACCGACTGCATTCAACAACTGCAGGGCCGGGCCGGGGCGCGCCAGGTCACCGGCGTGAAGCCGGAGGTCGCCGTCTCTGGTGGTCCCATGCCGCTAGGCGGCAACTTTACCGTGTGGAGCGCCACCCCTGGTTAAATACGGCCAGCCGCCAGTCCCACGCGGCTGGCGGCCTGGTGTCTACGGCGACGACGCCACGGTGTACCCATGCGCAGAAAGGCCTCTGCATCGTGATCCTGATTAGTTTTGATATCGACGGGACTTTGGAGGTTGGTGACCCGCCTGGCGTGCTCACCATGGCAATGGTGAAGCGCGTCCAAAAGCCGGGGTTTCTCATCGGCAGTTGCTCGGACCGTCCCATGAGCGCCCAGCGGGCCATCTGGGCACAGCACAACATCGCGATCGACTTTGCCGTGGGGAAAATGATGCTGCCGGACGTCAAGGCGCAGTTCGTGGCGGATGTCTACTACCATATTGGCGATCGCGAAGATCTGGACAAGCGCTATGCCCTTGATGCAGGTTTTGTGTTCCTGTGGCCCCGCGAAGCCATTGTGCAGCCCTGGTTCCTCTGAGGCGACCATCCGGGGCGTCACGGTGAGACTGCAGGATCGCTCTCTGTCCCGATGGCCACCAACCGGCGCTGCAAGGTGACCCGGTCGAGGGTCGCCAAGGGGAGATGAACGAAGCGGGTGATGCGGGACTCCAGCCGCTGCATAGCCTGGGCAAATGCCGCCCGTCTGGCACTCTCGTCGCCGGCAACCGCCACAGGGGCGGGTATCCCCAGTGCACGGTGAGCGGCTCTCCTGACCAAACGGGCTGGCGAGCCTGTGCGACTTCCTCCGACGGTTCTGTCGCAAAGTTGCTTTTTCGAGAGTTTGGGAGTCTGTAAGTCATTGAATTCCTGACACCCAATTTTTGGATTTTGCCCAAAAATCGAACTTTGCGACAGAATCAACCTCGCTACCCCTTGCAGGTTTTGTGTTACTATATGGCGGAAACATGTGCGTGCTTCCTATTAACTGGTTGCGAGTTTTAGGCACCACAGAACGCTCGCAGGTTGATCAACGTGTACGCCAACAATTTCATCCCATAGTGCCGCTGCTGGATGTGTTCAAAACGAAGTAACAACCGCTTGCATTTGTCCTCCCACGCAAAGGTCCGCTTGACACGCATCCTCAACGCATGAATGGCTTCGTTGAACAACCGCTTGCGCCCGCGCTTGGTGGTCTTGCAATTGCGCGGGTTTTCTTTGATGTTCGGAATCATCCCTGCATTGAAAATG
>WNFC01022448.1_pt1 | contig 19187 bp, 13 predicted proteins | sample 5400541 | NCBI WGS metagenome assembly WNFC01 (sample SAMN13153342, study PRJNA577476) | soil metagenome | isolation source: 120 cm saprolite under Douglas fir tree site 2 hole 2 replicate 1 | place: USA:California | collected 2015-04-18 | reverse complement strand
CATGTATGACGAACGGGCATTCGGCAGATCGACAAATAACCCAGCATTTTTTGGCGTGGCCAAAAAATCTTCAGAATATCGTCTACAGAAATTCATCAAGCGGTTTCGACCACCAAGCGTCGTTGCATAAAGAGGTTACCGGCGCCGAAAGTGACACTCGGTACGGGTATCTGTTCAAACGTGGCCATTCGCATCAAGGCTTGGCTTCGTGCCCGAACAATGTCTCGTCGGGAACATCCCAAGAGAGTCTTGCAGTCCTGGTCGGAATACCGTTCCAGAACTGACATAACAAAAACAAATCTCTCGAATGTTTTGAGTCCAAGGAGAGCTGCTAGCGGGACGTTGCGGACGATAGCTTCCACGTCGGGAGACTCGGGCGTCCAAGTCGACAATGGCCCCGTATGCTCTGGAGCGGGCCTCATCAACCGAATTGCATTCTGAATGATGGTGCGTCGTGCCCAGGACTCCGTCCACTCCTTAAAGACTCGATTTGAACCGACGCTATCCTCCAATCCCGAAACAAAACATTCTTCCGCTTTCGTGGAGTTTGCGGTCAGCAAGAATGACAGCCAGTACAGCCCATTCATGTTCTGGGCGAAGATGCGACAGAAGTCGCCTGCAACTGCATATTCCGTTCGTTTGATTGCGGACTTAGTCCCTGCCTGCGTCATCATGTGCCTCCGTGGAAGATGACTCTAGCGATCGATGGTTCTTGCATTTACTCTCGGCAACGGGCATGACACCTGTGTGCCAGTTGCCTGATCACGTATTTTGTGAGAACGCCACAACAGGAAAACTTTGCTCCTTCTTTCATCAGTTCCAAGAGCTCATCCTTGCCCTCCTGGCTAATGACGGTGGCATTGCTGAGGTCAATGACGAGCTTGCGTCCCTGAAGATCCGCTCCGGCACTGCGCCATGTGCTCCTCAGTTCCCCTATCCAGGGTTGAACAAGCTTTCCTTCGACGACCAGGCGGCGTTCCGACCTTCTATTGATGGTTGATATCTTGAGCATCGCGCGGCACACTTCGACAGTCGCAATAGGCTTGCCAAACCCGGTGGGAACGCCAGCGCTTGTAACTCGGTGAAAGAAGGGCACGATTGCTGGATATCGGTAGAGCGGTGTCGAAAAAAGTCGACGACAGTGTCGACTCGCAGGGAGACTGCAATCAGGCTGCGCGGTTTCGGTGCTGATGCCGTTGCGGAGTCACGAGTTCCAATCCACCTTTTTTTGGCGTTCTACGATGCCAGGGGCGCGATCATGGCGCAGTTCCCGCACCATGGCATTGAAGAACGTCAGCATGAACGCAACTGCGGCAACGCTGACGCCCTCGATGAAGATAGGGATCACGTCGGGAATAGAGCACCGGGCGTGCCAAACTCGCCGTACGTGGATTCAATGGTTATGGACGGACTTGCCGGGCGGTAGTGTCGATAATGTCGACTGTCATGACAGTTGTCGGGAATTGATCCCCAATTTGTTCATGCGGGAGATCAGCGTCGTGCGCTTGAGTCCGAGACGTGCGGCAGCGCCTTCCGGTCCACCGACCTTCCCGCGAGCGCCCTTCAGAACTCGTAAAATTTCATCGCGTTCGCTTGCATCACGAGTTGCCAACGGAGGAATTCCCTTTGCACCGTTCGTCAACTCACTGATTGGCACCTGAAGGGCCGAGCCGTGGGTCAAAATCACGGAACGTTCAATAAAATTCTCGAGCTCTCGTATGTTACCGGGCCAATGCCAGGTCGCAAGTTTCTTCATGGCGGCCGCCGGCACTGATTCAACTTGTTTCTCCATACGACGGCCGTATTTCTGGGCGAAGTAGCGGACCAGCAATGGAATGTCTTCGGGCCGCTCCCTTAGGGGTGGGATGCGAATGGGGAAAACATTCAGGCGATAATACAAGTCGCTGCGGAACTCGCGGGTTTCTATCATCTTCTCCAGATCACGATTGGTGGCGGCGACCAACCGCACATCGACCTTTTTGGTTCGCGTGCTCCCCAGACGTTCAAACTCGCGTTCCTGCAAAGCGCGCAGCAGTTTCGGCTGTATCTCAATCGGGATGTCGCCGACCTCATCCAGGAAAAGCGTTCCCTGGTCCGCCAGTTCGAGTCGTCCGAGCTTTTGAGTAATCGCCCCCGTGAACGCGCCGCGCTCATGTCCAAAGAGCTCACTTTCCAGCAGACCGGTAGGGATGGCGGCGCAATTGAGCTTTACAAATGTTCTCTGCTTGCGCCGGCTACGATCATGAATCGCGCGCGCGATCAATTCTTTTCCTGTACCTGTTTCGCCCAGCAACAGGACGGTCGAATCGCTGGGGGCCACCGTTTCTACCAACTGCAGAACGTGGCGTAGGGCTGAGCTCTGTCCGACGTTCTCGACTCCAATCGCCACCTGCTTCGCAACCTGTGTCAGGAAAGCTACCTCATCCTCGTCAAACGCGTTCTCCTCTCGCCTGGCGACCGCCAAAACTCCGAGCATCCGATTCTTACTGATGAGGGGCACGTCGCAAAATGAGTTCAGACCTTCGCCGATCGCCTTGCGATACATCTCAGGTGGCAGTTCAGCGGGATTCAGCCGGTTCACTACTATGGGCTTTCCGGTCCGAAAAGCATCTCCCGGTAACGTTCCCTCAATGGGAACGAGAGTGCCTTCAGTAAAGACTCCGCGGCTCTCCGGGAAATCGAGCGCGTGTATTCGTAAGTGTTTGCCCTCGGCATCCGCCAGCATGACCGCCGCAGCTTCACACCGCATCACCTGACGCACGCTCGACGAGGTGACGTGAAGGAATTCATTAAAATCAAGGTTAGATACCACCTGGTTGTTTAGATCGAGAATCAGCTTCAGTTGGTCTTTTACGCGCTGCGATACGCAGAAATTTAACGCGGCATCGATCGCGAGGCCGATTTGATCGGCAACCAGACAGAGGAAACGAACTTCCTCATCGTCGTAAGCGTTTGGGTAAAACCTGCCAAGAGTCAGCACACCGAGGCGACGCTCTCCCCGCTTTAGAGGCAATGTGCAAGTGGACGAAATGCCCAGGTCGGTAAGAAATGATTGATGTTGCTGGAATTGCGTTTCGTGGTTCCAGTCGTCGGTTACCAGGAGCTCGCCAGATTCGTACACGCGGGCAATCGGGGTACCTTCAAAAGACACCGCGGCTTCGCGGGGAACGTCCAATCTTTTCCCGCTTGCTTCGAACAGCTGCCAGGCGGGATTTTTCGTGCCATCGTCAAAAGCAACCAAGTGGAGATAGTCAAATGGGGTAACATCTCGCAACCGCGCGGTGAGGGTGTCGAAAGCGTCGCTGCAATCACTGTTAGCGATGGCACTGGCAGCGCGCAACAGCGCTAAGTAACGCTCCTCCTCGACCCGTGGATAGATCTCCGCTCTTGTGGGCATGAACATCCGCTCTTTGAAAAGATCTTTTGCCTGTGGCGTTAACGTAGCCAACACTTTTCCTGAAGAGACGAAGGAGAGTGCTGCTTTTTTAATCTGATGCCGCGACCTCGGGGAAGGCTTCTCAAAGTGTCAGAAAAGTCGACTCTTGTCGAAATCTGGTCGAGGACCTCGACAGTGCTCTCCCAGACCCGCTGCCTTACTCCTTCCAACCTGCTGGCATCAAGCGCTTTGCACGAACCCAGTCAGTTTGGTATGCCCGGTGCTTGGATCAAGCCGAATGTGTCAGCCGAAGCATCGTGAGCATAGCGAGTCTGAGGCGGAGCATAACGATTTGTTAAGGAGAGTTTTAAGCATGCGAAAGATGGCAATGATGATTGCAAGTGTCGCTATCCTGCTGGGAGCCAGCGCGGCGGCACAGGAATCTCGTTCTGAGATCAGCCTGCAGGGAACCGGGTTGTTTACAAAAGATACAACTGGTCAGGGAACAACGCAGCGCGCTACTGAGACCGGTGGCTTTCTGGTTGGCTACCGCTATCATTTCAACCGCTGGCTTGCTGGGGAAGGCGTCTACGGATACGGTCGCAGCACCCAGCAGTTCTTTGCGCCGGCTGGCCTTTCCAGGATCCAGGCTAACGTCCATCAAGCAACTGGAGGCTTCGTCGTTAGTTTGCCCGCTCCCGCGAGGTTCAGAGTCCATCCTTACGTCCTCGCGGAGGGAGGAGCGCTGGTGTTCGATCCGACAGGTAATACTTTCGGAGCGGTCCCCGGCGCACAAAAACAAACCGGCGGCGTGTTTGCCTACGGAGGAGGAGCCGACCTTCCGATCTTCAATCACGTCTCGTTGCGAGCGGAGTATCGCGGCCTGGTGTACAGTGCACCCGACTTCGGGATCAAAGAGCTGAACACTAACACGATTACCCACGCGGCCCAGCCATCCGCGGGAATTGTGTTTCGATTTTGACGAGGAATGAGAAGGACCGACGGGGTCAAGCTGCTGCAATGCGCGCTCGTTCGCCCTCCGACTGATCGGCCGTCAGTCGTGCTACTCGTGTTTGCGCAATCTGGTTCGCCATCTTTGGGTTCGGAACCAACGGTCTGGCGCAAAGGACCTCGATTGGATCCTAGTGAGCGAGGATGGTGTGGTGATGCCAGTATTCGGCAGAGGTACTCCCCTGCGTGGACGGTAGGGAAACCCATAGTTTCGGTTGGTTTGCCTTGGGCGCAGGGGGTCCGTCGCTCAAATCGGCGCGCCCCGACCAGTATCCCCTGTAGCATCACCGATCAGGACCAGACGAGCGTAGTCACTGAGTTCTCATCCAGTGAGATGTCGGTCTGTCTTTCTTCCATCTGAACGCTGGCGGTTTGGGCACCGGCTGGGTTGGTCACGACGAGTACGCGACGCCCATCGGGATGTTCGACTGCCACATGACCCACGTCCGGCGCCGAGCTTTCAGAAGCAAACCGCCGGGCGCCCCGCCGAATGAAACGGGAAAATTGTGCGAATGCCCAGTACTGCCCACTGCGGGTAATTTCTTTGCTCTGTGAGTTGATGGTCACCATTCCACCACACGGAAATGGGCCGATATTTGGGCGCCCTTGCTCGTCGAGCGCAAGATTCCAGCCGGTAATCGACTGGCATCCGTTACGCAACACATCCGTGAATACCTTGGCCCACTTGGCCCAATCCGTCAGGTAGTCGGGACTCGTGTAGTCGGGACCACCCTCGGTCCAGTGCATGGCGGCATCGGGATGAGCCTCGTGGAACTTGGTCATCATTTCGGCGGCGCCGACGTAGCCGTGCCACGCGACTGCGTTCGAATACTGGCGCACTTGAGGGTTGTCGAGTTCGCAAACGGCTCGGCCCCAGAGGTTGTAATTGTGATCGAGTATCCAGATCTCAGTTGCGAGGCCGTTCTGCCGGAGCGCAGGACCCAGGTGCTGAACAAATTCAATTTCATATTCCTGCGGCCAGATGCAGGCCGGCATCTTGCCATCCTGGTCGGTGTCAACTTCATTTTGCGGAGTGACGGCTTGCACAGGCACACCCTCGGCTGCATAGCCCTGCAAGAACTTGATGAAGTATTGCGCGTAGTTGGGAATATATCGCCGCCGCATCGATCCACCCAGCATCGATCCACCCGACTTCATCCATCCAGGGGGACTCCATGGGGACGAGAACAAGAACAGTTCCGGATTCACGCTTCGCGCCTCACGCAGCATGGGCAGGATGTAATCGCGGTCGTGTGCGATCGAGAACCGTTCTAGCTGCGGATCCGCGTCTCCTTCATCGTAGCTGTAGATGCTGGTGGAGTAATCGCTGGCACCCATGCAGGTCCGGCAGACGTTCAGGCCCATCTCGGCGGGATGGAACATCTCGTGGAATAACTGCGTCCGCGCGGGGGAGGAAAGCTGGTTGAACACGTAGCAGGAGGCGTCGGTGAAGGCCGCACCAAATCCCAGCACAGTCTGGAATTGCTCTTTCGGATCGAGCGCGATCACCGGCCCTGCCGGAGCGGCGGAACGCGCTTTCCACGAAATGTCCTCGGCTCGCGTGCAATGCGTTTTTTGATTCGTTACCCAGACTTCCACCTTGCCCGATGCTGGCGTATTGGCCGTGCCTGATTCCGCGGCGGACTGCTGCGTAAGCGTGGCCGTTGCGGCCAATCCGGCAGCGGACATTTTGAGAAAATCTCTTCGGGTGGATTCGGCCGACATTTTTCCTCGCAAAAAACTGATGTTCAATTTCGGAGAATACACCACTGCCCAGCAAGTTTTTCGGAAATGTGAGCGAAAAAATCAGCGGAGCGAACACTATACAAAAATATTCCGGCGCAGTGTTCTGCGGCGGTTCGTCCGAGGCTTGGGCACAACAGGCGAACTATGCTCTCGTTTGGAGCGACGAATTCAGCGCTCCTAACGGTTCCCCGCCCGATTCTTCCAAGTGGATCATGGAAACCGGCGGCGGCGGCTGGGGCAACAATGAACTCGAGTCCTATACGAATCGAGGCCAGAACGTCCACGTGCAGGATGGGAACTTGGTCATCACCGCCAGCAAGGAGACCTACAAGGGGGTCGACGGCATCACGCGTGAGTACACTTCCGCACGTCTCAAGACTCTGGGATTGTTTGAGCAGAAGTATGGACGCTTCGAGGCCCGTATCAAGATTCCGCGGGGACAAGGGATATGGCCAGCCTTCTGGATGCTCGGAAACAACATTGGCACTGTCGGCTGGCCTGGCTGCGGCGAGATCGACATTATGGAAAACATTGGAAAGGAGCCGGACAAAGTGCATGGCAGCATGCACGGCCCCGGTTACTCGGGAGAAAACGGCCTCACTGGGACCTATACGTTACCGTCGGGAAAGTTCGCCGACGGCTTTCATATCTTTGCTGTCGAATGGGAGCCATCCACCATTCGCTTCTATGTGGACGGCAACTTGTACGAGACCCGCACGCCCGCTGATCTTCCTGCGGGAAGGACCTGGGTCTTCGATCATCCGTTTTTTATCTTGCTCAACGTGGCGGTTGGTGGAGGCTGGCCGGGGAATCCCGACAGTAGCACGGTCTTTCCCCAGCGGATGCTGTTGGACTATGTGAAGGTTTACGCTAAGAAATAAATGCGTGCCTGCTTGCCTGTGGAAAGGCCGACCAAACACTACACGACTCTACTTGCCCGGGCCCACGGGTTTCAGCACGGCAGTATTCCGTTCGTCGCTGGCAACGATGCGATAGAATTTCTTGAGCTCTTCCATTCGTTCGACGGGCACACTCAATTCCTTGACTTCAAAAGTTCGCGTGTAGTGAATCACATCGCCTTTTGCTTCGGTCCGCGAGTGGTAGCTGGCGAAGCTGTACTCCGAGTCTACGGGGGGCGGCAGGTCGTCCACTTCGTAGCCGGGTGGAATTGTAATTTCAAAACTATCGGTGTCTCGCACGGGCCCCTCGAATTCGACTGGAAATTTGCGCGGCTCCTTGGTCTCCAGAATCCCGGACGATTTGCTGCCCATTACTCTTGGTCGCAGCAGGAGCAGGTTGCCGGCATTCTTGGCGTAGCTGTCAGACTCAAACGAGTAGTCAAAGCCGAAAGGCTGATCGGTGTGCTGAAGGTTAAGGACAGAGGCATGCGTGATGCGAAAACTCGAGAGCGAACCGGCGAGCAAACTTTCGATTGGCTTGATCCGGTCGATGTCCTTGGTTACGGTACGCAGTCGCCACCGTTCGGATGAGGCGCGGTCGCCTAACCGCACCTCCTTCACATCTCCTTTCAGCGTGCCGGTGGTGTCGAGGGTCAGTTTAGCGGTGCGCTGGATGCTGTTTATCTTGGAGGGCTGCTGCGGCAACTGAGTGAGTTCTCCGCCTTCCGGCGTTATCAACAAGCCGTAGTTGGCCTGCAGCGGACCCCGGATCTGGCCAAAGGGCGTCATCTCGTCGGTGGGATCGAAGAACAACAGCTTTCCGAGTTTGGGATGCTGCACGGTTGCGATGAGCGAGGGATCGGTAAGGCCATCGGGTAACTTGATGGCTGTGATTACATGATTAAAACCGTTGTGGGCCGGTGCTTCACGAGTGACGGCTCCCCGATCGCTGTTGATAACCAAATAAAATGAGTCCACCCCAATCTCGCGGAGCATGGTACGCATCAGTGCCGCTTTGTCTTTACAGTCCCCATACCGGTTGGAGAAAACTTCCGGAGATGCATGGGGCTGCCAACCACCGATCCCCAAACTAATTGAGACGTAACGGATATTGTGCTGCACGAATTCAGCGAGACTCTGCATTTTGCCGAGAGTCGCGCTTTTCGAAGTGCTGAGCGTCGCCACTTCTTGCTTGATCTGGGCCGTGGAATCGAGCCTTCCCTCGGCCAGATTCCAATACCATTTACCCATGTCTTTCCAGTTTGCAAACTCGTTCTTCTGAGACGTGCCACCCGGCGGAAAGAAGGAGACAATCATCTGGCCGACAACTCCGTGAGAGGGAGGCATGTCTGGCTCTTCCCGCACTCCCTTTACGTCGCTAACCGCCCATTGCCAAACGTTGGCGCCCGCTTGGGCCGGCTTGAGTTCCCCATGATTGAGCCAGGATACCTTGTATTCCCAACCAGAAGGCAGTTCCAACGAATAGCGGCTCTCTTTCACAGGTTCGGTTCCCTGAAAGTACCAGACATACTGCAAGAAGAATGGCTGCTCCTCTACCTCATACTCATACCCGATGATGTTTCCGGGATCAGGAGCGGGGATATGAATGATTTTGTATTTCACATCCGAGATAAGTTCGCCTCCCTCGGTGGGTGGCGAGACTTCCACCGCGTCCTTGTCCTTCACCTCAAAATCCTTGCCCTGAGCAGGAATGCACCATCCGTGCAAACTTTTGAGCTTCCTTTGCGGATTAAGGTAGACATAGGCGGTGCCGCGGTCACGGCCGCTGGGGCGGAGAACCTTGTATGCTTGGCGAACGCGTGTCCTGATCTTATCTGTCGACAAGACAGTTACGTTCGTTTCGGAATACAACAGGACTGCGTCCGTCTTTTCGTCGTAGGACGCCAGCGGCACACCGACCAAAGCGTGCATCCATTGCGGTGCGTCCGCGCTCGCCGCCGCAGGCGAGACGCAGGCCAGAACGCAAGCAGCAATCCGCAGGAACCACGCTGACCCCTGACTAGTTGCTGGCGGCCGTCGTACCGGGCTGCAACACGATCTGCTCTTCATCTCCCGACCTCACTACCTGGAAGAAATTGCGCAATGCCGTATAGTACTTTTGTTCGAGGATCAGGACATCGACGCTTAATTTCCGCGTCAAGTGCAACGTCCCTTTGTTGTCCTCGACTTTCAAGTTGTATACAACGACGTGTCCATCTTGATTCTGTGCATTTGGCATACTGCTGATTCGCCATCCCGAAGGGAGTTCAATCGTCACGTCGTCCACCTTCTCGAACGGGTATTCGAAATAGATGGGATGGACGCGGTTGGCATGTTCAAAGATGCGTTTCTCGGCGGCCGTAAAGATGCCGACGGGAACGACAGCCCGTCTCCCAGCATTCGAAGCCCATCCGGGGATCTTCAGGTCAAATTCAGCCACCAGTGGCGTCTCCGCGCTGCTCCAATCCGGTTTGTTGGTCAATTCCACCTCCGCGGCGGCGGGGATCTGCTCCTTCAACGCCTCTTCCAAAACTTTCTTGCGTTCCACTTCATCGGTATTGCGGTTTTCTAGCCTCGGGTACATGGCCTCCAGCCCGGTGTAAGTGATGGTCAGTTTTCCTTCCAGGTCACCGGTGTCAGCTAATTTCAGCTTTGCGTTGCGCGCAATTTTCGACTCGGAACTTTCCGGCAGAGTAGTCCGGATCCATGTTCCTCCGTCCTTATCCAAACGCAATCCCTGCGTGCCGGTTTCCGGCCAGGTCAGCATTCCAAAAGGCGTGAAGGCCGCTCCCGGATCGAAATAGACATCCTTTCCGTTCAGCTTAACGAGGACGACATTCGAATTCAGCTTCTGGCTTTCCATGGTCCCCGGCACGAAAAAATAATCGTGTCGGTCGGACACCCAGCACCCGTACGCTTCGAAACCTGCGGCTCGCGCCAAAGCGAGGAACAACCATGTCAGCTGGGTGCCATTGCCATAGCCGCGCTTCCAAAGCTCCTCGACATTGTCTACCGGCTTCTCCTTGGCACGCTTTTCCTCCTGCTCCGTTTTCCGGACTTCGTAGGAGGTGTTCCGGATCGCTTGCACGCGATCGTAGATTTTTCGAAGCTTCACTTCTGGAGCATCATTGGGCGAAACGATCTGGGCGACCGCGCCTTCCATCGCTTTTCGCTTTCCGACAAAACTCTCCAGAGAGTCGTTCCGCTTCTTTCCGACGTGCCTCCAGAACTTGTCCGGCTCCCGCTCTGTGAGATCGTCTTCGTAGATAAAGTCCACGCGCGACTTCAGTTCGTTGGCTGGTGGCATGAAATCTTCGGTTTGGAAGGCGGCAATATTCGTCGCCTCCATCCGGACGATGTGGTCAGCCCCTTCTTTGGGATCGGCGCCCGGGGGCAGGCGTTGCCAGGTCCAGCGGAGTTGAAAATTGTTTTCGAAGGTACTTTTATAGGGCTTCAGCGAAAACTGGGCTCTCTTGGTGAACAGTTCGTCGCTCAGGATCCAGTGGGAGTCGAAGAGAGAAAACTCTCTGAAGTCGTCGGTGTAGTAATACTCGATGATCCCCCCGACTTGGATATCGGGAAGAGTGAAAGTCTTTGCCAGATACTTCACGCCTTTCGCTTTGTGAATGGTTTTTTCGAAGACTTTTCCGTCGAAGTTCACGATCGAACCATCCGGCTTGATGGTTCGAGCTCGGATATTGGTGATGCTCTCGCTTTGCTTCAAGAACGGAATCTCGATGTCAGCGTACTTGCGCCCCTCTTCGGTCAGGATCTTGATTCGAAAGTAATTGTCTTCATGGGAAGTACGGCCATTGTCATCCCGGTCCACTTGGCGATAGAGCAGGATGGCAGCCGCCCCCGGCGCCATCGGCTCGCTGGTCATTTTAAGTTCGTCAGGGGAAGCCGGCAGGAAGCCCGCCCACGCTTCTTGAGCTGAGAACATCCACATCCCGACTAAAAACAATGTAATCAAGTACTTAGCGACGGAATGGAAAACCGGTTCCCAGGCAGGAAGGGAGTGGGACCAGAACCCTCGGCCAGGAACTTCTTTGAAAACAGGTCGGGGCCGAGCATCGGGATCAAGCAGAAGCAGCTGCCAAGCAAGCATGTTGCCTCCTCCGAAGTTCCGTGCCCCCTCAAGCCGGAATTCGGTCAACTCGTTAGACGCTGAGTATATTCGGAAGCCGGCGTCCGTCAAGGACGAAGATCACAGTGCTGGTGGGTTCGGTCGTTTGGTTCTAGAGCTCGTACTTCTTCATCAAGTGGCGGAATGAGCGGTAGGAGATGCCCAGGATGTCGGCGGCTTTGACCTGGACGCCGTGAGTTTGTCCGAGAGCGGATTGCAGCAGGGAGCGCTCGATCTGTGCGACGTAATTTTCCATGTTGACGCCTTCGGGCAGGACGGAGCCCGCCGGGATGGAAAAGGGTGTCTCGGCGCCTGCGGCCACGGCGCGCGCTTTGGCACGCTCGGCGGGAAGCTCGACCCGCAACTCGCTGCCGAGTTCCAGAGCTACTGCGCGTTCGATGGTGTTCTCCAACTGGCGAACGTTGCCCGGCCAGTCGTAGCCGCAGAGGGCCTGGAGAGACGCCTTGTCCACGCTGTGGATGCTCTTCCCGGCTGCCGGGGCGTACTTCTTCATGAAATGGTTGGCGAGCAGCGGGATGTCCTCCCGGCGCTCGCGTAACGCCGGCACGCGGATGGGAATCACGCTCAGGCGGTAGTAGAGGTCTTCGCGGAAGGTGCCTTCGGCCACCTGTTTGTCGAGGTCGCGGTTGGTAGCGGCGATGACCCGAACGTCCACGGCAATCTCGCTGGTCCCGCCCACTGGACGGACGCTGCGTTCCTGCAGCACGCGCAGCAGCTTGACCTGCATGGGCGTGGTCATTTCGCTGATCTCGTCCAGAAAGATCGTTCCCTGATCGGCGACTTCGAAGAGTCCGCGCTTGTTCTGGTTGGCTCCAGTGAATGCGCCTTTGACGTAACCGAATAATTCGCTTTCGAGGAGGGTTTCGGGAAATGCGCCGCAGTTGACCGATACGAAACCTTCGGTAGCGCGCGGCGAGCAGGTATGAACGGCGCGCGCAACCAGTTCCTTTCCCGTGCCACTCTCGCCATAGACCAGGATGGTGCTCTGGGTGGAGGCCACCGTTCGGATAGTCTGCTTCAATTTGTCCAGAGCCGGGCTGACGCCGACGATGTTGTCGAGTGAGTTGCGGGTGGCGGCATCGCGGCGAAGGGCGAAATTCTGGCGGCTGAGCGAAACTTTCTCGAGGGCGCGCGCGATTCCGAGCTTCACTTCATCGACCAGACCGGGGCTCTTGCGGATGTAGTCAGTGGCGCCACCGGCTTTGACGGCCTGTACGGCGGCTTCGTAGTCATCTACGGCGGTCATCAGGATGACGGCGGAGTCGGGCGAAACCTGGTGAGCGTATCGGAGCACCTCGACGCCATCCACGTGCGGCATCTTGATGTCGGTAACAATCACGTCGAAGAGCGCGCTCTCGATCTTGCGCCGGGCCGCTTCGCCGCTGGTAACGGTTTCCACTTTGTGACCTTCGCGGCGCAGGGCAATGTCGAGCAATTCGCAGATGGAGCGCTCGTCGTCGCAGACCAGGATGCTACCCACGAGTCCCTCCTCCCGCAGCAGCTGCCGCAGATTGCGATGCCAGGGACGGGGTTGAGGAGATCGCCACGTCCATCCGCCGCAACCGCACGACGAAACTTGTGCCCCTGCCTACTTCCGAGCGCGCCCAGACCTTGCCTTCGTGGGCTTGTACGATCTGGTATACGATCGCCAGGCCCAATCCGGTGCCGCCTTCAAAGTTGGACTGGAAAGGCTCGAAGATTTTTTCCGTCTGTTGGGGGCTGATGCCGGGACCAGTGTCGGTAAAGCTCATCTCCCAGTCCGGGCCGCGCTCCACCAGGGCGGCCGTCAACGTGCCGCCCGTCTTCTTCATGGCGCGAACCGCGTTTTCGCTGAAGTTCCAGAACACCTGCTTGAGCTTGTCGCCATCGGCCAGCACCCAGGCCTCGGAAGATGGAAGGACTCGCATCAAGCGGATGCCGGTGTTTTCGGCCGTCAGGCGATGTTCGAGCAGGGTGAGTGTGTCTTGCAGCAGAGGGATCAGATTGACCCGGGCTGGTGCGTCCGTCAGCATGCTCACCGATCCGGCAATCGAGGTCAGCGGGTTGCGGATCTCGTGTGCGATCGCGGCGGCCAGCCGGCCGACCGCTGCCAAGCGGTCCTGCAGGCGCACCTCGCGCTCGAGACGGCGGATCTCGGTGAGATCGTCGAACGTGTAAACGAACCCCAGTTCACCGGGCACGTTCACATTCAGTGCGGAAACCATCACGCGAAACGTCTTGCGGAATCCATTGCCGGCGGCACACCGGACTTCGGCATCGCTGCGTTCGGAACCGATATGGGGCAGCGGATCGAGAAACAGACTGGCGACCGAACGGCCGAGCAATTCCGCCTCGGAAATGTCCAGCAAGTGCTGGGCGGAACGATTGACGAGGGTAATCCGGCCGTCGAATCCGGTCGTGATCACGCCCCCACTCATGGACTGCACGATGTTTTCGTGCAGGGCCTGCAGATTCTCGAGCGCTCCGCTGGTGTCCTTCAGCCGGACATCAGCCTGACGCAACTTGGTCACCAGCAAGCCGGCCAGATAGGCGATGGCGAAATACGCAAACAGGTTGACAAACATCACCACCTGCAGCGCTTTCAACTTGGGGTGCGATGTGGCAAACGATGGAATCACCCCGTAATAGTCAAGTTCCAGAATCGTGCCAAAAAGAATGAACGCCAGGGCCCCGATCAGAAAGCCCCAGGAACGAGGCAGCAGCATGCAGGCGACGATGATCACCAGTGGATAGAGAAAGTTGAGAGAGCTGTCGATACCACCAGTGAGTTGGACGATGAGCGTGACCATGGCCAGGTCGCTTAGAACCTGCAACATGGCCTGGAGCCGGCTCTCGGTCCACACCGAGACGAGAAAAAGGAAGAACAGCGAGAGCACGAACCACAGCACCATCGCCGTGAGGAAGGGCATGATGGGCAGCGGACTCGGGGTGAGGCGGATGACCGCCAATTCGATGGCGAGCAGGACGGTCAGAATCAGCAGGCGAACCTTCACCAGCCAGGTCAGCCAGTTCCGTTCGTCAGAGATGGAATGCATGGAGTTCGTATTCGCAAAGCGCTTCTCGCGCTCAGTTGCTTCGAGCTTCGAGCCACGAGCTCCGAGCCGGCATTTGTCCTCGCTCGCTCACAGCTCGTAGCTCGTAGCCCGGGGCGGCCCCTAGCCTGCCAGTTTCGAAATCATCGAGAACAGTGGCATGTAGAGCGAAATTACGATGCCGCCAACGGTGACGCCGAGCAAACCGATGATGGCCGGCTCCAACATGGCCAGCATGTCTTTGGTCGCGGAGTCGACTTCGTCCTCGTAGAAATCCGCGATCTTCTGGAGCATGGCGTCCATCGCGCCGGTGGCTTCGCCCACGCCAATCATTTGCGTCACCATGTTGGGAAAGACGCCGCATTCGCGCAGCGGATCGACGATGGTCCGGCCTTCTTCGATCGCCTTGCGCACTTTCATCAGCGCTTCTTCCAGCACCGCGTTCCCGGAAGTGCGGGCGGTGATAGCCAAGCCTTCCAGAATCGGGACGCCAGAAGTAATCAGGGTGCCGAGGGTACGCGTGAAGCGGGCCACGGCGATCTTGCGAAGCAGCATGCCAATGGCGGGCAACTTCAGCAATGCGGCATCGAAGTAGTAGCGGCCACGCGGATCTTTCCTTATCTGCTTCATTCCGAAATAGAGGCCAACCGTCCCGGCGATGAAGAACCACCAGAAGTGACCCACGAAGTTGCTGAGCCCGATGACAATTCGCGTGGGCAGCGGCAGCGCGACGCCGAGGCCGACGAACAAGTTGGCGAAGATAGGCACTACCCATTTGAGCAGTGCGCCCACGATCACGACCGCAATGGAGACCACGGCGACGGGATAGATCAGCGCCGACTTAACGGCTGACCGCAGCTTGACCGCCTTTTCGACGTACTGGGCCAGGCGCTGCAGGATGATGTCGAGAATACCGCCCGTCTCGCCTGCCTCAATCATGTTGGTGGTGAGGTCATCGAACACTTTGGGGTACAGACGCATGGCATTGGCGAGCGTCGCGCCGCCCTCGACCGTGGTGCGGACGCCGGTAAGCGTCTTCTGGAAATTGGGGTTCTCCTGGTTGGCAGCGAGAATTTCCAGACACTGCACCAGCGGCAAGCCCGCATCGATCATGACGGAGAATTGCCGGAAGAACACCGCAATGTCCTTCGTCTTGACTTTGGAGCTTCCGAAGGTGGGCATGGAGAACTCTTTGCCCTTCTCGCGGATGGACCCGGGCGTAATGCGCTCGCGCCGGAGCGCGGAGGCCAGTGACTCCTTGTTGGGGGCTACGCGTTCTCCCTGGACTTTTTCGCCATTATTGGTCTTTCCTGAAAATGTGAAAACCGGCATGGTTCTCTTCTCCTCGCTGCTGTTGTTCCTGCTTTCGATCAAAGCCGCTGGATTACCAGCAAGCTACCCCCACCGTCCTGGGCCCGTTAGCGGGCACTCGTCGTCATCTCTTGGTTGGCGCCGCTGCCCTGGCCATCGTCGTTCCGGCCGTCGTCGGCCGGTTCAGTAGGTTGGCGCCGCGTGAAATCATCTCCGTCAATTCGTCCTGGTTACTGGATCGCGCCATAGCCACTTCCAACGAGATCTGTTTCTGGTAATAAGCGCTGGCTAACGACTGGTTGAACGTCTGCATTCCGTATTTGTCCTGACCGGACTGCATGGCCGAATAAATCTGGTGAATCTTGTCTTCGCGGATCAGGTTGCGGACGGCCGCGTTCGGCACCAGGATCTCCATGCACATGGCGCGTCCCTTGTTATCGCTGCGGGGCAGAAGGCTTTGGCACATGATCCCTTCCAGCACCAGCGAAAGCTGGGCCCGGATCTGCGATTGCTGGTGCGCCGGGAAAACGTCGATGATGCGGTTGATGGTCGAAGACGCCGAGTTGGTGTGCAGGGTGCCGAAAGTCAGGTGGCCGGTCTCAGCGATGCGCAGCGCCGATTCAATGGTTTCCAGATCGCGCATTTCGCCGATCAGAACCACGTCCGGGTCTTCACGGAGGGCAGCGCGCAGGGCGTCCGTAAACGACTTGGTGTCGGAGTGCAGTTCGCGCTGGTTGACCAGGCAATTCTTGTTCATGTGCACGAATTCGATCGGATCCTCGATGGTGAGGATGTGATCATGCCGCTCGGTATTGATCTTGTCGATCATGGCGGCCAGGGTCGTGGACTTGCCGGAACCGGTTGGCCCGGTGACCAGCACCAGCCCGCGGGGCTTATCGCAGAGTTTGCTGACGACGGGGGGCAGTCCCAACTGATGAAACGACTTGATCTCGAACGGAATGAGACGGAAGACGCAAGCTGAGGCGCCGCGCTGGTTGAACACGTTGGCGCGGAAGCGAGCCAGGCCCTTCAGGCCGAAAGAGAAGTCGAGCTCGAGGTTTTCTTCGAAGCGGTGCTTCTGCGAATCGGTCATGACGCTGTAGGCCAGTTGCTTGGTTTCGGCCGGCGTCAATTGCGGCAAGTCGAGGGGCACGAGGTGACCGTGCACGCGGATTTGGGGCGGCGAGTTGGTGGTGATATGCAGGTCGCTGCCGGACATTTCCAGCATGCGGCGGAGCAAATCGCTTAATGAGAGCGCCATGGTCTTGTTCTTCTTTCTCCCGCTTTATTAGTGGATCGTCTCGCGAGCCACTTCTTCCAAAGTTGTAAAGCCTCCCGCAACCTTGATCAGCCCGCTACGACGCAGAGTGATCATGCCGCGTTCAATCGCCTTTTTCTTCAGTTCCAGCGCCGAAGCACCTACCAGAACCAGCTCTCTGATCTCGTCGTCCACTTCCATCACTTCGTACAAGCCGGTGCGGCCCTTGTAACCGGTTTTGTTGCAGGTGGCACACCCTTTGCCCTTCATGATCTGGACGGTTTTCGCTTCTTCCGGCGAGTAGCCTTCCTCGATGAGAGTCTGCACCGGTACTTCGACCGGCTCGGCGCAGTCTTTGCAAATTCGCCGCACCAGTCGCTGAGCACAGATCAGGTGAACGGAGGTCGCGACCAGGAAAGGCTCGATGCCCATGTTCATCAAACGCGTAATGGTTTCCGGTGCGCCGTTGGTGTGCAGAGTGGACAAGACCAGGTGGCCGGTAAGCGCGGCCTTGATGGCAATCTCCGCCGTTTCGAAGTCGCGGATTTCGCCCACCAGGATGATGTTGGGGTCCTGCCGCAGGAAGGCGCGCAGAGCAGCGGCAAAGTTCAAACCGATCTGCTCCTTCATCTGCACCTGATTCACACCGCCCAACTGGAATTCGACTGGGTCTTCGGCGGTCATGATGTTGGTGTCAGGCTGGTTGAGCCGGGAAATCGAGGAGTACAGCGTGTTGGTCTTGCCTGATCCTGTTGGCCCTGTCACCAATACCATGCCGTAAGGCTTCAGGATGGCCTTCTCGAACTTGACCAGCGACTCGGGCTCGAAGCCCAGTTTGGTCATGTCGAGCCGCAGGTTTTCCTTGTCGAGCAACCGGAGCACGATTTTCTCGCCCCACAGCGTCGGCAGAGTGCTAACGCGGAAGTCGAGCTGCTTTTTCTTGCCCCCGATCTGCATCTTCAGCATGATGCGACCGTCCTGCGGGAGGCGCTTTTCGCTGATGTCGAGCTTGGCCATGATCTTGAGGCGCGAAGTGATCGCGTCCTTGAGCTTGAGCGGCGGATTCATGATGGATTGCAGCACGCCGTCAATACGGAAGCGGACGCGGAACTCCTTCTCGTAGGGTTCCCTTGACGATGGGAGCTTCGTCGGCCGCTCGTTCGAGTTCGGCCAGCTCGATCTGCTGTTCTTCGGCCTGCACTTCGACATCGGCGGCGTCGCCGATGTCGTTCATCGACTGCATCACCTGCTCGAGCTCTTCTTCTTTCGAAGTGCCGTAAGCCTTGTCGATGCCCTCGATGATGGAACTTTCCGAAGCGACCACCGGCTCGATGTTGAAGCCGGTCATAAACTTGATGTCGTCCATGGCGAAGACGTTCGTGGGATCGACCATGGCGATGGTGAGCGAGGCGCCCACCCTGCTGAGCGGTAGAATCTGGTAGCGCTTCGCAGTTTCGTAAGGGATCAGCTTGACAACTGCGGGATCAATTTCGAAGTAGGAGAGATTAATGGCGGGCACACCATACTGGCGCGACAGGAAGTTTGTGACGTCCTCATCTGAGAGGAATCCCAACTTCACCAGAGCTGAGGCGAGACGGAGGTGCGCCTCTTTCTGGAGCTTGGTCGCCTGTTCCAACTGCTCGGGGGTGATGACCTTTTCTTTTACGAGCAGGTCGCCCAGCCGTTGAGACATATCTCTCCTGTTTCCCGCGAACTCGGGGGTAGGCGAAGCCGCTGATTTCCGGGGGGATCAGCGGAGGGTTTTTCGCACTGACACAAATTGTCAACGCAATGGCTATTCGGAAAAAGTAACTTAGGTACCTGTACTTAGTGGCAGAACACGGCTGGGGCCGCTGGTTAAGGGTTTTCTGGCCAGAAATTGGCGATCTGTGGAGAGATTGACGTGCCTCGGTACATGTTCTTCGGTGTGCAGCGTGGGTTGCGGCTCCGAACTGCGGGCCCGGAACTAGTTGCTCCCAGCTCGCATCCTGAAGCTCGCGGCTGAGTGCCGACCATCATGAGGCGTCCAAAGACCGATCAGATCCGCGCGTACTACCACACTCTGTTTTCAATGTGGGGACGTCAGCACTGGTGGCCGGCGCACTCGCGCTTCGAGGTTATCCTTGGCGCCTACCTCACTCAGAACACGTCGTGGATCAACGTCGAGAAGGCGCTTGCGAGCCTGCGTACGGCTGGGTTACTCAGCCTGGACGGAATCCGGCGAACACCACTCGCGAAGCTGGAGAGCCTGATTCGATCTTCCGGCTACTTTCGTCAGAAGGCCCAGCGACTGAAAACGTTCGTGCGCTTTCTTGACGAGCGTTACCGAGGATCATTGGAGCGGATGTTCGCGCAGCCGGTTATGAAACTTCGAGAGGAACTGCTTGCGCTAAACGGGGTCGGGCCG
>WNFC01004128.1_pt1 | contig 19189 bp, 17 predicted proteins | sample 5400541 | NCBI WGS metagenome assembly WNFC01 (sample SAMN13153342, study PRJNA577476) | soil metagenome | isolation source: 120 cm saprolite under Douglas fir tree site 2 hole 2 replicate 1 | place: USA:California | collected 2015-04-18 | reverse complement strand
GGGAAGACGGTCCCGCCGCTGCTCTCGGTCTTCGGCGGCAAGATCACCACCTATCGGCGGCTCGCCGAGCAGGCGCTCGATCGCCTGCGGCCCGATGTCCCCGACATGAATCCGGCATGGACGGCGGGCGGTGTCCTACCGGGCGGCGATATCGGTCCCGGTGGCATGTTGGCGCTGATCTCGCGGCTGGTCGCGACTCGCCCGCAGCTGCCCGCCGAGCTGCTGCGCCGTCTCGCCCGGCGACATGGCGGCGATGTCGAGACGCTGCTCGGGGATGCACGCGACCTCGGCGATCTTGGCCAAAATTTCGGAGGCGGTCTCTATGAGCGCGAGGTCGCGCATTTCCTGCGCCACGAATGGGCGCGCAGCGTCGAGGACGTCATCTGGCGGCGGAGCAAGGCCGGGTTGCACATGACACCGGAGGGGATCGCCGCATCCGCGTATCTGGCGCGGCAGGGCTCGGCTCCCGATCTCTCGCCCACGACCGGCCCGGCGGCGCGCTAGCCCGCTTTTTTCGCCGTCGCGCGGCAGGTTGGGGATTGGCGGCGTATCGAACGCGTGCTACTCTATTTTGTGGGTATAGCCCAGACCGCACACTGGATACGGTGGATAACTATGGAAACGGTGTGGACGCAAAATCTCATCGAAGATCTCGGGCGCCTGTGGAATGAAGGCCATTCGACGGCCGAAATCGGCCGCCGCCTCGGCATCACCAAGAACGCCGTCGTCGGCAAGGCACACCGGCTCTCGCTAGCGCCCCGACCCTCGCCGCTCAAGGCGCCGCCGAAGCGACGCGTGGTTCTCGATTTCTCCGGCCCGAGCTGCTCGTGGCCGATCGGCCATCCTGGCGAGAAACATTTCCATTTCTGTGGCGAGCGTCCGCTCAGCGGCAAGCCCTACTGCGCCGAGCACGCCGCGATCGCCTATATGCCGCCGAAAAAATCGAACGCCGCCTGATCCGCGAACCATCCGGCAACAACCGACCTAACCGGGACGCTCGCGCGTGAGGAAGTCGAACGCCGTCATGGCGTGGACGTAAAACACGGCAAAAAGGTCGTCGGTCGTCACGTATTCGTCCGGCCCGCCCATATTGTGCGGTGTCGGGCCGTAGACAATCGAGGGCACCCCGTGAAGCCGGTAGAATCGCGCGTCGGAGAAGCCGACGCGCATGTTGACGACGGCTCCGCCGGGAACCACCGGCACCGCATTGGCGACCGCGAGCTGCACGCATTCGTGGTTGGGGTCAGTGACGGTCGGTTCGGTCGCGCTCAGCACGCGATGGCTGATGCCGGGCTCGTCGCCAATCAGCCGATCGATCTCGCGGATGATATCAGCGACGGCGAGACCTGGCGGCATCCGCACGTCGCAGAGCGCCCGCGCCGAGTCGGGGATAATGTTGACGGCGCTGCCGCCCTCTATCCGGCCGATATTCAGCGTCACATGTGCCAACGTGTGAGCCTCGCCGGCGCCGGAAACCGCTTCCGATACCGCTTCGGCGGCACGCATTACGGCGCGGATTTCTGCCGGGATCGGGCAGGGCAGCGCGCGCAGCTGCGTCAGCCGCTGCAAAGCCGTCATCAGGTGCTCGATTGCGTTGACGCCGAGATGAACATGCGCCCCATGATTGGCTTTGCCCTCGGCAACGACCTCGAGCCAAATCTGACCCTTCTCGCCGATGCGCACGACCTGCGGCGAACCAGCATCGGCGCTCAGCATGACATCGCCGGAAGCTTCCGGCACCGTCTTCAGCAAGTGCTGCGTGCCCCATAATCCACCCGTCTCCTCATCGCCGACCAGCGTGAGCACGAGTTCGCCGGACCAGGCGTTGCGGTGTTGCGCCAGCAGGCGGGCGGTCAAGATGGCGGCGGCCAGCCCAGCCTTCATGTCAGCGGAACCGCGCCCGTAGATTCGGCCTTCGGCGATCAACCCGCCCAGCGGCGGCACCGTCCAGCGCCCGGCATCGCCAATGGGAAACGTATCGAGATGCCCGTTGATGATCAGCCGCCGACCGGGAGAGCGCCCCGCGACGCGGGCAATCAGATTGACCGCGGGCGGGCGGGCCGTCGCCTGACGTATTTCGATTCCCGCGACCTCGGCCAGCAGTCGCTCGATTGCAGCGGCCAGCTCCCCCGTATCTCCTGGCGGATTCTGGCTGTCGATCCGGACGAGAGCGCTGCACAGCGCCGTCAGCGCTTCGCGGCTCGCGCGCACCTTCTTTTCGAACGCGGTGCGGAGCGCCGCAGCACTCACGACGCGGCTCCCGGCTCCTGGTCGCGGTACTGCTGGAAGGTCCGGCTGATGAACGCGTCGATCAGGGGATCGTCATCGAAGCGCGGCACCGGGTCCGGGTCCCAGAACCGGTAGTCGTCCCGCCCGCGGACGAGGAGTGCGGTACGCCGGCCGAGCGTCGAGCGCACATGGGTCGGAATGAAGAAAAGCGCGTAGCCGATCCGCCGCGTCGTCGATTGATTGGCCAGCGAGCCGTGCACCGTGCGCTCCTGATGGAGCGAAAACTGACCGGAGTTGAGTTCGAGATTCGCGGCCTTCGTCTCATCGAGACCGCGGATCGTCTGGCCGCGGATGAGGAGGTTGTCCGGTTCGTGGGTTTCGTCATGCGTGTAATCGACGCCGAGATGGCTGCCCGGCATTACCCGCACGCAACCATTCTCGCGATTGCTCGCGGTGAAGGCGACCCAGGCCGTCACCTCCTGGTGAGGGTCCAGGCCGAAATAAGCGGAGTCTTGATGCCAGGAAACGAAGCGGCCGTCCTTGCCGTCCTTCGGCCACAGCGTCGAGGTGAAGAGCAGCAGGTTCGGGCCGATGAGATCCTCGACCGCATCGAGGATACGCGGATGACGGGCGACATCCATCAAAACGGCGAGCCGCAGATGAGCCTTGAACCGCAGACGTTTCCCGAATCCTCCGTGCCGGCGCTCGAAGGCTTCGAGCGCCTGAAGCGTCGCGCTGGTCTCGCTCTCGGAAAGGCAGGGGAGCGGGCAGAGATAACCGTCCCGTTGGAATGATGCGAGGTCGGACGTCTTGAGAGATTTCGACATCCCGGCCCTCCTCAGCGCGGCACGCCGATCTGGATGATGCGCTCGCCGGCATTGACGATCGGAAAGGTGGCGATGCGCACGATCGGACCGGCGAGCGGCGCCCTGATCTCCTCGACCAGCTCGCCGAAGATATTGGTGATCGTCGCCATCACCTGACCCGCCGCGACGCTGTCGTTGAGCGCCACCTTGAGATGGACGAGTCCGGCCCGCTGCGCCCGGACAACGGTCATCGTGCGGATGACGATCTGCCGCCCGATCTTCTCGACCGCGCCTTGCAGCATGCCGACGTGCCGGAACACGTTGGTGAGCCCGAGAACTCCCCGTGCCGTGATATCGGCCTCGAGCCGGCCGCCCTCGCCGAGCTCGATGCCCAACGCCGTCTTGCCGCGGCGGGCGAGCACCACGTGCGGGCTCTGCTCGGAGACGTAGAGACCCTGCTCCGTCGACAAGACGTAGTCGACGCCGAAGGCCTTGGCCATCGCTTCCGCCGCCACCGCGGCAGCGCCGGCATCGGGCGGCGGCAGGAAGGCGAAGGGCGCGTAGCGGCCGCCGGTCGTCGGGGTGTGGATGTCGACGAGATAGTCGGCATGGCGCATCAGCCGGTCATAGAGAACATGGGCGATCCGCGCCGCCATGTTGCCGTCTGCGTCTCCGGGGAACGAGATCCAGGGATCGTTCGGGCTCTGATCGAGTGGCGATTTGAGGTAGTGCCCGACGAAGACACGATGCTGCGCCTGTAGAGCCGGCGGGTTCTGCGCCGGCACGACCAGAACGGTACCGCTGAGCGTGGCGAGATCGACGCTGCGGGCAAAGCTGGTCGCGACCTCGACACCGTTCACCTCGTCGCCGTGAAACGCCGCGCCAATGTAAAAAACCGGTCCCGGCCGCGCGCCGCGCAGAACGAGCAGAGGCAGATCGACCCAGCTGCCATCGGCGAGCTCGATAGTGCGCAGCCTGGTCTCGACCTGCTGGCCGCGCACCAGCTCGATACCTTCGAGGATCAGCGCCTCATCCGTCACGACAGATCTTCCGCCCGCGCCATGCTCCCCGTCGCTTGCATCTCACCGCCGTTCCTCCATCTGGCCGAGCTGACCGAGCAGGATCGCCCGCTCGCCGCCGGCGACCAGACGTTTGACGATGTCTCCGAGGAGGCGAAACTCCTTCTCGTCGAGATCGCGAAAGAGCTCATCATTGACGATTTGCGGCTTGCGCGAAAAAGCGCTGATCACGGCGCGCCCTCGCGCCGTCAAATTCAGCAGGACACCCCGACGATCAATGCGGCTCGGCCTCTTCTGCACATGCCCGACACGGACAAGACGCTGCACGATCATGGTAACGAACGCGCCGCTGACGCCGAGATGCCGGGCGACAACGCTGATCGAGACCCCCGTCTCGGCCTGGAGCTGGGCAATCGCCAGGAAGACCCGGTACTCCGGCTCGCTGACGCCGAGCTGGCGGGCAAGGCCACCGCGCAGCTCCTGCAACAGATTTCCCAGCGTCATCAGGTCACGCAGGAGCTCGCGAAAGACCCGGTCCGAGCCATCAACAAGCAGCGCCTCGCGCGTCGTCGTCAGTGGCGGCGATGCGCTGGACGCCACTCGCTTCGGCGCCTTGGGGGCCATGACCATTCTCGTCGCTGGCTTCATCGCGCCGCCCTCATTCCGCCGCCGTCCCTCGACGCATCGGGTTCGGGTACGCCATAGCCGCCGAGCAACCCGTCGACGATGCCGGTGAAATGATCCCACGGGCATTCGCGGTAGCTATGGTCGCGCACGACGAAACTCGGGCCGGCATAGAATTTCTCGTATTGCTGATGCCGCGCCGCGAACTCGGAGCCGAGCAGGTCCCAGGCAAGTCGAAAGAGCTTCATCCTGTCGAGCGCCGAGCATGTGGCAGTCGACCAATAGTCGTCGAATTGCCGGCGCAGCTCGGGATTGCTCAGGAACGAGGTGTTCGCCGGCATCAGGAAGATGCCGGAACCCATCAGCTCGCGAATCTTCTCGCAGATCTCGGCGTAGTTCTCGGTGCACCAGCTGAGGGCGCCGTACACGTAGCGTCGGTTGAAGGCAACGAATCCGTTGCCGAGCTCCTCGTAGTTCATGCATTGCCCGTGAATCATTCCAGCCAGCATCGCCTCCATCGCGGCGAAACGGCCGAGCGTCTCGCGGACCGCCGGTATCTTGTCGAGACTCCCGGCGCTCGCAAGCTTGCTCGCCAACCCGATCAGCAACTCGAGCTTCGCCCAGAAGCGCACATTCGCCTGGTGATTGCCGAACGAGTGCGAAGGCGTCTTGATGTAGACGTCACGCGACAGCGGCGCGTTGCCGTGACAGAAGACCCGGCGCCACGGCACCTTGACCGCGTCGAACACGGCGACGCTGTCGCTCTCGTCGAAGCGGTAGGACAATGGGTTGTCGAATTCGCATTCGGCCAAGGGCTCGAACGATCTGCGCGACCACAGAGCGAGCCCGGGCGAGTTCATCGGCAAGGCGCAGGTGATCGCCTCCGCGACCCGGTCCGGCGCGACGGGCTGGACATTGCCGACCCAGAGCTCGTCGGCAAAGACGGCGCCGGTCGCCAGCAGCTTCATCCCGCTGATGGTGACGCCCTGGTCGTCTTCGTCAATGACGCGCACCGTCTGCGAGCCCTCGTAGACGCGACCCGAGAAGCGCGTATCGCGCGCACCCGGCGGCGGAATCACCGCGTATGCGATATAAAGATCGCGACGGCGGGCCTCCTGGTAATAGTCGAGCAGATTCTGCGCAAAGGACCTGGCGCCCCTGCCGTCGCCGCCAAGCGCCTCCGGCTGCAACGCCATCCCGGCGACGAAACTGGCGACGTGATCCGGCGATCGCCCCATCAGCCCATAGGTCGCCGTGGCGATCGCCTTGTGCGCCCGCATGCGCCGGACGAGATCGTCCCGGCTACGCGGCAGCAGATAGTACATCGCGAACCGCTCGCCTTCCTCCTCGTAGGTCAGCAAATCGCGCTGCGCCGGCGCGAGTTTCAGGTCGTAAAGCGCGGCGATCGATCGCGCAGCACGGCGGAAGGATGGGTGTGCCGTCACATCGGCGACCCGTTCGCCGCCGACATAGACCGTGCGCCCGTCGCGCAACGCCTCGAGATGCGCTTGACCGGTCTTCAGCATGCGCCGCTCCCCACTCGGATCTTCGTGCTCCGAATGTGCATCGTCCACATGATAAGGTCAACGAATTAGCTAAGCCACTTAGCATGTTTGCGCGCGACCTTCGGGCCGCGTTGCGGCGCCTACCGGGTCAGTCGCCGCATCGCCTTGTCGAGACCTTCGAGCGTCAGCGGGAACATGCGGTCTTCCATCAGCTGGCGGATCATGGCGATCGAGCCGGTGCCGGACCAATAGCGCTCGGGCACCGGATTGAGCCACACCGCCTTGGGATAGGTCACCAGCAGCCGGCTCAGCCAGACATGGCCGGGCTCCTCGTTCCAATGCTCGACGCTGCCGCCCGGCTGCATCAGCTCGTAGGGGCTCATGCTGGCATCGCCGACAAAGATCAGCTTGTAGCCGGCATCATAGGTGTGCAGCACCTGGATCAGCGGCACGTTCTCGGCGTGCCGGCGCCGCGCATCCTTCCACAGCTTCTCATAGGGGCAGTTGTGGAAATAGTAGAACTCGAGGTGTTTGAACTCGGCACGCGCCGCCGAGAACAGCTCGGCGCAGGTCTTGACGTGGTCGTCCATCGAGCCGCCGATGTCGAGCAGCAGCAGCACCTTCGCGGCATTGTGGCGCTCGGGCACCATCTTCAGGTCGAGCCAGCCCGCGTTCTTCGCCGTCGAGCGGATCGTGTCGTCGAGATCGAGCTCGCTCGCTGCCCCCTCGCGGGCGAACTGGCGCAGACGGCGCAGCGCGATCTTGATGTTGCGCGTCCCGATCTCGACCTGGTCGTCGAGATTCTCGAACTGGCGCTTGTCCCACACTTTGACCGCGCGGCGGTTGCGACTCTCGTCCTGGCCGATGCGCACGCCCTCCGGGTTGTAGCCATAAGCGCCGAACGGCGAGGTACCGGCGGTGCCGATCCATTTGCTGCCGCCCTGATGGCGCTTCTTCTGCTCGTCCAAGCGCTGGCGCAGCGTCTCCATCAACCTGTCCCAGCCGCCGAGCGCCGCGATCTGCCGCTTCTCCTCCTCGGTGAGATGCTTCTCGCCGAGCTTTCGGAGCCACTCCTCGGGAATGGCGATCCCCTCCTCGGTCGGCGCTTCCAGCCCCTTGAAGCAATGGCCGAAGACGCGGTCGAACTTGTCGAGGTTGCGCTCGTCCTTCACCAGCGTGCTGCGTGAGAGGTAATAGAAATCCTCGACGCTGTAATCGGCGACACCAAGCTTCATCGCCTCCATCAGGGTCAGGTACTCGCGCAGCGAAACCGGCACCTTGGCCTCGCGCAGCTCGAGGAAGAAATTTATGAACATGGCGGTTGCATTGCGATGGTCGGTCCTTCGAGACGCGCCTGACGGCGCTCCTCAGGATGAGGTAAATTGCTCATGGCACAGACAAGACGACCTCATCCTGAGGAGGCGCGAAGCGCCGTCTCGAAGGACGCACGATAGTCGTCCAACCATCATCATCACCCCCCGCCCTTCTCGCGGCGGTGGAGGAAGGCCAGCCGTTCCAGGAGATGGACGTCCTGCTCGCTCTTGAGGAGCGCGCCATGCAGCGGCGGGATGAGCTTGCCGGGATCCTTCGAGCGCAGTGTCTCGGGCGGGATGTCCTCGACCATCAGCAGCTTGAGCCAGTCGAGGAGCTCCGAGGTCGACGGTTTTTTCTTGAGCCCAGTCACCTCGCGCATCTCGTAGAAGACGTTGAGCGCTTCACGCACCAGGGCCTTCTGCAGTCCCGGATAGTGCACCTCGATGATCTCGCTCATCGTCTCGCGCTCGGGGAAGCGGATATAGTGGAAGAAGCAGCGACGCAGGAAGGCGTCAGGCAGCTCCTTCTCGTTGTTCGAGGTGATGAAGACGATCGGCCGCTGGCGCGCCTTCACCGTCCTCTGCGTCTCGTAGACGAAGAACTCCATGCGATCGAGCTCGAGCAGGAGGTCGTTGGGGAACTCGATATCCGCCTTGTCGATCTCGTCGATCAGCAGCACCGGCGCCTCATCCGCGTCGAACGCCTCCCATAACTTGCCCTTGCTGATGTAGTTGGCGATGTCGTGGACCTTGGCCTCGCCGAGCTGCGAATCGCGTAGCCGCGAGACCGCGTCGTACTCATAGAGCCCCTGCTGCGCCTTGGTCGTCGATTTGATGTGCCAGGCGATGAGGCGCTTGCCGAGGGCGTTCGCCACCTCCTGCGCCAGGATCGTCTTGCCGGTGCCGGGTTCGCCCTTGATGAGCAACGGCCGTTCGAGGGCGATCGCCGCGTTGACGGCGACCCGCAAATCCTCGGTCGCGACATAGCTCGAAGTGCCGGTGAATTTGCTCCCGGTGAACTCACTCATTGATCATCCTTCGCCGCAAAGATCGCCCCGGCAATCCGGGCCGTCCCGCCGCGCGAGGTCAAGCGGTAAATTCGGTTCCGCAAGGTGCGCGGCACGCAAAAATCTGTTCAGTAACGTTCTCCGATCTTGTTAACCATTATTTGCATTGATTAAGCATTTATCAACTTATGATTGAGGCCGCGCAAATTTTGTGCGATGTTTTTTGGCGGAGCTTAAGGTTCTTAAGACCAGCTCCGTGCCAGACGCGTGTTGCGCCGGGCAAAATTAGGGAGGAGAATCTTGATGCTTAAGCACATGAGACGCATCAGCCTATCGCTCGTCGGCGGCAGCGCCCTGTTGCTGAGCGCCGCGGCGGCCAACGCCACGATCTACACACAAGACAGCAATCTCGCCGACTTCACCGCGGGGATCGGCAACTACGCCACACTAAGCAATTTCTCCTTCGGCGACGTAGGCTCGCCCTATACGCCGACGACGGCCACGTTGGGCGCTGGCCTCCGCGTCTATGATGGTGGCGGGCTGCCGGGACTGAGCGGCGGCAACAACTGGATCCTCGCCACGTTCTCCGGCCCGGTATCGGCGATCCGCGTGTTTCCGAATATCGACCATTTCGGCGCTCAATATGACGGCTACCAGTACACCATCGAGGGCAGCAACAACGGCACCAGCTGGACTCATCTGTTCGATGCGCTCTCGGTAAACGGGGCGGTCGAGCCGTTCACTCTCGGCGCGTTCAACGGCACGGCGCCGTCGCGCGTCAACAACGTGCTCACGCCCGGCGCGGGGCCAGCAGGCACGGTCGGATACGAGGCCGATTTCAGCTTCGGCGCCGGCTATAAATACTATGCTTTCGGGGCGAGCACGGTGGCGTTCGCCCAGGGAAACAGCGACCAGGAGCTGAGCGCAATTGCCGGTATTCCGGAACTCGGCACCTGGGCGATGATGCTGATCGGCTTCGGCCTTGTCGGGCTGCGGGTGCGCCGTTCGGATACCCAACGGTTCAGCGTCACCGCCTGATCGCTGCAACGCAGTTCACGATCGAAGCCGCCCCTCGGGGCGGCTTCTTTCGTTCGGGTTGGCGCAGGGGTGCTTGATGCAAGCCCAGTCCTGAGGGAAGATACGGTCAACAAGGGCTAGCATGACCCGAAAGGCGAGGTGCGCCATCAACTATCTGCGCGAGAATTGGATTCCGACCAAGCCGGCGAAGGTCTCGACCGAGGGCATCGTGGTCGCGCAACATGGCCGCGCCGCCGCCGCCGGAAGCGGAATCCTGGCCGCCGGCGGCAACGCCGTCGATGCCGCCGTCGCCACCGCCTTCGCGCTCGGCGTCGTCGAGCCGTGGATGAGCGGGCTCGGCGGCGCCGGCTATCTGGTCTACGGCGATGCCGCCAGCCGCACCGTCCAGGTCGTCGATTTCGGCCTCATCGCGGCCAGCGGTCTCGACCCTGGCCGCTACAAGCTGACCGGCGGGGTCGGCGGCGACCTTTTCGGCTGGCCTCTGGTCGAGGGCGACCGCAACCTCAAGGGTTATGAGTCGATCTGCGTGCCCGGCTCGGTCGACGGCCTCGGCCTCGCGCTCGAACGCTTCGGCCGCAAGTCGCTCGCCGAGGTGATGGCGCCCGCCATCGCCATCGCCGATGAAGGGCTGCCGGTCAGCTGGTACACCACCCTCTCCATCGCCGTCTCGGCGGCCGAGCTTGCCGAGTTTGCCGGCTCGCGGGCGGTCTTTCTGCCGAACGGCCTGCCGCCGGCGCCGGCGAGCGACTCCTCGCTTCGCCATCTGCCGCGCCCGGACCTCGCCGCGACCTATCGGCGCCTCGCCGAAGCGGGACGGCGCGACTTCTATGAGGGCGAGCTGGCCGCCGCGATCCTCACCGATCTCCATGACGGCGGCAGCGTCATCTCGGCGGCCGACCTTGCCGCCTACCACGCCGAAATAGTCGCCCCGCACACCCTCGACTATGGTGGCGTGCGCCTGCATGCGGCGCCGGCGCTGACCGGCGGGCCGACCTACCTCAAGGCGATGGCGGGGATCGAGAAACGCACCGGCTGGAGGCTGCGGGCCTACCCCGATGCCGGGACCTTCATCGCCTATGCCGAGGCGATAAGCGAGGCTTTCGCCGAGCGCTTCAAGACGATGGGCTACGCCAACCCCGCCTCGCATACGACCCATCTCTCGGTCGTCGACCGCGACGGCAACATGGTCGCCCTCACCAACACGCTGCTGTCACGCTTCGGCTCGAAGGTGGTGCTGCCGAAGACCGGAATCATGATGAACAATGGCATGATGTGGTTCGATCCGCGGCCGGGCGGACCGAACGCGCTGGCCGCCGGCAAGCGGCCGCTCTCCAACATGTGCCCGGTGGTGGCGACGCGCGACGGCGTGCCGTGGGCGGCGCTCGGTGCCAGCGGCGGTCGCCGCATCATCCCGGCAGTTACCCAGCTCACCTCCTTCATCGTCGATTTCTCGATGCCGCTGGAGAAGGCATTCGCGGTGCCGCGGCTCGACGCCAGCGGCAACAAGATTCTTGTCGACAACCGCTTCCCCCCGGAGGTGATCGACGCGCTCGCCGCTCGCATGACGGTCGAGGTCGTCGAGGAGGCGGTCTATCCAGGGCAATTCGCCAATCCTTCGGCGGTGATGCGGCCGGCCGGCGGCAACCGCAATACCGGCATGGCCCATATCCACTCGCCGGCTGCCGCCGCGGTGATCGCGGCATCGGAATGAGCGCGGCGGCCTCACCGCAGACGGCCGGATGAGCCTTTGAGCCGGCGCCGTCATTTTGCACCCGCCGCGGCGTCCGCCATCCTCGCGATCGCCGTCGCGTCGGCGCTCCTGCTTGCGCTTTTCCTGCCGTCGAGCGAGCCGGAGAACCATCGCCTCGTCATCGACCACCGCCCGGCGCTCGAAATCGTCCTTCTGATCGGCGCCGTGGCGTTGCTCCGTCTGCTCGGCCTGCATCTGCCGACGATGCTGCGCTACGCCGTCGGGCTCCTGATCCTGCTTGCCTTCCTGCTCAATCTTGCCGACGCGGTGATGCCGGGCTCCTTTGGCCGCGAGGCCGATCTCTATTGGGACTTCCGGCAGATTCCCGGGCTTCTCGGTCTCTACTACAGATCCGCCGGACCATGGCGCAGCGCCCTCACCGCCATGGCGGCGATCGTTGCCGCTGTCGCCGCCTTCCTGCTCATCGTGCTGGCGCTGCGCCTCATCGCATGGGCGACGGCGCGGCGCGGTGTCGCGCTGGTCGCCATCGCGCTTGCCGTCGCTGCCGCCGTCGCCTGGGCGTTGCCGGTAAACGAAACGGCGCCGGTCAGCACCGCGCTCTCCGAGCAGGTCGTTCGCCAGGGTCGCCTCTTCTACCGCGCCTGGCAGGTGGCGCACGGCAATCTCGGCTCCTATGCCGCCGCCCTCGCCGCCCCGCAACGCGCGCGCGCCGACCTCGCCAGGCTGAAGCGTCGCGACGTCCTTCTCATCTATTTCGAATCCTTTGGCACGGTGGCGCTCGACAACCCGGAATACCGCGCCGGCATCGCCGCGGCGCTTACCCGCTTCGAGACGAAGCTGGCGAATGCGGGCATCGGGCTGCTGTCCAATCGCATCCTGTCGCCGACCTATGGCGGCGGCTCGTGGGTGGCGCACGGCACGCTGGCAAGCGGCATCAAGCTCGATCAGTTTCTGGCCCGGCTCCTCCTCGAGAGCGGCCGCAAGAGCCTGCCGCGCTACATGGCGGAGGCCGGCTACCGCACGGTCAACGTCCAGCCCGGAATCAAGAATGACGCGGCGGAAGGCGGCTTCTGGGGCTTTGACAAGAACTACTACGCCGCCGATCTCGACTATCGCGGCCCGGAATTCGGCTGGTTCGGCATTCCCGATCAGTTCACCTTGAAGAAATTCGCCACCCGCGAGAGCGCGCGCGAGGAACGTGCAGCCTCCGGAGCGGTCGAGCAGCGTCCGCTCTTCGCCCAGATCGTCCTCGTGTCGAGCCACACGCCATTCTATCCGGTGCCGCCCTACCGCGCCCAATGGTCCGATGCTGGCGACTATGTCGGGGTGACGCCGAAGGAGTGGGAGCGCATCTATCGCCAGCCCGATTGGAACCATCTCGAGACGCCATATCTCGAATCCCTCGTCTACGATCTCGATGTGCTCGGTGATTTCATGATCACGCGTGTTGCCGACGGGGCGCTCGTCATCATACTTGGCGACGAGCAGCCGCCGGCCTTCATCAGCGGCGAGAGCCAGCCGGCCACGGTGCCGATCTACGCGCTCTCCAAAGACGCCGATCTCCTGGCGCCGTTCCAGGCGCTCGGCTATCGCCCGGGCGCGATCCCCGAGCAGCCGCCGCCGTGGCGCGGCATGGAAAGCTTCCTGCCTGACTTCCTCGACGCCTTCAGCACCGACGGGCCGGCACCGGTGACGCCGGCAGCAGCAGCGGCAGCCAGCGCGCAGCAATGAGCGCGGCGCGCCGACGCTTGCACCCTGAGCCGACGCTTGCACCCTGACAAGTTTCGCCGCGACTGTGGAATCGTGCATCAGTAGACTTGGCGCCGTCAGTGTCAGCCGGGGAGATTGCGATGAGTGAAAGTCCTGCTCTCATCACGCTCGAGGCCGCACGCCAGGCGCCGCTGCCGCCGGGGCGACGCTCGCCCGAGATGATGCGCCATGGCAGTCTCGAGGTACGTTTCTACGCGCCACGCGGCAGCGATCCACAGACGCCGCACGACCGCGACGAGGTCTATGTTGTCGTCAACGGCACCGGCTGGTTCCGCCGCGGCGGCGAGCGCCACCGCTTCAAGCCCGGCGATTTCCTTTTCGTGCCCGCCCATGTCGAGCACCGCTTCGAGGATTTCTCCGACGATCTCGAGCTCTGGGTCGTCTTCTACGGTCCTGAAGGCGGCGAGAAGCCGTGACGTGCCGCGCCTTTTACGATGACTGGGGTGATTGAAACGACACCTTCAGCGACTTGACGCCACGCAGGATCATCGAATCGAGCCAGTCGAGCTCCTGCTCTTCAAGACGGAGCGCGGCGAGGCGGCGCAGCAGAGTGGCGATGGCGATCTGACCCTCGAGCCGCGCGAGCGGCGCGCCGAGGCAGAAATGGATGCCGGCGGCGAAGGTCAGATGCTTGTTGGGCGTGCGCGCGATGTCGAAACGATCGGGATCGGCAAAGATCGCAGGGTCGCGATTGGCGGCGTTCATCATGGCGAAGACGCGCTCGCCCTCGCCGAGGCGCTTGCCGGCGAGCTCGACATCTCTCGCGACGAGACGGGCAAGGGCGTGGCTAGGGCCGTCCCAGCGCAGCATTTCCTCGATGGCGGTTTCGATGAGATCGGGCGCGGCGGCAAGGTGCTCGAGCTCGCCAGGATGACTGAGCAGCGCCCTTATGCCGTTGCCGATCAGGTTCGTCGTCGTCTCATGCCCGGCGAAGAGGAGGAGGCTGCACGTCGCGATCAGCTCGTCCTCGCCGAAGACGTCGCCGTCCGGCTCCGGCTGCAGCATGGCGCTGATGAGATCGTCCTGCGGTGCCGCGCGCCGCGCGGCGATGATGGCGCGGAAGTAATCGGCCATCTCGCGCATGCCCGATTGGGCGCGCTCGTATTTATCCGCCGAGAGACGTGATGAGCCGATGAACAACGCCATGTCGTCGGACCAGCGCTTGACCGCATCGAGATCGCTGCGCGGCACGCCGAGCATCACCATGATGACGCTGGCCGGAATCGGGTAGGCGAAGTCGGCGATCGCATCCATCGCGCCACGCGCGGCGACCTTGTCGACGAGATCGTCGACGATCATCTGGATCTTGGGGCGGAGGCCGGTGACGGCGCGCGGGGTAAAGGCCTTGTTCATCAGCCGGCGCAGCCGCGTGTGACCAGGCGGATCGAAGAACACCGCCCAACCGGTGATGTAGCGCTCGAGATCTGGATACCTGCCGCGTTCTTCCTCCGGCAGGCGGCGGAAGAACGGCCGTATGCGGTCGGCGGTGAAGCACGGCTCGAACATCGCTGCCCGCACGTCCTCATAGCGTGTCAGCACCCAGCCGCCGAGCGGCTGGCTCCAATGCACGGGGTCTTCCACGCGCAAGGCGCGGAACAGCGGGAAGGGGTCGCGCCGCGTTGCCGGATCGCTCGGATCGTAGGACAGCATCGTCGCATCCTAGAGCATTCCCCGACGCAGTGCGCGGCGGCTCGCTGCCGGAAGGGCAGGAAGGGAAAGCCGCCCGAAAGGCGGCTTCCTCGCTCGAACTGATTGAACTTATGCGGTCGCGGCTCCGACCTCGCGACGACGCCGGACCTGCAGAGCGACACTGCCGAAACCGATGATCATCATCGCCCAGCTCGACAACTCGGGGACCGAAGCAGCGAAGCGAGCGGTCGAACCCTGAGAACCGTCATAGCTGAAGAAGTAGGGGTCGATCGAGCCGCTGACAGTTCCGCCCAGCCCATCGTTCAGCTGGAAGGTCGAGGTTCCCGGCGTTCCGCTGAAGCTGCGCTGGAATAAGACGCCGTTCGGGAAGGCCGCATTGACGCCATCGTCGAGGTTGGACGCGCTGAAGACGCCGTAATAGGTGTTGCCGACCGCCGTCAGATCGAAAAAGTCGCCGACATAGGGGTCGAACTTGAGCGCAGGCGCTCCGTTCTTGAAGGCGGCGAGCGCCAGATCCTTGACCGTCGCGAAGTCGTCGCGCGTCACCAGGAGATGCTGCGACAGCAGATTAGAGGACGCGTCGTAGGCGTTGTAAAGCAATCCGACGCCGCCATTCGCGAGGACCGCCAGCGCGGGCTGTGAGGTCCTGGCCGCCGCTGGAAGGATGACCTTGGCTGACCACGTCGCTCCGCCGTCGGTTGATTCCTGCACGATCAGGCGGATCTGCCCGCTCGCCGGTGACGCCGTATAGGCGACGAAGACGCGGTTGGCGTTGTTGGGGTCGACGGCGATGGCAAGATCGGAGCCGGCGCGTTCGTTGCCCAGTGCCAAGGGACCGTTATCGCCGGTCGTGGTGTTGGTGAATGCCGAAATGGTCGAGCCGACGACCGCGCCATTGCCGGAACTCCCCAAGGCCTGGAACTTGCTCGCTCCCGTCGCGCCGTGATCGTCGCGGACGACCACGACCTGCGCGGCGACGCGAATGCCGTCCGCATCGTTTTGCAGGATCGGGGTGTTCCAGCGGATGAAGGCCGCGTAGACCTTGTCGCCGTTGACGGCAAGGCGAACGGCAGGGCTGTCCTGGCCGGCGGAGCCGCCGAGCCGGTCGATGATGGTATTCGACCAGGTGGTTCCACCGTCGGTCGACATGTGCACCGTCGCGGTATTCCCGCCGCTATTGTTGAGATCGTTGACGCCGATATAGAGGCGATCCTTGGTCGTATTGCTGACCGTGCCGTCGACGCTCCAAGCAAGCGATTTGTCGAGGCTCGGGATCTGGCCGAAATTGCCCCAGGTCGCACCGCCGTTGCTGGTGGCGAAGTAGGCACCTTGGTTGCCGCCGAAACTTCCCGCGATCATGTACTGCGGAAGGACTGGGTTGACGGCAAGACTGGGCTCGGAATCCTGCGCGGTTTCGGCGCTGAGCGAAGTGGGGATGATGTCGAACACGTTGAGGACGCCTGCATGCGCCGCAAGAGGCGCCAATGGCGCGAGAACCAGCGCCAGCATCGGCAACTGCCGTGTCTTGCCCATGCGAGATTCTCCCCCAAATCTCATTGCGACGATGGAATGCTAGTTAGAGTCAGACGGATTTTGTCGACGCATGGTCAGACCGCATAAGTTGCTTGCAAGGCCACCATATCGCCATTTCGGCGAGGCAGGCGGTTGAAATTCAGGGTTATGATAATCCTCAAAGGTTATCTGCGTGAAGCGCCGCTTGGCCGCCAACTGTCAGCCTACAGCGTCGAGAAGCGCCAGCCCCCCGCGCGTCATGCTATTTACCAGCGGGCAGCGTGCAACCGCCGTGACGGAGCAATAATGACGGCAACGAATGGCATCGCCGACACCATCGCCCAGTATCGCGCCACCGGCTATGCCGTGCTGCGCGGTGTCTTCACGGGGAGCGAGGTTGCCGCGATCGGCGCCGCCTTCGACCGCCACTGGGCGCGCGGCATCGCGCTCGGCGCCAGCTTTCGCCACGGCAATCTTCTCTATCGCGTCGGCGAGGATCCGGCTCTCGGCACGATCGTCCGCATGGTCCAATGGCCCTCCTACGAGGATGCCGAATTGGCGCGTATCCGCACCGACGCCCGGCTCTTCGCGGTCATCGCGCCGCTGCTCGGCAGCGACATCAAGCAGATCATCAACCAGCTACATTGGAAGAAACCGGGCGCCGCCGGCGAGTTCGCCTTCCACCAGGATGCCCGCTTCCGCCGGCCGCGCGCGGCCTATCGCAATCTCGTCCAGTCCTACGTGCAGACCGGTATCGCCATCGACCGCCACGACCGCGCGAGCGGCGCGATGAGGGTCTACCCGGCCTCGCACCTGCTCGGTGAGGTCGATCTTGCCATTGCCGGCAGCGTGATGGATGGGACCCTCGCCGATGAGAGCTTGCGCCGCGCCGGCCTTGACCCTGGGCACCTCATCGATCTCGACCTCGAGCCCGGCGATGTCGCCCTGTGGAACCCCTATACGATCCATGGCTCCGGGCCGAACCTCTCGAGCCACGACCGCCGCTTCTATCTCAACTCCTATGTCCGCGCCGCCGATTGCGACCGCGGCGAGTGGGCCTTCCGCGACGGCGAGCCGTGCCCGCTCGGCGACCCCGTGCTGGTCCATTACGAGGCGCTGCACGAGCGCCCCGACCCGCATTTCGTCGACCCTTAGAGGATTTTCCGCCGAAGTGGATGCCGGTTCGGCGCAGAAAATGCGGCAAATCAACAAAGCTAGCGCATGATCCGATTCAATCTAATCGGATCATGCGCTAGAGGCTGGGTATTTCCGCCAGCACGCGCGCGAGCGCCTCGCCGAACGATTTGCGCTCGGGCGCCGTGCCGACCGTCACCCGGATGCAGCGGTTCAGCGGAGCGACGCCGGCCATGCGGATGAAGACGCGTTCCTTTTCGAGCAGCGCCGTTAGTACCGCTTTCGCGCGCTCGCTGGTGCCGCAATCGATGGCGACGAAATTGGTCGCCGACGGCAGTGCGGCGAGGCCGAGCCCGGCGGCGATTTCGCCGTAGTCACGCCGGCCGGCTGCGACCTCGCGCACCACGCCGGCGATGAAATCGGGATCGCCGAGCGAGGCGAGCGCGCCCTCCTGCGCCAGGCGGTTGACGCCGAAATGATGGCGGATCTTGTCGAAGCTCTGGACCAGCTCCGCCGGTGCGATGGCATAGCCGATGCGCGCCCCCGCCATGCCGTGCGCTTTGGAGAAGGTGCGCAGGCGGATGAGGCGCGGATCCTCGGGATCGGTCTCGGGCAGGGCGCCCGCCGGAGCGAAATCGGCATAGGCCTCGTCGAGGACGAGAAGGCAGCCTTCCGGCAGGGCGGCGAGAAGCGCCCGCAGCGCCTCGGCCGCAAGCCAGCTTCCCGTCGGATTGTCCGGGTTGGAGAGGTAGAGCAGCCGCGCGCCGTTCTGCCGCGCCGCCGCAACCAGCGCCTCCGGATCGTTGCGGTCGCCGCGATAGGGCGCGGTTGCCAGCCGGCCGCCGAAGCCGTTGACGTGGAAAGCGAATGTCGGATAGGCGCCGTGCGACATCACCACCGCGTCGCCGGGATCGATCACCGTGCGGACGATGAGGCCGAGGAGATCATCGATGCCGCTGCCGAGCATGATATTGCCGCGCCCGACGCGGTGATGGGCGGCAAGCGCCTCGCGCAGCACCAAACCTTCGGGATCGCAATACCAGTTGGCGTGGCCGGCAGCTGCCGCCATCGCCGCGACGGCGCGCGGCGATGGGCCGAAATTGCTCTCATTGGCGCCGATCCGCAGCCGCAGCTGCGCGCCGATGCGGCGCTCCAGCGCCTCCGGCGGCACGAACGGCACCACCGCGGGCAACGCGGCGACGAGACTGGCGTAGCGGCCGCGCGCCACCGGCGGAACTCCCTGCCCCCGCGCCGTGCTGCCGTCAGCCGCTAGGCGCGCTCGCCCGGCCGCGCCTCGCTCGCCGCATGGGGGCTCGCCGACGGCGCGCTGGGCGGCGCGGCGACTTGCGGCTGGCTCTCGCCGGCGGCGGTCTCCTCTTCCTTCATCCCCGACTTGAACGCCTTGATTCCCTTGGCAAAGTCACCCATGACGCGGGGCAGCTTGCCGGCGCCGAAGATGATCAGGATGATGAACAGGACCACCACCCAATGCATCAGACTGAACGAACCCATAACCTTGATCCCAAGAAGTTGCGATTTGCCCCATACTAGCAAGCCTGACCCGCCCGTGGCGAGGATTGCCGCCGATGACAGGGTATATAGGCATCGCGGGCGATAGTCCTGAGGAGAATTTGTCGTCGTGAGCGAAGCATACGTCCCACCGCCGCATGGCGAGGAATGGCGCCGCGCCGCGCCGGGCGAAACCGGCCTCGACGCGGCCTCCCTCGCAGCCGCCGCCGCCTTCGCCCAGACTCACGAAACGCCGTGGGCGCGCGACCTCGGCACCGTCATCGGCGAGGGCTTCTTCGAGCCGCCGCCATGGAACGAGATCATCGGCGAGGTGGCGCCGCGCGGCGCACCGAACGGGCTCG
>WNFC01006203.1_pt1 | contig 19197 bp, 24 predicted proteins | sample 5400541 | NCBI WGS metagenome assembly WNFC01 (sample SAMN13153342, study PRJNA577476) | soil metagenome | isolation source: 120 cm saprolite under Douglas fir tree site 2 hole 2 replicate 1 | place: USA:California | collected 2015-04-18 | reverse complement strand
TGAATCGATCTCATAGCAAGTGCCTCCCACTCGAGTTAACGGCTACAGGATGCAACAGCAACAAAAATACTGCGATCACGCAGCATCCCCGTAGCCAGCCGCTTGGCTACTACCATCATTGCCGACTCGGCGCTGCCGCGCTGTTCAATCGCAATGCAATTGATGTCGGCAGAAACAAAGCGCTTGCGTATTATAAACCGGCTCTCCATCTTTGTCATTCCGAGGCCACGCTCACATTCGGCAGCCTCGGCGGCGCTTCTAACTCAATGCCATTCAAGAAACAATGTTGCCGCGTCTCGTAATTTAATTGACCAAAGAAGCGCGATACTCCTGACAACACTGTTCAAGTTTACAGTCGTATTGTAAGTTCATTCATCACGACCATGCTCCCGTCAGATGACAAATGCGTTGCACGGTTTTTCGTCAGGTTTCAGCTGCCTGCCGATGTAGAAATATCAGCCTGCTAATTGACGGATGGTTACGCCGGGTTACGCGGCTTCAATCCTTGGTGTCCTGGACTGCGCGATCAAGGAGTGAGACTCCTACGACTCAAAAGAAGATAAATAGAACCGAAAGGACGTAAACTCCCTCAACATTTCATCGCACACATATCCCTCTATCAAAACATGTCTGGTTACAAGAACTTCGCTATTGTCGGCGCCGGCTTGACAGGTAGCTTTATCGTCCGTCAGTTCTTGATGGAGAAGGCTGCCGGGACGGTCAATCAAGTCATTGTCCTTACACGCCAAGTAAGTTTTGTGGTCGTGACTGGGTTTCCGATGTGCGCTTATCCAACTACGGTAGGGCTCCAACACGACTATTGACGGTGACGCCGAGTTGATCCCAGTCGACTATTCAGACAAAGAATCCATCAAGAGTGCTCTCGCTGGCATCGACGTCGTCATCTCGACCATTGCATCAGTGGCTCTTGGATTGCAAACAGGAATCGCCGAAGCTGCGAAGGAGGTCGGAGTCAAGCTGTTCATCCCATCTGAATTCGGGAGACCAACAGAGGGCGAAACGGAAGGACTGTTCGGCGCGAAGGCCAGAGTTCAGGATCAGCTGAAAGCCGTGGGCATCCCATATGCCCTTGTTTACACCGGAGCGTATGCTGACATCATTTGGGCACCGTACGCTGCTTCTTCCTTAATGTCTCTCCTCCGGCATTCAATTTACCGTGGTGCAGGTACGTGGGCCTCGACGTCACAAGTGGGAAAGTATCCGTCGGCGGCGATGGCAGCAAGCGTATTTCGTTCACTGCCAGACCTGACATTGCGCGATACCTCTCCTATGTTCTGACGCATCTACCGGCTGAACAATTGAAGAATCGCTCTTTCACAATTGCGGGAGATATCAAGGTACGTGATAGCAAATAATATCTGCTCAATGGCGTCTAACCATGACACGCGCTGAAACCAGTCGTTTAATGAGATATTTGAAGCGTATGAAGCAAAGACCGGGAAGAGGCTCGGAGTCACTTACATGCCCGTTTCTGATCTCGATGCAAGATTGGCGGCCAATCCTCAGGACTCTGCTGCTTTGCTACACAAGCTTTGGGCAACTACGGGAGCGTCCTCACACTGGCAGACGGACAATGGTCTATATCCAGACTGGAACCCGTCCTCCGTTCTCGACAACATGCCAATTGCCTAGATGAGACGGGGCAACTGTTCTTCAACAGCAGTACTGTATATATCTGTCATATAAGCGTATTGATATTGTCCCTGCTCGGAAGCCAGAACAGGAGTTACTGTACCACACTGGCATGCCATCATCTCGAACGTCCTGGCTAGCCACTGTTACTAGTATCCTACCATTCTCGACAATTGATTAATATTGATTCTCGGACGGATTTTGACCCTTTCGTACTTTGACTCCTTGTTTTGTTTAGTTTCCTTCCCTTCCTTAAATTTCACGCTATGAAGATATGGCTACTTTCTCCTACTACCAGTATGGTGAACTTATAGGTACAACACTCACGCGTTACCATGTCGAAGTCACTCGCCGTTTGTATGGAGCTGAGACATTCACGCCACGTGACCCAGACATCCCCAGACATCATCGAGCTCACTACTCCATATTCTAGTAACCCTACCCAGGGCGGGCAAGAAAGTTGCGTTGTGAATGGTTCTGTTTCAGGGTCAGCCTTACCAAGCGTTGTTCCGACGACAGTGGAACTTGGAGAAGGCGACAGAACGACAACAACTTGAACCTGTGATGCTCCGAGTCTCCTTGACTGCCACTGCCAGGGTACGGTGTAAAAAGCAAGAGGAAAATATACCATGGAGCGGGCCCAAGTCTCCAGCTCATGAGTGGTTCAAAACGACACTACAACGGCCCTTAGCGGTAATTCTATAAACGTGGAGGAAGAAAGTTGAAAGCCAATCAGGTTTTGATCAAGTTGCGTACTACCGGGATGGCAATGCAACATAGAGTCTGCTGATACTGAACGTAGACAGTGCAAGCAAATTCAAGTTTGCTCTCGAGCTCAAAGTTGTTGTCTGGACACTCACGACACCCTTGATGTGAGCGTGATATGAGTGCTGTAACCACAGGGTCAGGCTTTGGTCAGTGGCCCAGCTACAACTGCATTGATATCACCACTACGCCATGATTCGGCTGCACTTCATGAGTGACTGAATTTCCTCACCCCGAGTAAGGACGTGCACCTTGCACAAACAAATATATCAGAAACTGACAAATGGGTATCAATGTCACGATATTATCAGGATAAGGGTGAAGAATCCGGAGTTATGCCAATCGGTCACTGAGCCGATTGGTGTATGAGGAGCTACGCTTGACGCTTAGCTCTCGGAATCATCAATCGCACCGAGCGGCGCGACATCCAACGCAACATCAGGTCGGGAAACCTATGTAAACACTACGGTATGAATGTGTACTCGATTCCTCAATTATGATCGACTCGCCCGAATCGCGATTTCCCCACTGCAAGGATATTCGTCGTGCTGGAGGTACACTTGCCCGGGCCTTCGCGTACACCGTTCAGCCCAATCCCGAGTTTTCTAGGAGTTGGCATTTATCGGCCGGGAGCCGCGATGCGAGCCAGAGGGCCCCGAGACTACACAGGGCCAGCCCGTAGAACACGCCGTAGCCACCCATAATGTTGTTTTCCAACGAGAAGGAGAACATCGACGCAGCGATCGCTGGCGCGGCCGCACGTTGTATGGATGCGACAGTCTGGGCGAGGCCATTCATCGCTCCGAGCATACCGCTTGGAGCTGCAGATGAGATGTATATGAAAGTACAGCCTGACGTCGATGGCAAGGAAGATTCAGTAAAACCCTCAGCCCCCAGCATGCGTGAGTGAGAGAGGCCGTTACGTACCATACGCCATGCATACGCCGGTTGAACATATCATCTGGATGAGCACAAGGGCCCAGAGGACGATGTCCGTTCCCGCGTATTGCGCGCGAGTGCCGTTGATCGGGAAGAGGAGGAAGGAAGGGACGAGGCCGGAGATGAGTGTGATGAGTGTGCAACGGAGTCCCAAAAAATTGAGGATGTGGTGGAAGACGGTGAGCTGGAGGATGCCCCTCAGGATCCCCCACATGGCCAGACAGACCCCCATGCGTGTGGGGTCTAAGCCCAGTCCTCCGAGTTGAATGGGTGTCGTGTACACCAGGGGGAGGAAGACCCAATTGCACATTTCGAGGAAAGCAAGGGTGCCATAGGCGGCAATAGTGCGTAGCACTGGCGTGGTGAGAAGAGTGCCCGGGGGAGGCTCCGGTTGATCGTCTGGAATGCTGGAAAACCCATTCGGACACTCATCATTGTGCTCTACGTCAGGGAAAATGTCCGAATTCGGCTCGTCTGGCCTGTTTCCTGATTCTGGTGTGTTCCTGGATAGCGTCTGCAGTGGTCCGAGTGGTAGCGTGCCAGTGAGCTCAACGGACACACCAGATATTCGACTTCTGACACCTACCTCTTTCAGGAAAATGGAGGCGACGATTAGCGAGGCAACTCCGTACATACTTGCGGCAGCACATGGAAGAAAGTAAGGATACCGTGTCCAGAACGAGTGGCTGAAAATATCTGGCCAGCGGTCGTGCGGCCGCGAAAGTAAACCACCCATGTATGGTCTATGAACGTGTCATTGATCTGGTAGCCGATCAATCAACAACGAACTCACGTACCCTGCGGCGGCACCAACGGCCCAAGACAGTGGAAGAAGGGCAAATGCTCGTGCCATATTGGTCTCATCACTTATCTCCGCCAGCATGCACTTCATAACACCGATGTTGCCATTCAGTGCGCCTGCCAGGAATCGGCTGTTGCGGCATCATCATGAGGTGAACTGAGCGTGTCTCTGTCGCGATTCCATAAGGTAGATTACCTCGCTGCCAGTGCCCAGAATGTTCGTGACAGGCCAAACAAGATCGTTGCTACCACTAAGCCCAGGATGCCACTGAGAAGAACGGGTTTTCGACCTATGACATCCGAGAGACGGCTCCATTGCAATACGGTGACGGCCTCGCCGACAAAATAGAGCGACAACTAATAGAGGATGAGGTATGTCGCGCAGTATGTTAGCGCAGGAATCACGTAACTTACAATAATACCAGCGTAGTAGCCAACTTTCTTTTCATCCCCACCTGTGATTGGGAGTTGACTGACAAACTAATCGGTCGCGTCATCATATGGCCCCTGGCGCCCAACAAGGAAACTTGAAGAACACACCTCATTGATGTACGGCATGATGGACAAGCCCATCACAGGCTCTGCTATCATGAGAAGCAGCAAGGAAAAGGTTTGCCCTGTAAGCAGCGGGGTAGGGTGTGCGCGCTTCCGAAGAAGAGGAGTACGCTCGTCATTCTGCTCGATGGGCTCTTGGACTGGCATGGGAGCGACAGCAAGACGAAAGAGAGAACTCGGATTAAGCGGGCGATTCGGCGATTCGGAGACTCGGAGTCGGGTTTCCGATAGAGATATAGTAAGAGTGGGTGAGGGGCGTGAGAGCCTGAGAGTTGGTCTTTTTGAGGTGCTGTAATATCGTTGACCGCCGGATGGACGAGAGTGATGAGTCGATGATAATTACTGTAATATCGATTAACGATTGATTGAGCGTCAAATCCGAGTCTTCCATGTTCGAACCAGGACACTCGCTAGTAGCTCCAACTATTTCACTCCCACAGTCAGAGTCATAACCCTCGGCGTCACGTTTTGTTCTTCCTTCAAGTTTCAAGTTCCGGGACAGACCGTGACATCGTGATTAGTACCAAGGCGACGCGCTGTTAAACAAGTTCTGATCGATCTGATCAATCATGAAAAAAAAGTCCATCACTTACTTGTACGTTGCTCAAAGACATGCCAGTGCCACAATTGAACCCATGGTTGGCGCGATGGTACTCCATAACCCGTCCGGGTCCATTTTGCGCCCAATACGCTACTTGGATCTCCAGTTACGCCTTCACTTTCAATCTTCTTGGCTTCTCCTAATTTTCATTGTCACAACCACTATATCACGAATACACCTACCGAGTATTACTGTACTTGCCTTTTAATTTAGCGACCCTAGGTTGGACAAATACGGACACGTCTGACATTGCTTAGATATAAACGTCGAGTCGGACGACGGCGTCCTGTGTTGAAACCCGGGAGACGTAGATCGCATCTTCACACGGCGCGCAAGGCCATCATGGCCTTCTTCTATTGAGTATCCTCATAACCCTTCCATGAACCCCTGTGAATTATTCCATCACCGTTCAATACCTCGGCTTCTTCTGAAAAAACGCTCCTCTGATTGAGAGTACAAATAGATCCGCGCAATTGTGATGACCCAGAAGGATATTTTGAAACCGCTATTAACACCCCAACAATCACATGGCTTCTTTGGTGGACAATTTCCACGTTGATATGGCCCGAGTGGAGAATGTATGGGCCCTACCAGAACTCTAATGTTACTTAAAAATTTACCTCAGGCTACCATCCATTGGGCGGAAGCCGGGAAGCAAGCCAGAGGGCCGCGAGTGAACACAAAGTTAGTGCGTAGAACACGCCGTAACCGCCCATGATGTTATACTCCAGTGACAAGGAGAAGAAAGAGGCCGCGATTGCGGGGCCGACGGCACGCTGAATGGATACCACAGTCTGGGATAGGCCGTTGGTCCCGCCCAGCATACCTCTTGGAGCTGCTGAAGGGATGTACATGAAGATACAACCTGAAACAGCCAGAGCCAGTATCATGAGCGTTCAGAGAGCATCACAGGGGAGAGTGAAGGGCCAAGCGTACCATACGTCATATTTATACCGACCATCATGAACAAGTGGACGAGCAAAAGAATCCACGTAACAACGTCCACACCTGCACGTTGCGCGCGGGTTCCATTGATTGGGAAGAAGAGGAACGCAGGGACAAGGCCAGACATGAACGTAAGGAGTGCACGTCGCAGTCCTAGGTATCTGACAATACGATGGAAGAAGAAGAATGGTAGGATGCCGGTCATTATCCCGAATGCTGCCAGGCAGGTAGCCATGTGCTCAGGGCTCAAACCTAGTCCACCTAATTCGATAGGCGTCGTATACACCAGTGGCACCAAGGAAAAGTTGCTGATTTCGAGATATGCGTGGATGGCGTAGATGGATATCGTGAGGAGCACTGGCCGAGTGAGAAGCGAGCGATGTCGAGAGCCAGGCACTTGCAGATCCCCTTCGGGAACACGATTCTCATCTAAATTGTGCTCCGGGTCTGAGAGATGGTCTGGATTGCGCTCGCCCGGCTGGTCTCTCGGTGGTGTCTCAGGTAGTGTCTAGAAGTAACGTGAGCTCAACGAAGACACCAGGAAATCTGTCTCCTCACCTCCTTCAAGAAGACGTATGTGACGACAAGCGAGGCCATTGCGTACATACTAGTGGCTGCACATGGGAGGAAGTACGGGAACTCCTTCCAGAACGAATGGCTGAAAAGCTCTGGCCAGCGGTCGTGTGGCCGTGACAGTAACCCGCCTGCGGATGGCCTAAGTAGGTGTGATTAGTCACATACCCAGATACACACACTCCGGGACACACCCTATAATATCGCCCATGGCCCAAGCCAGGGGAATGAGAGAAAAGGCTCGCGCGATGTTAGTCTCATCGGTCATCTCCATCAACATGATCTTCGTAACACCGATGTTGCCATTCAGAGCGCCTGCAACGAATCGACTTTCGTGGCGTTAGATAATGAAAAAAGAATCAGTTACGACTAGACGAGGTACATTTACCTCAATGCTAATGTCCAAAATGATCGCGACAAGCCAAATAGGATCGTCGCTATCATTAAGCCTAGGATGCCACCGAGAAGCACAGGCTTACGACCGATAGAATCCGAGAGACGGCTCCACTGCAACACGGTGGTGGCCTCGCCAACAAAGTAGAGTGACAACTAATACACGATAGGTATGTCATCCCAAATCTTCTCAGAAGAATCACGCAACGTACGATGCAACCAGCGTAGTAACCAACTTTCCTTTTATCCCCTTCGATAATTGGGAGTTGTGTGACAAGCTGGGAATTCAGCTTATTACTACGTCGCAGTGCTGGAACGGCGGAAAGCAGGACGTACTTCGTTAATGTAAGGCAAGATAGACAAAGACATGATAGGTTCTGCTAGAAGGAGCGACAATAGGCCAAACATCTGTCTCGCAGGCAACGGAGTAGGGTCCACGCGCTTCCGAGTCTGGAGAAGAGGGGCACGCTCATCACCCTGCTCGGAGGGTGCTAGATTCGACATGGCAGCGGGTGCAAGCACAATCCCGTGACGGGGGGGAGAACTCGAAGGAGGGGACTCGGACTGAAATAGAGGGGCGAGTCGATATACTAGTGCTAATGCGATTCGACACGCATATTTAAGGTCGGCGAGATGGAGTGAAGACAGAGGCCTGAGGCCTGATGTGTTGTAATAGTTTTTGGGACCCCAGATCCGGAACTCTGTTACCACGACCACGGGCCTGTGTTTGGGCCAATATCCTAGGCGCTCCGTCTATGCTTCTGTCCCCCGCTGTTGGCTCTGCCCTAGTGTATACGACCAGCTCAAAAAAAAAAGGCTACTGGCACTTACCGGGTCTCTGGCTAGATGGTGTGACCTGTAGAAACTCGGAACCCTGGAGGCATGACAGGCGAGGGAGGAAAAGTGTGGTCCAAGTTGAGTCTAAGTGGACTTGGGGATCAATATTAATGTCCAATACAGTATCTTGACCACTAAGTAGTAATTAGTGGGATACTGGTTTAGATTAAATATTTTATGACATACTTAGTGCTCTCCCTTAGACGGTTGTGCACCGACAAAGACAACTCTGTTTGTTGCTCATACGGCATATCAGAATCAGAGGTTATATATATATATATATGCAGGATCATGGGTGAGACAATCTATTCTACCACGACGAGCCTGATCGTGGAGGTGTGCACGATAATGCTCTAAAAGGAAGTAACCACCATCAGATGATATGACAGCTAGTTCGTGAGTGATCAGAGATCACGTCTAATGATAAGGTCGATAAGGGCCGATCAAAAGGGAAAAAGGCAAGGAGATCATAGCTGTGAAAGGGCTTCACAGTATAGCAGCAAAACCCTCCTCCGAGAGGAACGGTATTGGCTCGGCCATTGACATCCTCCTTATCTCGTTCAATAGGTCACGTAGCTCCTTCACGTTCGACGGCTGCAATGCACCTTCCTCCACCTCCTCCACCTCATCGTACTCATATTCGCTGTCCTCTTCCTCCCACTCATCATCGCTATCCAGTGGAAGATCCCCAAGCAGCGCGCCCGTGCAGTCCTCGAGGCGGACGCCCTGCGCGTCGCACTGCGCCTCCCAGAGTTCATAGCGCGCGTAGCCTTCGTCCTCGGGCCCGTTTTCACGTTCCAACCCAGCCAGCAGCGTACGGTTCAGCACGCGTACGACTTTCAGCGCAGGGAACAGCGTCCTCGTAAGTTGGGAGAAGGTGAGGTCATTCGTGCGTTGCAAAAGCATCGTCGCGACCTGTGGCAGTGCGCCGCCTCCGTGAATGCCGTTGGTTGTGCTTTGCGATGGCGGGAGAAAGGCATGCAAAAGTTGGTGCAGTCCGATGTGCGTGATGTGAGGGTGCGGCTCGCGCAAGAGGGTGGCGGGCCCGCCGTCGTTCGCATCGGCGTGAAATGGGAGGCGCCAGTCCGGGTTGAAGGAGAAGCTCTTTAGCATGGGACACGAGGCGAGGATCCCTGGCAGGTCGAGCGCAGGAATCGTGTTGAGGTCGAGGAAGGTCAGCTGGGTGCCATGATGTTTCAGGAACTCTTCGACGTCGGGAAGGTTGTCTCGATGCGCAGCAAAGTCGAGGGTGAAGCTTTGAAGGGCAGGAAATGTCCACCCGATGGCTTGTTCGATGAACTCCTGCGAGTGACCGAGCAACGTGAGCTGTTGCAGACAGTCCAAGGAAAGTGAGATGTGCGAAGCAGTCCCGAGAAGGGGTGAGGCATCCGCGCACGCCTCAGAGGCGCCGTCAGGCAGAGTGTCGGAGATCGATGCGTTCTCGAAATTGATGGATATGGACACGAGCGAAGGGAGGGCATCGAGCGCCCATATAAGACCTGCAAGACAGTCGAGTCCGATCTTCCATTGCACAGAGCGAAGAGATTTTGGAGAATAAGAAGCGAGGGAGTCTGCGATTGCCGGGAACGATGATGTGATTGACCACTCGACCGTGAAGAGTTCGAGATTGGGGCAATGTTGAATAACAGTGACCAACATGTTTTCGACGTGGGGCTCGGAAAACCGTCGAGGATTATAGTATCGGACAAGATGGAGACGCTTTACATACCATCCCAGCCATGCATACTGATCAAGGACGAGGCACAGAGGAGGGAGTCGAATGATGTCCGACAGGAATAGACAGCGAAACAATAGGTGGTAGGCGACTCGGTACCATTGCTTGCAGGTAAACATAATGGCCTGGACTTTGGGCATAAGAATCGTCTCTGACACCGTCAAGGGGACGTACCTTTGTTGCAGCGTAGACTTTCGTCTGTTTGGTGTGAACATCCTCGTTGGCACTGACAAGGATCCAATCGCTCCTTGTAGGTCGTTTGTCCCATCGAGAGAGAGACATATTCGTGGGGTGAGAAGGGTCGATAAGGCTGTCATCGTACACGACTTGCTCGAAGATGTCGGTTAATAACTCGGCTGGTAGATCATGGATGGCCATCACAATCCCGGCCTGCACTATGGGCCTCCAAAAGAAAGATTCCAGCTAGGGAGGACGTCCCTGGAGGTTTACTCAAAGGTAAATTGCGTAGTTGGACTTTGCGATGGGTTACAGTAAGTGAACCTGCGATTATGGGCAAGTTAGAAGGCTAGGATGTGCTGACAGAGAAATTTTGAGCGAGAGCAGTCGGAGGAGTAAAATACACGTACTTACAGTGCATACAGTGCAAAAACGCGTTTGTTGGGGAGAGGCAAAGATGCGAACACGTTGGAACACGTTCAATTCATGTTACTTATACTAAGCGCGAGGACCGTGACTGGTCTTTGGCAGCTGGCAGTTGTCTGTGCCTTGAACCCAACCCTTCACGTGATCGAGTTTTGTGCGTGTTTACACACCGCCGCCGAGTTCATATAATTACGATCAGTATTAAACAAACGATTCGTTCCATCCTGTTGCATATCTTATGGTCCTTACCGACCGAATCTTGAACGTCGTCATGTCTTGTCATTTGGATCCGCACAAACGTTATATGCAAATTTCCCACAACTCCGCCTTTGACGCGCCTCCAGTCTATCCGACGTGACGAAAGTAGCCTGCTGGGCTACGGTGAAGCCGTTCCTTATATGAATGGACGGTCCGTACGGTATACTCCGCGGAGGCTTCAGCAGATGTCCCACAATCGCTAGGAATCGCGTTGGGCACTGATCTGAGATCCTCGTCCCCCGGATCCAGGATTCCGCTGGCGTCGACCATGTTCCGCCACTGTTCAACATCTCGTGGACGCGGGGTATCTTCTCGCGTAAAACCGTCCAGATTAGCGTCCTGTATCTGCGCCCGAGGGGATGAATCAGAACTTCCGTCCATGTCGTTCAAATAGAGGGAGGTGTCAGGGCCTCCAAATAGGTGAGTGTGAGCCAACGTCTTCTGCTTGTCGACCTGAGGCTCCCGACTGATCCGTCCCTTGAGTTTCTCCCAAGCCGACACGATAGCGTCCTTCGTGCCAATCACGTCTCGCCTCCCCTTTTCTCGCTTCAGGAGCCTCTCCTCCCGCTGGTGGATCTCCATCTTCTTCCGGCGCACGTCCTCTTCCATGCGGATGGCCTCCTGCTCCTTTCGCAGCACGCCCTCCTCCTTAAGCAGAAGCTCCGCCTCCTTCCGACGTGCCTCGCGCTTCTTCCGTCGCGCCTCCTGCTCCGCACGCTCGGCCGCGATCTCCCGCTTTGCGACCTCGACTTCGCGCTTGGCCGTCTCGGCCTGCATCCGCAACACCTCGGCCTCCTTTTTCCATATCTCCGCGTCGCGGCGTTTCGCCTCTGCCTCCGCTTTCATCGCCGCATCGTGGATCCGCCCGGCACGCGCCTCGAGGCCCTGCACCCACGCGAAGGCCCTGCGCGCGGCCATCTCGAGACCCCGAGCGTCTTCCTCCTTTCGTATTGCCTCTTCCTCGCGGCGTGCGGCCTCCTCTTCCCGTCGTGCGACGCGCTGCTCCATATGCACGCTTCGCGCGATACTGATGTTGCTCTGCAGAGCAGACTGCAGGCTGTATATGCTTCGTTGTTCCGAACCACCAGCCTCCGAGACGACGCCCCATTCTGAGGATGGGCCAAAACCGAATCCGTTGGTGTGGTAGGCACCGGATCTGTTAGCTGGGCCGAAGGGAGGCGGATATACGACGTTGCTGGGCCACGTCGTTCGATGGGGGCCTTCTGGAATGCGTTGAGGTCTAAGGCGAGAATCTTCGAAGGATGTGGGCCGAGACGAGAACGTTTCCAGGGCGCGAGGGTAATCAAGGCGTTTCGTATCAGGTCGAGTTTCTACCCTACGTGCAACCGGAGGGGATGCATTTTGGTGCACTTGAGGGACACGATACACAGTATCGGAAGCAGGTCTGATTGACTGGGATGGTGGTGTATATGATTGAGTCCCTGGCTTTACATCTCGTGGATGCACCTGAGCAGGTTTATTCCTGTCTCGTACGGATCCTATCATTCGAGTAGGGGATGCCGCCGAACTCCTTTGTGGGTTGGTCGTATGGGTGCCCTCTTCTCCCTCGGTTTCATCTTCATACTCTTCGTCGTTACATTCTCTATCGTCGTCGTCGCTTTCTTCGCCCTCTTCCTCTTCATCTTCGTCGCTTTCTTCCTCTTCCTCTTTTTCCTGTCAATGTCTTCAGTTAGTCACTTAGGCTCATTTCTGGTGTCCCTGGCCGATCACACGTACATCACCTACTGGTGGTCTTTCCTCGCTCATGATCGGGTAAGTGTCCCTGGCGGGACGAAATGGGTATACTCTTGGAGGTCCAGTGTTCAAAGTCTTTGCAGGAGTACCAGCCACATAGCGTAACGTTGGATGCGACTTTGATGATGCGTTGGATGGATTCCATCGAGAGGTAGCGCCGCGTTGTATGGACTTTCTCGCATTAGTAGATAGTGCGATCTTGGATGATCGCGGTGGCACTGGCGGCGTAAATGTCACGGCTCTTGCAGCAACACGCTTTGTTCTCCGGAGAGATGGGCGCCTCGCCGGAGGCCGTGTCCATGATTGCGCCCTGCTTGGAGAAACCGAAGCTGCCAGGGAGTCTTTGTCGTTCCTTGTGATGGGCTGTGAAGGGTTCCCCACCGAGGCATCGTGAGTCGCGGGGTGCTGCCCGCGTTCAGTAACTATAGGAGATGGCTTGGAACCCGATGGGAGGACAAAGCGTTGTGGATCCCAATGTGTTTTCTCATCGAGCCTCTTTGAGGTCTGTGGTGGTGAGATCGAATCCGCCATGTGTCTCAAGAAGAGAATATGATGTCTATAGAGAGTACAAGGTAAGTCCATTATCGGTGAATTCATATTGGGCGCAAGCTTCCTTTTTTTTTTATTGTCCCAGGACACCGCAATCATATAGAACAGGACCTTGCGACCCAACATGCGGTACAACATGGCCGCCGAACAATTGATTTCCCATTTCCTTGACCGAATCGATAAACGCTGAATGTCACGCAGGGTCATGATCGGAGCTTCGGAGCGCTCGAGGTCGAGTCATTGTCATGCCGTCATTGCGAAACATTCGCTCCCGACGTGTCCAATTAGTTACGCAGACAGCGATGGCCATTGCTTGAGGGGGTGGGCCCAAGGCAGTGACCATCAAGTCACAAACAGTCTCGAGACCAAAGGCTTAGCCTACGATAAGATAGAGAATCTGGGCCGATTGGAACTTATCACGTAATAGGAAGGATGAAGAAAAGAACAAACCTTTCCTTTTGCAATGCCACGTGTGGACAGTGTTTGCACCGGAACGCTTCGTTCGGACGAAGTCGGAATCGCGTGGCGATTACGCTGGAGAACTGGAGGTTGTAATTTCAAATTGCTGCAGCGCAATCTTGAGATCCGTTTTCCTCGCAGAAGGTCGCGATGCAACAAATCTGAGGCTCTGCCAGTGTGGTCTGGGGCCTAGCAACCCATAAGAAAACCTGAGAAAAGCAAGGCCAAGACACATTGGCATGGCCGAATCGTATCAATGGCAGGTTCCGTTCCGGCGTCATGTACTAGTAACGGTGTCGAGTCAAAAGTGCTGCCAAGGAGCAGTGGACTGGGAGCACACACGGAACTCGAATGCGTGACTTATGGTACTACTGTAGTGCAGTTGCTTGTATCGGACTTCCAGCCACATGACAGTTACGCCAGGCCGGACTCGGACTCCGTGGTTGCAGCTTGAGGCTTACAGCCGCAAAGCCCGTTAAAGTTATTGATATAACGCAGCCTGAGGGGCCGCGTCTTTAGGGCAGATAGTCATCGAAGCCCGAATCCGTCACGGTGGGCGCCGTATTGAACTTGAACACATCAGTTATACACATAATGCACCCACGTTAAAAAAAGGTTGTTCAAGTCCAGCGTCGTTCTTGTGATTACTCGTGGCCTATGTATGCGTATTCGGGTTGTGCTTAGGGAGGAAGGAGGTAAACGGATTTCTGGAAGCGAGAAATAAGTTAGTTGGAATGTACAGCACGGCCTTATTATTGAGAACAAGCACAGGATAAGGCATCTCAGTCTGAACGCAACGAAGGAGGTCATGATGACGCAGCCTACATGAACGTTATTACCGTTACAACCACACAAGGTTGGGACTCGACGCGGGTCTAAAGGACTCGGGAGGATAAGGTCCTTAGGCTTTGTCCGACATGAGATAGATGGTAGTTCGCCACATCTATGCTTGACGACGTCCGTTGATTTTGGACGAAGCCATTGTCTAAGTCTGGGAAGAGCGATAAAGTCTGTACCATTTGAGGAACTGTTGGGCACTGGGAAAGTGCCGTGCCGTAATACCCCGAGAATACCTCATTTTGTTGAATGGAAAACCTTGTGCAGTGAGTATACTGCCCACTGTCCAAGCCTAATTATTGCTTGTGAACCAGATGAAATCGGAAGAATCGCAACACACTGACAAGCTCACGGGGGTGGGAATGCTGCGGAGAATGAAAGTGCTCGCGTGGGTTCGCCGCGTCACTGGTCAACTGCTAAGCCAGATCAGGCACCGGGTCTGTACGTCCCCGGTGAAGACTTTACTTTTGCGGAAGATAGTCGTTTAGTGGTACCACATGGGTCTAACGGTTGTCTCTACGCATAAAGGTGCTTGCTGATGCTTCGACTCAGGAACAAGAAGGCTCACAATATTGGCCAGAGCCAAACCGGTGGTTGTGTAGCGAACCCTCCGGCTACTATTACCAATTCACCATCACTTGCCTTTCCTCGTCCAGAAACAGTTGAGAGACGGGGCGTCCAGGATCTTCTTGCACCGCCTTGACTTTCCATATCTACGGCAAAAAAAGGTAGGGTGAAGGACCAGTCCTACTTGGGGTTACAACACACTCTGATATGCGCCCACTTTATTCCGCTTTTCATCGGAGCCCAAGTGACAAAAGCGAACGCTCGGACAGCCAACAAGCTGTGGCTCACTGATTCCGTCTGAAGATGGTCGTCTTTTCCCTAGTAAACAGCACGCATACAGGTGGTTATTATATCGCATCAGACCAACCCTCAATGGGATGATGAGTCATGTCCCTTTTACTTTTCTTCAGGGTTCGTGTCATGACGTGAGATTTAGGTGTGAGCCCCCTCGTGACTTGGCCCGTCAGATTGAGGACACACGACTAAATGGCGAGGAGGTGAAGGAGGTGTCCATTGGACTTGATGGCGACTGGTTCCTCCGCACTAACATACGGCGTGGTATGTACTCTTCCACCTCTAACCCCGTGCTCCCATCAATCCATCCGCTGCATCCGCCCTTGACTAAAACAAGAATGACCGCATCACAGTGTGGAAAACAGAAAACGGCGGAATAGACACGTGTTCGAACGTGGAGATCTGCACCCTACACAATCCAGCACTTCACCTTCGAACCGGACTGCACGGGCTACGTCGCCATCCTGCACAATGACGATGGCTCGTTCACTCATTGTTCATGGCACAATGCTCCACCAAAGCTCGCAGCACTTCTAAGTCTCGAAGCGTCTAAAGGTGTCCGTCGTGTGGCCGTAGGTGTGGATGGCTCATATGTGGTGGTACTAAACAACGGGTGTATTTGGTGGTCTGGCGTCCCTGAATCGCTAGGCCAGCTATTAAATAACGCCCGGAGGACGGGGCGTGCAGTGGTGGTCAGTGTTATGACTTTATCGATAAACCAGGGATACTTGGACTACTAATCTCCTGATGACTATGCAGACCGTGTCCCTTTCACTCGTCTCGCCCAACTGGTATTTCGTTGAGTTCGCGGATGGGATCACAGAATACGTCCTGCCCCGAGATTGGCATGCTTCCATCAACAAACACACCTCCCGAGCCATGAGAAACACAGGTCCCAAAATGCTCCCTTCGTCCAACTCCAGAACTTCGCCTTCGACTCATTTCCCACCGCAGGCTGAATACGGGTCATTCAGCCCGACTCGGATCGCCGCACATAGCTCCTACCCTGAATACACGCCCTCCGACCCCAACTCGTACCCTGCACCTATCTTGACCCCTGCGCCGTCGACCATGTCCAACGTCACTTACATGTACCCCGCCTTGCCGCAGCGGCCGCAGACTCGGATCGCGTTGCGTTTGACCCCAGAGAACTTCAGCGACATGTATCAGATGTTGAGTGGCATGTCCACAGTACTCTCCCCTGGTCCGGGACTTGACCTCGGAACAGGATTTGGAAGTTTCTGATCCCATCGGTCTATTGGCGGATCTTTCGTTTCGGTTTTTTTTTTCGAGTTTCTAAGTTGTCGCATTATTTCTGTGCCGGTCTGTCTGGATGTTGTTCGTGTTGAATGTGAGTGCGCGCGGACCCCTATCCACGTTATAAGATACCCAGACGTTGCACCAAATGGACATACTGTACTGTAGTTTTACTCCACTAGTTTATCGCTCCTTACATCGATTTCATACTCAAGACTTCGACCACTCGTTTATATAGTTGTCACTGGAGGTTTTTGACCCCCCGAACTCACTCATTTTGGCCCACATGATTCGGGGAATGACATATGCATATGTTGTACACGATCTCACTGGCACAGGCAGATCGATCGTCAAAGCTGCTGTCTCAAGCGACTGTTACAGTACCATGGCCGCATGGTTGACGAGGTCGCAGTTCTACTTGTCATTGAGTGCTTAGTACCACACCTTCGATAATAATTCCGAGTCAGGCTTCAGGGAAAACTTCTGTGAGGTGTATCGTCGCGTCTGGAGTCTTACGTCTGCTGCATATCTTACGTCAGAAAGATTGCGTGGATCTACAATTACAAACAAGGGGGCGCTTGGCCTGATTATTGGCTTTATCCTGTCGAAAAACTTAGTCGTACAACAATTACTCTACAAGATGGCTTCTGCGTGCGTTCAGACATCAGTTCACATCTCAGGGTGTTGATGCAATACCTCATAGCGTACAAAAGACTTCCTGGGCCGACGACGTTGAAGACCTTGGTGAGCACTTCCGCTTTTTTTCTCTGCGCAACCTAATCACTGTCCAGATCAATCCAAAGGCGAAGATTATATCGACGAAAACGGAATTCGCACGATAGTGGAATACACGGTCAACGAGGAGGGCAAGAAGGTCAAAGTACGTCGTGGTCGTTCCGCTTCGGCTCTCTGTCTGTTCTTATAATCCGACGAGATTACAAGAAGAATCAAGCGAACTCTGCAAAAATCGTTAGTGGAGCATGCGGTAGCGGAACGGAAAACGTGGGCCAAGTTTGGGCTCGAAAAGGGCAACAAACCGGGCCCAGATAGGGCCACTACGACCGTCGGTGAGACGGTCTTTCTAAAACTCACTCCCGGAAACAAGGTTCGATGTGATTTACATGGTCTATACCGGTTCCACTGACACGTGCGTGGGTAGGCGGCAGAATCAGAAACGTCGGAGCAGCAAGCGTTGAAGGCCACCCTTTCAAAGGCTGGCGCTGGGAAGGTCGTTTGTAGGATTTGCAAGGGGGACCACTTTACTGCCAAATGCCCATACAAGGACTCTCTCGCTGGATTGGAGAGCATTGGTACGTCATAATAACAGCCAACTGGCCCAGGCGGTCTCACGAATATTTCACAGAAACGCCTCCGCTGGCTGGCGACGAGGACGCAGACGCCCCCGAACCTGCAGCGGCGCCAGCCGCAGGTGGCGCAAGCAAATACGTCCCGCCCTCGATGCGCAACCGTGGTCCCGGTGAATCGATGTCGCGTCCGGGTGGCTCGCGCGATGACCTGCCAACCCTGAGGGTCACCAACATCTCGGAGGACACGCAGGAGAATGACCTGCGTGAGCTATTCGGCTCGTTCGGGCGTGTTGCGCGTGTCTACGTCGGTCGCGATCGGGATACGGGCATCGGTAAGGGCTTTGCGTTCGTCAGCTTCGAGGACCGGGCGGTGGCACAGCGCGCGATGGAAAAGATGAACGGGCGTGGTTATGACAGCTTGATTTTGAACGTACAGTGGTCCCGTAAGTGATACCCTTCCTTGTCCTCGGCGGACTCAGTTCTCAATTTTGCGTGTGCAGAGCCTCGGGAGCAAAAGTGATCGCCTTCATGTACCCTTCTGTACTGTATACATACTGCGACACCTCAGCTTGTACAAGACAACAAAACCTTCCTCCCATATTGTGTTGCTATTCTGTAAGTCACATGTCGCACGGAGGCCTATGCGGAAGGCCGCCCGATAATGAGATCCTGGACGTTCGTTCCCTAGACGGTCACGTGCGGTGGTATGATGATATGCCCGGGCCATGATGCAGACGCGCCCCATCCATATCTGGACCCTCCGCTTGGCTAAGGAGTAACGGCGATGAGTACGAAGGGACTGACGTTTTGTTATTCATCATCAACTTTTAAAGTACAGTCCTGTCGCCAAGTTTGACGGTTAACTCCCCTACGATGTTGGTATCCTGACCTCCTGTTAATCTTCTTTCAACCCCAAAGTATGACGTCACTTTTGACGGTTAATATGAATGTCATTCCAAGGCGGAACCCACTACCTTTGCACACAACACGCTCACCCATGTCGTCGTCCTCCGGCAACCCGCAGCTCCAAGCAACCGACGCAAACGACAGCAACAAGAGACCTGGTCAGCACGATGTCGAGCGGGGAGACCTTCACACAGAGAAGCAACGGTATACGCCAAACCCACAGGAATTGAACTCCTCCAACGATGAGAATCTCGACGACGAACCTGACGAGTATACCCGCCTGCTCAAGTTCATCGACCTTGAGGCCAAGAAGGAAAAACGCAAGGGCGACGAGGATGACGGCAGTGATGAGGATCAAGAGATGCGGCGGCTCTGGTATATGCCTTGGAAGAAAGTCCCTGTTCAGAGCGCAAAGGGTGGCAAGGTGCCCCAGAGCTGGCTTGAAACGGACATGTCCCAGGGTTTGTCAGATTCTGAGGTAGACAACAGGAGAGCCCGTTTTGGGTACTATGAGCTCGAGAGGTGCGTCGAACGAACACTAATACTCCAACGGAAAAGCCTATCATCCCTGCATACAGTCCGAGGGTCAATCCCATTATCCAATTTGT
>WNFC01002669.1_pt1 | contig 19204 bp, 11 predicted proteins | sample 5400541 | NCBI WGS metagenome assembly WNFC01 (sample SAMN13153342, study PRJNA577476) | soil metagenome | isolation source: 120 cm saprolite under Douglas fir tree site 2 hole 2 replicate 1 | place: USA:California | collected 2015-04-18 | reverse complement strand
CAAGGGATTTCGCCTCTATTGGAGATGGAAGAGTCGGCGTGACGATGGTCGCCCGTCCATACCCCCGGAAGTTCGGAAGCTGATTCGTCAAATGAGCCTCGCCAACCCTCGATGGGGTGCTCCACGCATTCATGGGGAACTGCTGAAGATTGGAATACAGCTGTCTCAAGCAACAGTCGTCAGATACATGGCCCGGCACCGGAAACCTCCGTCCCAGACGTGGTGAACCTTTCTCACAAACCACGCCATGGACTTGGTCTCGGCAGACTTCTTCGTGGTGCCCACCATCACATTTCAACTCTTGTTCGCCTTCGTGATTCTCAGCCATGACCGCCGACGCCCGGTGCATTTCGCTGTAACCGCTAACCCAACCGCAGAATGGACCGCCCGACAACTCTTGGAAGCCTTCCCTTGGGACAACGCCCCTCGGTATTTGCAGCGCGACCGCGACGGCGCGTATGGGCAGAAATTCTGCGAGACAGCGAAATGGATGGACATTCGGGAAGTTCTGACTGCACCGCAGAGCCCTTGGCAGAACGCCTACATTGAGCGATTGATCGGATCGGTTCGTCGAGAGTGCTTGGATCACGTCATCGTCTTCCATGAGGCCGGGTTGCGCCGGATCCTGAAAGACTATTTCGAATACTACGAAAAGTGCCGCACACATCTGTCGCTCGAAAAAGATGCGCCTATCAGCCGACCAGTCGAGCCTCCGTCGCTCGGACAAGTGATCGAGACTCCAAAAGTCGGCGGCCTGCATCATCTTTACACTCGTAAAGCTGCCTGACCGAAAAAGACTTCCCAACGCTCGCGCGGGAACGCAGAACGAGCCGTGTGCTCGTTTGCCATGCGAAGTTCATTTCTTGGTGGAAAGACGCTTGTCGCGCGAGGTTTGATCCGGGACATCACGAGGTTCGGGCGCGGCTAACCTCACTAATGGTTGGCAGATGGAGTTTTTGGTAGGCACCTGCGCCGCACCCTCCCCACGTTGGGTTCTCAACGACCATCCGGAAAATCAATTCCTGAACTTCCACCGACGTCTCTCGTCTCCCGACGGGCCTCCTGACCCTGGAGATCAGCTTCCAGTACAAACGGAATCCGCCCCTGTGCCAACGCACCACGGTTTCGGGCGTGACCGCAATGAGGGATTGTTGCCATCCGGACCAGAATCGGCGGACGGCGACCCAGAAGAGCTTGTCGAGCAGGTCTAGTCTTGGCCGCAGATGTCGACGTTTCAGGACGGCCAGTTGTTGACGTAGCGCCAAATTCTCGAGTAAGAGGCTCCGACGGGCGCGCAAGAGGCGAACCAGCGTTCCAAGGCACAGACCGATAAATCGAAACATGGCTAGGAGTTATAACAGAACAGCGGCGGGAGGGCGGCTATGTCATTGATTTCAAAGGCGGCCAGAGTTTTGGCGAACCACAGCCATGGCAGGACCTTGTTGGTGTGAGGAATCACAACGGGCGTGAACGCCGTGTCGTCGAACTCTCGCCTGGTATCGCCCTCAACAACCTTCGGGCTGAAGCGCCAGCCACGATTCATCGGCACCGTGCGAAGGCCCTGTGCCGTGTGCGCCTGCACAAGGACGTTAGGTAAGAGCGTCGCTCCAGCCGTGAGGGTTGAGGCCTTGAGGAAGTTTCTACGATCCACAGATACTCCTTTGTTGTTGCGCGTTACTACGGCTCCGCGCTGAATTCAATCTCATTTGCCCAATGCGTTTTCCAGTCGTCGTGGAAGGTGATGGAGTTGGTGATCGACACGCTACGGCCCGTGGCCAACTCATGCGCCGGGCCCTTGTTGTCGCTGACGCGGCAGCTAAACTTGACCGTCTTTCCGCTACGGATGCGGGCGTAGACCTCGGGCATCTCGCTCCACGGAATCGCTGCCTCGACGATGCGTGTGCCATCGTCATGGCGGATAACAAGCTTGCCGGTGGAGACCGGGCCGCCGTCGATGGGCGACTTCGGCTGACGCGGGAAAAAATGCTTGCGCGGAATACCCGGAGCCTGCAGTCGCCAGATCTCCGTTCCTCCGCCGTAGGCTTTTGCAACGGGGTTGAGGGCGTACTCGTAGTCCGTGTCCCAATACATAACGAAGTGCGGCATAATGCCCGGCGGATTGGGCAGCCACGGCTTGTTCGGCAGCACGTTGAAGGCGATCTGCACGTTGTCGTGCTCACCGCTGCCCGAAGGAACGTCGAAATGCTTGCGGTACGAGTAGTGACGAACGCCGGGCGGCCAAAAGAGAGTCGCACCGTCCATCCCCGCCGCGCGATCGGGGTAGAAGTAGGAGTCGTCGTTGCGATTGGCGAAGCGAATCATTCCGGGGTCGACCGTGTTGTCGGCGATCTTCGCTGCGAAGTAAAAAAAGTTGTCGTCATAGGCGAGGTAGGCGGTCGCGAGGCCATCGGTAGTTCCCTGGCTGAAGTCCTTGAAGGGCAGCCATGCTTCTTCGGTCATGTTGGCGCCGACCCCGGTCCCGGGAAGAACCTCCGGCAAAACGCCCACCCAGTCTTGCAAGTCGCCATCGACCGTGATGGTGCGGTGCGCAATCTGGTTTACATGCAGGTCTTCTTTGTGGCTCGACGTGCCGTCCGCTCCAGCATTCATACTGGCCTCGAGCGCATACACGTTGCTCGGCGAAGCGTTGCCACCCGTGACCGGAAAAAGCACGTCCCGCGTTTCGTTCGCCGCGAGATTGACCTGCTTATGATCCGGCGATAGCGTGACCCCGGCAAGCGACGCGGTGGCATCGCCCGTAACGGCGTGATCGAGCACATTGGTCAGCGTCAGCCGAAGCGACGAGTGTTGATCGATGCGCGCCGTCAGGTCGTGCGCGATGATCTCCACTGGGGTCAGGCCATGAATCTGCGCTGTCTTCGTGGCTTCAACCAACGCCGCGAACGAGCCAGGCCGGCCGTCGCCGCGCAGGAAGTACCCGCTACCGTTCAGGGGTACCGTAAGCGTCTCGCCTGCACCGCTCATATCATTGCCGTTGCTTTCATAGGCACGGAAACGATGCTCGTGATTGTCGAGAGTCAACTGCGCATCGGCAGCCACGTCGATCTGGCGAAAAACAGTACGGCTTGGATCGTAGAGTTGCTTGATGTCGCCGAGGACGACGATCGTTCCGTCTTCCACATTCACTTTCTTCGTGTCTTCAGCAGACAGGCCGTCGAAGAGGAAAATCCACGGTAGACCGTTCTGAAACAGCAGCCGCTGAAACGCCCTCTGGCCGATGAATTTCTGCGTCGCAGCGACCGCCGCTGCAGGCGCCCATGCCTGTACGATCGGAACCATCTTGCCATCGATCTTCAAATTTTGGCTGTCGTAAACATTCCCACCGTAAATGCCGGCAGTCCGCGATTGTCCCTGCGCACGCATCGAGGCGATGATGGCGGGAAAACGTTCCTCGGAGTTCGCGATCCAACTCTCCGTATCCCAAACGCGCACGGGGCCCTGCGAACTCTTACGATTCATCCACTCCGGCACTTCAGCGGGATCAGCCGCGAGCGCCTGGTAGTGAACGCTGACGAAGTCCAGCCACTTGAGAAACTTATCTGAGCCGTCGGCGAAGAGCTTGTCGCGAGCATTCGACGACGAGCACGTCCCACCGATCAAGACCTGCACGTCCGCATCCTTGCGCGCAGCTTCGACGCCCAGCGCCATGTGCGTAAATATCTCTTGGTAGCGCGGAATGTCCGCCTGCCAGCCCGAGATCGACACACTTTCCCATGGCTCATTCCATAATTCAACCGCGTTCAGATTGCCCTTAGGCCATCCATATCGCGAGCTGATGCGCTGCACCCATTGCTGAAAATCCAGATCATACTGCGGCAGCCAGGCCTGATCGGCTTTGGTTTTCAGCATAGTATCGTCGCTCGAAAGCCATGACCTCGGCCGACCCATCGGCTGGGTCTGCATGGAACCGCTGTCGAGCGTCAGCATGACGGTGACGTCATGATCTTTTGTCCACTTCATGTACGTGGCGAGGTTCTGATCGAGCGTTTTGTACTCGGGCGCGTCCTTCGGGGCGTACGAGACGGCAAGGCGCATACCTTTCACTCCGAGCTTCTCGAACAAAACCAGCACACCTTCGTTCATGTACTGAGGCCATGTGGCGTCGAGCGCGTACGTCGGGTACTGCACGCGTCCGGCGTCGGGCTTCGCCGAGCGGACAAGCGCGGCGGCAAATCTGCGCCCATGCCCGGGCACATCCGCAATAAGTACATAACCGCCGAAACGCTCTTTGACCGAGGGCGTAATCGTGATGTCCTGGACTCCAGATGAAGGCAGATTTACTTCGATCGGGGTGTCGCCCTCGTCCGCGATCTTCGTGACATGCGGTGCCCACACTTCTCCCACAGGCGTACGGGTCTGGTAGCTGATGAGGTGAACCGTTCCCTGTGCGTGGATTTCTTTCCTGGTCTTATTTGTAAAGCGGAATGTGAACGTGGCAGTCTCGCCCGGGAGCAGCACATTCGCCATCGTGCTGTTACCGGCTTTCACGCCAATCTCCTGCACCGTATAGTCCGAGGCTTGCTCGGCGGTCGTTAGGCCAAACGCTTCCGCATATTCCGGCATCTTCGCGCCCGTCACCATTTGCGCGTTCATCTTGCTCGCGGCAAAGAAGGTGAGCAAAAGCACGGCCGCGAAGATCACGCGGGCCAGCGTGGCGCAGAAGTTATGGCGTCTACTTTTCATGGGGATCTCGTGATGCGGAAAGGTTCGGCTTCGGCCCCATATCGAAAGTGAGCGTGGCGCCCCTGGTGATGTCGGAGTGTGTGATCTCGCTACCGATGACAGGCTTTCCGTTGAGGCGTACCACTTGCACATATCGATTTTCTGCCGAGGTCCTGGGCGCCAGCACCGTAAAGTCTTTTCCATTCGATTGGTGAATCACAATGCGTGAGAAGATGGGCGACCCAAGCGTGTAAGCCGGCGTACCCGGGCATAGCGGATAGAACCCTATCGCACTCAGCACGTACCAGGCGGACATCTGCCCAGCATCGTCGTTACCCGGCAGACCGCCGGGGCCAGGGTGAAACTGACTCGCCAGGATCTTGCGGACGCGCATCTGCGTCTTCCAAGGTGCGCCAGCATAGTTGTAGAGGTACGCAATGTTGTGGCTCGGCTCGTTGCCCTGGTCGTACAGCTTCGCAGCGAAGAGGCCATCGAGCTTGGTGATAAAGGCTGCGTCGCCACCGATTGCCTTGATTAGGCCGGGCATGTCGTGCGGCACAAAAAAGGTGTACTGCCAGGGCACGCCCTCGGTGATGTAGGTGGCAGGCTTGCCAGGATCGAAGGGTTGAACCCAGGTTCCGTTCTTATAGCGCCCACGAACAAACCTCACCGAAGGATCGAAAACGTTCTTCCAATTGCCGGAGCGCTTGCGAAATGTTTCGGCATCCGCGTGATGCCCGAGCGCTTCTGCAAACTGAGAGGCGACGAAGTCGTCGTAGGCGTACTCCAGCGTTCGCGAGACCTGCTCGTGATGATGGAAAGCATCGAGCACCTCATCTTCGAGCGGGATAAATCCGTAGCGGTCGTAAGAGTCGAGCGCGCGACGGCCCTTGCCCTCAACGTAATCCAGGTGCGGCGGCGTGACCTTTGCATTTTGCCGCGCCAACCGATACGCATCCTGCACGTTGAAGCCGTGCAGACCCTTCGCATAGGCGTCATAGATCACCGCGACGGCTTGGTCCCCGATCATCTCCGACGTGTAACTGTTCCAGGTTGGAAAGATGGGCAGAAAACCGCCCTGATCTCCCTTGTCGATGAGTGATTGCACCATCTGCTCTTCACGCTTCGGATCGAGGATCGTCAGCAACGGATGCAGCGCACGGAAGGTATCCCACAGGGAGAAGTCGTCGTAGTACGCGCTTCCGTTGGTAGCCCGATGCGGCTTCCCTTCCTGCCCAAACCCGTTGTACGTTCCGTCTGCGTCGCTCACAACGCGAGGCGCGAGCGATGCATGAAACAGTGCCGTGTAGAACGTCGTTTGCTCGGCAGGCGTGCCGCCTTCAATCTCGATGCGCTGCAGCAGCGTCCGCCATGCGGTCTCAGCGGCCCTCCGTGTGCCGTCGAAGTCCCATCCGTTGTTTTCCGCATCGAGGTTATCCTCTGCCTCTTCAATACTTGTGAAGGATGTACCTATCTTCACCAGCATCGGACGCGCCAATCCCGGCTCCAGCGAGACATACGCACCGAGGCGATTGCATCCTTTACCCTGCTGCCTGGAGTCAGGCGTGATCGCCTCGCCACACCATGTTCCGAGATTCGCTACGGGACCTTGAAATCGGACAACGAAGTAGCCGCTGAAGCCCGCAGACTGACCCGCTCCCTGGTACAGCCGATGGACGGGGTTATACCCGACGATCTCGTGCGGCTCCGGCCTTACTTCAACGAACCCCTCCCCCGGCTTCGCGTTTGGTTCGACCAACAGATTCGCAGCTTCATCCGCGGGAAAGGTAATTCTCAGCATCCCCGATCGCATCGTTCCGGTCAACTCGACCCTCGTCCGGTAGTCGTCGAGCATCACCGAATAGTAGGCCGGACTCATCACCTCGGTTGAGTGTCGAAAGAGGGAGGCGCGCGCCAGTGGGGAGACCTTGAGCGCACCCACCGTTGGCATCACAGTGACCGTGCCGTAGTCCTGGGTGCAGCTACCGCTCAGCCAATGGCTTCCGCGAAAGCCAGTCAACTTCGGATCCTTGTCATAGTACGGGGAGAGACATTTGTTTTCTGTGGGCTGGGTCTCGGGTGTCCAACCTGTCATGCCAAACGGCATTCCGACGACGGGGTACGTCTGGCCGTCATTCGCCGTGCCGATGCGGGGATCAACCAACCGATAGGAATCGACAGCAGCGAACACGCGTTGCGGCGTTATCGCACAAACCGTAGGCAGCGCCGCGAGCAGGCAGTAGCCAATGAGCAATGGAATTCCAGTGTCGCGGAAAACCACACCTTTGTCCGATGTGACTATTCGTCGTGAAATAAAGCGAAGAGTCCTGACGCGTGTCGGCACCGTGTCATTCATTACCTTTCCATCGTGCTTCGAAAAACGCTGCGCTGTATCTTCGCTCTCGAATCCATTCATCCCCGCACCACGTCCACTGCAAATTTCCGTGCAAACTCCGACAGTTCTTGGAAAGAGCAAGTCCTACCTACTCTGGGTTCTAATCCCCGGCAGAACGGCTGTCAATCGCCCGAAGTGCCATTTTTTCGTGTGCCAGGAGCATTTTATTTTCGCACCACCATTGCTAACCTCTCAGTTCCAGCCAAAAGGCCCTTGAGAATGCCAGCCGCTTGCAGTGTGCAACGCAGACATAGAGCAATGACCTTACAATTTTGTTTAGCCCGATCACCGTTTCTCGACCCATAGCGTTTTGTCTGACAAAATACGCGATCGTCGTTTCCGCCTGTATGACCTAATGGCGCGCCACCATTGCTCAGGAGCACCGCGGTCTTCCCTTTAATCCAAACGGCGGTGACTCACTGCGTCGACAGCGGCGCCATCCAGCCATGACGGTTCATTCATCCAGCAAGCAGGTCAGGTCAGGCCACACCGCATCGCATCCCCGGGTAGGTTCTCTGCAAGTCCGACTCCATGAGGACCGTATTCGATCAAGTGCGCGTACCAGTTGGATAGTCAGTGTAGCGCAACTTGCCGTTCGCTACTCCGACCTCTACTTGACGCAGCGGATTCACGAACTGCTCGGCCATAACCAAGCTCCTTTTATTCCAGTCTGTCTCTTGGACACTGATACAAAAAGTGCCGGGCAGACCAATGTCTTTGGAGGCCACCCCGTTCTCTAGGTGCGACGCAGGTATCTCGTTGGCGGAGGCACACTCCATCTCTTCGGAGATGGATATTGAATTGCGGAATTATGAAACTTCTAATGCATTGTGGAGGGAAAGTTAGGTGCAGGATCACCGGTCAAAATGGAATACCAGAGGGCAGCCATCTTGTTATACCCAGTCGCGCTGGGATGAACTTTATCTCCCGAAAGATCTGCTGGATCGGTGAAAACGGAGTGGATGTCGGCGAATTCTATTTTGTGGTTGAGAGCCTTCTCCTTCGCAACAATTCCGGGGAGCACGGCATTATAGGCATTGACTTCTGCGTTCCTGGCCTCGATTTTAGCAATGGGAGGAATGCTGGCCAGAACCACGGTGGTGTTCGGATTTCGCTCGAAAATAGTACTCACGAGTGTCTCCATTGTTTGGTGCATCCTATCCGTTGGCGTGATGCCAAAGATATCGTTGGTTCCGAGCAGAATCAGGACGACATCGGGATTGTTATTCGCGAGGGATGTTTTGATCGGAAGCGCCATGTGTTTCTCCGTGGTGCCGCCGTTCAAGAGCATGCCGATGCGGGCACTGCCATATCCCTCGTGATTCGGATTTTCCATGCCCGTGGAGAATCCGGTGTCGTTGGCGGGGTCTCCATTGTCTTCCTTGCCGACGAATGTAGCGGAATAGCCGTTGTCCTTTAGCAGCTGATAAAGCGGCTTTCTATATCCTCCCTGTGTATATTTTCCCTCCGTAATTGAGTCGCCGACCGGCATGATCTTGACCGGTACTCCTTTATTGATAATGCCTGCATAGGCAAAAGCAGCGGCGCAAAATAATAAACCTATAAAAGCGCCTGCCAAGAGGTCTCTTAGTGAAGTCGACCATGACGATCTGTGTTGGTTAGGTTGATATTGTTTCATATTTATTTGGATTTAGAACTTGAAGAAACCCCATTGACCAGGATTTAGGCGGGCCTCGCTGGGAACATCCGCAGCTATGGAGTCCGATTTATCGTGCCAGTAAATACGCGCCCTCGCGCGAACCCCGTCGCTCAACACCAATCCGACATCTCCCCGAAAAGTCTTGCCGACAGGATCCTTTAGCCCCAAGACGGTCAAGGGCACGGAAAATTCATAATTCGGTCCGTTTGAAGCCACCTCCACGTACTTGCTGACGTCCTGCACATCATCGAAGATCACCTGTCCCACGGGTGAAGCAAAAGTTTGCCGGTTCCCACTGCCCGTGGCTTTCTGCCGGTAGAGTACTGCCAGGACCTTGCCGTTCCTTTTCGACACGAAAAGACGAATGTCGCCGACTTCGGGATTCTTGTCATCGCCGGTGCCGCTGGTTCGTAACATCAGATCGAGGCCGCCGCCTTGGGTAAAGGCAAAGGGAAACTCCGTGGCCGAATTGAGAAGCATTTGGCTTTGGTCGGTCCGATACGCCACCACAAGCTTGTCCCCTTCCAGACCTAATTGGAAAGAACACTTTGGATTGATCGTTGCCCAACCCTTTGCGGGCCATTCGCTGAGATCGCCATCGATCTTGGCCTGGATCGGAGGCACGGGTATCTCATCGCGCATGGCGTGATTGGACGCCTCCTCCGCTCGGGCGGGTGCCGCGGCCGCTATCATCTCGGCTGTGGCGTTGACTTCGCCCAAGTCAATCCGTCGAACCTTGTCCAAACCGTAGAGGCGGACAATCGAGCTGTGCCACTTTCCCACGGAGAGGTATACGTTGCCATCATCCAGACCAAACATGAACGGCCAGAACTGTTCAGCATCAAAACTCAATCCTTTGATGGCCATGCCGAGCTTTTGTTCCGGATAGGGCCAAAACGGAGCCGATCGGATATCAGCTCCGAGCGTGGTGAGCAGGATGCCATCCACGGAATAGATATATATCTCGCCCATGTAGGAATAACGTGCGACGAGGTAGCCCGCTTCACCGTGGGTGCTCTTGACGGGATAACCAAGCATGCGCTCAGGATTTTCGAGTTCTCCAGATCCCGCTGGAGGTGTCTTGGTGTCGCGGGTAGCCAGGGTCCAACGCGGCTGGCCATCCTTGAAGCCCGTGAAGCCTACGACGAACCATCCGTCGGGACTCATCGCCACATCGCCCTTGGCAGCGGTCGGAGAAACGAGTTGAAGTCGGTTCAAGTTGTAACTGGGCACGCCCTTCTCATCCACATTAGTCGTTGGCAGATGGTAGGGGCCTCCGCTGATAATTGAGAGATCCGGCTGGAAAACGACTCCCTGGTAACCGGCCACGCTCGGGTGGATAAACTCGACTTCATCCGGCTGGACGGCATGGTCATGATTGCGATCCGTCCACACAAAAAAGATGCTGTTCGCGGGCTCCGCGGGCATCTTTTTCTTGAGCTCCGGCTCATCCAGCGCCGTCCAGTGATGGGGGTCATTTCCAACCCAGCCGGAAGAGGCAATCGGGCGACAGATGCCGTTTTCCAGGATCCACAATGTGGTGACGGGCGATTGATTGTACCAATACGTGTTGTAAGAATCGGTGAAGTACTGATGTCCCTTGAAATAGAAGGTTTGCCCCGGCGCGATGCCCCCATGGGATCCCACCGGAATCATGTCGGTGGGAAAGAAGATCGGCTTCGTCGGATAGCCTCCATAACTGACAATATCGTTAAGAGGATCAGGATAACGGTAGCGCACGGCCGTCAGCTTCGACTCGCCGGTCTGCAGGTCGACCTTGAACTCGAGCAATCCCATGCTTCCAGGGTTGCCGACAGAGGGATAATAGGCGCGGCTTTTGTCCTTCGGATCGACAAACCCGCCGCCGCCATATTGGGTCGGGCCATACCACGCATTGATAAAGCGGCCGGTCTTAGCGTCCCATCGGCTGATCCGTTTTGGGAGGTAATCCTCCTCGGCCACCCAAAGCACTCCATTCGAATCCACACACATGCCCAGCGGATGAGCCATGCGCTGCTCGTCATAGTCGCCTACTTGCGGGCCGCCCGCCTTGCCGATGACGCGAACCTCTTTGCCCGAGGCAGCGTTGAAAACTTTCACTTGGTGACTGGTGCCCCAATCGGTCACATAAATTTCCCTGTCCTGCTCGATGATCTGTTTGGGCACTTGAAGATCTGAGGCAGCCACAACCGGATCTCCTCCCGAAATGCTGAACGACTTCCAGTCATTCTCAATCGAATATCGCTTGATGGCACCGTTCGTGGTAACAAGCAGTTTGCCATCAGGCTGAAAGGCGATGCCGCCAAGGTTTTCCACTTTGATCGTAGCGAAAGGTGATTTGCTGGAGCCGCGGACATCGAAGGCGACGAGCTCATTCGCGGCCGGGTTGGACAGCAGGAGCAGTCCATTATAGGCGGCCATACCGACCAATTCACGGAACGCGTCATGGATTTGAATGCCGCCTGTAACTTTGGCCAGCGGCTCCAACCCTGTTTTCGTAATGATGTAAACTTCCAGCCCGCCCGGGTCTTTTACGCCAAAGTCGCGACTCGGATTATCGACGAAGACCGTATAGGCCACATGATCCGGATTGCCTTGAGAGCCGATATCCCGCGCGAGGGCGATACCGCCGTTCCACCCGCGGATCTTGGTCCCACTCAATTTGCGGCCATCAAGATTGACCCACATCAGAGCGTTTCCCGCCTCGGCCGAATCGGCACCGAGAAGGACAATCGGTTTGGCATCTTTGGCCAGCCAAGGACTGCCTTCCGGAAGAAACAAGGCGGAAGCAGGCGCGGTATGGTCGGCCAACCAGGCCCCAGCGCCATCCGCCGTGGGCCAGGGCGGGCGGCCCGGCGAGTAAATTGAGTATTCCAAATGTGGCGTAATACCCTCATGGAAAATGCCACGTACCACATAGGTCCCAGGAGAAGCGACTCCAGTCATGGAAGAACCGTCCCAATAAATGACGTTATCCCCCGCCTGAACCGGGTGATCGAAAACTAGATTTTTCAACCGATTGCCATCCTTGTCTTCCACCACCAAGGTGATAAAACCGGGCTTCTCTGCTTTGAAATGAATGGGCATTCCGGTCTGTTGGCCGGTGCCTTCATTATCTAGAGCAAGGACACTCCCTTGCAGCATGCCTACCTGAATGGTGTACGGCGTCGCAGGCACCGTCTCCAGTTTTGTCTCTTGGGCCGAGGTATAGATACAGATGACCAACAACATTCCCATGCCCAGCAGGCGAGAGTGAATAAGCCTCAAAATCGGCTTGGGCATGGAGTGCCTCCGTGAGGGGGTGGCGAACCGGCAATTCAAGCAGGCCTGGGATGAATTGGATACTGCAAAGAAACAAGAGACTGTAGAGCAATCCGGGATGTCTCGACTCTATTGGCATCTACTTCCAGAGCGCCTTCTTCACCTTCACACCTCGTCGATATTGCTGATCGCGGCAATTCGACGTCTTGAAGGAGCTTAAAGCGAAATCAGGATGAACAAACGAGGATGCGCTCAACGTCTTAATGGTTGAGCGCATCCTCGTTTTTAGCGCCTAGAAAGTAAATTCGGCTCCCACCAAAATCACCCTCGACATCCCTGCCGTATTGCTGGAGTTAAGTTGTCCAAAGCTCCCAGAGTTATTTGTAGTAATGGTGCCGTTGACGTTCGACACGGTTACTGCGCTCTGTAGATTTCGATTTGCACCATAGTACACAGGGTGATTGAACGCGTTGATGAAAGTCGCATTCAGGTTAACTCTGTATCTCTCTTTAAAAACAATACCTTTGCTTATGCGAGCATCAAACATGGTCTCCCGTGGGCTTCGGGCGCCAGCGAGAGTTCGCGGAGCATTTCCTAGCGCCGGATTTCCCTGTGTTCCCGGGGTCGTAAATGCTGCAGGGTTTAAGTACGGAGTAAAATTGGCATTCAATGCATTTGTCTTCCAGTTTGGATTGATCAGCGGCACGCCCGGAACAATATCCGGACGGAGCGTGTAGCCGTAGCTGGACGGTAATGCCGTTGCGCTACAGTATTTATTCGACCCGCTTGCAGTACACCCGTTAGTTCCAGTGGGGGTAAGCGAAGTGAAATAACCAGTTGAACCAAGAACGACGGAATTTGGGAACCCAGATCCAACAGTCAGGATGCCTGACGTCGATATGTTACCGAGAATTTGATTGAGGATGCCGATATGCGTGTCGTAAGCCTGTCCCCTTCCGAGTGGAAGCTGATAGGTATAGCCAACCTTCAACCTGCTTGGCTGATCGAAGCTAGCAACTGACCGTTCGTTCGCGGTAGACAACGGATTTTGTTGTGCTGCCGTACCGAAACCGCCAGAGTTCGCCCCCGTGCCAGTATCTGGGACATTATCCAGCAACTTTGACCAAGCGTAGTTAGCTAATAACGACAAGCCATGACCGAACCGCTGGTTCACGCTTGCATAGAAGCCATTGTAGGATGAACTTCCGACACGTGGATAAATCGTCGTAAGCGGCGAATTGAAGAAATTCTGATACGGGTTTAGCAATTGAAGGTTCGTTTCCATAACAACCGAGCCATTCTGCGTAATGCCATAGGTATTTGGCCCGGAAGCACCAAGATTAGCGTTGCTCCGTATCGCTGCGCTGATAGTACTGACGGTTGGAATATTGAGCGCGCCTGTAAAAGTGCTAATCAGGTGTATCCCTCTTAAACCTTGGTAGGTCGCCTCGACTATCGTTTTACTAGTAATCTGGTACTGTAGAGTTGTTGACCATGTCTGTGTGTACGGCACCGCATTCGATTGAGAAACGTATACCGGACTTATTCCATTTAAAAACAGAATCGGTCCTCTGCTTCCACCCAGGGAGGATAGTCCAGAGGTGAGCGGCCCCACCGGATTAGTGATGTAATTCGTCATAATACCGGAGGTTACGCCACCGGTATCTCTGTTTACTGTTTGAGACGCTACGTTGAAATTCGGATCCGGAACATTCTCGTATCCGGTGAGAGGAAGATGCGTGAGAACGTAGGACGCCCGAACCGTGGAACGCGATGTTGGAGCGTAGGAAATGCCGATACGCGGCTCAAGACCATAGTAGTTGGTGGGCCACAAGGTGCGCGGGCTGCCACATGCCGAAGAAAAACAGAAGGCGGTAGTCGTGGTAATTCCGTTCAGAGTTCCAGGCGTATCGAGTCTTATGTAAGCCTGGTTGTTGAATTTCTCAGATCTGGGCGTTTCTACGTTATATCGCAGGCCCACGTTCAGTGTTAGGTTGGAGGCCAAGCGCCAATCGTCCTGAAAGTATCCCGCATAGTAGTGCCAGCGGTAGTATCCGTTGACCAACTGCGGCGTATTCGAAAACGATGATATCTGGCCAAGAATAAAGGAAGCGAGAGGTGCGCCTCCAGAAGAACCATTATTGGTTAAAGACCCTTTAAATCCGTATTTACCACCCGTAGCTCCGCTTAAATCATATTGGTTCGATTGTATCCAGCGAACATCCACACCAAACTGGAAGAAATGGTTGCCGCGTATCCATGTAACATCATCTCCAGCAATGAAGTTCTGGTCTACCTGAATGGCCGCGTTGGCGAGCCCCAACTGCATCGTATAACCAATACCATTTTGATTGAGATTACCGAGACTTGGGAATCCCTTTCCAAAGGTCGCAGGCGTCAATCCATATTTTGCTGCGAAGTCCTGCGATTGCGCCCCACCCGGTGAGAGCCGCTGCTGATTCACGCGAAGAAAGCTGTACCGAAAGCTATTTACCACTGCGTTCGAAAAGACGTGGGTATAGCCTATAGCAATATCGTGTGTTCGCGCTGCGTCTGTCGGAACAATCGTCAACGGGATGCTCTGATCCACCGCAAAAAAGCGGTTCGCGATGACCGGAATAACGGTGTACCGGACGTATATCTCATTGGAGTTGTTGAACTGATGATCTATCCTGAATGAATAGCGATTGTCGCTGTTTGCAACGCCACGCTTATAGACCGCGTTGGTTCCATCGTTCTGTGAAGAACCGTCCGGATTATCAAATTTTACATAGGGTCCCGGATTGGTGGGGGTAGGAAACAGCGATAGAACATACTGCGCAAACGGGTTCTGTGCCAACTGCGGGCCGACGTCATCAGGGCAGGCTCCACCAACTTGGTAGGCTGGCGCGCAATCCGCCGCAGGCCCCGTTATCTGCTTGAACTGGGTACCGTAGGCACCATATGGAAAGCCATTCGCATTCACTGTAGTCTGATAATTGATTGCCCCAATTCGAGGCGCGGCAAGCGCCGCAGCATATCCCGATGATTTCAGAATCGACGTATTCAGAAGGGCCAGCGAATTGTGCAGGTGCCCTGCAAGCTCATCTGGAGTTTGGAAGGTGCCACGGAAGGAGAATCGATTCCTCATCCGCGCCGGCTCCACACCCACATAAAAGAATGTTTTGTCGCGTCCATTGTAGATCTTTGGGATCCGCACGGGACCACCAACATAGAATCCGTAATAGTTCTGGTGCAACGCACTCGCTGCGCTTGAACCATTCGGATATGCATTGAAGAAGGGATCGGTGTGCAGATATGTAATTGCGCCATGAAACGCATTTGTGCCTGATGCGCTGCTCTGGACAATGACGCCACCTCCGGTACGGCCGTACTTGGCGGATAGGCCCGTCACCACAACTGTGGTTTCCTGAACGTTATGTCCGGAAAGGTTAACACCTGCTCTAGCGTAGCTGGCTTGAGTCACGTCCGACCCATCTACAAGAATAGAGTTGGTTCCTGGGGGTGCACCGCCAATGGAGATGCTCGCACCGGGCAATACATAGCTCGTAAAGGCACCCGGGTTCTCTGTGGAGATTCCTCCTGGCTGCAGTGGATCGCCGTTTACGCCAGGAACAAGGAGTGTGGCTTCCAGTGAGCTGCGCTCGGGATATGGAAGGTTCTCTACAACTGCGTGATCGACGGTCGTCGTAACATTTGAATCATCCTTGACGAGAAGCACATCCGCAGTCACCCTAACCGTCGTGGTTTCAGAACCGACTGCCAATGTCACGTTTACCGTTGACAACTGTGCTGTGCTAACGGTGACGTCGCTCGCAACCGATTTTTCGAATCCAGTCTTCGAAACAACGACGTTATAGCTCCCTGGATTCAGGGAAATAACGCTAAAGGCGCCGGCATTATTCGTCCTCGTTGATTGCCGAACGCCGGTCGCCGTATTGAGCACTTCAACTGTCGCATCCTGAACCACCGCGTCCTTTGCGTCTTTGACTGTCCCAGCGATTGAACCCTGCGCCGTCTGCGCTTGGAGTGTGCTACAGAGAAATAGCCCCGTCATCATAAGGACTCCAAGCCCGCAACAAACGTTCACTCGGGGCCCAAATTTTGAACTTGTGCCACCATGTCCTCTAAAAGCTAGATTATGTACTGAGTACACTATACTAATAGGTATCATGAGCCTCCTGGGAGGTACGTTCTTAGTTTGTCCTTGCGCATGACCGAATTCGCTGCAATCAACAGCAAAAACACCAATCTCCGAGCGGGAGCTGTTCTTGAGTTCGGCATGCGTTGTAGTTTGTGTCGCGAGGTAGTGTCAACACAGCATTTCGCTTTTCAGGAGGGGCAGTCGTCGTTTTATTTGTCGAATGGTCTCGATTTATTATTGGCAAGAGACTGCAGGAAAAAGCTCAAAGGCTTTAAGCCCCGGTTTTTGCGGTGAAAACTGCAGTTCTTCCCGGCCTCTCATGACGTCTCATGGCCTTGGATGCCTGCCCTTCTACAAGTCGTCCCCCTCAAGTATTCATGGTGCTTGTTTTGTATAGCAAAATGGATGACCCATTCTGAGGAAGAGCTAGATCTGGTCATTTCTTCTCGACGGAAGGGGTCCGCGTCACACTATCTGACGCTTCGGTGCATTCTTCATCCATGCATCATTAGGATAAATTTTGTCAACGTTCTCCGGAGTGAGGAGCTCGTGCTGGATAAAGATAGCGGGAGGCACGGATTTCCGGTTAAGGATATCCAGGGCCAGTTGGATGACCCGTGCACCATATGTTTCCGCAAAATAAGCAACCGAGCAGACCAATCTACTGAATGGCCTCCTCATCTCTTCTCGAGCTAAGACGCTGCCATCCTGTCCCGCGATGGCACACTCCTTTTCGAGACCGACTTCTCGAAACGCCTGCAGTGCGGCCATTGCGGTTGTATCGTTCACTGCACCAACCAAAGTGCGTCCCGTCTTGTACCGGCGCAAATGCTTCCTCACGAGGTCGAGCGTCGCTTCAAACTGACCACCCTTTGTGTCGTAGTGATGATTGGGGATACCGGATGCATTGGGCAGGAGTTCTCCAATGCCATCCACAATTCCAGTCAAACGGGCATTAAGGAGAGGTCCTGCTGCGTCGACCCCTAGCAGAATCACCTGTTCTGCGTTGTCCTTCCAGTGTTTCACCGTCCAGCGCGCCAGATATCGACCGGCCATTCGTCCTGCTTTATAGTTATCTGCACCAAAATAGACAGCACCTGGATGCGGAATGTCTAAAGCGATAAAAGGAATTCGTGCGTCAGAAAACTTGGCCGCGATCTGGGCAGCGACATTGATGTTAATTTGAGAAACGATAACGAGATCTACATTCTCTGTCACGAAGTTGTCCGCATTCTGGAGAGCCGCTCGTGCGCTGAATTTATTATTTAAGATCAGCAGTTCAATATTGGCTGCACTGGCCGCCGTAATCAGCCCATCGGTGACTACCGCAGTAAATGGAAGGAGATTGCTCTGCGAGGCATAACCAAGGCGAAACCGTTTCGCTTTCGTGGTCTGAATGGAGGACCGGTATCCTTGCTTTCCGGCACGCTCAAGCAAGCCGGTCTCTACCAGAGTCTCCAGGAGCCGGAAGGTGGTGCCTTTGTTCATGCGTACTCTTCCGGCCACGACACGCAGGTCGAGAACCTCAGAGGTTGACGAAAAGGCATTTAGGACCGCCACCGCCCGGACCACGGACTGAATGGTGTAGGAACGTTTGCGGTCTGGATACTTTCCAGCGGTAGGTGAAGCGCCAGGTTCCATCTCGCGAAACAGTCTAGCACTCCCACCTGCGCCCCGTACAACGGTCTGATTTGGCAGTTTACCTCTACGAAGGCGTTAGGAATTTCCTCAGAAGCAGGCCGTTTTGTTTTATTGAGTAAAACGAAGTGACACGGGGTATCTATTGGTGATGTGTCGCCTGTGCTTCGCCAAAATTCTATGCGCACCGAAAATAGCGCGATTTCCTGCCGCGACGGCTTTCCCATCCAGGTTATCCCTTCACCCCCGAGCGCCAGGAATCGCTCCCGGAGGAACGCCCGCGGTATACCTGTAGATATAAAAATGGAGGAACCCGGACGTTTTCGCGACGCTACGTTGGTTCGGATTAGGCGGCCCGATCGTATCGGTGGTGCAGCCCTCCCAGTCGGACATGAGAAAGGACGCGACCTGAGGCTATGGTGCGAGTTCTTCCGTCCGGCGTTCCCCTTCCCGAGTCCGAGATGAGTGCGGTCCTCGTGGTAGTAGCGAATATACTCAGAGAGCCGGCGTTTCAGGTGGCGTTCGTCAACTGCAATGATGTGATCCAGGAGATCACGTCGCCAACTCCCTACCCAACGCTCTGCGACTCCATTCTGCCAAGGACTTTCGAACGAGGTGCGGACAGGATTCACCCTCAGGGATCGAACCGCTGCGGGGACTTCCAGTCCATACTTGGCATCGCGATCAAAGATGACGAACCTCGGAGCGGATCCAAATGGAAATGCTTCTCGCAACTGCTGGACAATCCACGAGCTTGCCGGATGCTTTGTGACATTGAAGTGCAAGATGCGCCGGCGATCGTGACTGATGACGAAAAAGCAATAGAGCACGCTGAAAGTGATCGTCGGAACAGTGAAGAAGTCCATCGCGGCAATCACTTCACGGTGATTACGGAGAAAGGTTAGCCAGCGCTTGGCAGCGACTCTGGACGGAACTTAGCAATGGACACATCCCAATATTCCCGGAAATATTGCGACAGGAGCGCATAGATCGAGCTCTTTCCAACCCCGCCCTCGACTTGCAGTGAGATGTGAATTGTCGTTCCACCGCCTCCATTACCGTTTGTTTTTGTCATTCGAGTCCTCCGTTCCATGCACCAACGTTTTCAAACTCCGTGTACCCCGCCAGTGAAAACCAGGCCTGTCTTCCTCCAATCGCCTTAGATTCGCCAGCGGGTCCCGTTCTTCAACTGTTTCCACATTTGTTTCCTGCAGCCCTTGCGCGTCCGAAGATTTATCCTGTTTTCCCCCGCTGCTGGTGGCGGTTGGCTTCCTCATTTTTCTAGCGCGCCAGACTGCCTTGTGAAAACCGTGGTAACTCATCTGCAGGCCTTCGCTTTCCAGTACTTCCCAAATCTTTTTAAGACTCTGCCCTGAATTCAGAGCCGCTTCTATTCCGGGAAGAATAGATCGAATAAGCGCGG
>WNFC01002667.1_pt1 | contig 19206 bp, 16 predicted proteins | sample 5400541 | NCBI WGS metagenome assembly WNFC01 (sample SAMN13153342, study PRJNA577476) | soil metagenome | isolation source: 120 cm saprolite under Douglas fir tree site 2 hole 2 replicate 1 | place: USA:California | collected 2015-04-18 | reverse complement strand
AGGAGGGTTTTCAGGTACGCGAGGATTATTGGGGTGGCGACCTTGGTGCCGGCGAAAAAAAAGCGGTGCGTCAGCAATTGTTCCGCGGCAATGAATATTGGTTTTGGATGGGCACGGAAGTCGAGCGCGCGAAAATCTCCGTCCACATTTACGATTCGGAAGGCAAATTAGCCGAGCAACCGGACAGTTGGGAAAAGGGGCATTTTGCCGCGGCCCACATCATCCCGAAAGCGACGGGAAGCTATTTCATTATCGTGGCCGTGGAGGAATCGCCGGAGGAGCGCACACACTGGGCGCTGGTTTACGGATTCCGCTAGTTAGGCGATTGTTGATGTTCGCAACTCTGAAAGTTTCCGTGAGCCCTGGTTATTTCGGGGTCGTCGATCTTCTCGGCCCAGCTCGGAAATGACGGAGACGCGCACGCTCCATTTTGAGAACGCCCGCGATTTGCAGTCGCTTTACGCAAATGATCTCAAGCTTTTGAAAAATCTTGAGGACGCGCTCGGCGTGAAAATAACCACGCGGGAAGGTTGGGTAAAATTGGAAGGGGAGCCGGAGAAGATCGACAAGGCCCAACGCGTTTTCGATCAACTCGAGCAAGCCCGGCAAAAAGGCGTGCCGATTCAAAAACATGAATTCCAATACGCGCTTGACTCAGTGAATGAGGCGCGCGGTGACGATATCAGTGAGGTTGTCGCAACGCGGATTATGACGTCGTCGCGCAAACCGCTAATCGTGGCGCGTTCAGCCGGACAACGCGCCTATATCGAGGCAATTCAAAAACACGACGTTGTTTTCGGAATCGGGCCGGCGGGCACGGGCAAAACCTACCTCGCTGTGGCGATGGCGGTGGCGGCCTTAAAAAAGGAACAAGTCGTGCGAATTATTTTGACGAGACCGGCCGTGGAAGCCGGCGAAGCGCTCGGATTTTTGCCCGGCGTGCTCGAGGAGAAAATCGCGCCCTACCTTCGGCCGCTTTACGATGCATTGCGCGACATGCTGGAGCCGGACGAAATCGAGCGCTCAATGGCGCGTCAAACGATCGAGGTTGCGCCGTTAGCATACATGCGCGGGCGCACTTTGAACCACGCCTTTGTCATTCTCGACGAAGCGCAAAACACGACTACGGAGCAAATGTTTATGTTGCTAACGCGAATTGGACCAAGCTCCAAATGCGTGATCACTGGCGACGTGACGCAAATCGACTTGCCGGCGAACAAACGCTCGGGCGTCGTAGAGGCATTGCAGGCGTTAAGAAATGTTCCCGGCATCGCGACCATTTACTTCACCGATCGCGATGTCGTTCGTCATGAACTGGTACGCGCTATCATTAACGCTTATCAACAACACCGCACGCCCGAGACGCCTGCGCAGAAATAAATTTCGGAGCGACACGCTTTTCGCCACGGCGAGCTCCTCGTGTTTGCACTCAGTGTTAATTCAGAGCATTTGTGTTAAGGGAGCTGACCGGCTGCGGCGAGAATCACAGGATCGACAATCTCTCTTATGCTTGACTTTTTAAGGCGTGGACGGCTCGTTAGGCGGGGACTGGCTTCACGCAAAACCCGCCGCCGCCGCACGCGCAACGAATTGCTGCAGAGCCTAGAGCAGGCCGTCTATGTGAAGGTGTTGATTTTCGGCGCGTTTATCGCTGGATTGGCATTCCTCGTTTTCAGGGGACAGCAGCCGGAGCCGACCAAAAATTTCGTGATCGCACTGCTCTTTCTGGCGACGGCTATCACGCAACTATGGATCAATCAGCCGAAAACGGTGTCGCAAAACTCGCGCGTCCTTCTTGTTTTCGGAATTATCCTGCTGCAGCTGGCTGTGACAAAGCTCCTGTTGGCGATTTGCAACAGTGGCAATTATCGCTTTCTCACGCCCGAAATGGGCGGGTTGATTACGCCGTACGCTTTTGCGCCGCTGGTCTTGAGCGTCTTGCTCGGCCGGCACCATGGTCTTTTCGCTGCGGTCTTCGTCAGTTTTTGGAGCAGCATGTTGTTTGGAAAGATCGACGCACCGCTGCTCGTGACCAGCTTAATCAGCGGCTTCACCGCGGTTTCGCTTACGTTGCAAGTGCGCCGGCGCAGCAGATTGATCCGGGCCGGCTTCGGCATCGGTTTGGCCATCTGGTTTTTATCGCTGACCTTCGGCCTTATCGGACCGATTAATCTCTTTCCGCCAACAGCCAACGATTGGGGAATGATCGGCCTGCAAAGTGCGTTCGCTATTGGCAATGGAATTTTGACAGCAATGATCGTGGGCGGCGCGCTCCCGCTCATCGAACACCTATTTCAAGTCACGACCGACATTTCCTGGCTCGAAGCATCCGATCTCAATCATCCCTTGCTGCGCCGCATGACGATTGAAGCGCCGGGCACCTATCATCACAGTCTAGTCGTCGCGAATCTGGCGGAAGCGGCCGCGGAAGCGATTGGCGCCAATGCCACGCTCTGCCGCGTCTGCTCATATTTTCACGATGTGGGCAAACTGGTGAAGCCGGAGTATTTCACCGAGAACATGAACTTCGAACGCAACCCGCACGATGATCTCGCGCCGACCATGAGCGCACTGATCATCCTCGCGCACGTTAAGGAGGGTGTGGATCTTGCCCTCAAGTATAAACTGAACCAGCGCATCATCGACATTATCCAGGAACACCACGGCACCTCGCTCGTTTACTATTTCTACCAGCGAGCGATCCAGCAGCAGGAAGACGCGCGTGCCGGCGGGAAAATCATGAAGATTCGCGAAGAAGACATTCCAGAAGTTCGCGAAGAAAGCTTCCGCTATAGTGGACCGAAGCCGCAAACCAAAGAAAGCGCGATCATCAGCTTGGCTGACATCGTCGAAAGCGCGTCGCGCAGCTTAGAAAAGCCAACGCCGCAGAAAGTCGAGCAACTGGTGAGCGAGTTGATCGAAGAACGCATTGCCGACGGCCAATTGGATGAGTGCGATCTCACGCTGGGCGAAATAAAAATCATCGCGGCCAGATTTCGATTCACGCTCATGACAATGTTGCACACGCGGATCGCTTATCCAAAACAGGAGACGAAATTCGCGGTGCCCCGCGACGAAATGCTACGAGCTGACGTGATGGCGGAAAGGCGCAAGCCCGCCTCGGCGCCGCCAGTTTCGGCTGCGTGAAGTGTTAGGATGCGAGGCGGGGAGGCCGTGCCGTTTACATGGTAAACAAGAGTTCGTGATCGCGAGAACGCGATCACCAGCACGCGAGACGCGTGCACTACCCAGATGTCAATTCACAGTTCAGGTGGGCGGGCGCGCGGTTCGCGATCTTTTGCGGTGGCGGTGCTCGGTTGAGTGACGAACGGTCCACCTTCCAGTGGCGCGGATTTGGTGAATGCGACATCGGGCATTTCGCTGGGGAGCCCTTCTAGCGGAAATTCTTTGCGTAACGGAAAGAACGGATAGCCCTCCCACATCAAAATGCGCCGCAGATCGGGATGGCCCTTGAACTTGATTCCCATCATGTCGTAAATCTCGCGCTCGTGCCAATTTGCTGTCGGCCAAATGTCGGAGACGGTGTCGACGGCGCCGTCTTCTTCCGAAACTTTCAGCTTCAATCTCAAATGAACGGCAAGCGTCATCGAGTAAAGCTCGTAAACAATCTCGAAACGCGGTTCTTCACCGAAATTGTCGATGCTGGTGATGTCGATCAAATAGTCGAACGAAAGGTCGTCGCGGCAGAACTTGGCCACTTCGCGCAGGTCGTTAGGCGAAACTGTGAAAGTCGTTTCGCCCCGAAATTCAGCTTTGTTTTGAATTTTAGGGCCGAACAATTTGCCCAGCGAGACGAGAAGTTCCTGGCCGGTCATCAGTCAATCTTCATCCTAATCCTAATCCTAATCTTACTCTTATTCGTATTCATATTCCTGATCGAGTAGGAGTAGGAATAGGAACACGAATAGGAATCGATCATGTGAGCGCCTCCGTGAGTTTCTTCCATAGTTCAGGCTTCTGCGCGGCGAACGATTTCTCGCCCGAGATTTTCTCCTGCAATTTCATTAGGCCAGCGAGCAACGCTTCCGGCCGCGGCGGGCAACCCGAAATATATACATCGACTGGCAATAGCTGATCAATGCCCTGAAGTACGGCGTAGGAACGATACATGCCGCCGGTGGACGCGCAGGCGCCCATGGCGATGACCCATTTCGGCTCCGGCATCTGCTCGTAGATTCGCTTCACCGCCAGCGCCATTTTGTAGGTCACGGTGCCGGCCACGATCATTACGTCGCATTGTCGTGGCGAAAAGCGCATCACTTCGGCACCGAACCGAGCAATATCAAAGCGCGAAGCGGCAGTGGCCATCAGTTCAATTGCGCAACAGGCGAGCCCCATAGGCATCGGCCAGAGCGAGTTTTTGCGTACCCAATTGAGCGCAGCATCGAATCGCGTAAAAATTACGTTGCCTTCGATCTTTGAATCGTAAGCCGCCGACCGAGTTTCTGGCATGGAGAATTGTAAGAGACGCGGTATTCTCCGCAAGGACAAACGGGCTGACTAAGACAGATGAAGCACAAATCAGGCAAACGGCAGATCGAGAATTGGAAATGAATCTGTGTAAATCTGTGTTCATCTGTGGCTAGGTTCATGCTCATTGGTAAAAAGGAACGCGTCATGACTCAATCGAGCCGCACTCATCTCGACGAACTCGAGAACCACAGCATTTTTATTTTTCGCGAGGCGTATCACGCGTTCAAAAACATCGCCATGCCATGGTCAATGGGAAAGGATTCGAATGTGCTCGTTTGGCTGGCGTGCAAAGCGTTTTTCGGACGCGTGCCGTTTCCCGTTTTGCACATCGATACGACCTATGAGTTCCCGGAGATGCTTGAGTTCCGCGCTTGGGCGACGAAGCATCATAACCTTAATCTCATAATCAAGATTAACACCGAGGCGCGTGAGCGCGGCATCGGTTACGAAACCCACGACCCTGTGACAGTGACGCACGAATTGAAGACTGTCGCCTTGCAACAAGCACTTGCCGAATACAAATGGGACGCGCTCATCACTGGCATTCGCCGCGATGAAGATCCAACTCGGGCGAAGGAACGATATTTTTCACCCCGCAACGCGCAGTTTGAATGGGATTACAAAGATCAACCGCCGGAGTTTTGGGGACAATTCGCGACCACTGCCGCGAAAGGCGAGCATGTACGCGTACAACCGTTGCTCGATTGGACCGAGATCGACATCTGGCGCTATATCCAGCGCGAGAATATTCCGATTCCGCAGATGTATTTCGCGCGTAACGGCAAGCGGTTTCGTTCGTTAGGCTGCAGCCCAATTACGCACCCGATCGTGAGCAATGCATTGACAATCGATGAGATTATTGCCGAGCTCGAAGCAACAAAGACAACCGAGCGCGCGGGCCGCGCGCAAGATCACTACGAGCGCAACGCGATGCAGAAGCTGCGGGCACGCGGATTTCTGTAGTTGCTGATGCTGGATGAACTATCGCAACCTCGAGGTATGGCAGTTGGCACGCGAGTTAGTGATCGCGATTCATGAAATGACACTGACTAAGCTCCCCAAATTTGAAATGTTTGAGGAAGGTAGCCGGATTCGGCGCGCGATTGAGTCGGTCAAATCGACGATTGTCGAGGGCCATGGCGACCTACGCTACAAACAGGAGTTTGTAAAATTTGTCGATTACGCGCTGGCCTTATGCCATGAAAGCACAGATCAGTTGGACACGCTCATCGCGACGAAATCGCTGACGGACGTAACAATAATCGACCAACTTACCAGGAAGCTCGACGAACTCGGACGGAAATTGAACCTGTTCTTGCAAAGCGTCGAACGCTAACACCAATCAGAAAAATGATCGAACAAGCTTCTTCATCCAGAATCCAGCATTCAACATCCAGCCTCGAGACGCCGCTTCGCGTCGTCTTCGTGGGCCACGTCGATCACGGCAAATCGACTTTGATCGGGCGCATTCTCCACGACACCGATTCGTTACCCGAAGGCAAGATCGACATGGTGAAGAAGGCGTGTGTAGCTGAAGGAATGGAATTTGAATTCGCATTTTTGCTCGACGCTTTACTTGAGGAGCAGAAACAAAACGTGACCATCGACACGACCGAAATCCGATTTCAGACTGCGCGACATAAATATGTAATCATTGACGCGCCGGGCCATAAAGAATTCCTGAAAAACATGATCACCGGCGCATCGCGCGCGGATGCGGCTATTCTCGTGATCGCGGCGAACGAAGGAGTGCGCGAACAGAGCCGCCGTCACGCATATTTGCTGAGGTTGCTCGGGATCAAGCAATTGATTGTCATCATAAACAAAATGGATCTGCCTGATTTCTCGGAAACACGATTTAACGAGATCGAAAGCGAATACCGAAAATTTCTTGTCGATCTTGCGTTAGAGGCGAGCGCATTTATCCCCGCTTCAGCGAGAAGCGGCGAGAACGTCGCGCAGCCGAGCACCAAAATGAAATGGTATCGCGGTCCGAGCGCGCTTGAGGCCTTGGACCTGTTGCGGCCGGCAAAGAGTGATGTCGATCTTCCGTTGCGCTTTTGTGTGCAGGACGTTTATCGCTTTGATGGCCGGCGAATCGTCGCGGGCCGCATCGAAACGGGAACCCTGAGAGTAGGGGACGACCTGGTTTTTTCGCCGGCCAACAAAACCTCGAAAGTGCAATCAATCGAACGTTGGAACGTAGATGGTAACGAATCGGCCATTGCGGGCGACTCCATCGGCATCACCCTGACAGAACAGATTTTCATCGAACGCGGCTATGTTGCGTCTCATCAAAGCGAGACCCCGATCGAGACGAATCGCTTTCATGCCGACCTGTTTTGGATCGCGCACGAAGCGTTGCGTGCGGGCCGGCTCTACGATCTGCGCCTCGCGACCCAGACGGTGAAATGCCAGATCGTTTCGATCGAACAAGTGACCGATTCGGCAACGCTCGAAGCCAAGATCGACAGCTGGGACCGGCTGGAGCGCAACGAGGTCGGCCGCGTCACGATCCAAACGCGCGGTCCGCTCGTCATCGACAATCACGATCGAATTCCGCAATTAGGCCGGTTCGTGATTGTCGATGACGGTCTGATCTGCGGCGGCGCGACGATTGTCGGCGGTATTTACACCGATCGGCGAGTCGCTAAGAGCAAGAATATTTTCTGGAGCGAAGGTAAAATCACGGCGCGCGATCGGGCGGCGCGCAGCGGACATCGCGGGGCGGTCGTTTGGTTCACCGGGCTTTCCGGCGCCGGCAAATCGACCATTGCGCAAGCGCTGGAGCGCGAGTTGTTCAACCGGGGCATGCAGACCTACGTGCTCGACGGCGACAATATTCGACATGGGTTGAATTCGAACCTCGGTTTCTCGCCGAAAGATCGGGTGGAAAATATCCGCCGGGTTAGCGAGGTCGCGCAGTTGATGGCCGATTCGGGTGTCGTGGCCATCACAGCATTCATCTCGCCCTACCGAATGGACCGCCGTCGCGCGCGGGAAACGGCGCTGGAAGGAAAGGCCGAATTCATCGAAGTGTTCGTGGATGCGCCGCTGGAAGTTTGTGAAGCGCGCGATCCAAAGGACCTCTACAAAAAAGCGCGCGCCGGACAGATCAAGGATTTTACCGGAATCGACGCCCCGTACGAACCGCCCGAAGACCCGGAAATTGTGGTGCGCACGGACAAACAAACTGTGGATGAATCGATCGCGACCATTCTCGAGCAATTATTACCGCGGCTAAAGCCGAATGAATTAGATGAGTGATGCGCAAGATGTCGATCTTGCGATCCGGGCAGCAGAATTGGGCGACGCCGATGCGTTAGCTGCCTTGATGACGGAGCTGGGTTACAAGACGCGGAGCTCAGAAATGAGAATGCGAATGGAATCAATCTTGGTCGATCCACGCTACCGCACATTTGTGGCGGTCAAACAGGGACGCGTCTGCGGAATGATCGGAACGTTTTGCCACTACAGTTACGAGCACAATGATCCGAGCGGGCGCATTATTGCGCTCGTTGTTGCGAGCGACTCGCGAGATCATGGTATCGGCCGGCAATTGATTGTGAGGGCGGAAAATGATTTTGCGCAACGCGATATTCGACGAGTGACAGTAAACACACGCTTTGAGCGAAAAGAGGCCCACGAATTTTACGAGCGCCTCGGTTACGCGCGTAACGGTTTCCGATTTGTGAAGAATCTGGCGACTGCTGCCGACTAGATCGACAACGAAAAGAGCCGCAATTTCTACGCCACGCGCGCGGCGAGCCGGCCGTCCTCGTAATGCTCGACGACGCTGACGTGACTGGAGCTGATGACATCGTGAACGACCATGCCGAGCTCCGCTGCTTCGTACGGTTTGGCGATGACGCCGCGGAAACCGAAATCCTGATAACGGCTCATCGTTGCATCAGTAGCATAGCCGCTGGAAACTATTGCGTTCACTGTGGGATCGATCTCGATCAATTTTTTCAAAGCTTCTTTGCCGCCCATCCCGCCGGGGAGAGTAAGATCGAGAATCACGGCGTCGAATCGTTCGCCCGCTTCGAATTTTTGCCGGTAAATATTCACGCCCTCGAGCGCGGTGGCGGCCTGTGTGACTTGATAACCTAATCGGCTGAGTGTGTATTCCACCAGCGCACGGATTGATTCCTCATCATCGACAATCAGAACGCGGCCGGTTCCGGTAATCGCCTCGCTGCCTACGCGCGGTTGCTCGATGGCCATTTCCTGATGCAACGTAGCTGGCAGATACAAATTGAATGTCGAGCCGACATGCACCTGGGACTCGACGGTCATGAGCCCGTTGTGGTTCTTGATGATCGAATACGCCGTGGCGAGTCCAAGTCCGTTACCTTTCGGCTTTGTCGTAAAATAGGGGTCGAAGATGCGCTTGAGGTATTTTTCGGGTATGCCCACGCCTTCGTCGCGGATGCTGATTCGGATGTAATCGCCAGGCGACAGATCGGGAATAACCGGTGTCGTTGTCGATGTATAGCGGAAGTTTTCGGAACTGACGTGCAGCGTTCCGCCGTTGGGCATCGCTTGATCCGCGTTGACGACGAGATTTGCGATGACCTGGCTGATTTGGCCAGAATCGACTTCGGCCGGCCAGAGTTCGGCGCCGAAATGGAATTCGCTGCGGTTGTGACTTCCGCGGAGCGAGAAGCTGACCGTGTCTTGGATCAATTTGCCGATGGAAGCGGCTTTTTTGATCGGCGCACCGCCGCGGGCGAAAGTGAGGAGCTGCTGGGCCAGATCACGCGCGCGCAGAGAAGCGTTTTTCGCGTCGTCCAACCGAGATGCCATTTCGTCGTTGGGTGGGAGAAGCAGCGAAGCGAGCGAGATGTTGCCGACGATGGCGGTGAGAAGGTTGTTGAAATCGTGCGCGATGCCGCCCGCGAGCAATCCGAGTTGCTCGAGCGTTTCGGCCTTTCGGCGCTCGGCTTCGTTGCGTTGACGCTCGGTGATATCGCGGAAAACGAGAACGACGCCGGCGATTTCATTTTTGTTGTTGCGAATGGGCGATGCCACTTGTTCGATCACGCGTTCAACCCCTTCACGCGCGGTGAGCGTAACGCTTTCGGGAAGGTGTTGGAGAATGGATTGCGCTTCGTTGCGCGAGCCGCTCTTCTGCGTTTTCGCCTGGGTGGCAAGATCGACAACGACATTGAAAACCGATTTGAGCGGCTGACCAATCGCTTCCTGCGACGTCCAGCCGGTTAATCTTTCGGCTTCGTTGTTGATCATGATGATCTTCCCATGAACGTCGGTCGTGATAACGCCGTCACCGATGGCGCGAAGCGTCACAGCCAGGCTCTCCTTTTCGGCCGCGATTTGTTGCTCGAAGCGTTTGCGTTCGGTCACATTACGGACCATTGCCACATAAAGCACTTGTTGATCGACAATCATCTGGCTGAGCGAAATTTCGACCGGAAAAGTCTCGTGTTTGCGTGTTCGTCCCACCGCGAGCGTAGTGCCGCCAGTGCGCTTAACGATCTCCCCCCAGGCACAGGGCACTGGCTTACTGTCGTGCGCGCCAGCGTACCGCTTTGGAATTAATCGCGTGAACGCGTTCCCGAGCATCTCGTTGTCGCGGCAACCAAACATTTTTTCCGCAGCCGGATTCATCGAACAAATGATGCCCGCCTCGTCTACAGTGATCATTCCATCGAGAATGTTCTCGATGATCGATCGAATGCGCGTCTCAATTGCTTCAAGTTTGCTCACATGCCGGCGGACCATCACGAAACTATAGCTATTCGAAACGATGAGGAGCCCGACGGCGAGAAACGCCAGAAGACCGAGAGCTGTGGTCTTCAAAATCCGTTCACGGCTGGCGGAGCTGGAGCGCAATTCGTAAACGTTCAGCTCATTTTTCGCAAAATTCGCCAGCGCCTCACGGATATTTTCCATGAGTGCTTCGCCGCTTTCCTTTGAGGCGACGTCAGCGGTCTCTTTGCCCGTTCGTTTGGCATCCATTTCCGGCGTGGCGGAACTGTCGATCCATTGCTCGACATTCGAGCGGATTTCCGCCAGCAGCTGGGCTTGCCCCGGCGAACTTGCTACCAAGATCGACAAATACGCGTTGTAAGTATAAAAATCGCCGACCGCGCGCTTGTAAGCCTCAACAAAATTGTTTTCACCGGTCAGCAAGTAGCCACGCTTTTCCTTTTCCATCTCGACGACCGCGCGCTCCAGCTTTGGCAAGAAATCGAGTATTTGCGTCGACTGCGTCGCCCATTCTTGATCGTGCATCCGCTGATTGAGGACGATCTGCTCCTCGTCCTGCAACGACTGGAGGACTTCGCGCGCCTGGTCCAGTAGGGAGTTTCCGAGTACCACCGTTCCGGCGGCACTGGCGGCAAATTTAGAGGCGATTGCACCCTTCTCCTGGCGCTCCCTGATTTCGGGCATCGCGACTTTTTGAAGCCACTCTTCAACAACCCTCTTAACCTTCATGACCCGTTTGCGTTGCGCCGGACTATTCAGAATTAGCGACGTCAATTCCTCGGTTCGATCATGAATCTGCGCGCGCTGACGGTCGAATGCCGTCAAAAAAGATTGGTCGCCAGTTAACAGAAAACCGCGATGACGACTTTCCATCTCCGCGATATCATTCTCGATCAGTCCGCTCAATCGCATGACCTCGATCGTGTGTGTACGCAAGACGTCCTGATAATGATTTCGCAGCGTCACATAGAGAAATACTCCTGCCAGGAAAATGATAACGACCGCTCCGGCGGTCGCGCTGGAGAGAAGCTTAAAATGAAAATGCCTTTGGCTGAAAAGCCATTCAGCGACGTGGCGAAAGAAGGCAAAACGGCTGCGCTTGTGTGAAATAAGGGAATTGGCAGGTGTTGCTAGGTCTACCATAATTGCAATAAAGCAGGTCTCCTGCCAGTTCCACCCGTTAGCAGCAGGGCCAAAACCCAGTCTGAGCCTAACCAACTCGTTCAGTAGCGAACTCGAACCAGATACAATCCTTCCGCAGGTGCGACGAACCGCCCGGCAGCAGGTCGTCCGGAAGTGACCTGCGTTTTGATCTCATCGATAGCCAACTTTCCGAGCGCACAACGCGTGACGCAGCCAATCATGAGGCGCACCATCTTGTAGAGAAAGCTATTGCCATCGAACTCGATCGCGATGCACTGGTCATGTCGGCGGACGCGGGCTGAGTAGATGGTTCTGATGGTGTTTTCTTCCGGCTCACCACGGGACGAGTCCGTTCGATCGGCGGATTTGCCGCGGTTTGCTGCAAACGCGGCGAAATTGTAAGTGCCAATAAATTGCTTCGCTGCGGCGTTAAGAATCTCGAAGTCGAGCTCGGTTGGAATATGCCAGACCCGTCCAAACTCCAGCGGTGGCAAAATGGGTCCCAACCAGATTCGGTAACGGTAAACTTTTGCCTTTGCCGAAAAGCGCGCATGGAATTTTGCTGGGGCATAAGCGCATCGCAAGACACGGATCGTCGGCGGCAGCAGAGCGTTGAGGGCCCTTGTCCAACGCTCAGGTGTCAGGCTCTGCTCCGTAAGATCGACGTGTGCGCACTGAGCGAGGGCGTGCACACCGGCATCGGTTCGCCCGGCGCCATGCACATGCCCGCGCTGCTCAGTTATTCGGCGAAACGCGCGTTCCAAAACATCTTGCACGGTGTTGCGGTGCGCCTGGCTCTGCCAACCTGCAAATGCCGCTCCGTCGTATGCGACAATGAACTTCAGCCGCTGCGGCATTTCGATTACCGGGAAATCTCCTCTGCCGAAACAGCTTTACGTTGGCAGTCGAGATAACTCTGCAAAATCATTTGCGCGGCAACTTGATCGACAACCTGACGAGTAGCGCGTGTTTTTCTCCCTGCCTCGTGTAATGCGCGTTGAGCGGCAATCGTCGTGAGCCGCTCGTCCCAGGTAACGACTTCACACGGCAAAGCTGCTCGCAATTTTTCTACAAATGCAAACGCTTCACTCGCTGATTTGCCGATCTCGCCGCTCATCTTTTTCGGAATTCCGACTACCACGATGTCGATCTTTCTTTCGCGGACGATCCGCGCGATCCGCTTCACAGCGTCGGTTGCTGCCGTAACTGTTTCGAGTGGGTGGGCGAGCCACCGCAACTCGTCGGAAATCGCCAGTCCGATACGTGCCTTTCCAAAATCTACTCCGAGGATTGGGTTCACTGCTATTGCAATTCCGGCGGCAGCTTGCCGATCAAGCTTTTTATCTTTTCAGCCTGATGGCGATGGCAAACCAGAATCGCATCGCGTGTGCGTACGACAATGAGGTTATGGACGCCGAGCAGCGCAACGGTTGTGCCATCCTGGTTGAAAATGATGTTATTGCTGGAATCGAGTGCCGTGACCGTGCAGTTTGCCGCATTGCGTTGCTCGTCGTTTTTAAAATAACGCGCGACCGCCCTCCAGCTACCCACATCGTCCCAATCAAAACTCGCTTCCACCACCAGCACGCGGTCCGCCTTTTCCATGATTGCGTAGTCGAACGAAATCCGCGGCAGTTTGCCGAATTTTTCGCACAAGATTCTTTCAAAATTTCCTGGCGCGCGGATTTGCGAAATGAAATCGGCCAGCTCCGGGGCGTGACGATTGAATTCGCTCAAGACCGTCGGCACCGACCAGACAAACATCCCGGCGTTCCATCGAAAATTCCCTTTGCGCAGAAATGACTCGGCAAGATCGACATTGGGTTTTTCACGAAAACGTAACACATGATGAACGGCGATTTTGTCCTGGCGATTGCGCAAGGGAACTGGCTCGCCTTGCTCGATGTATCCGAAACCTGGGCAAGCCCAAGTCGGCTTGATCCCAATCGTCACGAGCGCGCCAGTTTCTTCCGCTGCGGCCCCCGCGGTTTTCATTGTTTCCTGAAATGCTTTTCGGTCCGCGATCACGTGGTCGGCCGGCAGTACGAGCATTGTGGCCGCGTGATCTCGCGCTGCGGCCCAGCCAGCGCCCAGCGCCACCGCTGCTGCCGTGTCACGCTTATGCGGCTCAGCCACGATATTCTCTTTTGGGAAATTCCTGAGCAAATCGCGAACTGCGGTTTCCTGTTCGGTGTTGATGAGAATGAGAATCCGTTCAGGTGGAACCAAGCCTTCCAGTCGCTCGACCGTTTCTTCGAGTAGCGTTTTTTCTGAGACCAGGCGCAATAACTGCTTTGGACGAGCACGTCGGCTCACCGGCCAGAAACGCTCGCCGCTGCCGCCGGCGAGAATGAGCGCATAGATGGGATTAGACATGTCGATGCAACAAACAGCGAGCTGGCAAGAACACGCAGTTGCGCAGATTTCCCCGTTTCTTTTTCGTAAACGAGACGTATAAAGTAGGCGATGTCGTTCCCGATATCCATTCCAAAAACTTCCGAATCGCTCGACGCTCTGCTGGCGCTGACGCGCACCGCTTTCGGCTTAGGAATTGGAATGTTGGTGGCGGATAAGATCAAGCGGCCAGCCCGGCAAGCCGCCGCCATCGCACTTGTTTCTGTCGGCGCTCTCGCTGCGGTTCCGTTCCTGGTCAAGGTCGCTTTGGAACGCATCAATCGCCCAGAATCAGAGCGCGGCAGTCGCGCTCGGCTTCGTTCTATTCGCGGGGATTCCGGTTATTCGACCGACCGCGACATTTACTGAGTAAACGCAGCCGTTCGTCGCGGCGAGCGATCGAACAAAACTGCAAGCGCGAGGCTTGCGTTACATTTGCCCGCGGATTAAGCGTGCTTCGCGCTATGTCCCGCCCATCAACGCCTTCGGCAGAGTCGCTACGCGACCGCTGTCGCGAAATTTTGAAAGAGGAAGCAATCCTGCGCCAGGGCGGTGGGAAAGCTGGTCTCGAACGTCAACGCAAACTTGGTCGAATGCCCGCTCGTGAGCGTATCGCCGCCCTCGTCGATCCAAAAGCGGACTTTTTCGAGCTCGGTCTTTGGGCTGCCTACAAAATGTACGAACAGTGGGGCAACATTGCCGCCGCCGGGACGATTGCTGGAATCGGCAACATCGCCGGAATTCCGTGCATGATTATCGCCAATGACGCCTCTGTGAAGGCCGGCGCGTTTTTTCCACAGACCTGCAAAAAACTGCTCCGCGCGCAACGCATAGCCTTCGATTGCTCGTTGCCCATTATATATCTCGTCGATTCTGCCGGGGTCTTTCTGCCGATGCAGGATGAAATTTTTCCCGACGAAGATGATTTCGGACGCATCTTTCGCAACAACTCCGTCATTTCTGCAGGCGGCATTCCGCAATTCGCGGCAATCATGGGCAACTGCGTCGCGGGCGGCGCGTATCTGCCGGTCTTATGCGACAAAATTTTGATGACCGAAGGTAGTGGCCTCTATCTAGCAGGCCCGTCGCTCGTTAAGGCTGCCATCGGACAGGTTATCGATCAGGAAGAGCTCGGTGGCGCTCGCATGCACGCGGAAATCAGCGGCACCGTCGATTTTTATGAGAAGGACGACCCCTCCTGTTTGAAACGGCTGCGCTCACTCGTCGCGCTTTTGCCCGAAGCCCAAGAACATGGTAGGGCGCGGCCACCGGGCGCGCTGATTGGCGGCAGCACCTCCAAGCCGTCAAAAAATCCGGACGCGCTTTACGATTTGGTTAGCCTCGATGGTCAAAAGAACTACGACGCGCGCGATCTCCTCGCCTCAGTGGTCGATGCAGACTCCCTCGACGAATATAAAGCGGAGTATGGCAAAACGCTCGTGACCGCTTACACGCGCATTGGCGGGCAGGCCGTCGGCATTGTGGCAAATCAACGTTTGCAAGTGCGCACAAGAAAAGAAGGGATTCAAATGGGCGGAGTGATTTATTCCGACAGCGCCGACAAAGCCGCGCGTTTCGTCATGGATTGCAATCAAACCGGACTGCCAATCATTTTTTTCCAGGACGTGACTGGGTTCATGGTCGGTCGCGACGCAGAACAAAGCGGAATCATTCGCAGCGGCGCGAAATTAGTGAACGCCGTCAGCAACTCGATCGTCCCAAAAATCACGGTGGTGGTCGGCGGCTCATTCGGTGCGGGCAACTATGCGCTCTGCGGCAAAGCTTACGATCCACGCTTCATCGTCGCGTGGCCGAGCGCGCGTTACGCTGTGATGGGCGCAGCGCAGGCATCCGACACCGTTTTCTCGATCTTCGCGCGCGCCCGCGAACGCGGCGACAAAAAGGCGTCGCATGAAGAACTCGACGAGCTGCGCGCGAAGGTAAAACAAAGTTACGAAGAACAAACCGACATCCGCTACGGCGCGGCGCGCGGGTGGGTGGACGCCGTCATCCAACCTCACGAAACGCGTGACGTGCTAATCAAGCTGCTCCAATTCGTCTCGCGCCCCACTCCGAAAACGCGCTTCCACACCGGTGTGATCCAGGTCTGAATACATTTAACGATTTAACGAATCACGATCCCATGCCCGTCGTCCTTATCGAAAAACAGACTCCGCAGATCACGCTGGTGACTCTCAATCGGCCGGAGCGCCGCAATGCGCTCACGATCGAATTGCTCAACGAACTGATCGCCGCGATCAAAGTCGCATCAAGCGAGCCACATGAACGCGTGTTGATCTTGCGCGGATCCGGCCCGGCATTCTGCACTGGCCTGGATTTGAAACAAGCGGCTGATCAACGAAGAGCGCACGCCACTGCCGAATTGGTCGCGAAGACCTTGATCACGCTCAGCCAAACGCGTCTCATCACGATCGCGGCAGTCCATGGCGCGGCCGTTGCAGGTGGCGCCGGGATCATGTCAGCGTGCGATTTCGTCGTTGCAACTGAGAAAACGAAAATCGGTTATCCGGAAGTACGACGTGGACTCGTCGCCGGTTTAGTCATGACTTTTTTGCGCCGGCAAGTGGGCGAGCGAATCATGCGCGAGCTGCTGCTTGGCTCGGAATTGATCGATGCGGAACACGCAAAAGAAATTGGTCTCGTCAACCGCGTCGTTCCGCCTAACGAGTTGATGAATGAAGCACGAAAATTCGCCGATGCCGCTTTGCAAGGCGCACCTGGCGCGCTCGTGCAAACGAAGAAATTAATCGAAGAACTTTGGTCAACGTCTGTGAAAGAAGATGTGGATCTTGCGCTCAAATACCACATGCAAGCCCGCGAATCGGCCGAAGCCCGCGAAGGCATTGCCGCGTTTAATGAAAAGCGCGCGCCGAACTGGATTCAGTGAGAAAAGGATAGGCAGGGTGTTGATAAGCCTCCGCGGAAGGCCTATCAGGGCTTTTGAGAGGAGACCGCGCGTTCTTCTGCCGCCGGGATTTTAAATCTTTCAATCTCGCTTTTGATTTCGTGAACGAAATTGGCGGCGCCGGCACCGTTGACGACGCGATGGTCGAAAGTAAGCGAGAGCGTGATTACTTCGGCCGCTCCATTTTTGTCTCTCTTGTCTCCGAGCAATTCCCGATGAGCGGTGCCGATGAACAATGTTCCGACTGACGGCGGAACGACAATGGGCGCACCGGATTTCACGCCGAATGCGCCGAGACTGGTGATGACGACCGGCGCGTTCATCGCATCGACACGACCGCCGCGCGTCGCCGCGACCGTCTCATTGTAAACCTTCACGAACTCCGGCCAGTTTTTCCTGTTTGCATCGACCATCACGGCTGTGGCGAGTCGATCGCCCTCGAGCGCAACCGCGATGCCGAGATCGAAGTTTTCGTTCTCGATGATGCGATCGTCTTCGAGGATTAACCGGCGGAACGGGGCGTGTTTTTCCATCGCCCTGACGACCGCCCAGGCGATCATCATCGAAGGCGAAGGGGCATTCTTCCCGTTTTGTTTTTTCGCAGACTCACGCGCCTTGCGGATCGAATCCCAACGCACGTCGATCTGCAAATTGGCAGGAATTACCCGACTAAGTTTGCGGGTGATCGTTGGTGAAAGCGCAGGTTCGATATTGTAGCGGCGCCCGTCCTCAGGGGCAGGCTCAATTCCTTTGCGGCTGGGGACAGCCGCCTCTACACCCGCAGCCGACACGGCTACCTCTATAGACTTTTCTTTCCCGTCGGCTGAAGGTTTTGCTGCGGCGTGAAGTTGATCCGCGAAGGAAGTTTCGCTCGTTAGAATTGTCCCAAGTTCCTGACCGATCTCCACCGTGTCGCCGACTTTCGTTTTCCACTGGCCCATTGTACCTGCAAATGACGATTCGATTGGATAGACGGCCTTGTCGGTCTCGACTTCACAAAGTGGGTCGTCGAGCTCGATGGGGTCGCCAGGTTCTTTCAGGAGCGAAACGATTTTGGCGTTGCGAATTCCTTCTCCCATAATCGGAACAGTGATGGGCTGAGAGGGTTGTTTGGCCTGCGCGACTCTTTTCGGCGCTGTTTCCATTGACGCGTCCACCGCTTCCTGAACTTCCGGGCCGACAATCGTCAATCTTTGCGCGTGCATCGACATGGATGTTCGAATGGCGGCGACAATGCGCTCGACGTCCGGCAGCGCGGCGTATTCGTAAATGGGATTGTATCCGATCATGACGTTGGCTTTGCTGACGAGAATCGGCGGGCTGACCATCGCGTTCCACAAATCGGATTGCGACACGATGTGCGTGATGATCATCTGGCCGACGCTGCAATTTTCAGTGTCTTCCTGGACAACGACGAGCCGCCCGGTCTTGCGCACCGATTCTTCAATGGCTGCTTTGTCCCACGGCACGATGGAGCGCAGATCGAAAAGCTCGACCGAAGCTTCGTTGTTGATCTGGGCAAGCGCTTCGAGCGATTTCTCGACGGTGTTGCCCCACGCGACTAACGTAACGTCGCGGCCATCGCGATCTTTGCGCGCATGGCCGAATGGAATCGCGCGGATCGATTCCGCCGATTCGCGTTCTGCCCAAAACATGTGCTTCGGAATCAAGAACAGGACGGGGTCTTCGCTGTGCATCGCAGTCCAGAGCAGGCCAGCCGCATCTTCTGGCGTACTCGGAATCACAACCGTCAGGCCGGGATAGTGCGCGAAGACAGATTCGTTTGCCTGACTGTGCCACAAACTGCCGCCCGGAAGGAACGCTCCGTAAGGCGCGTAAATCACAGCGGGACATTTCCAATTTCCAAACGAGCGCCAGCGCAGGTTCGAGATGTTGGTGACGAGCTGATTGAAACCCGGATAAATGAAATCGATAAATTGTAATTCGAATACCGGGCGCTTGCCGTAGGCGGCTAGACCACAGGCCACGCCGAGGATGGTCGATTCGGCGAGTGGCGAATTAAAAACCTGTTTGGGAAAATCGGTGGAAAGTTTTTGGGTGAGGCGGAAAACGCCGCCTTTGGGATCTTCGATGTCTTCCCCGAAAATGATACGATCCGGATTTTCTTCCAGGCCGGCGCGCAAGGTTTTGTTCACGGTATCGCCGATTCGATATTTCCCAGGCGGCAAAATCTCGTTATCGATCTTTGGTGGCACGCCAGTGACGTTGGCCAAAAGGTCGTTAGGCGATGGGTCCTCCTCTTTTTCAGCTTCCGCGTATTCCCGCCGAATTCGCTCCTTCACTTCATTGTCGATCTTGGCGAAATTTTCAGCGGTGAGCGCGCCCGCTTCGATTAGCTGATCCTTCCAGCATTTGAGCGGGTCGAACTTCTCAAGGGTCTGCAATTCTTCACTGCTGCGATAGAGCTTTTGGTCGTCCGAGCTGGTGTGGCTGGAAAGCCGTTCCATCGTCACCCAGAAAAAAACCGCGCCGGCGCCGGAGCGGATCTTTTCGAA
>WNFC01003817.1_pt1 | contig 19212 bp, 15 predicted proteins | sample 5400541 | NCBI WGS metagenome assembly WNFC01 (sample SAMN13153342, study PRJNA577476) | soil metagenome | isolation source: 120 cm saprolite under Douglas fir tree site 2 hole 2 replicate 1 | place: USA:California | collected 2015-04-18 | reverse complement strand
TTCGCCGTGCAGATAAACAACACCTTGCTCAAATCAAACGGCTGATCCAGATAGTTGTCGCGGAACGTATTGTTCTGCTCGGGGTCCAGTGTCTCGAGCAGCGCACTCGCAGGATCGCCCCTGAAGTCGCGCCCCAGCTTATCGATCTCATCCAGCATGAACACCGGGTCCTTCACCTCAACCCGCTTCAAATGCTGAATGATCTGTCCCGGCAACGCGCCGATGTACGTCCGCCGATGCCCGCGAATCTCCGCTTCATCATGCATACCGCCCAGCGAAATGCGCGAAAACTTCCGGTCCAGCGCCCGTGCAATCGATCGTCCCAGCGAGGTCTTACCCACGCCCGGAGGCCCAACGAAGCACAGAATCGGCCCCTTCATATCCGGCTTCAAACGCCGCACAGAAAGATAGTCGAGAATGCGGTCCTTCACCTTCTTCAAGCCATAGTGATCCGCGTCAAGAATCTCCTTCGCCTTCAGAATGTCCACCTCGCCCGCGGAGGTCTTCGACCACGGCAGGACCGCAAGCCATTCCACATAGTTCCGCGTCAGCGAGTAGTCCGCCGCAGCAGGATTCATCCGGCTCAGACGCCCCAGCTCCTTCAGAGCGTCCTTCTTCACCTCCTCCGGCATCCCCGCAGTCTCGATCTTTTCTTTCAAGTCGGCGATGTCCTTCTGGGTGTCGTCCTGATCTCCCAGCTCCTTCTGGATCGCCTTCAACTGCTCGCGCAGATAGTAGTCCCGCTGCGACGACTGCACCGAATCCTGCACCTCGGTCTGGATCTTGTTCCGAAGCTGCTGCACCTCAAGCTCCTTCGCAAGGTGCTTGTTGATGCGCTCCAGCCGGGCTGAAACATCCGGCGTCTCCAGCAGCTCCTGCTTATCGGTCGTCGTCAAAAATGGAAGCGACGAAGCAATAAAGTCCGCCAGCCTGCCCGGCTCATCGATATTGATCGCAATCGTCTGCAGGTCATCACTCAACGTCGGAGACGAGGTCACGATCTGCTGGAACTGACTCACCACGTTCCGTTGCAGTGCCTCCGCCTCGGGCGACTGCTGCGGCTCGACATCGACGATCGGCTCATACTCAGCCGTCATAAACGGCGTCAGCTGGGCGAACTCGCCCAGATGTACCCGCTCATTGCCCTCCGTAAACACAAAAAGGCTCTGGTTCGGCATCTTGACGACCTTATGCACGGTCGCCCGCGTGCCAACGGCGTATAGATCCGCCGCCTGGGGCGAATCCTGCCGCGCATCCCGCTGCGCCACCACAAGAATCGTCTTCTCCTCGCCCAGCGATTGAATCAGTTGGATCGAGCTATCGCGCCCCACCGTCAGGGGCAGCACCGCATGCGGAAAAAGAACAGTATCCCGCACCGGCAGCACCGGAGCAGGCCGTCTGCCAGCAACTTCTGGATCGGATCCTTCAGCGGTTTTGGCCGCCGTCGGTTGAATTACGCTTACAAAATCATTCGGCATTGAGTGTACCTCTGTCAGATTATCAACTATTCGATGCAGCAAGTCTTCATCTGGTCGCAACCCAAACCCCTCTTCCCTCACAACAATAGAGGGATACCCCTGAGTCATCGGCCATAACTCCTTTTCCATCAGCACCTCAAAGATGTGGTTGAATTTCAAACCCGCAAGGCGGAGGGGGCAAGTTGACTGCGATCGGCTCTGTCGGCCAAAAAATGGTCAATCAGTATGACGTTCAAAAAGCCCATGAGGAGCAGCTAAATCAAACTTTCAATTGTCGGCATCCTACGCCTCGACAAACCAAAGCGCATCTGGCAGCTACCCCAAAATCTCATCCGCCGACCGCCCGCGCGAGACAAAACCAGACCCGGACCTCTCTCAAGCAGCCCGGTACCGCCCCAGCACCTTCACCATCCGGCAATGCTCGCGCAGCGCGGCCAGGGCAGCCTCGGCCCTCTCCGCCGAATCGAACCGCACATCCACATAAAACACGTACTCCCACGGACTCCCCGGCACCGGCCTGGATTCGATCTTCGTCAGATTGACCCCAGCCCGCGCCAGCCGCTCCAGCGCAGCCACAAGCGTCCCCGGCCTGTGCTCAATGGCAAACGCCAGGCTCATCTTGTCCGCACCATCAACCGCCTCCCCACCCGCCGCATCCTCCCGCCGCAACAGGTGAAACCGCGTGTAGTTCTCCGCATGGTCCTCTACGCCAGGCACCAGCACCTCCGCCCCATACTCCCGTGCCGCAAGCTCGGGAGCGATCCCCGCCACCTCCCGCAAACCAGCATCCATGAGATGCTTCACGCTCCCGGCCGTGTCGTAGAAGGGCACAACCTCGATCTCCGGATGTGCCGCCAGAAACCGCCGGCACTGCGACAGCGCCACCGGATGCGACATCACCTTCCGCACCTCCGCCAGCTTCACCCCCGGCATCGCAATCACGTTGTGCCGGATCCTCAGCAGACTCTCTCGCTCAATCCGCACCGGCAACTCGAGCAGCAGATCGTAGTGCTCAACAACCGATCCATGCAGGCTGTTCTCAATCGGCAGCACAGCGCCGTCGACCTCACCCGCAACCACCTTCGCCAGCACCTGGGCCGACACACTGCACGCGATGATCTCGACGTCACCCTGGTTGCCTAGCATCGCAACCGTCGCCATATGGCTGTTTGAGCCTAACTCTCCTTGAATCGCCACCCTCAATCCAATACCTCGCTTCTGCGCCGACAATTGCTTCCTATTTTATTCTCACTGGCAACCTGCCTCGCGTGTCCGGCAACTTATCACCTGTACGGGGCTGTACTGCACATCACTGCGAACCGGGGAAGCTAAAGCCGGCAATCGTCTAGGAGAGCAAACATGCTTTGGACAATTTCTGAATCTCTGAATCTCTGAATCTCTGAATCGTAGATGAGGACTAGATAAGCGATAACAGTGGCCCTCCCCCGCAGCACCAAGGAGTCATGTTATGAACACCGAAAAAGTCGAAGGAAAGTTCGACCAGGTAGCAGGCAAGATCAAGCAGGCCGTTGGAGAAGCCGTCGGTAGCCAGAAGTTAGCCAATGCCGGCGCCGCGGAACAGATTAAAGGCGCCGCAAAAGAAACCTGGGGTAAAGCAAAAGATACTGCAGACGCAGTGCGTGAGGACAATCGATCCAAAGCGAGCGCGAAGGGAGAAGACCTGAAACATCGTGCCGAGAACGCAGCGCACATCGTCCGCGACAAAGTCACAACAACTGCCCAGAACATCAAGAATAAAGTCAACGAAAAGCTGGACAACATGAAGCGCGAGCACCGCGGCTAACCCGCACAAGCCATGCCAGCCACTGTAGGCCCGCCACTCGGCGGGCTTTCTATCGTTGCATCAAAACATCCAACGCAATAAAGACAAAGAACACAACCGAGATGACGCCGTTCAACGTAAAGAACGCCGCATTCATGCGCCGCAGATCTTTCGGCGAGATAATCGAGTGCTCATACAGCAGCAGAATCGCCACTACCGCGACCCCCAGCATCGCCACCTTCCCCAATCCAAACAGGACCACCAGCCAGCAGAGCATCAGCAACATCCCTACATGCATCGCCCGAGCGATCCAGAACGCAGGCACCAGCCCGAATGCCTGCGGCACGCTGTTCAACCCCACCATGCGGTCGTGTTCAAAGTCCTGGCACGCATAAAGCACATCGAATCCGCCAACCCAAAGCAGCACCGCGCCCGTCAGCACCACAATCCGCCAATCAAGCGATCCCCGCACCGCAATCCACGCAGCCGTCGGCGCAATCCCCAACGCCAACCCCAGCACCACGTGCGACCACCGCGTAACCCGCTTCGTGTAGCTATAAACCAGCACCACTCCCAGCGCCAGCGGAGCCAGCTCCAGCGTCAGCCGGTTCAGCATCGCCGCACCCAGCACAAACACCATCACCGACACCGCAACAAAGCCACCGACAAACCCACCCCTCAGCGTTCCCGCCGGCAGTGCCCGCATCGCCGTCCGCGGATTCGCCGCATCCAGCCGCGCGTCCACCAGGCGATTGAACGCCATTGCCGCCGACCGCGCTGCCACCATGCAGATCACGATCCAGCCCAGCACACGCAGCGTTGGCCAGCCGCCTGCGGCGAGCACCGCTCCCGTCAACGCAAACGGCAGCGCAAACACCGAGTGCTCCCACTTGATCATCTCAAGCGTTACAACCGTACTTCTCCACAACGATGTCATCCTTCTATCGTAAAAGAGTTTGGGCCGCGCCAACATCGCCGGCGCGGCCCAAATGCAAGAAACCCCCATCTATTTCTCAGGCTTGTCCTTCTCAGACTTCTCCGCCGCTTCACCAACCACCTCCAGTTTATTCACCACCTTGAAGACGCCGGGAACACCATTCGCTCGTATATTGGCGACGTCCTTGTCCGCCTGCGTATCCACGACGCCGGAAAGCGTCACATTTCCATTCACCACGGTAATCCGGATCGGCTTCGCAGGATCGATCGCATACTTATTCAGTTGCGGATATCCATAGATCGCCCGTGCCTCGGCCAGCCGGATCCGGTCATCCATCGGAGACACCGGAGCCACCTCAATATTGTCGACCACGTCCTTCACCCCGGGATAGTTCTCCACCATGCTGACTGCCGAGTCCTTATCCGAGGGGCCATACGCCGTTCCACCCAGCGTCACGACACCGTTCTGCACGCCGATCGTAAACGCATTGAACGCTGTCGTCCCATAGCCTACCCGGTCATAGGCCAGCTTCTCCGCCAGTTTATTTCGCAGCGTCGTATCATCGATCGTCGGCCCCGCAACTTCAATCTGATTCTCCACGCCCTTCACATTCCTGCGATGATGCGCTCGGTCATCTGCATCCAGTTTCGCGCTGTAAACATCTACAGTACCCGTCAAGGTCACCACCCCGTTCTGTACCGAAGCCTTAACATCTTTGAATCTTTTGTTCTCCAGCGCCTTCATCACGTCCGCCTGAATTTGCGCATCGTTTTGCGCCCCGTTTTGCGCCCCGTTCGACCCACCCTGCGCTGTCGCCCTTGCCGGTCCCGCGAACAGCAGCACCCCGGCCAGGCCCAGCAAACCCACACGTCTCATCCTCGTCATCCAGTTCATCCTTCCTCCTGAAGTCGTCGTTTCTGCGCCGTCGGTTCGTCACCAATCCCAAAAAATAGGATGCAGCCTTCAGCATTCGCAGCGGTCTACCGGTATCGCTTTCGCAGCTTATAAACAATGCTGAAGACACCCGACTCATCGCGCGTCACCACAATCGAATTATCGTGATTCAAGTCGTATTGCACCTGGATCAACTGCTGCGCCGAAGTATTTACGTTCGTCGCATACGTCGCCGTGACCTGCCGCGAAATCTGCTGCTGCACCGTGATCCTCGCTGACGATTGCCCCAGCGTTCCCACAAACGCGGGATCGATCTTCACGCTGCCCACGCCAAACAGTTTCTCCACCCGGTTGCTCACCGTAGCATTCAGCGCCCCGCCCAGAAGCGCGCTCGTCGTCGGATCGGTGCCTTGCTGCACCTGCCGCTCCTGGTAAAGCTGCGCCTCCTCCTGCGTCCGCCCCAGCGCCAGCAGCGCAAACACGTCCGTCTCACTCAGCGGCGGCTCCGACCGGTACGTCGGTTTCAGATTGGTCGCCGTCCCATGCAGCCCCACCGTAATGTCGTAGTTCTCCACCTGCGCCGTCGCATCCAGATCGATGATCGGGTCGATCCGCACCGGGTTCGTAAAGTAAACCTCTCCCCGCTGCAGTTGATATTTCTGTCCCGCGAACGTCGCGCTGCCCTCGTTGATCTCGATCCGCCCCAGCACCGACGGCACCGCCGCCGTCCCTCGAATCGTCAGGTCCACCGTCCCCGCCAGCTTCGCATACGAGTTCTGAAAATCCAGTTGCGGAGCACTCGTCACATGCACATCCAACCGGATCTTGTTTGCCGGAGAGTTCGGATCAGGCGGCGCACTCACGCTACCCGGTGACCCGAACGCCGCAAAGTCAACATCCTGGCCAATCCCAAACCGCGTCATCAGGATCGTCCCGCTCAGCGTCGCACTCTCCGTTCCGCCCTGCAGCTTCAGATTCGCGTTCGCCGTCGCGCTCAACCCGTACAACCGCACCCGCACCACATCGCCCGTCGCAGTAAGGTCCGCATACATCCCGTTCTTGTAACGAATCGAGCCGCCGATCTTGAGCGTGCCGCCACCCGTCGTCGCCGTCAGGCTCTCCACCTGCAGCCGATCGCCGTTGAACACCAGAGTCCCATTCATATTGCTCAACCCGTTCGGAACTCCCTCCATCGCGACGTTCACCTTGTCGAACTGCACCTTGCCCGTCAGCTCTGGATTCGCCACCAGCCCACCCGCGGCCACAGTAAACTCCACTTTGCCGGTCGAAATAATATCCGTATCAAACGTGTGCAGCAGCGCCATGCTCACATTTCCGGTCGCCTTCACATCCAGCTTGCCGCCCTTCGGATCCGTCGCCCCAAACAACTGCGCCGTCCCGCTCGCCCGCATATCCGTGTCCTGTCCGGTAATGTGGACCTGCTCCAGCGTAGCCACGCCATCACGCAAGCCCACTCGCAGCGACTCGGCCGCCTTCAACTCAACCCCTTGCAGCTTCACATCAACCTGGCTGAACTCCGCCTCTCCGCGCAGCGCCTTCGGTGTCTTCAGCGGTCCATTCACTGTCACGACACCGTTGATCATCGACTGCGCCTTCATATTCCCCGGCCCAAACATCGCCATCGGCCTGCCGATATCGAGCCCCGCCATCGTCAGCTTCGCCTGCGCCTGGTAGTCGCCCGTAAGCCGCGCCTGTCCCGTCGCATCCACCTTCGCACCCACCAGCGTCGAGTTCGCCGTGACGTACACCGTCTCTCCATTACTGTGTGCTTCAATCGCCGCCTCGCCGATACCCTGTCCCCGGAAGGTCATTGCGGTAACTTTCAAATTCGCCTTCAGTCCCGGCTGCGTCATCGTTCCATTCGCATCTGCGACGACGCTAACGACGCCATCCACGTCCGTCTTCGCATGCTGCACCGTCACAAACTTCGACAGCAAAATATCGTGTCCCTCCACATGCGCATGAAGATGTTCGTTCCCCATGTCATATCCGCCATTGCCGGCGATCTGCATCCCATTCGCCTTCAACACAACGTTGCTCGCCTCAATTCCCTTCCCCTGCACCGTCAACTCCGCCACCGCGGACTCATACGGCTCGCCATAAGCCACGCCGTTTGCCAGCGCGACACGCCCCCCGCCACTCAAGCTCTTCAGAATCCCCGCTGCGTGGCCATTCAACGTCATCGTTCCCGTCAGCGGAACCTTCCCCTGCTGTCCGGCAATCTGGAGCACATCCACCACCTGCGCGTTGGCCAGTTGCGCCTTCGCATCCAGCGCCATCCCGTCATCCCACACATACGTCGCCGCCCCGCGACGCGACACCACCTTCCGCGGTACGATCTTCCCTTCAACATTCAGCACCGCCGTCCCACGCTTGATGGTCGAACTAGCCACAACCACACCCGAGTTCGGCGAGTACTCCGCATCAGTCACCACCGAATCGAGCAGCACGTCCGTCGTTCCCAGCGCAAACTCCGCATTCGTCGCCTGCATGTGTCCCTTCACATCCAGGTCCGCGATCTTTCCCTTCGCCGTCCCATTGAACTGCAACGCGCCATGCAGCTTCACCGGAATCGCCGCCGTTCCCTTCTTTCCATTGCCTTCCAGATCCAGCGTCGTCAGCAGTTGGTTGTACTCCCCCAAGTCCCGCACCGTCAGGTCAACCCGCAGTTCCGTCAGCCGGTCGCCCTCGTTCACCCCCAGCACGCCCGACGCCTCAAAGTTCGTCTCCGGCATCTGCAGCGTGATCTTCTGAATCAGAACTGTCTCATTCTTCCCCGAATAGTGCGCCAGCGTCTGCCCCGTCACCGGAACATCGTTCAGCGCGCCCGGCCTCTTCACACCCGTCGGCGCAAACGTCAAATTTCCATCCACCTCCACCGTATCGGCGATATTCTTCGCCGGCCCGCCCCACTCCACCTTCACCGGCCCGCTTACCGCCGTGTCGAACCCCAGATCGCCATAGTGCTCGGGCGCGGTCACATCCATTACCGTTCGCAGTGGAATCTTCGCCAGCGTCGCGGTCAAATAAGCACGCGCCGTCTGCACCGGTGGCACTTTTGTATTCGTAATAGGAGCCTTCGCACCAACCGCCTTCGCCGTCGTATTGGTCGTCGTCACCGCGGCCTTCGTCGTCGGTGAACTCGCAGCAACATCCTTCGACGGCACCTCACCCAGCCAGTTCGCAATCCGCAGCTCTCCAGACGCGCTCCCTCCGCCCGGCAGATAACCCGTCAGCGCCGTCAGCAAAAGCTCCGTCGGCGTCACATGCAGCGTGGCGCTACCGTCCACATCGTGCAGCCGCACATATTCGTTCTTGTAGCCCGCTTTATAAATCTTCGCCGTCCCCACCAGCAGATATCCCTGCACGCAGTCAGGATCCGGCGGCAGTGGACGTGGCGGCTTCGCCGTCTCCTTCGGATGACTTCGTTGCCAGAACGGAGGATGCTTCTGCGCCACTGCCGGCGGCGTCAGGCAGTTATGGCCTTTCAAATCCAAATTGACCGTCCCTGCATTCAACCCATCGACATCGGCCAGCACCGAAAGCTGCTTCAACTCGAGCGAACCCTTCACCTTCGCCTGCCACTCCGGGTTTTCATAGTGCTTGAGACTCGCAGTCGCCTCCAGCTTCGAGCTCTTCCCGCTGGTGAACTCAAAACGCTGCAACTCGGCCGCATCCCGTCCCAGCTCCCCCGCCAGATGCAACGCTGACTGCGCCTCGACCTGCTTCGAAATCTTCGTCCGCAGATCCTTCAGGTCCACGGTCATTCCGTAGCGGTCCGTCGCAGCGATGTAGTGCACCTCGGTGCCCAGGTCCCGCGCCGCCAGCTCGAACGGAATCGCGCGATTGTTCAACAGCGCAACGCCGTTCGTCACCAACACCTCCTCCGCCTTCAGGTCCAGCAGCGTGTCCGTCAGCGGCGTCTTGCTGGGGTTCGGATGCTTCGGCTCCGGCTGATTCGTCTTCCCATCCTTATCCACGATCAAATGGAACTGCGGATGGACTACGCCCAGATAACTCAGCCGGACATGCGACTCAACTCCCGCCCCCGCCGTGTACGAAAGGAGGTTCAAGAGCTTCAATCGAAGCTCAATCTTGTCCACCGCCAGATACGGTGCCTCGCCCGGCCCCTCCAACCCATGAATCACCAGCCCATCCGCCTCGATCGCAAGGTGCCGCAGATCGAAACGAATCCTCCCCAGCTCCACTCGCCCGCCCGTCGCATCCTCCAGAACCTTAACAACCTCCCTGCCCACCCGGCGGCTGAAGTCATCCGTCGTCGAGTACCACGCAAACGTCCCAAACAACACCATCAACAGAACAACAAACCCAATCACAGTCCGCGCCACTGCTCGCCCCATCCGAGTCGCCAGCGAACGCTTCACCTTCGCGATCTCCCCGCCAACCTTCTCCTTGAGAAGTTCCTTCTTCTCCGTCAATTTCTTTTCCAGATCGCTCACGGAGTCACCTCACCCGGCGTAATGATTACCACGCTTCCCTGCGCCCGCAGCGACTTCAGCCAATCTCGCAGGAGCGCCCCAACCTCCTGCTGCAACAACACCTCTTCAATCCGTGCCTGAATCGTCTCCAGCTTCGGCGGCGTCACATTCCGCTTCGCATACTCCGGCAGCATGGTCTTCTCGTAGTACGCCTTGATCTCGGAATCCTTGATATTAATCCCGTTCCGAAATCGCACCTCAATAAACTTCAGCAGCTCCATCCGCTGCTTCCACCGCGCACTGAACTCCTGCTCGGTAAAACCGTGGTCGCCCAGATATTTCTTCCAACCCGCATCCGTCTCGCAGTGATATTGCTTGCACGCCGGTATATCCTTCCGCAGCGTCACTATCTGAGCATCCAGGTCCCTGGCCGGAACGGCATCCTCGGGCTCCAGCGCCGCCTGCTGCAGAATCAGCGCCCGATCTATCAGCCTTTCGATGATCCTGTCCCGTGTGAACGTAGGGCCCGAGCGGTAGGGCTGAACCTCTTCAAACCGTCGCTCCTCGTCCACATCGCTCTCCAGAATCACGTCCCCATTCACCACCGCAATCAGGCGATCCAGCACCACCCCCAGCTCCGGGCCCGCGTTCGCAACAGCAGCACTGGCCTGAGGAGGCGGCGCTGTCTGGGGAGCCGCAGTTTGCCCAGCCCACAGCCGTCCCGCCATCAGCACAGGCATCGCGACAGGTATCGCCACGAACGCAACCGCGCCCATCAGCCACCGCCCTGCCGTTGTCTGTGCCATCAAATTCACTAGAGCATTCTCACCCTGGGTGTAATGGTTTCCATAGCGTCCTTTGCGTCTTCCTCTGCGTCCTTTGCGTTCCAGCTTTTCATCACACTCTCCGTAAGAATGCATTAGAAGCTCTCTCCAATACTGAAGAAGAAATTGAAATGACCTGCATGACCCTCATGCGGAGGGTTGTTGTTGAAGTCATAAATCACCGGATACACCGGCGGATTCAAGTTATAGCTGAAGTCCAGGCGAATCGGCCCCACCGGCGTCTTGTAACGCGCCCCCACCCCCACGTCATGGGAAAAATAATTGAAATTGCAGGTCCCAATGCTCCCCGACACATTGCTGCAAGTCTCCCGGTTTGGCTGGTTGAAGCGCAGAAAGCTCGGAAACATCTGCGACGCCAGCTGAAACACATTGCCCATATCGTGAAAGAGAACGAAGTTCAAGCTGGTGCCCACCATCGGCAGCGTCGGTGGCGGCATCCGAAACTCAAACGTATTCACAAACGCAGCCGTCCCGCCCACCGGATACCCCGTCTGCAGGTCCCTCGGCCCGGCTCCATTGATGGGAAACCCACGAAGCGAGTTGGCGCCGCCGGCATACAACCGCTCCGGCAACGGAATCGCGACGCAACTTGCGTTCGTGTTCAACAGATCGTTCCCCTGTGGATCCGGATTGGCGCAGGCAGCGTTTCCTACATTCGGGTTCGCCCCCGACGACTGTTCATATCCAATCCGCGTACTCCGTGCAATCACATACTTCTGCTTGCCGAACCGGTAGTACGTAGCATTCGTTCCATCGATCTTCCAGAAGTCTGCCTGCGAACCGAACTTCGATGACGCCAGAAACGTCTGCACCGTCGAGTATTGGCCCTTCACCGCATCCAGCGGGCCCGGCGACCGCGTGTCGTGAAGCCAGGTCACCCCAGGACCGCCTACACGCACCGGCTGCGACTGCAGTGGAATCAAGTCCGCCGAAACTTGCACGTTGTTAACCGCCACCCGTCGGTACAGAAAGTCGTAGATAAACGTGTCTCGCAGCCGCCACTTCTGCGTAATGCGAAAATCTCCCTGCAGCGTCGATGCCGTAAACGTCGTAATGTCCTGAATGTTCGAGTACCCGCCGGAGATCGCCGCGGAAAAATTCTTGGCTCCATACAAGTGCGGGTTCTGCAGCGTCAGAATCGCTACCTGCTCCAGCAATCCATACGACGAATGCAGCGTCAACGAGTCCTGTGTCCCCCACAGGTTGATCCGCGACACGTCCAGCGAGATCCGGGGGCTCACTCCCGTCTTCCCTTCCTGCGTAAGCTGGTTGCACGGGTTAAGGTGCAACTGGATGCACGATGCCTCCGAGATCATGCCGGATTGCGGCGTTCCCGTCTGCGCCTCGAAGCCGAACCCATACGTCACGTTCCACCGCTTCGCCTCCGACAACTGCAGCAGCACGTTCTTCTCCGGAGCGTTCCCCTGCGGGTTCTGCACCGCCGCGTTCACTTCGTTGAACAGCGCAATGTTGTACAGGTTCCGTTGCGTCTGCAGCAACGCCGTCTGGTCCAGCGGATCGCCCGCATGCACCAGCACCTGCGACTGCACCACCTTCGGCCTGGTCTTCTCCGCACCCGACAGCAGCACCCGGTCGATGAACACCTGCTGCCCCTCCGTCACATTCAGCGCCACATCCGTCGTATCCGAGCCCGCATCATCCTTCTCCTGCCGGAGATCCACCTTCGCCAGGTCGAAGCCGTGGCTCAGGTAGTACTCGAGCACCGTATCCCGGTCGCCCGAAAGCGTCACCAGCGAAAACGGCTGCCCCGGCTGCGAATTCATCAATGCCCTTACCTCCTTCATCCGGCTCGCGTCCACTCCGTTCAACGCCACCGCGCCAAACTTCTGCTGCGGCCCTTCGACGATCGTGTAGGTCACCGCGATCTCCCCCACCTTCAGCGGCTTTCCTTCCGGCGACGTGGAGAGATCCTTCACATCCGTAGTCACCGTCGCCTGATCGAATCCATTGGCGCGATACAGCGCCTTGATCGCCGATACATCACCCGACACCAGCGCAGGGCTATACCGTCCGCTCCTCTGGTATAGGTTCCCCTTCTGCACCCGCATCCGCTCCTGCAGCAGATCGTCCGTGAAGTATTTATTGCCCTTCAGGTCCACTGACACTACCCGATGCTTCACTCCGCGGTCCACCGTGAACACCACGTTCTCCGCAGGAGTATCTTCCCCAATCACCTTCACATCAACCGTCGCATCGAAGTATCCCTGTTGCTGCTCGAAGTCCCGAATATTAAAGACTCCTTCGTTCAGCAGGTCGTTGTCGATCGTCCCTTCTTCGAAGATCGGAACCAGCATGTGCAGGCGGCTCTTCGAAATCTTCGCGCCCTCCACCGCCACCTTCACCTCCGGGCCCTGGTTCGCCTGGAACCGGTAATCCAACTGCTTGCGCGGCTTGTCGTACGTCTGCTTCTGCAGCGACACCGTCGCCTCCAGGCGATCTTTCTTCTGGTACAGCTTTCGCAGCCTTTCCAGCGCATTGCTCGTCGTGTCCCGCGTCACCCTGCTGCCTTGCTTCAGCTTTCCCTTCTTGCGAAACTCCTCCAGCGTCAAGCCGGCATCTGCGCCCTCCAGCGTCACCTGCCCCACCCGCGCCTGCGGCCCAATTGCAACCGTATACGTTACATTTACCTGGTTGCCCGCGGCATCGATCTGCGAGTCGGCCGACATGACGGACTCATAGTATCCCTGCTGCTGCAGCATCTCCTTGACCCCTTCCGCCCCGGCTGCAATCTGCGATTCGTTGAACGCGGTCCCCGGCGAAAGCTTCGTCGCAAACTGCAGCAGCGACGCCAGCCGGTCGTTCTTCACTCCATCGATCGTCACCCGCCCCACGTAATACCGCGGCACCCCGGTAAAGATCAGTGTGACCGCATCCCCCTGCCGCACTCCGCGAACCGAGATATCCCGGTAGCGTCCGCTGACAAACAACCGCCGCACGCTCGCCCGAAGCTGTTGTGGATCGAGCGGCGTCCCCTCCTTCTGCGGTAACTCCTTCGGCAGCGTATCCGCCGCATCGAATGTCACACCTTCAAACAGAATCTTGTCGACACGCAGCCCCTTCCACTCCCAGACCGTTGTCGTCAGTCCCGCCGCATTCGGCGCAGTCTGCGTTTCGCCAGTCTTAGCCGCCGGACTCTGTTGCCCCTGCGCTGGAGTGGCCGCATTCGCTCCACTCCCCACCACAGGCGGAGTACGCGCAGGCGGCGGAGTACTCGCAGGTGAAGCCGCCGGCACCTGCTGCGCCCCAGCCGTCCCCACCATCAACAATCCAATCCACACAGCCGCCGCGGCACGCCCACACCTTACCCCTCGTACTCCTCGCGCGCGACCTCGTTGCATCTGACCCAAAAAAAACCACCCGTCATCCTGTTCTGATTGAGAACTATTCTTAGTGAGAAGCCCAGCAAAATCTTAACGATGTCAGACGCGCAAACGCCCGCATCCAAAGCCTGGCCGCCTGCCGCAGACTCTTTTGTCCCCTTGGATGCCGAAAGCCTTTGGCGTGTCGGCCCGTTCCCTGCGCATGCATCCTTCCCTATACTACGAAAGAGCGGCCTCTTTTGGCGGCGGTCCCATCATGTCAAAGCATCCCATCCCACCCCTCCCCGCGTCTGTGCAGGAGCCACCAGCCAGCATCCAGATCAGCAACCCCACCGGGTGCCCCACAGCCTGCCCTGAGCCTGTCGAAGGGTCCGGACTTTCGGACGTGGGTTCTTCAGCCATCCCGCCCCCCTCTCCCATCACCGATCACGACCGCTACTCCCGCCAGGTCCTCTTCCCCGGCATCGCAGCCGCCGGTCAGCAGTTGCTTCGCTCCGCCCACGTCGCCATCGTCGGCGTAGGAGCCACCGGAGCCGCCACCGCCTCGCTTCTCGCCCGCGCCGGTGTCGGCACCCTCACCCTCATCGACCGCGACTTCGTCGAACCCTCCAACCTCCAGCGCCAGGTCCTCTTCGACGAGGCCGACGCCCGCGACTCCCTCCCCAAGGCCGAAGCCGCCCGCCGCAAAATCGCCCTCTTCAACTCCACCATCACCGTCCACCCCCACATCGCCGACCTCGTCCCCGCCAACATCCACGAACTCCTGGCCCCCGCCCACCTCATCCCAGTCGATCTGGTTTTGGACGCCACCGACAACTTCGAAACCCGCTACCTTATCAACGACTACGCCGTCCAGCAATCCAAGCCCTGGATCTACGCCGCAGCCATAGGCGCCTACGCCGTAACAATGAACATCCTCCCCAAACCAGCCGCCGACTCGCCGTCTACTCCCTACTCCCTACTCCCTACTCCCTGCCTTTCCTGCATCTTCCCCAAGCCCCCCACCGGCCCCGTCGAAACCTGCGACACCGCCGGCATCCTCTCCACCGCCGTCAACCTGGCCGCCTCCCTCCAGGCCACCGAAGCCCTCAAGCTCCTCACCAACCAGCCCCACCTCATGCGCCGCACCCTCTTCTCCTATGACCTCTGGACAAACGAGCGAAGCGAGATCAACACCAGCACCCCCAACCCAGCCTGCACCGTCTGCGGTCAGCGCATCTTCACCCATCTCGCCGGAGAAGGCCGCCCTCACATCACCCTCTGCGGCCGCAACTCCGTCCAGATCCACGAGCATCACCGCCCCGTCGACTTCCCCGCCATGCGTGACCGCCTCAGCCCCCACGGCGCCGTCCGCTATAACAACCTCCTCCTCCGCTTCGAGCACCCACCCCACACCCTCACCCTCTTCGCCGACGGCCGAGCCATCATCCAGGGCACAACCGACATCACCCTCGCCCGCACCCTCTACGCCCGCTTCATCGGCTCCTGACCCGCCGCACTCCCAGCCCGCCGTTTGCAACCGCATCCAAAGAGACGTCATTTCGACCGAAGCATCTCACAGTCTCATCGTGAGAGGCGCAGCGGAGAACTCCGCTTTTCGATCAGGACTGTGCCCCAACCAAAGCGCCGTTGCGGTTGCCTATTTTTTCCTGTCATCCAAAGAACTCTCCGTACCCACCCATCTTCAACACCCAAAAGGACATCCCCCAACACAACCTTTCCCGCCCATAACAACTCAAACGTACGAGCAACAACTTCCAACAACCGTTTGCGGTAGGCTTTAAAGCAGGCGAAACTTAACGGTGAACCATCGACTTTTTCCGGAGTCTAGCTTATGGACGTCCAAGGCCTACAAATGACCCAAAACACACCCGTTCCCGGCGTCTACAAGCGCAACCCGCCCATCGTCGGCGAAGCAGAAGCAATCGAAGCAGCCAAGAACGGAGATGCCGAGGCATTCTCCAAGCTCTATTCCCTCCACAAACGCCGTGTCTACACCCTCTGCCTCCGCATGCTCGGCAACGTCTCCGAAGCCGAAGACATGACCCAGGAGGCCTTCCTCCACCTCTTCCGCAAGATCGGCAGCTTCCGTGGAGAGTCCGCCTTTTCCACATGGCTCCATAGACTTACGGTAAATTTAGTCCTGATGCATCTGCGCAAAAAAGGCCTTAATCTCGTCTCCCTCGAAGAGACCATCAACCCATCGGAAGACGACGCACCCAAGCGCGACTTCGGCGGCCGCGACCTCCAGCTCACCGGTTCGGTCGACCGTGTCGCCCTCGAGCGCGCCGTGGCCTCGCTTCCTCCCGGCTACCGCATGGTCTTCGTCCTCCACGACGTCGAGGGCTTCGAGCACAATGAAATCGCCACCATGCTCGAATGCTCCACCGGCAACAGCAAATCCCAGCTTCACAAGGCCCGCCTCAAGCTCCGCGAACTCCTCCGCCAACCGGAACAGTCTGCCCAGCCAGCCAGCTTCAACGAGGTGGCAGTATGACTGACCCCAGGCTTCCCGACTTCGACACCATGACCCCTGCGGACTTTGAAAAATATCTGCCCGACTTCTTCGCCAACGGCGACGGCCACGTCAGCACCGACCCCCGCCTCCAGACCTTCCTCAAGAACAACCCCGACTGCGCCGCCCTGGTCCGCGATCTCGAAGCCATCGCCGACCAGGCCCGCAGCCTCTTCGAACCCTCCGACCCCGGCGACAGCGTCTGGACCGGTATCCAGGACAAGCTGAAGCTGCAAGGCCCCGAAGACGACGACCTGGCCCTCACCCAAACCGTTTAGCACAGCATCAACCAGCAACGGCCCATCTTCCGCAGTCTCCCGCGAAGATGGGCCATTGGCGTCAGCGAGCCGTCTCCCGCCCTGATCTATTTGACCGAATATCCGCGCGCATCCATACAAGCCGAGAACCCTCGCTTGAAGGTATTCATTTGGTCTGGGTGGCCCACATCTAAATTCGGGTGCCCCATCTTCGCGACAGCTTCATCGTCGCTAAGGTAGGCCATCGCGCGAAAGCGCGATCCGCTTTCCCATCCCTCACCACCAAATCGTCATTTCGACCGAAGCAGTTCGCAAAGCGAGCGCGCAGCGGAGAAACCAGCCGTACCCATAGCGCCAATCAACCCATACGGCGCTTTTGACCCACCTCAACCATTGGAACAAAACTGCATCAGTAGCTGCCAGTGCCGGGTGCCCCACATGAGTGGGCATCGCGCAAAGCGCGATTCGTATTGCTTAAGGGCACGCCCTTCAGGCGTGCCAAAAAACAGCCGCCGCGAACCGGCTACGCTCTGCCGAAGGCGTGAGCGAAGTCCGAAGGACGAAGCGACTGAATATTGCCGTTGCTTTTCGCCCGGAATCTCCCATGAAACCCGTTGCTTAGCGATCCAATCCCTCAAAAATCCGCCAAACTCGCATGTCAAGCCCCCAGCACCTCAAAATCAACACCCCAAAAATCCATAAACAACCCAAAATGAGTAACCTGCAAGCCAAAAATAAATCCACCCAATCTGGCATTTTAGTTCCACTCAATTCGTTAAAATAGAACTATAGAAACAAAAAAGAACTCGTCGTAAAGAACATCAGGAATTAAGACAGCGGCCCGGCCAAAAAAGCCGGGCCTTCGCATTTAACCGCGAACAGGGAGAAAGTCCAGACTCAACCCTTTTCTTCGAAGACTTTGCACCAGAAAGTACCCCGTGGAGAGGGACCAATGCACAACACCATCGAGTCACAAACCGAAACACCCAAACGCTACCAATGCCGCCACATCTTCACCGACGGCCACCGCTGCGGCAGCCCATGCCTCCCTCCGAAGACCTCTGCTACTACCACCACACCACCCGCAAACCGGCGACCCACCCACGCACACGCCCGCGCCCGCCGCTCCACCTTCGAAATCCCCCTCCCCGAAGACAGATCGGCCATCCAGCACGCCATCGGCCAGGTCCTCCAGCGCATCGCCGCCAACGACATCGACCCTCGCCGCGCCGGTCTCCTCCTCTACGGCCTCCAGATCGCCAGCCTCAACCTCCTCAAGCCACCCAACCCGAACTCGTCGAAGAAACCACCACCCATCCCGAACTGGGCACCCTCGCCCAGCCAGCCGAAGTCGGCAAAGCCGAACAACGCAAAAGCGCCGTCACACTCCTGATGGAGAAGCTGCTCGAAGGCGACGAGCAGGAACCCACCACCATCCCAACCCTCCAGGCCACCGAAGACGATGCAACCCATCCTGACCCTTGCAATATCCACACCCCCGTTGTAGCCTTGTCTTCAGCATGTCGAGCCGCAACTCATTTACGACCTTTACCCTCTGCTATTGGCGCCATCCAGCGGCCAGCGGAGTCCTCGCATGCATCTCTGAAAACACCTAAACAACTTCAGAGTCTTCGACCTTCCCGAGCCGCAGCCTAAAAAGGTTGCGGCTCTTTCATTTTCACGCGACACTCAGCAAGGAGAGGCCATGACGTCCACCCAGCCCGAAGCCCAAACCCAATCCGAAACCCAGTCCGACGCCAAGCCCGAAGCCCAGTCCGACGCCCCGTCCGACACCAGGCCCAACAGCGAGCCCGGCCCTACCCTCGCCCCCCCTCACCTCCGCCGTCTCGTCCTCACCGGCTTCATGGGAGCGGGCAAGTCCACCATCGGCCGCCTCCTCGCCGCCCGCCTCAACTGGAGCTTCCTCGACCTCGACGCCCACCTCGAGGCCCGCACCGGCGCCACCATCCCCCAGCTCTTCGAGCGCCACGGCGAAGCCCACTTCCGCCGCCTCGAATCCTCCGCCCTCGCCTCGGCTCTCGGCCGCGACCGCACCGTCCTCGCCCTCGGCGGCGGCACCCCGGAAGAGCTTACCAACCGCCTCCTCCTCGAACAAACCCCCGCCACCTTCACCATCTTCCTCGACGCCCCCTTCCCCACCCTCTTCGACCGCTGCATGCTCCAGGATCTTGGTGATCCCGCCTTAGCCCGACCTGTCCTCCGCGATCCCACCGCCGCCCAGCTTCGCTTCCAAAAACGCCATCCCCTCTACCGCCGCCTCGCCAACCTAACCATCGACACCGCCGAACAAGCCCCAGAGCAAACCGTGGAGGCCATCCTCAAAGCCGGCCTCTGAAAACTGAGAACTGACAACGGACAACTGAGAACGGACTCAAACTCCGCACTCCCGCACCTGAACCGCAGAGGAGCAAACTACTTGCATCCAACTGTCAGCACGCCAGGAGAACCCAGCTGACCATCCCCGCGACCGAAGACCTCACCCCCTACGAGAAGCGATCCCGCGCTGAAATCCGCGCCCACATCCTCTTCTGCATCGCCGTCCTCCTCCTTCTCGCCCTCGCCTGGACCCTCCGGAAAGAGATCCTGATCCTCTACGTCAGCGCCCTCTTCGCTGTCGTCCTCATGCCCTTCGTAGGCCGCATCACTCGTCTCAACCTGCGCGGCTACCATCCTTCGCGCGC